>Ga0105046_10003574_pt1 | contig 24670 bp, 23 predicted proteins | sample MAT03_FD_78385 | JGI IMG/M metagenome (GOLD analysis project Ga0105046, IMG submission 78385) | Freshwater microbial communities from Lake Fryxell liftoff mats and glacier meltwater in Antarctica - MAT-03 (megahit assembly) | ecosystem: Environmental > Aquatic > Freshwater > Ice > Liftoff...
AACGACAGCTCGTCGTCATGGGTGACGATCGACACGTCGCGACCGGGCTCGAGTCCGAGCTCGCGCACCGCCCGCAGCGCCCCGAGCGCAACCGTGATCGCCGAGACCAGAAAGGCCGTGGGCGGATCGGGCAGCGCCATCATCTCGCGCACCGCTGCGTGGCCGTAGGGCTCGACCATCTCGCCGCTGCGCATCAGCGCAAGGTCCATAGCGACATCGCGCGCGGCCAGCGCGTCGAGATAACCGGCGCGGCGACGCCAGGCGAAATTCATCGTCTCGATGCCGTTGAGCAGCGCGATCCGCCGATGGCCGAGCCCGAGCAGAAACCCGGTCGCCTCGAAGAACGCCTGACGATTGTTGATGTCGAGCCAGGAATAGCCGTGCTCCGGGCGGTCGTCGCGGCCGTGCATCAGGAACGGCAGGCCGAGTTCGCCGAGCATGTCGACGCGCGGGTCGTGGCGCCCGGGCCCGTGCACGATCACGCCGTCGACCTTGTTGTGCCGCGCCATCGTCGCATAGGCCTCGTTTTCCCGATCCTCGGGCACGATCGACAGCAGCATGTCGTAACCGGCGGCCGAATAGGTCTCGCCGGCGCCGTGCATGAACTCGGCGAAGATCGGGTTGATGATCTGACGCAGCGCCAGCGGCACGACGTGCCCGATGGCCATCGCCCGGCCGGTGGCGAGGCGCTGGGCCATCTGATTCGGCACATATCCGTGGCGCCGCGCGGCGGCGAGCACGCGCGCGCGCGTCTCGGCGTTGACTTCCGGATACCCGTTGAGCGCGCGGCTGACGGTGGTCGCAGAGAGATTGAGGAGTTTCGACAGCTCCTTGAGTTTCATTCGGCGCAGTTCCTCCAAAGCGCTTTGAATTGTGCCGCAACCGGTGCGGCTTGGCAAGTTTTGATCATCGCGCCCTGCGGCGGCGTCTTGACAGTCCTGCGCGTGACGATCATGATTGACTAGTTCAAAGCGCTTTGAGTCCGGTCAAACGGACCTGCGCTGGGGTCGGGACATGCCGCAACGTTCGGCCTTGATAGGGGAGGTTTTCGCGATGAGAGTGACGCTTTTGGGCGGCGCGGCCGTGTTTGCGCTGACGACGGGGTGGGCTCAGGCGCAATCGTTGTTGTTTGAGCCTGGCGAGGATGCGCGCTTCAACTGGGCGAGCTACGACGAGTTCGCCGCCGCGAATGACCTGACCGGTCAGACGCTGACGATCACCGGACCGTGGACCGGGCTTGACGCGGAACTCGTCGAAAGCATGCTCGAATACTTCCGCGCGGCGACCGGGGCGACGGTGAATTATTCCGGTTCGGAGAGCTTCGAGCAGGACATCGTCATCAGCGCGCAGGCCGGCTCCGCGCCGAACATCGCGGTCTTTCCGCAGCCGGGCCTCGTGGCCGACATGGCCGCGCGCGGCAACATAGCGTCGCTCGACGCAGCCACCGCCGAGTGGCTGCGCGCGAACTACGCGGCCGGCGACAGCTGGGTCGATCTCGCGACCTTCCCCGGCGCGGACGGCGCAGAAGCGCTGTTCGGCCTGTTTTACAAGATCGATCTCAAGAGCCTCGTCTGGTACGTTCCCGAGGCGTTCGAGGAGGCGGGGTATGACGTCCCCGAGACGATGGAGGACCTCAAGGCCCTTACCGAACAGATCGTCGCGGACGGCGGGACCCCGTGGTGCATCGGGCTCGGCTCCGGCGCCGCGACCGGTTGGCCGGCGACCGACTGGGTCGAGGACATGATGCTGCGCGTCAACCCGCCCGAGGTCTACGACGCCTGGGTGTCGAACGCGATCCCGTTCAACGATCCGCAGGTGATCGCGGCCATCGAGGAATTCGGCTGGTTCGTGCGCAACGATGAATTCGTCGACGGCGGCGCGGCCTCGGTCGCCACGACCGACTTCCGCGACAGCCCCGGCGGCCTGTTCGCGTTTCCGCCGCGCTGCTACATGCACCGGCAGGCGTCGTTCATCCCGACCTTCTTTCCCGAAGGCAACGAAGTGGGCACGGACGTGGACTTCTTCTACTTCCCGGCCTTCGCCGCGAAGGATCTCGGCCAGCCGGTGCTCGGCGCCGGCACGATGTTCGCCATCACCACCGACAGCCCGGCCGCGCGAACGTTCATCGAATGGCTGAAGACGCCGATCGCCCATGAAGTCTGGATGGCGCAGTCGGGGTTCCTCACGCCGTTCACCGGCGTCAATCTCGACGCCTACGGCAGCGAGACGACGCGGGCGCTCGGCGAGATCCTGCTCGGCGCGACCACGTTCCGCTTCGACGGCTCGGACCTGATGCCCGGCGAGATCGGCGCAGGCGCGTTCTGGACCGGCATGGTCGACTACACGACCGGCGCCGACGCCGAGGCGGTCACCAAGGTCATTCAGGACCGCTGGAGCTCGCTCAACTGAACTTCGGCCAGACGAACGCCCGCAACGGCGCCGCGGGCGGTGGTTTGATCTCGTGATCGGGAAGCAACTATGAACCCGGCGACCCAGGGCCTTCTGACCATCTTCATCGGCGTTTTCGGCTGCATCGGCTATTTCTACGCGTCGAACCTCGTACTCGACAAAGTGATCTTTCCGGCCAGGGGGCCGAATATTGGCCGCAACATCAACGCCGCGAACCGGGTGCGGCCGTGGCTTTTCCTGTTCCCGGCAGTGTTCGCGATGGGCGTCTATCTCGTCTATCCGGTGGTGGGCTCGTTCTATCGCTCGCTGTTCAACCGCATGGGCGACGAGTTCGTCGGCTTTGGCAACTACGGCTCGCTCATGGGCGACCCCGAGTTCCAGACCAGCCTGTTCAACAACTTTCTGTGGGTGCTGGTGGTGCCCGCCGCCTCGACGTTCATCGGACTGCTGGTCGCACAGCTCACCGACCGGCTCGCCTGGGGCAACATCGCGAAATCGCTGATCTTCATGCCGATGGCGATCAGCTTCGTCGGCGCGTCGCTGATCTGGAAATTCGTCTACGCCAACAATGCCGACATCGGCCTGATCAACGCCATCCGCGACGTCTTCGGCGCATCCCAGCCAATCGACCCGCTGCAGATCCCGTTCTGGAACAACCTGTTCCTGATGGTGATCCTGATCTGGATCCAGACCGGCTTCGCGATGGTGATCCTGTCGGGCGCGCTGCGCGGCATCCCCGAGGAGACGCTCGAGGCGGCGGTGCTCGACGGCGCGAACCCGTTCCAGATCTTCTTCAAGATCAAGGTGCCGCAGATCATGGGGACCATTCTCGTGGTCTGGACCACGATCACCATCCTCGTGCTCAAGGTCTTCGACATCGTCTACGCCACGACGGGGGGCAACTTCGGCACCCAGATCCTGCCCTCCTACATGATGTCCTACATGTTTCGCGACGACGGACGGGCGACGGCGGTCGCCTTCGTCATCATGCTGATCGTGCTGCCGGTGATGATCTGGAACATCGTCCAGGCGCGAAAGGAAATGCGATGAGGGAGCGAGGATGAGCGACAACGTCGCCGGCGAAAAGGCGGGCCTCACCTGGGCCGTGCAGATATCGGTCGTGGCTCTGGTGATCCTGTGGCTCATCCCGACCGTCGGGCTCTTCGTGTCGTCGTTCCGCGAGCGCGACCAGATCTCGGCGACCGGCTGGTGGCTCGCGCCGTTCTCGGTCGAGCTCGCGTTTCGCGGCCGTGCCGACGCCGCGGATCCGCGCCAGGAAAACGGCGCCTGGGTGATCGAAGGCAGCATCTTCGACGACCCGGAGGTCGCGACGGCGTTCCGTTCGGGATCCGGCGTCATCAACGCCTTCGGCACGCGCGGCGTGGCGCCCGGGCAGTTCGCGGCGGGGACCGTCGCCGAACTCCCCAACGGTGACACCCTGTCCCTCGCCGCCGACGGCGCGTACCGGTTCACGTCGCCCGAGGAGATCACCGGGAACGGCCCGCGGGTGTATTTCGAAGCCTCGACGCCGCCTCGGTTCACGCTCGAAAACTACCGCACCGTGCTGACCGCCGACGGCATGGACCGGGCGTTCATCAACACGCTGACGGTGACCGTCCCCGCCACGATCATCCCGATCCTGATCGCCGCCTTCGCCGCATACGCGCTGGCCTGGATGGACTTCCCCGGCCGCGGCTTCCTGATCGCGGCCGTCGTCGGCCTTCTCGTCGTGCCGCTGCAACTCGCGCTCGTGCCCCTTCTGGGACTGCATACTCGGCTCGGGATCGGCCAGAGCTTCCTCGGCATCTGGCTCGCCCACACCGGCTTCGGCCTGCCGCTCGCGATCTACCTGCTGCGCAACTACATGGTCGGCCTGCCGCGCGACATCATCGAAAGCGCGAAGGTCGACGGCGCCACCGACTTCGAGGTGTTCGTCAAGATCGTGCTGCCGCTGAGCTTCCCCGCGCTCGCCTCGTTCGCGATCTTCCAGTTCCTGTGGACCTGGAACGACCTGCTCGTCGCCAAGGTCTTCCTGCCCTCGGGCGCGGCGACGCAGGTGATGACCGTCAAGATCGCCGACGACCTGCTCGGGTCGCGCGGCGGCGACTGGGCCATCCTCGCCACGGCGGCCTTCGTCTCCATCGCGGTGCCGCTGGTCGTGTTCTTCACGATGCAGCGCTACCTCGTGCGCGGCCTCCTCGCCGGCTCGGTGAAATAAGAGCCCCGCCATGGTCATGACAGCGATGACGACCGAACGCGACACCCCGCTGGCGCCGAACGTCGCCAGCCTGAACGTCGATGCGATCCGGGTCTCGCCCTTCTTCACCTCGCCGGTGCTGGTGCGCCTTCAACCTGTCGCCGGCGCCGATGCGGCTCGCCCTGCCCGATGGAAACTGGCGCCCCGCGCCGGGCGCGCCCTGCGACATCGAGATCGAGGGGGCCGAAGCGGTCTTGCCCCCCACCAGGCCGTGTTCGCCGAACGCGCCTGACAAACACGGACGGAGAAGAACATGGCCTCGCTGCTGCTCAAGGATGTCGCGAAGTCCTACGGACCGGTCGACGTGCTGCGCAAGATTAACCTCGACATCAAGACCGGCGAGCTGATCGTCTTCGTCGGCCCGTCGGGCTGCGGCAAGTCCACGCTGCTGCGGATGATCGCCGGGCTCGAGCGCATCACCGGCGGCACGCTCCAGATCGACGGCCAGATGATGAACGACGTGCCGCCCGCCCAGCGCGGCATCGCGATGGTGTTCCAGTCCTATGCGCTCTATCCGCACATGACCGTGCGCGACAACATGGCCTTCGGAATGAAGATCGCGAAGAAACCCGCCGCCGAGATCACCGCCTCGGTCGAGAAGGCTGCGCAGCTTCTGCAACTCACCCCCTATCTCGACCGCCTGCCCAAGGCGCTTTCCGGCGGTCAGCGCCAGCGCGTCGCAATCGGCCGGGCGATCGTCCGCGACCCCAAGGTGTTCCTGTTCGACGAACCGCTGTCGAACCTCGACGCGGCGCTGCGCGTCGCCACCCGCATCGAGATCGCCCAGCTCAAGGAACGGCTGGCGAGCTCCACGATGATCTACGTCACGCATGATCAGGTCGAGGCGATGACGCTCGCCACCCGCATCGTCGTTCTCAGCGCGGGCAACATCGAACAGGTCGGCTCGCCGCTGACGCTGTACGAGCGGCCCGCCAACGTGTTCGTCGCCCGCTTCATCGGCTCGCCGGCGATGAACATGCTGCCGGGCAAGATCACCGCCACCGGCGCCGTGACCGAAGTCTCCGCCCCCGGCGGCACGGTGCATATCCCGATCGCGAGCGTCGGGTCCGACCAGGGCGCTACGGTGAAGCTCGGCGTCCGCCCCGAGGATCTCGTGCCCACCGACGGCGAGGCGGTGTTCACCGGCCAGATCTCGATCGTCGAGGCGCTCGGCGAGACGACGCTGCTCTACTTCGCGCCGCATGGCGACGACGAGGCCTTCATCGCGAAGATGCCCGGCATCCACCGCTTCGAGCGCGGCCAGACGGTGCGCCTTGGCGCGGACCCGTCGAAGCTGCATCTGTTCGACGCCGACGGGCAGTCGTTCTTCTATCGCTGACGACGCCTTTCGCACTTGCGAAACCCCCAGGCCTCGGATAATTCACGTTGCGTTAACAACTGACGCGGCGACCGGGCGAACGGAGGTCCGCAAATGTTTCTGGTCTGCGGCGAGGCGCTGTACGACTTCTTCCTCGAAACCGACGCCGGACCGGGCGCCGCCGGCTTCGCGGCCCGCGCCGGCGGGTCGCCGTTCAACGTGGCGATCGGCCTCGCGCGCCTCGGCTGCCCGTCGGGCCTGCTGACGGGGCTCTCGGATGACATGCTCGGCAAGCGGCTGACCGAGGTGCTGGGCGCCGAGAACGTCTCGACCGCCTACGCCGTGCCGACGACGCGGCCGACCACGATCAGCCTCGTCGGTCTCGACCCGTCCGGCGTCCCCGAATACCAGTTCTACGGCAACGGCTCGGCCGACATCGGCGTCGTCACCACCGACTTGCCGGTCCTCGGCCCGGAGATCACCGGCCTGCACTTCGGCTCATATTCGCTGGCGGCCCCGCCGGTCGCGGACGCCTTCGCGGCGCTGGCCGCAACCGGGCGCGACCGCTTCATCTCGCTCGATCCGAACATCCGCCCGACCATCGAGCCCGACATGGCCGTCTGGCGCGCCCGGCTCGACGTCCTCGTTCCGCTCGCCGATCTGGTCAAGACCAGCACCGAGGATCTCGACCTGATCCATCCCGGCCTTGGTGCGCAGGACTTCGCGAGCGAGCTTGTCGGGCGCGGCGTGTCGCTCGTGGTCGTGACCGACGGCGGCGGCGACGCCCACGCCTGGACGGCCGCCGGCCTGCACGCCGTCGCCCGGCCGCCGAAGGTCACCGTCATCGACACCGTCGGCGCCGGCGACACCTTCCAGGCCGCGCTGATCGCCCGGCTTTGCGCCCATCCCGGCGGGCCGAGGTCGGGCCTCGCGGCGCTTGACGCGCGCACATTGCAGGGCACCCTGGACTACGCGGCGCGCGCGGCGGCCATCACCTGTTCGCGGCGCGGCGCCGACCTGCCACGCGCGGCGGAACTCGACCCGTGACGGACCTCGCCTCGCTACGGAACTCGCTGCATAAGGACGCTTGAATGGTCTCTTCCGTCATCCCCGTCCAACCGTTCGATCTCGTGATCTTCGGGGCCACGGGCGATCTCGCGCACCGCAAGATCCTGCCGAGCCTGTTTCGCCGGCTCGCCGTGCACCAGATACCCGACACCGCGCGCATCATCGGCGCCGCCCGGTCGAAGATGACCCGCGCCGAGTTCCGCAAGCAGACCGCGGCGGCGCTCGAAGAGTTCGTCGCCCCCGCGCTGCTGAAACCCGAGCTGGTCGAACAGTTCCTGAACACCATCGACTACGTCACCGTCGACGCCGCCGGCCATGACGGCTGGGCGACGCTCGCGAAAAAGCTCGGCGACAGGCCCGACCATATCCGCGCCTTCTACCTGTCGGTCGCCCCCGGCCTCTTTGGCGTCATCGCCGAGAAACTCGCCGCGGCCGGCATCGCCACGCCCTCCAGCCGGATCGTGGTCGAAAAGCCGCTGGGCAAGGACCTCGCCTCCGCCCGCGCCCTGAACGCCCAGCTCTCGCGGCATTTCGAAGAGGAGCAGATTTACCGGATCGACCATTACCTCGGCAAGGAAACGGTGCAGAACCTGATGGCGATCCGCTTCGCCAACGCGCTGTTCGAACCGCTGTGGAACGCCCGGTTCATCGACCACGTCCAGATCACCGTCGCGGAGAACATCGGCGTCGCCGGCCGCGGCGAGTACTATGACCAGTCCGGCGCCATGCGCGACATGGTCCAGAACCACATGATGCAGCTGCTCTGCCTGACCGCGATGGAGCCGCCCGCCCATTTCGATCCCAATTTCGTGCGCGACGAAAAGCTGAAGGTGATCCGCTCGCTCGATCCGCTGAAGCCGTCGGACACCGTGCGCGGCCAGTACCGCGCCAACGGCTCGGCGCTCAGCTATCTCGCCGACGTCAAGGACCCGGCCAGCCGCACCGAGAGCTTCGTCGCGATCCGCGCGCATATCTCGAACTGGCGCTGGTCCGGCACGCCGTTCTACATGCGCACCGGCAAGAAGCTCAGCGCGCGGCTGTCGGAGATCGCCGTGGTGTTCCGCGACCCGCCGCATTCGATCTTCCCCAAGGTCGAGGACCTGCGCGGCAACGCGCTGATCATCCGCCTGCAGCCCAACGAGGGCATCACCCTGCGCATGACGATCAAGGACCCCGGCCCCGGCGGAATGCGCCTGACCGAGGTTCCGCTCGACATGACCTTCGCCGACGCGCTCGGCGGCGACGGCGGCATGCCCGAGGCCTACGAACGGCTGATCATGGACGTGATCCGCGGCGACCAGACGCTGTTCATGCGCGGCGACGAGGTCGAAGCCGCCTGGGCCTGGACCGACCCGATCATCCAGGCCTGGGCTGACAGCGGCAACAAACCCCAGCAGTACGACCCCGGCAGCGCCGGCCCGATCGACGCCTACAAGCTCACCGGCTCCGACGGCCACCTGTGGCGCGAGATCGCGACATGATCGAGGTCGCCCGCCAGCTCTATCCCGACCGCGACACGCTGATGCGCGGCCTCGCCCAACTGGTCGCCGACCAGCTGCGCGCCGCGCATGCGTCCCGGCACCGCGCGACGGACGGGCGCAGCAAGCGCGTCACCCTCGCCGTTCCCGGCGGCACGACGCCCGGCCCGTTTCTCGCAGCGCTGTCGGAGGCCGATCTCGCCTGGGCCGATGTCGACGTGATGCTGACCGACGAGCGGCTGGTCGCCGAGACGAGCGAGCGCGCCAACAGCCGCCTCCTGCGCGAAACGCTGCTGCGCAACGCCGCCGCCGACGCGAATTTCGTGCATTTTCACGCGATCGGAACCCGCGTCAACTTCATCCTCGACGTGATCCGCGACCGCGTCGCGGCCGTCCTGCCGATCGACGTGCTCGTGCTCGGCATGGGAGCCGACATGCACACCGCGTCGCTGTTTCCCCGCGCCCCCGGCCTCGCCGAGGCGCTCGCCGCCGACGCGCCCACGCTCGTCCGGGTCGAGCCGCCCGGCCAGCCCGAGGCGCGGCTGACGCTGTCGGCCCCGGTCCTGCGCGGCGCCGACGTCATCCACATCCTGATCACCGGCCCCGACAAGCGCAACGCCCTCGACACCGCGCTCGCTGGCGGCCCGGTCGAGGACGCGCCGGTCCGCGCCATCCTCACCGCACCGTGCCCCGTCACCGTGCATTACGCCGACTGATCCGAACCCGCGTCCTGGGAGGAAGCCATGAGCCTGAACGCCACCGTCGCCCAAGTGACCGCCCGCATCGTCGAGCGCTCCGCGCCGTTGCGCCGCCCCTATCTCGACCGCATCGCCCGCGCCCGCGACGATGGCCCCAAACGCGCGCATCTCTCCTGCGGCAACCAGGCCCACGCCTACGCCGCGATGCCCGACGCCGACAAGTCATCGCTCGCCACGACCTCCGCGGGCAACCTCGGCATCGTCACCGCCTTCAACGACATGCTCTCCGCCCACCAGCCCTACGAGCGCTACCCCGACCTGATCCGCGCCGCCGCCCGCGCGGCCGGGGGCACCGCCCAGGTCGCAGGTGGCGTGCCGGCGATGTGCGACGGCGTCACGCAAGGCCAGCCCGGCATGGAGCTGTCGCTGTTCTCGCGCGACGTCATCGCGATGGCCGCCGGCATAGCACTCAGCCACAACGTCTTTGACAGCACAGTCTATCTCGGCGTCTGCGACAAGATCGTGCCCGGCCTCGTCATCGCCGCCGCCACGTTCGGCCACCTTCCGGCGGTCTTCCTGCCCGCCGGCCCGATGCCGAGCGGCATCCCCAACGACCAGAAGGCCAAAGTCCGCCAGCAGTTCGCCGCAGGTGAAGTCGGTCGCGACAAGCTGATGGAGGTCGAAATGGCCTCCTACCACGGCCCCGGCACCTGCACGTTCTACGGCACCGCCAACACCAACCAGATGCTGATGGAGTTCATGGGCCTGCAACTGCCCGGCTCCAGCTTCGTCAACCCGAACACGCCCCTGCGCGAGGCCCTCACCGTCGAGGGCGCCAGACGCGCGCTCGCGATCTCCGCCCTCGGCAACGAATACACCCCCGTCGCCGACATCCTCGACGAGCGCGCCTTCGTCAACGGCATCGTCGGCCTCAACGCCACTGGCGGCTCGACCAACCTGCTGATCCACCTCATCGCCATGGCCCGCGCCGCCGGCGTGCTGCTCGACTGGCACGACTTCGGCGAGCTCTCCGACGCGACCCCGCTGATGGCCCGCGTCTACCCCAACGGCCTCGCGGACGTGAACCACTTCCACGCCGCGGGGGGCTTGGGCTACATGATCGGCGAGCTGCTCGACGCGGGCCTGCTCCACCCCGACACCCGCACGATCGCCGGCGACGGCCTCGCCCGCTACACCCAGGAGCCGAAGGTCATCGACGGGGCCCTCGTCTGGCAGGACGGCACCGACACGACGCTCAACGACAAGATCGTCCGCCCCGCCTCCGACCCCTTCGCCCCCACCGGCGGCACCCGCCGCCTCGCCGGCAACCTCGGCACCGGCGTGATGAAGGTCTCCGCCGTCGCCCCCGAACGCCACGTCATCGAGGCGCCGTGCCGCATCTTCCACGACCAGGACAGCGTCAAGGCCGCGTTCCGCGCCGGCGAATTTGTCGCCAACACCGTCGTCGTCGTCCGCTTCCAGGGGCCGAAAGCCAACGGAATGCCCGAGCTGCACAACCTCACCCCCATCCTCGCCGTCCTCCAGGACAAGGGCCTGAAAGTGGCGCTCGTCACCGACGGCCGGATGTCCGGCGCGTCCGGCAAGGTGCCCTCCGCGATCCACATCTCCCCCGAGGCGCTCGACGGCGGCCCGCTCGCGCGCCTCAACGACGGCGACGTGATCCGCGTAGACGCGGTCGCGGGCACGCTCGACGTGCTCACCCCCGGAGCGCTGGACCGCCCCGTCGCGCAGCCCGATCTGACCGCCAACGAGTTCGGGCTGGGGCGCGAGCTGTTCGCCGCCTTTCGCCGCACCGTCGGCGCGGCCGAAACCGGCGCGTCGAGCGTCAGCCTGGAGACCGTCCCTTGACCCCGCAGGAAGCCTCGGCCTACGCCCGCGAGATCTGCCGCCTCGCCCCCGTCATTCCGGTGCTCGTCATCGACGAGGTCGAGCACGCGTGGCCGCTCGCGGTGGCGCTGGTCGCGGGCGGACTGCCGGTGCTCGAAGTGACGTTGCGGACGCCCGCGGCGCTGGAGGCGATCCGCGAAATGGCCGGCGTGCCCGGCGGCGTCGTCGGCGCCGGCACGCTGATCAAGCCCTCCGACGTGACCGCAGCCAAGGAGGCCGGCGCGCTCTTCGGCGTCTCGCCGGGCGTTACCGACGAACTCCTCGCCGCCTGCGAGGCCGAGGACCTGCCGCTGCTCGGCGGCTGCGCCACGGTGTCGGAGGCGATGCGGATGCTCGCCCGCGGCTATGACGTCTGCAAGTTCTTCCCGGCGGAGGCGAACGGCGGCGCCCCCGCGCTAAAGTCGTTCGCCGGCCCGCTGCCGCAGGTCCATTTCTGCCCCACCGGCGGCGTCACCCCCGCGAACGCCCCCGACTACCTGAAGCTGCCGAACGTGCTCTGCGTCGGCGGTTCCTGGGTCGCCAGCGCCGCGCAGATGAAGGCGGGCAAATGGGACGAGATCGAAACGCTCGCCCGCACCGCCAGCCAGTTGCCGCGATGACCGCGACGACGGACCCGCTCTGGACCGCGCTCGAACACGCGGGGCCGGAGGCGAAGACCCGCCGCATCGCGGCGCTGTTCGAGCGCAACCCGGACCGCTTCCGCGAATTCTCGGTGCGCGCCTGCGGCCTGCTGCTCGACTACTCCAAGACCGCGCTCGACGCCCACGCCCTGACGCTGCTGATCCAGCTCGCGCAAGCCGCCGGTGTCCCCGCGCGCCGCGACGCGATGTTCGCGGGCGAGCCGATCAACGTCACCGAAGGCCGCGCCGTCCTGCACACGGCGCTCCGCAACCGGGCGGGCGCGCACGTCCTCGTGGACGGCGTCGACGTCATGCCCGAGATCGACGCCGTCCTCGCCCGGATGGCCGCGTTCTCGACTGGCGTGCGCAGCGGGGCGATCGCCGGCGCGCACGGCCGCTTCACCGACGTGGTCAACATCGGCATCGGCGGCTCGGACCTCGGCCCCGCCATGGCGACCCTCGCCCTCGCGCCCTACCACGACGGGCCGCGCCTGCATTTCGTCTCGAACGTCGACGGCGCCCACATCCACGACACGCTGAAGCGCCTCGAACCGAAAACCACGCTGGTGATCGTCGCCTCCAAGACCTTCACGACCATCGAGACGATGACCAACGCCCGCACCGCGCAAGCCTGGCTCCAGGCGGCGCTCGGACCGGGCGCGGGCGAGCATTTCGCCGCCGTCTCCACCGCGCTCGACAAGACCGCGGCCTTCGACATCGACCCTTCGCGCGTCTTCGGCTTCTGGGACTGGGTCGGCGGGCGCTACTCGATCTGGGGCGCCGTCGGCCTGCCGCTGATGATCGCCATCGGCCCCGAGCGCTTCGCCGAGTTCCTGACCGGCGCCCACGAGATGGACCGGCATTTCGTCGAGGCCCCGCTGCCCGCGAACATGCCCGTCCTCCTCGCGCTCGTCGGCATCTGGCACCGCAACATTCTCGGCTATGCGTCGCGCGCCGTCCTCCCCTACGACCAGCACCTCGCCCGCCTGCCCGCCTACCTCCAGCAGCTCGACATGGAGAGCAACGGCAAGCGTGTGTCGCTCGACGGCGCGCCGCTCCCCCGCGCCTCCGGCCCGACGGTCTGGGGCGAGCCGGGCACGAACGGCCAGCACGCGTTCTACCAGCTCATCCACCAGGGTTCCGACGTGATCCCCGTCGAATTCCTCGTCGCCGCCAACGCCCACGAGCCCGATCTGCGCCCCCACCACGACCTGCTGCTCGCCAACTGCCTCGCCCAGTCGGAGGCCCTCATGCTCGGCCGCGACCTCGCCGCCGCCACGGCGACGGTCAAGGAGCCGAGCCTCGCCCCCCACAAGGTCTTCCCCGGCAACCGCCCCTCGACCACGCTGATCTACGACCGCCTCGACCCGGCGACCCTCGGCCGCATCATCGCGCTCTACGAACACCGCGTCTTTGTCGAAGGCGCCATCTGGGGCCTCAACTCGTTCGACCAATGGGGCGTCGAACTCGGCAAGGAACTCGCCACCGCCCTGCTCCCGCTGGTCCAGACCGGAGCGGGCTTCGAGGCCAAGGACGGCTCGACCGCCGGCCTCCTGACCGCGCTGACCGCGTTGCGGACCTGAAACGCGGCGGAACGCTTACGGCGCATCGTGCGACCGACCAAAAACTCACAGCTCTCGGATCCAACAATTTCAATATGTTACGCGCTGCCCACACGCGGACATTCGTGAGCGAGCGCCGCGGCCAGAGCCCTCGTCAGGCCATCCCGGCCACCACGCTGCGCAAGACGTCGAGGCCGAGGCCGGTCTCCACGGACGTCACGGCGATCTCCGGGAAAGCGGCTGGCTCGGCGCCAAGACCCGCCGCGACCTCGTGAAACACCCGTGCCAGATCCGCGGCGCCCGGCTTGTCGGCCTTGGTGAGCACGACCTGAAACGTGACGGCGGAGCGGTTCAGCAACGCCATGATCTCGCGGTCGGGCGGCTTCAGCCCATGCCGCGCGTCCACTAGCAGGAACGCGCGCCGGAGCGTCGGGCGGCCCGCGAGATAGGCGCGGAGCAACGCCTGCCACGCCTCGACCACCGACTTCGGGGCCTCCGCATAGCCGTAGCCGGGCAAGTCGACGAGATAGCGCGCCTCGCCCAGCGTGAAGAAATTGATCTCCTGCGTGCGGCCCGGCGTGTTGGAGGCCCGCGCGAGCGCCTTTCGACCCGTCAGCGCATTGATGAGGCTGGATTTGCCGACGTTCGAGCGACCGGCGAAGCAAACCTCGAGCCGGTCCGCCGGCGGCAACCCGTCCATCGCCACGACGCCCTTCAGGAAATCGCACGGGCCGGCGAACAGCTTGCGACCGCGTTCCAGCGCCTCCGGGTCGGTCTCGTCGGCGCGCGCGAACGCGAGCTTCACGCGAGCGCCGCCGGATCGCCGACCGCGACGGCGCCGCCCACGATCACCTCCGCACAAACGCCGAAGTCCTGATGGCCCCACCCGGCGGCGAGCCCGCCGAGCGTGTCGGCGTCGACCCGCCCGGTGTCGGGACTGACCGTCGTCGCCTTGCACCGCGTGATGCGTTCGCGCACGCGCAGCACCGCCCCGCCAAGCCGCAGGTCGCGACCGATCCAGTCGAACTCCGCCCAAGGCGCCAGCCCGTCGAGCCAGACGTTGCCCCGAAACCGCTCCATCGCGAGGTCCGCGCCCAGTCGCCGACCCAGATCCGCCAGGCTGGTCGCGTTCAGGATCGAGATCGACGGCCAGTCGCTGTCGGTCATCCCGCGCCCGGATGCGCGCGTCACGAACGCGGGCATCGCGCGACCCGGATCGTTCAACGGCTGGAGCCAGCCGATCAGGCGGGCGGCGTCATCCGGATCGTCGGGATCGACGGTGATCGCAGGGCGGTCCGGATGCGTCAGCGTGACGCGGCCCGCCGCCTCGTCCAGACGGGCGCGGATCGCCATCAACGCCGGCGTCCGCGCGCCGCGACTGAAGTTGGCGCAGGGCGCCCAGTCCGAATTCGCCGGGCCGACTTTCGCCGCGTCGTGCGCGATCGCCCAGACCCGGTCCCACGGAAACGTCGCGCCCGCCGAAAGCGAAGCGCACGACGCCGCCTCGACGCCGTGCCCCTTGATCGGATGGCGCCACAGATGCGTCACGCGCGCCGCCAACACGCTAGTCCGCCTTCCATTTTCGCTTGAACGCGCCGAAGATGTTGCCCAGGACGTTCGGCTTCACTCCCTGGCTACGCATGATCAGGTATTGCTGGGTAAAGGTTATCATGTTGTTCGCCACCCAGTAGATCACCAGTCCGCTGGCGAACGTGCCGAGCATGAACATGAAGATCCACGGCATCCAGGCAAAGATCATCGCCTGGGTCTTGTCGGTGGGCGCCGGGTTCAGCTTCATCTGCAGCCACATCGAGATGCCCATCAGGATCGGCCAGACCCCGATCGACAGGATGAACAGCAAGCTCGTCGGGTCCGGCGATGGCCAGGGCAGCAACCCGAAGACGTTCAGGATCGAGGTCGGGTCGGGGGCGGAAAGATCGTGAATCCAGCCGATGAACGGCGCATGCCGCAACTCCAGCGTGACGAAGATCACTTTGTAGAGCGAGAAAAATATCGGAATCTGCAAGAGGATCGGCAGACATCCCGCCGCCGGATTGACTTTTTCCTTCTTGTAGAGCCCCATGATCTCCTGCTGGAGCTTCATGCGGTCTTCGCCAGCGCGCTCCTTGATCTTCTCCATCTCGGGCTGGAGCATCTTCATCTTCGACATCGAGACATAGGATTTGTACGCCAGCGGAAACAGCAGCGCCTTGATGATGAAGGTGAGCGCGATGATCGCGAAGCCCATGTTGCCGAGAAACCCATGCAGAAAATGCAGCGCAATGAAAATCGGCTTGGTCAGGAAGAAGAACCATCCCCAGTCGATCGCATCGACGAAACGGTCGATCCCGAGGTCGTTCTGGTACGCGCGGATCGCCGCCCACTCCTTGGCGCCGGCGAACAGCCAGGTCGAGACCTCGGCGGTCGCGCCGGGACCGACCGCCATCACCGGCAGGCGCATGTCGGTCTGATAGGTGTCGGTCGAAGGGTTGAACTTGGTCACCGCGGTGAAGCTCTGGCCCGGCTCGGCCACCAGCGTCGACATCCAGTAGTGGTCGGTGAAGCCGATCCAGCCGTCCCCGGCCACGGGGACGCTCACCGCCTGCGCGCCTTCGGCCGGATCGGGCGGCAGCTCGGCGAGCGCGTTCCAGCTCGTCTCGGTCAGCGTGCCGTCGCTCACGAGGATCGTGCCCTCGTGCAGGATATAAAACCCGCGCAGGTTCGTCGGCTTACCATGCCGCGCGATGATGCCGTAAGGCGCCATCCGCACCTCCGCGGCGGTGGTGTTCTCGACCGATTGGGTGACCGTGAACATGAAGTTCGCGTCGATCGCGATATCCCGGCGAAAGATCAGCCCGGCGCCGTTGTCCCAACGCAGCGTCACCGGCGTCGTCTCGGTCAGCACGGCGCCGCTTTCGATCGCCCAGGGCGTCGTCGGGCCAGGCACCGCTTCGGGGCCCAGGTTCCCGGCCGGCGCCCAGCCGTAGAGCGCGTAATAAGCCTCCGGCGATCCGGCGGGGTTGAGCAGCGTGACGTCCGGCGAATCCGGATCGACGGTCACCTGATAGTCGAGAAGCTCCAGGTCGTCGATCCGACCGCCGATCAGCGAAATCGACCCTTCGAGCCGGGCGGTGCGAACCGGTATGCGCGCGGTTCGCGCCAGGACCTCGCCGCGCGCGAGGATCGGATCGGCGGTTAGCGTCGGAACCGCGCCGGTCCCGACCGCGCCCGGCGCCACCACGCCGTCGGCCAGGGTCGTCTCGGCGGGCGGGCTCGCGACGTCGACGGGCGGCTGGGGCGGAAACAGCAGGAACCAGACAAGGATCACCAGCGCGCTCAGGGCGGTCGCCAGGATCAGATTCCTGTTCTGGTCGTCCATGTGCGGCTCCGGTCGGATTGCGGAAAAATCTGACAGGGTTCAACAGCCGGCGACCTCAAAGGTCAAGGCATATTCGGGTCGCCCCCAGCGTCGCGCACCCCCGCTTGCGGCCCGCAGCTGCGCGCCCGAAAGCCTGCCAGCCAGTCGAACGTATCGGCGAGCGACATCGGCTTGGCGACCAGAAAACCCTGAAAATGGTCGCAGCCGAGCTGTCGCAACATCGCCTCCGCCTCCGGCGTCTCCACGCCCTCGGCGAGCGTCCTGATCCCGAGCGCGCGCGCCATCGCGATCATCGACGAGGTCAGCACCTGCTGCTCCTCGCTGGTCTCGAGGCCGAAGACGAAGCTGCGGTCGATCTTGATGCGGTCGACCATGAAGCGCCGCAGGTTCTGGATCGACGCGTGACCGGTGCCGAAATCGTCGAGCTCGATCTCGAAGCCAACCGACGCGAGGCCGCGCAGGTTGCGCACCACGAGGTCGGAGTCGGTCTTGATGAGCACCGTCTCGAGCACCTCGATCGAGATCCGCGCCGGCTCGACGTCGTTGCGCTCGACCTCCCATTTGATCTTCTCGATCAGCCGGGGGTCGCGCAGCTGCGACATCGCGAAGTTGATCCCCACCCGCGGCACGTTCAGTCCGGCGGCGTCCCACGCCGTCAAAGCCGCCAGCGACTGCGCGAGCACGACCTCGCCGAGCCTGTCGATCAGATCGGCCGTCTCGGCGAATTCGAGAAAGGCCCCCGGCGCGAGCAGTCCCTGGACGGGGTGGCGCCACCGGACCAGCGCCTCGAACCCCGAGAGCACCCCGGTCGCAAGGTCGATCTGGGGCTGGAAGAATGGCACGAACTCGCCGCGATCGAGGCCCGCGATCATCTCGGAGAACATCGTCGCGCGGCGCTCGGCCTCGGCGCGCAGGCTCTCGCGGAAATAGCGCACCGCGCACGAACCGGCCTCCTGGGCCTCCGACAGGGCGATCTCGGCATTGCCGAGCGCACGTTCCGCGTCCGGGCGATCGTCTGACAGCATCGTGACGCCGATCGAGCACCCGATCCGCCGCGCGCCGCCCGGGAGCGAGAAGGGCTTGCCCAGCGCCTGCTGGACACGGTGGGCGATGCCGCTGACGGCGTTGACGTCGTCGAGGTCGGGGGCGATCAGCACGAAATCGTCCTGACCGAGGTAGGCCGCGAAATCGCCGGCGCGCAGGACCTGGCGGATCCTGCGGGCGCTGATCCGCAGGATTTCCTCGGTGACGCGCGATCCCAGCGTGTCGCGCAGCGTCTTGAACCTGTCGAGATTGAGCCTCAGCACCGCGGTCTGGGTGGTCGCGCGCTCGGTGCCGGCGACGAGCCGGTCGAGATGCGCCCGCAGATAGGTGGCGTTCGGCAAATGCGTCAACGGATCGTGCAGCAGCCGAAAGCGATTCTCCTCGTCGGTCCGGAGGCTGTCGGCGACCCAGTCGGCGATGCGTGCCCGGGCCGGCGCCGCGACCAGAAAGGCGAGCATCGCGATCACCGCGAGGTGCAGCCCGAAGACCCCGAAGTGCGTGAACCGCGCGATCGCGCGCGCGTGCTCCGCGTCCGTCTCGTAGCGCTGGGCGAAACGTCCGGCCTGTGGCGACAGGCTTGCGGCATAGAGATCGCGCAGCGCCAGCGCCTGATCCCCGTCCGTCACACCGGCGATCATGCCGAGCGTGTCCGCCGTCACGTCCGACAACCGTCTCATCCCCGGCGTGCCGGGGCGGGCGAGCGCCAACCTCCGGTCCTCGAACTCCAGCAGTCGCTCGACCTCCCAGGTCAGCGCGATCTCGGCGGTGCGCAGCTCCGGTCCCTCGGGCATGCGCGCGATCCGTTCGAGGCTCGCCTCGATCTGGCGCACCGCAGCCTTCTGGGACGCGGCGACCAGCGCGAGCTCGGCGGCCGCGGCGTTTCGCTGGTCCTGCCGCTCGAGCAAAAGCAGCGTGGCGAACGTCAGCGCCAGCCACGCGACAAAGACGACGCCCACAGCGCGCAGGAACACCCGCTCCGGCGCTCCAGCGCGCGCGAGGCCGCGTGGTTTCGAGACGTCGGACGAAGGGTGCGGCGCGTTTTCCATGCGAACCACCATAGCTCCCCGCCTCCTTAACAACCGTTGAGCGTCTCCGCGCGCGGCCGGGCAAATGCGGCGAAGTCAACGTAAACGAATGCTTGACGGCGGGCGGCGGCGCCTTGACTTGCCGATGCGCCGACTGGAGTTAGCTACCCCCGTGTCACAGGAGGTCCGACATGCTTCGCCCGCTCGTTCTGCCGCTGCTGCTGCTGCTCGCCGCGTGCGCGGGCCGGCCGAGCCTCGACGGCCCGTCGATGGGCGGCCCCGAGATCGCGCTGGAGAAATTTTTCGACGGGCCGGTGGTCGCGCACGGCCAGTTTCAGGACCGCTTCGGCGAAGTGCGGCGACGTTTCGCCGTCGACGTGGACGGAAGCTGGGACGGCGAGACGCTGACCCTCGTCGAGGATTTCCGCTACAACGACGGCCAGACCGAGCGTCGCGTCTGGTCGCTGCGCAAGACCGGCCCCGACACCTGGACGGGCACGGCCCCCGGGGTAATCGGCGCGGCGCGCGGCGAGACGCGCGGCGACACGTTCAACTGGCGCTATTCGATCGACCTGCCCGACGAGAGCGGCGGCTTCCGTGCCGATTTCGACGACTGGATGTGGCGCCTCGACGACCGTCGGCTGCTGAACCGGGCCTACGTGTCGCGCTTCGGCGTCGATCTCGGCGAGGTCATCATCTTCTTCGAACGGGCGGAATGACCGCATCGACCGCCCGGCCAGACGTCAGCATCGAACAGGCTGTTTGATTTTGGCCGGCGAAGTCGCAAGGATACAGTCGATGCAGGTCCGGCGCCTGGCGATCAGCGCGGGGCCGGACCCGCGTCCGGGACGTTGTCCACCCCCGAGCCGCCCCACGGATGGCACCGCCCGATCCGGCCGGCGGTGAGCGCCGCGCCCTTGACCGCGCCATGTGTCTCGAGCGCTTCGAGCGCATAGGCCGAACACGTCGGCAGGAACCGGCAGCTGGCGCCGACCCACGGCGAAAAGATCAGCCGATAGACCCGCACCGGCAGCGAAATCGCGCGCGCCAGCGGCGTCACGCCCGTGGCTCCGTATGGATCGCCACGACCACGGCGGCCAGATCGGCGACCAGTTGCGGATAGGGCAGCGCCGCCGTCTGCCCGGGGCGGCCGATCAGCACGTAATCCCAACCGGCTCGCCCGGCGGCGGGCAGAACCTCGCGCGCTATCGCCCGAAGCCGCCGCTTGGCGCGGTTGCGAGCGACGGCGTTGCCGACCTTCTTTGAGCAGGTGTATCCGATGCGGATCGCAGGCTCGGTATCGTCGCCGTCGCGCCTGCGCGCCTGCAAAGTGAACCCCGGCGCCGACTTGCGCCGCCCCCTTGCCGCCGCAAGGAAATCCGCGCGCCGGGTCAGCGTGACGAGGGCCGGCATCCCCGCGCCGCTGGGCTAAGCGGAGAGCTTCTTGCGGCCTTGCGCCCTGCGCCGGTTCAGGATGATCCGGCCGTTCTTGGTCGCCATGCGCGCACGAAACCCGTGACGGCGTTTGCGCACGAGATTGCTCGGCTGAAAGGTGCGTTTGGTGCTCATCTGTCGTCTCCTGCGCGCAACGGTCCCCGGTCGGCGCTGTGCGATCCCCAAGTGGAAACCGGGCACCTTCGAATTCGAGAACCCGCCTATATGCAGGCCGCGCGGCGAAGTCAATTCGGGTGTTTGCGCCTCGACGGCCGTTGCAAAGCGCGCGATCACACCCGGACAGGAATTCCCGCAGCGGCCATCGCCGCTTTGGCCTCGCCGATCGTGTGCGCGCCGAAATGAAAGATCGACGCCGCGAGGACTGCCGACGCATGGCCTTGCGTCACGCCCTCGACCAGGTGCCGCAGCTCGCCGACCCCACCCGACGCGATGACCGGGATCGCGACGGCATCCGACACCGCCCGCGTCAGCCCCAGATCGTAGCCCGCCTTCGTCCCGTCGCGGTCCATCGACGTCAGCAGCAGCTCCCCCGCGCCGCGCGCCGCCATGTCGCGCGCGAAGGCGACCGCGTCGATCCCGGTCGGTCGGGTGCCGCCATGGGTGAACACCTGCCACCGGCCGTCGTCGACCCGCTTTACGTCGATCGCCACGACGATGCACTGCGCGCCGAACTTGCTCGCCGCGGCATTCACCACGTCGGGGGTCGCCACCGCCGCGGAATTGAAGCTGACCTTGTCCGCGCCGGCCAGCAGCAACGCCCGGACATCCGCGACGGTCCGCAACCCGCCCCCCACCGTCAGTGGCATGAAGCACTGCTCGGCGGTCCGCCGCGCGAGGTCGAGCATCGTGCCGCGGTTCTCGAGCGACGCCGCGATATCGAGAAAGCACAGCTCGTCCGCGCCCGCCGCATCATAGGCGCGCGCCGCCTCGACCGGATCGCCGGCGTCGCGCAGACCGACGAAATTCACGCCCTTGACGACGCGCCCATCCTTCACGTCGAGGCAGGGGATGATCCGGACCTTCAGCACCGCGCCACCATCGGTCCTGGAGCGGAATTCCCGAGCGGTCGCGCGATCCTTGCGAATAACCGGCTCCCACCTTTCCCCATCACGCTTCTAGGCCGCCAGATACGCGACGGCTGCGGCGAGGTCGAGTTTGCCCTCATAGAGCGCGCGCCCCGAGATCGCCCCGTCGAGCGGTCCGCCGCATTCCTTCAGCGCGCGCAGATCATCGAGCGAGGACACGCCGCCCGACGCAATGACCGGGATTGAGACCGCATGGGCCAGCGCCGTGGTCGCCGCCACGTTCGGCCCCAGCATCGCCCCGTCGCGCGCGATGTCGGTGAAGACGATCGCGGCGATCCCCGCATCCTCGAAGCGCCGCGCCAGATCGACGGCGTCGAGCTCGGTCGTTTCCGCCCAGCCCTCGACCGCGACGCGCGAGCCGCGCGCGTCGATCCCGACCGCCACCCGTCCGGGAAACGCCTTCGCCGCGCCGCGCACGAAGGCCGGGTCCCGCACCGCCGCCGTCCCGAGGATCACGCGCGCGACGCCGCGCTCGAGCCAGTGGTCCAGCGTCGCCCGGTCCCTTATGCCGCCACCGAGCTGGATCGGCACGTCGACGGCGGCAAGGATCGCCTCGACCGCGGCCCCGTTCACCGGCGCGCCCGCGAACGCGCCGTTCAGGTCCACCAGATGCAGCCACCGGCAACCCTGATCGACGAACGCGCGCGCCTGGGCCGCCGGATCGGCGCCGAACACCGTGGCCGCGGCCATGTCGCCGCGCAGCAGCCGCACGCAGGCCCCGTCCTTCAGATCGATCGCGGGATAAAGGATCATCTCGAGCGTCCGACCTGCGCGGGAACAACCAGCAGCATCTGTTAGCGGGTTCACGCGACGGCGCAAGGGCGAACGCCGGCCTGTCCGCGCCGTCGCTCGCGTCCCCGAGCGCAGCAACGCGCCGCCGCCCGCCGGGCGGCGCGGAGGACGGCGACAAGGCCCTTCCCAGGCGTCGGCCCCCATGATAACTGCCCGCTGCGCGAAGACGACGTCCCGCGCCGGTTCCGTGGTGAACCGGTTCCGTAGTGTAGTAGTGAGGCAGTGTCATGGCCATCCAGCGTACGTTCTCGATCATCAAGCCCGACGCGACCCGACGCAACCTGACCGGGGCCATCAACGCCAAGCTCGAAGCCGCCGGCCTGCGCATCGTGGCGCAAAAGCGCATCCACCTTACGCTCGCCCAGGCCCAGGCCTTCTACGGCGTCCACAAGGACCGGCCGTTCTTCGGCGAGCTGACGGAATTCATCGCCTCCGCGCCGATCGTCTGCCAGGTGCTGGAAGGCGAGGACGCGATCGCGAAGAACCGCGAGGTCATGGGCGCCACCAACCCGACCGACGCCGGCGCAGGGACAATCCGCAAGGAGTTCGCGCTGTCGATCGGCGAGAACTCGGTCCATGGCTCCGACGGCCCCGAAACCGCCGCCACCGAAATCGCCTACTTCTTCTCCGGTCTCGAACTGGTCGGCTGATCGAGGGCCCGGCGCTTCGCCCATCGGCGACGCCGGAGGACGAGCCGCGATTTCGCCCGCGGTCCGGTTCGTCGGCTCGCCCGCGCCGGACGGGCCTGCTATGATCGACGCATGGAACCTCCCGCGCTCTGTCGCGACTGCCTGACGACGGCCCCTGCCCGGCTGGGCCCGCGTTGCCCGGCGTGCGGCTCGCCCCGCTGGATCGCCCATCCCGAGCTTTTCGCGTTGTCGATCGCGCATCTCGACTGCGACGCCTTCTACGCCTCGGTCGAAAAGCGTGACGACCCGTCGCTCCGCGACAAGCCGGTGATCGTCGGGGGCGGACGGCGCGGCGTCGTCACCACGGCCTGCTACATCGCGCGGATCAGGGGCGTGACGTCGGCCATGCCGATGTTCAAGGCGCTGCGGCTCTGCCCCGAAGCCGCCGTGATCGCCCCGCGGATGTCGCGCTACGTCGAGATCAGCCGCCGCATTCGGGAGATGATGCTCGACCTTACGCCGCTGGTCGAGCCGCTGTCGCTCGACGAGGCTTTCCTCGATCTGGCCGGAACCGAGCGCCTGCACGGCGCGCCGCCCGCCGTATCGATGGCGCGTCTGCAGGCGCGGATCGAACGCGAGCTCGGGCTAACCGTTTCGGTGGGATTGAGCCACAACAAGTTCCTCGCGAAGATCGCCTCCGATCTCGGCAAACCGCGCGGGTTCGTCGCCATCGGCCGCGACGAGACGCAGGACTTTCTCGATCCGAAGCCGGTCGGCCTGATCTGGGGCGTGGGCCCCCGGACGCATGCGGCGCTCGCGTCCGAAGGCCTCCGCACAATCGGTGACATCCGGGCGCGCGACCACAAGGCGCTGATCACGCGCTTCGGGGCGCTCGGCGACCGCTTGTGGCGCCTCTCCCAGGGGCTCGATGGCCGCATCGTCTCCGCCGGGCGCACGATGAAGTCGATATCGAGCGAGACGACGTTCACCGAAGATATCGCTGCGCTCACGGCGCTCCGTCCGATTCTGTGGTCGGCTGCGGAAAACGTCTCGTCAAGGTTGAAGTCGCACGGGCTCAGCGCGCGGACAGTCACGCTGAAGCTAAAGCGCGCCGATCACGCCGTGCTCACGCGTCGCCACAGCCTGGGGGCGCCGAGCCGAATGGCTGACCGATTGTATCGCGCAGCGCTTCCCATGCTGCAGCGCGACATCGGGATGGGGCCGTTCCGGCTACTCGGACTGAGTGCATCAGATTTTATTCGCTCAGCCTGTGATGATGACGCCGCCGATCTCCTCGACGTTGTTGCGGCCAAGCGACTCGCGGCGGAGCGTGCCACTGACGACATCCGAAAGCGCTTTGGGCCCACATCGATTGTACTCGGCCGCTCACTTCGCTGAATTTTTAGGCATATGCTGGGATCAGTGCGATATGTGAGCAGAGAATGCCGGCCGCGCGAAAAATCGCAGGCGTTTGATGATTCGACCGTTGACTATGCTGCGGCGCGACATAAAATCAATCGTGTGATGCGTTGCATCATACACGCCCTACGGGCGTTTCCTCCCTAAACTTGGGCCGTGCCTTGTGCACGGCCTCTTTTCTTGTGCGGCGGGACACGCAATCGAATACGCGCTCACTCCGCCGCCATCGGGACGACGCGCGGACCCAGCCGCACGAGATCGGACATCGCGGCGGTGATCGACGCGCGCACGTCGGCGAAATCCGGCAGCCGTTCGACCCGCGCCTCGTCCATGTAGAGCGCGCGGTCAACTTCGATCTGCAACGCGTGCATCCGCGCCTGCGGCCGACCATACGACTGGGTTATATAGCCGCCCGCGAACGGCGCGTTGCGCGCCACGACGAACCCGGCCGCGGTGAACACGTCGCTCGCCGCGTCGATCACCCAGCGCTCGCACGCGGCCCCGAACCGATCCCCGAGGATCAG
>Ga0105046_10003576_pt1 | contig 24661 bp, 22 predicted proteins | sample MAT03_FD_78385 | JGI IMG/M metagenome (GOLD analysis project Ga0105046, IMG submission 78385) | Freshwater microbial communities from Lake Fryxell liftoff mats and glacier meltwater in Antarctica - MAT-03 (megahit assembly) | ecosystem: Environmental > Aquatic > Freshwater > Ice > Liftoff...
ACCAAGTTTATTATAGAAAGCACTTGGCCGATAGACCGTCAAGAGAATGGTTTGATGAACAAAGACAACTATTAACCCGCAAGATTGAAAAGCTTGAAAATACAAAACCACAAGATGAAAAATAATTATATAATTCTGCTATTTTGTTTATTTTTTGCTGAGCTTGTCTCTGCCCAACCCAACCCTGGTGGTCAATCATTTGTCTCATATACTTCTATACCTGAATGTGAAGGGAGTAAAAATGGGAAGATAACTATTACGATCAACGACAATATACCTCAAGGTTGGTCCCTGCCATTCACTTATAGATATGAAAATTTGGACAATGGAGATGTCGGAGGTGGTGCATGTAATTCCCGAACTACTTTTATCCCTAATTTATCCTCAGGCAACTATAAGGTTTTTGTTGACTTAGATGTATCATGCATGGCCACGGGCTTTGTAACTGTAGCTGAAGTGGCAAATACATTGGAGTTCTCTATTTAAAGCAAGCTCAATGGCTTTAAAAGCCGATGAATTGGTATCAGTTTGTTTTAATTTTAATTTGCCCGATTAGGTTTTTAAATATTGGTTGGTTTAAAATATATCATACAATCGTTTTCCCTCCTGTGCATTGCCATTTTCTTTGGCAAGGCGTTAAAATGTAAAATGAAAATATTGATAGTTGTTATTAATTGTTGCCCATTTATGATTACCAATTTATTCCCTTAAATTGTGCTGAAGGTACATTTGCGTAAAAATACGATGCTCTCAATAAAAGCTTTCCTTTGTGCCGAAAAAATATCATTCAACAAGTCCTTGCATTTGGTATTTGTTCGATTATAATTTCACAGGCTCTACGTCTTATCCTTATCCTTCGACTTCATTTGTTCATTCAGCCTTTTTTGATCAGCTATTCTTCTTTTTACCACTAATACGTAATTTTTTGCAGGCTTGAAGTTGTGATCAATGTAGGAGGTTTCCGCCCATTTTAAGGCCTCTTCCAGCATTCCTCTAGCTTCAAAGGAAACTGCAAGATCATAAGATGCTTTGCCCTTGGTTTTTTGGTTGGTTGACCTGGTGGCCATCGTTTCCCATATTTCAGAAGCTTCACTCCACTTGCCAGTTTTTGCAGCGGCTATTGCCTTTTTGTTGGCATCTTTGTTGGTCGGAACTTTTTTGTACAATGTTCTAGTTTCCGTAGTGTAAAGCGGGGCAATTCTTCTGGCATAATTGTCGCCTGCCCTACGTGCAACATTGCGTATGGCATCATTAGGGGCGCCTAAATTATTCATTGCTTCGTTTTCCGTTAATCCATTGCCTCCGTCGTTTCTATTGGCTGAAGTTACAAATTCGTCCATAATGGTTCTGGTCTTGGGATTATACATCCTGAATCCAGCCCGCACTTCCATTCTTCGATCTACGTTGTATCGGGTTCTGGTGTGCTCTACCTTGTTCTGGTCTTTAAATTTTTCAAGCGAAGTTGACCTATTGTGGGAAGCATCTGTATCAAATACTTCTAATACGGCCAACACATCTACCTGATAATCAGAACAGAATTTTTCAATTATTGCCCAATCGAGTGGAGCTGCCATTGTTGACCCATCTTTGCTTCCTGAAAGTTCAGCATTGATTTGTTTGATTTCAAAACGTGGGGTGGCACTCAACACTGAGCTGAATCCTGCAATTGCGGCTCTTCTTCCTTCTTTATCAGCGCCAATAGATTCGCCAGTTAGCACACCTTCAAGTATGTTTCTGCCAGTTGATGATGGTACTGAACGATCCAATGTTCCTATTTTTTGGATGTCATCGGGAACGGTTATGTCTGCTGGTTGTAGGATCCTCAATTGGGTTGAGGGGGTGCAAGCCATGAAAAAGCATGTAGCGAGACCTAAAATTGTAGCGAAATTTTTCATAATCAACTGTTATTTAAGAGTACAAAGAAACTAAAAATCACTTGATTCTTAGCATGTCTGGTATATTTGTGACGAATTTGAGAGCAGCTTTGCTTTTTTATTCAGCTTTTTAACAAACCATTAAGATAAGTCTGTTATTTCATGATCAATTTAATCAGTGATACGGTTACCAAACCAACAGCTGCAATGTTAGAAACCATGTTCTCGGCACAAGTGGGAGATGATGTTTTCGATGAAGATCCAACTGTTCATGAACTTGAAGCAAAGTCGGCAGAGCTCTTTGGACATGAAGATTCAATATTTTGTCCGTCTGGAACCATGGCCAATCAAATTGCTCAAAAGTTGCACACTGTAGCTTTGGATGAAATTATCTGTGAGTGGAATTCGCATATTTTTCAATATGAGTTGGCTGGATATAGTTTTCTCTCTTCAGTTGCTATTCTTCCATTAAAAACTCCCAATGGCAAACTTTCTGCGTTGGATGTCTCATCTGCTATTCGTGCACCGGCTGATTGGTTGCCCAATAGCAAATTGGTGATACTTGAGGATACAGGTAATAGGATGGGAGGTTCGTGCTATGAATTGCATGAAATGAAGGAAGTTTCGGAATGTGCCAGAGCCAATGGCTTGTCAATCCATTTGGATGGGGCAAGAATTTTTAACGCGATTGTTGCAAAAGGATATAAATCCAAGGACCTTGGTCCTTTGTTCGATTCTGTGTCAGTTTGCTTGTCAAAAGGCTTAGGTGCTCCTGTGGGTACCATGCTAGTAGGCAGTGCTGATTTTGTACAAAGGGCAAGAAAAATCAGGAAAGCTTTGGGAGGCGGAATGCGTCAGATTGGTTACTTGGCTGCCGCTGGAATTTATGCCCTTGATCATCACATCGACCGCTTAGCTATAGATCATCAACTTGCTAAACGTATTGGTGATCACGTTGAAAAACAGGCTTCCCATGAGAATTTGAGGCCCGTTGAGACCAATATTGTATTATTTGATGTAAAAGCTCCTCATACAGCTGCTCAATATGCTGATTATCTGCTGAAAAATGGTGTGAAAGTTTCCATTTTTGGTCCGCAAACAATACGTATGGTTACTCATCTGGATATAAGTACTGATCAGATAGATGAGGTTTTGTCCGTAATGGAAAAGTTTAGCTAATTCTTGGACTGAATCTTTAAAATGCCTGTTGTTATAGAATATTGGGCCAGTAAATAGCTCAACATGATCATGAAAGAGGCCATTTCTATAGGCTGATGAAATTTATTGAAAGCCAAAATTGTATCCGATAATACAAAACTCATGGCTCCCCCCAATATCCAGTATTTAGATGTATTGGGGAAATTCTGAAAACCAATCAAAGCTGCACTCAACATGCTGCAGATGGTGATTGCATAAATGGCAACTGGTATTTTCATGTCGCCAAGATGAGGAAGTAAAAGGCTCAATATTCCAATCAAAAAAACAATTACAATGACTAAGCTTACTAGTAGAAAGGTATTGAAGGCGGTTTTGGTAGTTTGATTCTCTTTTCTGAATATCCAAAAGTAAACCAGATGTGCAGACAGAAATGCCAGTAAACCACTGATAAAATACCAATTACTCAAAGGGGCAAAAATTAACACAACATCTCCAACCCATGAAAAGCTGAGTGCCGCTAAAAGAAGCTTTTTACTCCAAAAGTTGGAATGAAAAAATACTGCAAGAATCAAAGGAGGAATCAACAACGGCTTTATCCATGAACTGAGCTCCGAAAATCCGGCAAGCAGCAGGATGAGGTATCCAATGGCGATGGGAATGAATAGCCCGAGAAATTGACTTGATTTCATGAAATTTTAGAATAAATTAGATTTTCTGAAATTTTGAATTCAAAGTATACAAAATAGAAATTGATCAGCCATGAGAATACTAGACATGAAATGACCAACTCATTGCCCCAACTCAGAAACGAACTCAAGCCGAACCAATCACCATAATAATTGATTAAGCTTAATCCAAATGCAAGCCTGAAGGTTTCCCACATTAAGGAGTATTTTTTTTGATCCATTAATTCCGAATAACTATACACAGTGAGGAATACAAAGAGGCCGTAAATGAATATTTGGGGAGAATTTATATTGCCGATGTTGGCAAAAAAATAGCTGACAAAGGTGAAGGTGAACAAGAGCTGACATACCGCCCAAAATATCATTTTTGGACTGGTAGTTGAATTGTATTTCACAAAATCATACTCATTCTCAATTTTAGTAATGGGAAATTGCTCTTCTACGTCACTTGGTCTCCAGCCTGTAGGCATGAACCAGATTCTGAATTTATCTTTTAAGTGTTTTGCTCTCCATGCATCTTGAATTAAAATCCATAAATGCTGATAATTGATCTTAATAGGATTCCATGTTAGCGCAGGTCTCGTGATACCATAAACGGGAGGAATATCCTTCAGCTCTTCTTGAAAAGTATTAAAAAGCTTGTCCCAGATGATCAAAATTTGACCATGATTTCGATCCATATAAACTGGGTTAATGGCATGATGCACCCTGTGATGGGAAGGAGTCACAATAATCTTTTCTAGAAATCCCATTTTGCCAATGTGCTGAGTATGGTACCAAAATTGTGCAAATAAATGAATGGGAATAGCAATGGCAATAACTTGAGTCGGTACACCAATGATGGCTGCAGGCAGCAATAGAAGTGTAAACAAATTGACCCACGAAGAAACGCTTTGCCGCAATGCACAGGCGAGATTGAATTCTTCACTGCTGTGGTGAATTGCGTGTTTGTTCCAGAAGAAATTGATTTGATGGGCCCATCTGTGCGTCCAATAACCGTAAAAATCAATTACAAAGAATCCAATAATATAAGTCAAAATACCTGCTTCCAATTGAAATATGGCGAGATGTTCGTACATCCAAGCGTAGGAAATGACAGATGCACTCAGCCCCAGAACATCTTTCACTACGTTGGTGATACCAGAACTCAAGCTTGAAATGGCGTCCATTGCAGGGGTTTGGTCATTGTTTTTCCAATAACCATAGAGTTTCTCAATCAAAACCAGGCCTAAGAAGATAGGCATAGCAATCAATAAAATTTTACCGTAAGATTCCATTGTTTTATATGATTATTGGTTGGCAAAGCTCATTGTAAAGCTATAATTCCACACATAGTTAAGATTATTTTACCCAATTATTTCATGATATTTCATAACAGGGAAGATGTCTTTGATAAATCACCCATTGTTATACTTTTGAAAAATATGGATGTTGCTTCATAGGCAATCAATTTTTAGCAAGCGCCAAGAGCTGGCAATTTTCTTTTTCTAATTCTGGCGACTTTTGTTCTGAATATCGCTTTTTAGAAATTTGATCAAACCTGGAAAAAAGTGTTTTTGATCATCCCACATACACATATGACTTCCTTGGGAGCAAAGCACATATTCACCATTTGGGAATTGGCTTGACATCCACTCCATGTATTTGGGATCCATGCTGTCATTTGTGGCACCAATGATTAAAGTTGGAGTTTTGATTTTTGATATCTCTTTGCTGACATCCCATTTTTTTAATTTACCTGATATTCCAAATTCACTTGGGCCTTGCATGGAAACATAAATTTGTCCATTCAGATTTTTAAAAGTACGTTTGACAGCATCTGGCCATTGGGCAGTAGGCAATCTCAGAATGTGCTTTTCATAAAAATGAGGGTTCAGCAATTCCATATAGCGGGGATTGCTAAAGTCTGCTTTGGCTTCAATTTCTTTAATTTCCCTTAGGACTTCAACAGGCATTTGTTTGGATAAAACTTCATTGGCATAGGTGCCATATTTAGGACAACTTGCCATCATATTACTGATGATCAATCCTTTCAAATTAGTTTGATATTTTAGGGCATATTGCATGGCAAGAATTCCTCCCCAAGAGTGCCCAAGCAGGTAAAAATTATCCTTGGTCAAACCTAGGGCAATGCGCACCTGTTCAACTTCTTCTACGAATCGGGACAGGTCCCACAAACTAGTATCCTTTGGTTGATCCGAATATGCTGAACCCAATTGATCGTAATAAATGAACTCAATGCCTTCAGCGGGCAGAAAACTCTCAAAAGATTCAAAATATTCATGTGTGCAGCCTGGTCCACCATGAAGAAGCAGCACTTTGATTTTTGGGTTGTTACCAATGCGCTTGGTCCAAACTTTGAAATTTCCTTTCGGCGTTGAAATAGAGATCAGCTCTACGCCACCTGTTTGAATACCGCTTTTCTGACTTTTAAAGAAATTGCTGTATTCAGTTGATTGATTTTCACTTGATGTATTACATGCTGTTGTAAACAGTATAAAGAGAAAATATAGTAAGAGATTAATAGATTTCATGCTCAGTTGACTCAAGTCATCAATGTACGGTGATAATTTGTTGACAATACATGGCAAATGTTAGGGGTGAATCAGGTGGCATGAAAATAAGCTTTGAGGAAGTTATTTTGACAAATCCAAATTAAAGAGGGCGTTTACAATTATTCCTTTATTGTATTGATATACATTGCTGCCATTCATTTCCCTTCCAAGCTGAAGGATCTGATTCAAATATCCAGCCTCAATTCTCAAATTTTTGTTGAATCTGTAACCAACTAAGAATCCTATCCGGTTTTGGTCGAAAATATTTTCATTTACATTGGGGCCAAAGCCAATAAATATTTCATCATACGCAGCCAAATATGGTGTTTTATCACCTATAGTTTTGCCTTTCAAGGGAATTTGAACACGAAACATGTAGCGAATTCTATTCAATAAAGGAAATTCATCTTCTTCTGTCAATACGGAACTTGAATACCTTCCAACCCATCGTTGTTCAAGCATAAATCGATGTGAAAACTCCACTATCGAAACCTTATCATTGATGGTTGCCATTTGAAACAAACGATGTTCAGTGAAATCTTTTCCAAATCCATTGAGCGGTATGTCGCCATAAGGATAGGTCTCAATCCATGCGTAACCAAATCGCAATTGGATTTTTGGATTCAATTGATAATTAATTCCTACTCTTAATAATCCTTGTTGTTTATCGGTGACATAATTGTCTCTGCGCAATTGATACTCTGTATGAAGTCCCCATTTTTCATTCAACTTTAGCGTTCCAAAATAATTGTACCAGCCTATATTGTTGTGGTCGCTGATGCGGGTATTCTGAGCCAGAAGATTGGCAGTAAGACAAAACGAGATCAAAATTAGCGTTGTACCTCTCGTGAAATTATTCATTCTATTCATGTATGCAAATCTAATTTAAAATTGAGTTAGTGACGTTGATTAAAAGATTTATTTTAGCTTTGGTGAAATACTAAAGGGTTTGATGGCATTATAATGCAAAGCTACTTTGTAGTTTTTATAAAACATCATTGGTTCCTCAGTAGTCTTTTTATTTAATTTGATAACGGATACCCAGAAACATCCTTGCTCCTTGATTGGGACCATAAACATAACTTGGGTCAAAACTGAGCGCATAAGGATTGTTCGCCGTTGGTATCACTTGTCCATTGGAGTTGAATTGAACTTCTTTGTCAAAAGGGTCATTGCTACGGGCTATGATGAATGGATTGTTCCTGTTTGGTGTCCAATTCAAAAAGTTTTTCACACCGCCATACAAGTCAAATCTCTTGAATCCAAGATAAGTAAATTGGATATTTTGAATGCTCCACCAAGGAGAATAAGCTTTGCGAGGATCCAAAGTCCCCAATAATGGTAATCGCATTGGACTGTAAAAATTACCTGTATAATCGATACCTAGTTTTAGCTTTTCAATCTTGTAAGATACCGACCATACTCCAGTAAAGTTTTCTGTGAGTATCTGTTGTTGGGTTCTTCCATTTTCGGTGATGGTGTTGTCCATTAATGTTGCGCCTGCATTCAAAATTAAGCCGTTCTGTAATGCCAAGTCAAAGTTGAAACCCAGACCCCTGCTGACAGCGTATCCATCCAAATTATCATAAATTATTTTATTGGGATCTTGCTCGTAATCAGCTACAATTCTATTGTTAAAATGTGTATAAAATGCCGAAGCTTCAATTCCCAAAACGTTTCCTTCAAGGGAGTATATTTTATGTAAATAATTGAGGTTCACGTTATATGAACTTTCGGGATTTAATTCGTTTTTGATTTCCACCACACGCGATCCTGTTAGTGCAGCATGATCTTCGGTAAATAAGTTGACGACTCTAAAGCCAGTTCCAGCGTTCAATCGGAGGATATTTTGATCGTTGATCTTCCATTTGTATGCTACGCGAGGCGTTAGGATGTTTCCATGTATAGAATTGTAATCGTACCGGAATCCCAAGAGTAGTTTGTGTTTATTTGTAAAGCTTATTTCATCCTGTATGAAGATTCCTGGCAGATAAGTCTTTTGCGCTTGATTGGTTGGGTTCAAACTATCAGGTGATGAGGTGGCTGGGGTGTTGTCATCATAAAATGTGTAACGGATTGCAGCTCCCAATAGTAAGTCATGACGATTGATCTTTTTGTCCCAAGTCAATTGGGCAAAGGAAATGTTTTGCTGGGCATCATATATAGTGGTACCGTATCTGCTGTCTTGATTGTGGTTGTTATATGAAAATGATAGCATAAGTTTTTCTACTGTTGGCAATTCATAGTTTCCGAATATTTCAACACGTTTTGTGTAGATGCTTTCACCATAGACGATATCACTTCCTCTAAATTTTGTTTCCCAGTTTTTTTCACCTCCCCATCTATTTTCGTAAAGATAACGTGCAGCTAAGCCAAATACGCGATTCTCCTTTCGTATAAAATTCCACTTCTGGAACAAAGAAATCCTGTTTTGTAATGGAATATCAGTGAAATTATCATTGTTATTATCTACTCGATTTTGAAAGTTGAAATAGTTTATTCCTGAGAGTACCGTTGCAAATTTTCCTGTTTTCAGCTTTAAGCCTAAATCCAAATTGTATTCGCCCCAGCCCGTACCAAATACATCAACCGAAGCCAAAGGAGCGTTTTCAGGTTTTTTTGTAATGACATTGACCAAGCCACCAACCGCCTCACTGCCATAAAGAGAAGATGCAGGCCCTTTGACAATCTCTACACGCTCTATCATCGAGTTGGGAATGCCTGACAATCCATAAACTGTAGATAAGCCGCTTACAATTGGCATTCCATCAATCAGTATCATGGTATAAGGTCCCTCTAATCCGTTGATGTGTATGTCCCCGGTTGCACAAATATTGCAATTGAGTTGGGGTCTGACACCATTGATGTTTTGTAGCGCATCAAATATATTCGGAGTCGGATTTTTCAAAAAGTACTTGCAAGTATATATTTCAACTGGCACGGGACTTTCCGAACGACTCACTTCCTTCATGGTTCCCGTTACCACCACTTCGTTTAAGTTATTGGTGGTATTATATAGTGTAAAATTTAGAAAAACTGCCTGATTACTATTTAATGAAATTGGCTTTTCGATGGTAGAGTATCCAATACATGTAAGCTTGAGTTTATAATTTCCAAAAGGAATATTTTTAATTTGATAATTGCCAAGTGAGTCCGAACTTGTGCCTATGCTGGTGCCAATGAATCCGATATTTGCATAAGAAACAGGATTTCCCTCACTTAATATTTTGCCTGAGATGGTTCCATTTTGAGCGTTGACAAGTTGAGGAAAGAAGAGGAGAAATAAGCATATCGTTCTTAGGAAATTGCTCTTCCACATAAGGTTTGGGATATTTAAGTCCGCAAAAGTATAAAAGTTAGGTGAGTCTAACAAATAAAGTTACATTTACTTTGTATCTTTGTCTGGATATTTTACAATTAGGCATAATATGGGATTATCTACTACGGAGGAAAACTACCTCAAGGCATTGTTTAAGATTACCACCGAAAGTGGAAAGTTGGAAGCAGGTACTAATGAGTTGGCCATGATTTTGAGTGTAAAGCCGGCAACGGTCAATGATATGCTTAAGAAGTTGAAAGACAAAGAATTGGTTAACTACAAAAAATACGGAAAGATCAATTTAACTTCTGATGGTAGAAGAAATGCCATTGACATCATCCGTAAGCATCGGCTTTGGGAAAGCTTTTTGTATAGTACGCTAGAGTTTAGTTGGGATGAGGTACATGAAGTGGCGGAGCAACTTGAGCACATTCAATCTGAAAAGTTGATTGATAAACTGGATAAGTTTTTGGATTATCCTAAATTTGATCCTCATGGCGACCCGATCCCCAATAAAAAGGGAGAGATGAAAATCCAACACCGAAAAACCTTATCTGAAGTGGCAGTTGGTAGCAGCTGCAAAATGATAGCAGTAAAAGACAATTCCAGTTCTTTTTTGCAATATGTGGTTATGGTAGGGTTGGGAATCAACAATCAAATATCCGTAGTGTCTGTTCAGGCGTATGATGCTTTGATGGTGATTGAAGTAAATGGCGTAAAATCAAGCGTCAGTCAAAAATTTGCTGACAATATTTTCGTGGAGGAGTAAACAATCCGGATTGGAGATCCATTTGGCATAAAATTTTTAACTGCTCAATTTTAAGCCAGCAATATTTGGTTCATAGTAATATCATGTGATAAAATCACAGTTCTCTGTAAATGGGTCGGGTGAGACAAGTTGGTCCTCCGCCTCCTTTTACACTGATTTCTGCTCCTTCATAAACAATCACTCGACAGCCTGCATCCTCCAATGCTTTTTGAGTAATTGGATTTCCATCCACCATCATACATAATCTTGGTGCTATTGCTAGGACATTGCAAGCCATTGAATCAAATTCATTCTCTGGCACTTCTATTAACTCATAACCCATTTCAACGAGCAAATTTCTGAACCCTATTGGCATGAGGGCTGAGTAAACAACTGCCAGATTTGAATCTACAGGACTTAAGATGGACATCAGGTGAAAAACATCCGATGGGCCTTTGTAATGGGGTAGTGGAACTGTTATTACTTCAACTCCTAATGGCTCGAGCATGCTAGTTAACTGCCTGATTCCTTCTAAATTACTTCGGTAGGTATGGCCAACTGCCAGGGTATGTTTATCAAGCCAGGCCACATCTCCACCTTCCAGAGTTCCTGGGGCATTGATGATTCCCAGAACTTCTATACCGGCCTTCCCAAAAGCTTCTTTTATGGCGGATGGCTCATTTTTTCTGGATTCCTTTCCCATGTTGCAGATGATCATTCCAGCGTCTGTTGCAATAGAAGCATCTCTGCAATAAATAGAGTCCATATTGACCAGTTCGTTTTGATCAAGCTTTAAGATAGTGACACCATGTTCTGACAGTATAGATTGAAAACTTAAATATTCTTTTTGAGCAGTTTCATAATCAGGAGCTCCCAAATAGTTTAACTTTTCCCAATACGCATTGATGTGTTCTTGGTTGATAAAAGCACTTGATACATCTTTTAAGTAGAGGCTTTTTATAAGCCCGACCTCGGAATGGCAGGTTAATTTCATAGGTATTTAATTGTTTCATGAAAAGCTATACTCAATGCGATTTTTTGTTTTTCCAAACCCTCCAAATATAGAATGGAATTCCTGCCATCAGCAATATGAACCCATAATATACTGTTTCTTGCCCAGATCCCACTACCATCCACAGTGAGAAGATGAAAGCCAATGTAGCCAGAATGACCGATTGATTCCATCCTACTTTTATATAATTTCTTTCTACTTTGATGGCGATGTATGCAGCTGATGAAAAAAGGTAAGGAATTAGAACGGTCAGAGTTGAAAGCAATATCAAGAACTTGAATTGATCTGCCAGACCTTTGGTGTAATTCATAATCATCATTATGGACACAACTATACTTCCAATGACAATACCAATGGCAGGAACTCCATTTTTATTTAGTTTCCTAAATATCGGCGGGAATAATTTGTCCTTTGAAACAGCAAAAGGAATTTGACCTTGGATAAGGATAAACCCATTCAATGCGCCGAGTGCCGCAATTACAACCCCAATGCTTACAAGATAACTTGCGCCATTGCCCCACATCAATACTGCTGCATCAGCGAAAGGGGTTACAGTTTTAGCCAATTCACTTGCAGGCATCAAACCCATAATGCTTACACTACTTAGAATATAGATGACGGTGGCAGTTAATGTTCCAATTATGGTAGCCCTGGAAATGGTTTTCTCCGGATTGGCAACGCTTCCTGAAGGAATGGTCGCACATTCTACACCTACAAAGGCAAAAAATATGAGTGCTGATGAAGTGGTAATTGCGGTAAAGTCAGATGTGCCAGTGCTGTTAAAGGGTGTAAAATTATCAAAATCCAAAAAAAACAAACCACCAACAGAAACTACGATCAAGGGAACGATTTTGAGAATGGTAGAAACCAGTTGAAATTTACCTGAAGTGACAATGCCTCGGGTATTGATCCATGTTATCAACCAAATTGCTCCCAATCCTGTTAATATTGCTCCCATAGGATCAAAAGCCAAAACCGGGAAAAAAGTACTCAGCGCACCTACCATTGCAACCGCGAGTGCTGCATTGGTGGTCCATGTGGACAATAAGTAGCCCCAAGCCACCAAAAATCCTGCAAAATCTCCTAGACCTTCCTTGGAATAAGCATAGGGGCCTCCGTCCGCATTTGGCATCATTCTGCTCAGATGACTGAAAATCTTTGCCAGCAGAAATGCTCCAACAGATCCTACTAACCAACCCACCAAGCTGATGCTGCCATAAGTTGCTATGGTAGCAGGCATCAAAAACACTCCAGCTCCAATCATGTTACCAGTTACCAGAGAACTGCTCGTCCACAACCCTAATTTGTTTTCTGTCTGAGCCATTTATTTTGAAAACTGTTGAAGCGTCAAGATACGACTTCCAAATATTATTCTTTCAAAACAAATTCAAAGTTAGACTCTGAATTTGGGTTTAACCAACATCAATTACATATTTCACGCCTGAACAACCCGGTATTTTCCGAACCTCAATTTCCAAATCAAGCAACAATAGCTTGCTTGACTTCAATAAACCAGATTGGTTGTTCAACTTAATCAGGAATTCTTTGATATATTGGTTTCGTATGCGATTCACTGGAGGGTCAACGGGTCCTTTTACGGAATCTCCGAGATGTTTGAAAAGTTCAGAGGCGACAAATGCTACTGCTTGTTCTAATTTTTTTGGGTCCTTGTGCCATATTTGAAGGTGTATCAGTTTGCTAAATGGTGGATAATGAAATTGATTGCGTTCCATTATTTCACGTTGGTAGAACATTTCATAGTCGGCTTTAATAAGCAAATCGATCAGCGGGTGACTTGGATTGGTGGTTTGGATAATGATTTTCCCGCGATCCTGTCTGCGTCCCGCTCTCCCTGCTACTTGTGTTACCAATTGATAGGCTCTTTCTTGTGCACGATAATCCGGAAACCAAAATAATGCATCCAGGTTCAGAATTCCCACAGTTGAGACATGGTCGAAATCCAATCCTTTGGTCACCATTTGTGTTCCGACCAATACGTCTAACTCTCCAACTGCAAAAGATTCAAAAATCCTCATTGCGGCATCTTTTGTTCTTGTGGTGTCAAGATCCACCCGTGCTATCCTGAGGTCGGGTAAGGTCAGCTGAAGGTCTTCGGCTATTCTCTCAGTTCCGGTTCCTCGTATTTGGATGGCATTGCTGTTGCATGCAGGACAGCGCGCAGGCACATCCGTTTGGTAACCACAATAATGACATTGCATTATTTTTTTGGACTTGTGGTAGGTCAACTTAACATCACAATTGGGGCAGTCCATAGTCCATTGACAAGTATTGCAGCTGACCACCGGTGCATAACCACGTCTATTTTGAAAAAGGATAACTTGCTTGTTTTCAGCTTTTGCCGCAATAATGCTGTTGATTAATGGTTCAGAAAAAATAGAAACTTTACCTTGGACTGCTTGGCCACTGATGGGCACAATTTGATAAACGGGGAGGCTGCTGCCGCCATACCGCTCTGTAAGTCGTACCAATCCATATTTCCCCTTTTTTGCGTTGTAGTAACTTTCAACTGAGGGAGTGGCACTTCCCAATAGTACTTTGGCACCAAAATGTCCTGCATAATAGATTGCGGAATCTCTGGCGTGAAATCGTGGGTTAAGTTCTGATTGTTTATAACTTGAATCATGCTCTTCGTCTACAATGATTAATCCCAAATTCGAAAATGGTAACATAAGAGCAGATCTCGCACCCAATATAATGCCCTTTCCTTCTTGGACTTTCTGCCACAATTCCACACGTTCATTGTTATTCAGTCTAGAATGATAGACGTATAGTTCTTTGACAAAATATTGCTTTAGCCGCTGCGTAATTTGATTGGTCAGGGCAATTTCTGGCAGCAAGATCAATACTTGTTTTCCTTGCTGTATAGCTGCCTTGGCAAGTTCTATATAAACCATCGTCTTTCCGCTGCCAGTTACACCTTTGAGCAGACAGACTGTTTTTTCTTGCCAGACTGATTGTATTTGTTCGATTGCCGCTATTTGTGCTTGATCCAATTCCACCAAATCAGAATCTTCAAGATGGTGTTCATTGATTCTGCTTATTTCACGTGAAATTATTTCAAGAATCCCTTTTTTTTCTAGGGATTTAAAAGTAGCCGTGTTTATTTTTTCGTCCGTCAAGCTAGAGACTTGCAACCAGTCTTTGTTGTTTTTCTGTTGGAGTATTTTTAAAAGCGCGTTGGTCTGAATTTCAGATTTCAGAGTCAGTTCAAAAGCTCTTTTTATTGTTTCAGGGTCACTTCGGTATGGTTCCAAAAAGCGAAGCATATTTACAGTACGTGGCTTATATTTATTTTGTATTTCTTCTGATACTGCCATGATTCCTTTTTCAATCAAGGATTTCACGACAGGCATTATTATTTCTTTTTGAAGGATGATCTTACAGTCTTCGATTGTTAAAATTCTTCTAACTTGAAGTGCCTCAGCAATGACCCATTCCTCATTATTGAGTTGGTCCGGGATTAGATTGATGTCATCTATTATATGAAATTTAGTTTCACTTCCCAACTTTAGGTTTGCTGGTAGTGAACTAGACATGACTTCACCTGGATGGCAACAATAATAAGTGGCAATCCATTGCCAAAATTCCCACAATTGGGGAGTAATGATAGGCTTATCATCTAATACATTGAGTAAGGACTTGATGTTGCTGAAACCAGGAGTTTGGTTGTGGACTTTGACTATAATGCCACTGTATAATTTACCTCTTCCAAAGCTTACTTCAGCCCGCACTCCAAATTTTGCCTGTTCAAGCATGTCATTAGGAATGATATAAGTGTAAGGTTTTGGCACTGCAAGAGGCAGCAGCACGTCAGCATACATGATTGAAATTGGTTCAGTTGACATAAATGGAAATCAAAGGTAAGGCCTTATCCATCAAAAGAATATTTCCTGTGCGGATCGAAAAGTATTGGCATGTGCTTCTACAATGGTATGTAAACTGTGTGAATAACCGCCTCCCATACTGATAACCAGTGGAATGGCGTTGAGCTTGGCATATTTCATGACAATCTGATCTCTTTCTTTACAACCACCTAGAGTCAAGCCCAGCCGACCCAATTTGTCTGTGGCAAGGACATCTACGCCACTTTGAAAAAATATCAAATCAGGCTTGACCTGATCAATAATTTGTGGCAGTTTGTAACGGAGGATATTGAGATAAGTTTTGTCATCGGTCCCATCTTCAAGCCCAATGTCTAGACTAGATCTTTCCTTGCGCAATGGGTAATTCTTTTCACCGTGCATACTGAATGTAAAAACACGATCGTCATCTTGAAATATTACTGCAGTTCCATTGCCTTGATGCACATCCAGATCAACAATCAAGATCTTGTGTTTTGGATTTTTTTGTAACCAATTGTTTGAAGCAACTGCCATATCATTCAGAATACAAAATCCTTCACCGTGATCGGGATAAGAATGATGTGTGCCCCCCGCAATATTCATTGCTACGCCATATTGTGCTGCAAATTCAGTGGCCATAACTGTTCCCTTGGAAATCACCCTTGTCCTGGTAATCATTTGTTCAGATAGGGGAAAGCCGATTTTTCTCGCTTCCTTTTCACTCAACGTCAAATCTCTCAATTTAGCCCAATATTCACTTGTGTGTGTCAAGAGCAAAATTTCTTCAGATAATAGCTCAGGCTTAAACAGCTGATCTTCAGTGATGGTACCTTCATAGACCAATTGCTCAGGCAATAATTCATACTTAGCCATTGGAAACCTATGCCCTTCCGGAAGTGGTAATACATAAATGGGGTCGTAGGCAATTCTCAGCATCACGCAAAGATAGATGGACTGGTTATTATGTTTCCAATCAAAATTTAATGCTAATTTCATTTTTTGTCATTTTCATAAAATTGTAAATGCGCTGATACCAAATTTCATCTTAGTAAAATGCAGATGTTTTTTCTAATAGATTGTTTTTGTAAAAATAATGGATTGTTAACATACGTAACATATCATAATATTGTATTTTTGTTGTTCATCTAACAAACAACACTATGAATCCAATTATTTGGTCTTTGATTATTGGCGCCATTTCTGGCTGGTTGGCTGGAGAGCTTTTTAGGGGTGGAGGTTTTGGTTTGATCGGCAATATTATTGTTGGTATTTTAGGAGGCGTAATAGGCGGATGGCTTGCCGGAAAATTTGGTATTGGCGGAGGCGGTTTACTGTGGTACATTATTGTCTCAGTAGCAGGTGCTTGGGTGCTTCTATTTCTAATCAGTTTGATTAAGCGATAGTTGTCCGCCTTCATATTGCTCTAGTTTTATTTGACTCGGTTGCTTGATTGAGCTGAATTGTCTTTGCGATTCCATTGTGCAAGTATTTGTACCTTTGTGTTCTGATTATAATATTTTATGGAAACATTGGCCTCTCGCAAATTGCAATACAGCAAGTCAGGTTTAACTGATGATCAACTGATGCAGCTCTATAGTGAGTTGTTGCTCCCCCGCATGGTGGAGGAAAAAATGCTAATTTTGCTCAGGCAAGGTCAAATTAGTAAGTGGTTCTCAGGTATTGGCCAAGAAGCTATCGCCGTTGCTGCTGCTTTGGCCTTGCAGAAGGATGAAATCATTTTCACGCTTCATCGGAATTTAGGTGTCTTTACCGCGCGTGAAGTTCCATTGGATAGATTGTTTTGCCAGTGGCAGGGCAAGATGCACGGGTTTTCTAAAGGTAGAGAACGTTCATTCCATTTCGGAACGCTAGAGCACCATATAGTTGGAATGATTTCGCACTTGGGTCCACAGTTATCTTTGGCCGATGGCGTAGCTCTAGCGCATAAACTGAAAGGCGAATCCAAACTAAGCCTTGCATTTACAGGAGAAGGAGGAACGAGTCAAGGTGAGTTTCACGAAGCGTTGAATACTGCAGCAGTCTGGTCTCTTCCAGTTATTTTCTTGATAGAGAATAACGGATATGGCTTATCAACCCCAACATCCGAACAATACGTTTGCGAGCACCTTGCGGATCGAGCCAAAGGTTACGGAATGGAGTCTGTTATCTTGGACGGCAACAATATTATTGAAATGTTCACGGAATTGAACCGTATTGCTCAAGAAATTCGTCAGAATCCCCATCCCGTTTTGGTAGAGTGCAAGACTTTCCGAATGCGCGGACATGAAGAAGCTTCAGGCGTGAAATATGTTCCCAAAGAATTATTGGAGGAATGGGCACTAAAGGATCCACTTTCCAATTTCGAACTCTTTTTGATAGAAGAAGGGCTTTTGAATGCAAAGAAGATTGAGAAACTCCGTTCCGGATTTAAATCCAGGATTGATGAAGCGTGGAAATTTACAGCCGAGCAACCGACTATAGATTCTTCAGAGTCCAAGGAATTGGAAGATGTTTATATACCGTTTATTCAAACTCCTACTCTGCCATCTTCAATAAAGAAGGAGCAGAGGTTTGTTGATGCCTTGTCGGATGGTATGCGAGAATCTATGCGCAAACACGAACAACTCATTCTGATGGGACAAGATATTGGTCATTATGGAGGTGTTTTTAAAATAACAGAGGGATTTGTTGAGGAATTTGGAGTAAGCAGGGTGAGAAATACTCCATTGTGTGAAAGTGCTATTTTGGGTGCCGCTTTGGGTCTGAGTCTTAAAGGATTCAAATCAATGGTAGAGATGCAGTTTGCCGATTTTGTGACCTGTGGTTTCAATCAAATTGTAAATAATCTAGCAAAGCTGCATTACAGATGGGGAGCCCCGGCTGATGTAGTAGTGCGAATGCCTACAGGTGGTGGAGTAGGAGCAGGCCCTTTTCACAGTCAAAGTAATGAAGCTTGGTTCACCCACACGCCCGGACTGAAGGTTTTGTATCCATCCAATCCCATTGATGCCAAAGGATTGTTGATTTCTGCTTTCGAAGATCCCAATCCAATTATGTATTTTGAGCATAAGGCATTGTATAGGGCAGTTACAGCCGATGTTCCACAAGGTTATTACACAACGCCAATTGGAAAAGCTGTGATCAATAGACCTGGTTCAGAAATGAGTATTATTACCTATGGAATGGGCGTACATTGGGCTAATGCAGCTATAAAAGCTACAGGAATTGATGCTGAAATTCTGGACCTAAGAACCTTGTTGCCACTTGACTATGAGGCAATAAGATCTACTGTTATGAATACAAATAAGGTTTTGGTGCTGCATGAAGATACCATGACCGGTGGCTTTGGAGGTGAAATTTCAGCTTGGATCAGTGAGCATTGCTTTGAAGATTTGGATGCTCCAGTAATGCGTTGCGCAGGTTTGGATTCTCCAATTCCATTTGCCATTGAGCTTGAGAAAATTTTCATGGCGGAACATCGTTTAAAAGAAGTTCTTTTGCGTTTACAGGCTTATTAAGCTAATGAAACAATTGACTTTAATTAAGGAATCACGTGGTTTATAACATTATTTCAAGAAAAGGTCTATTTTTGCGGCCTCTTATCCATAATATATGATTTACAATTTCGACAGTTTGGTATCCGTAAGCGGAAAATCTGGTTTGTTTCACCTCATTGCAAACAGATCAAATGGCCTTATCCTAGAGGACATCACCAGCAAACAAAAGAGTTTTTACTCAACACGACTGAATCAGTTTACACCACTTGCTTCAATAGGTATCTATACCGATGATGATTCAATAGCTTTAAAGGTAGTTTTTAACCGAATCAAAGATAATGAAGAGGGTTTGCCTGTGGCTAATGAACAAGATGTCAGCCAATTGATAGCATATTTTGAGAAAGTACTTCCGGAATATGATCGTGACCGTGTTAAAATTGCAGATATTCGCAAGGTTTACAAGTGGTATCATTTCATTAAGACCAACGGCTTAATTGAATTGCTGGAGGAAGAGAAAAAAGACGAGTTGGCTGCAAGCCCTGAAGTCAATCCTGAATCATAATTCTGGATTATGTACAAAGGAAAAAAAGTTATAGTTGTACTGCCCGCCTACAATGCTGCATTGACACTTCCTCGCACTTTTCATGAAATACCAATGGATTTGGTGGATGAAATTATTCTATGTGATGATGCTAGCCGAGACAATACCACTGATGTAGCTAGAAGCCTCGGAATTAAACACATTCTCAGGCATGAAAAAAATAAGGGCTATGGTGGAAATCAAAAATCATTATACAACAAAGCATTAGAATTAGGTGCTGACATTGTGATCATGCTGCATCCAGATTATCAATATACTCCCAAATTGATTCCTTCTATGGTGAATATCATTGGAGAGGAATTGTACCCAGTAGTACTTGGAAGTCGAATTTTAGGAAAGGGAGCACTTCGTGGAGGAATGCCAGTTTATAAATATATAGCCAACAGGCTTCTGACCATGAGTCAAAATTTACTAGTGAATTACAAGCTATCAGAATACCATACCGGTTACAGATCCTTTAGCGCCGAAGTACTTCGTGGTATTCGATACAATGACAATTCGGATGATTTTGTTTTTGACAATGAAATGTTGAGTCAAATCATATATGCGGGCTTTCAAATAGGAGAGGTTACCTGCCCAACCAAATATTTTGCCGAAGCGAGTTCGATTAACCTTTCTCGTAGTATAAAATATGGTTTGGGTGTTTTGAGGGTATCTTTTGGCCACTTTTTATGCAGAGTTGGACTTATGAAATTGAAGCGATATTCCAAGCCTGATTAATTTATGAGGCCAAGTAAGGAATTTGACAAAGTTAGAGAGATTCTTGATTCCGCCTACCTTCAACACAATCATTTAGACTTTATTACTCAGGATCCAATACAGATTCCTCACAGGTTTTCAAAAAAGCAAGATATCGAAATTGCAGGGTTCATTTCAGCTGTTTTGGCATGGGGGAATCGAACGAGCATCATTAATAGTGCCAATCGATTTCTTGATTTGATGGACAATGATCCACACAATTGGTTATTGAATCACCAAGAGCATGACAGAATCCGATTTCATAAATTTGTGCACAGGACTTTCAATGACACAGATGCAATCTATTTTGTTGATTTCTTAACCAGGTATTATAAGCAACATGAAAGTTTGGAAACTGCTTTTCTTGAACCCAAAACTCAAGCTTTAGGAACTGTTGAGGAGGCTTTGAAAAGATTTCATGATTTATTCTTTGACTCTGAGCATTCACCTGCACGCACAAGAAAACATGTATCCACTCCTCTGAGGAAAAGTAGTTGCAAACGTTTGAACATGTTTCTGAGGTGGATGGTCCGGAAAGACGAGTCAAGAGTTGATTTTGGAATTTGGAATCGAATCTCTGCCAGTCAACTCATGATGCCATTGGATGTGCATGTTATCAGGGTTGCAAAGCATCTTAATTTATTGACTCGCAATCAGTCTGATTGGACTGCCGTGGAAGAGCTTACAGCACTAATGCGTCAGTTTGACCCACTTGATCCTGTCAAATACGATTTTGCATTGTTTGGGATGGGAATTATGGAAAAACAATCCAAATCTAAGCTCTTGGGACTCTAAAATAATGCTACATACCCTTAGTTAAGCAGAAGTCAGAAAACCAAAAGAATAAAAGATCGTCCTAAGCAGAGAAACTGGTTCCACAACCGCAGGTAGAAGTGGCATTGGGATTGGTAAATGAAAATCCGCGATTCTCTAAACCTTCAACCCAATCGATATCCATTCCCAAAAGATAGATGCCATGTGATTTTTCCATGAAAACCTTCATGTTGTCTAGTGTGAAAACGGTATCAGAATCCTTCTGAAAGTCAAAACCCAATACATATGAGAAACCTGAACAGCCTCCACCTTTCACACCAATCCTGACGCCATATTCCTCAGGAACATTCTGTTCCTTGCGAATGATCCAAAGCTGCTTGATGGCTGAAGGAGTTATATTGACAGGAGTTTGTACTTGTGGTTCTAAAATGTCATTCATGTGTGTAAAAAAATTTGATTCAAAGATACTACTCAAACAATGTATTAAACAATAGGTTCGAAGAACTTGTACAAGTTTAGCAATATTTTAACCTATGCACAGTATATTCAGAAATAGGATGAACTATCTTTGAGCAAAATATTTAAAGCGATTATGTTACTTGAAATTCTGAAACTGACAATACCTTCCCTAGTCGTATTTCTGACCATCTATTTTGTTCTCAAAAGCTTTTTCAAGCAACAAGTTAGTCTCAAGCAATTGGATATTCGGCAGGAAGTGGTGAGGACCACCCTTCCAATGAAGCTTCAGGCCTATGAAAGATTGTCTCTCTTTTGTGAGCGTATTTCCATTCCATCCTTGATACTTAGATTACATACACCAGGAACGGATGCACATTCCTTGCAGCATGCCATGCAAATCAGCATACAAAAAGAATTTGAACATAACATCACACAACAGATGTATATTTCCGAACAATTGTGGCAGATATTGCGACTTGCCACGGATCAAACTGTAGATACAATCAATATCATTTCAAGAGAGTTGCCACCCAATACCAATGCTGAAGCTTTGATTGAGGCATATTACAGATTTGCCGAGCAGTCAAGAGTTCAGCCATTGGACAAAGCATTATCAGCTATCAAGCACGAAGCATCGGTATTATTGGCATGAGAACAATAAACTATTTCTTATTGTTGTTGGTGTCCATAAGCACAATGAGTTGTGCAGTGTATTTCACTCCAATAGATACGGAAGCCACAAACATCAAAATGGACCAAGATCCAGACCAGCTCATGGATCCTAATTTGGACCGAATGGTAGTTCCATATCGTGATTCCATGAATAGGATCATGGGCAAAGTGATAGGGATTGCATCCGGTCAGTTTGAAAAGCGCTCTCCATCAAGTTCTTTTTTTAATTTCATGTCAGACCTTACTACCGAATCTATCAGAATTTACTCAGGCAAACAAGTAGATGGCGGTATTTATAACGCAGGAAGTATTCGAATTCCCGAGTTGATGAAAGGCGGAATAACGAAGGGCAAGGTATTCGAAATTATGCCATTTGATAATCTGTCGGTTGTATTGCATATATCCGGCGATACTTTGATGCTTATTTGTGATGAAATAGCCCAAAAGGGTGGTTGGCCAATAGAAGGGATGACCATGAAAATCCAAGATGGGAAAGTGCAAGAAGTCAAGGTGCAGGGTGAAGCTATTCAGAAGGATCGAATTTATCACATTGCTACATCAGATTATTTAGCCAATGGTGGTGACAAACTTGATTTTCTCAGGGATGCACAAAGATCAACTTATCCATATTTGGTGCGTGATGCGATTTTAGATGCAATAGAAAGACGCACCAAATCAGGCAAAACGGTGGATCCTGTAATAGATTTTCGTATTACCAACCAAAAATGATTCGACCATGAAGCGGAGAAGTTTTATTCAATACACAGCAATTGGCGCAGGTGTTGCAAGCTTAGGACTTCCAGTGGACCTATTTGCTTCCACCAAAATGGTGCGTTTGGTCATATTGCACACCAACGACACCCATAGCAGGATAGACCCCTTTCCACAAGATAGCGGCAAGAATGCAGGTTTAGGCGGAGTGGTGAAACGTTCAGCAATGATTCAAAGGGTCCGCAGTTTAGAGAAGAATGTCCTTTTGTTAGACAGTGGCGACATATTCCAAGGCACACCATATTTCAATATGTTTGGAGGTGAGTTAGAGATGAAGGCCATGTCTTCCATGAAATATGACACTGCCACAATGGGCAACCATGATTTTGACAATGGGGTAGAGGGATTTGTAAAGCAGTTGCCACATGCTAATTTTCCTTTTGTCATATCCAATTACAATTTTAAAGGAACGGCTTTGGAAGGTAAAACAAAGCCATGTCAAATTTTTAAAAAGGAGAATGTTAAAATTGGAGTCTTTGGCCTCGGGATAGAATTGAATGGCTTGGTCCCTGATAAATGTTATACGGGTGTTGAATATTTGGACCCACTTCAGGAAGCTAGAGACTTGTCAACCAAGTTGCGAGATGAAGAAAAATGTGATCTGATCATTTGTTTGTCGCATTTGGGCTACAAATACAACGACAGCAAAATATCAGATGTAGTTTTGGCTGCCGAAACAGATGAAATAGACATAATTCTGGGGGGGCATACCCACACTTTCATGGTTCGTCCAGAAATAATTAAAAATCGAAAAAATAGAAATGTCCTAATTAATCAAGTAGGATTTGGGGGAATGTACCTTGGAAGGCTCGATATCAACTTGCAGTCCTGTAAGCGAAGTCATTGTTACTCAGGCACTTCCATGTTGGTTCGATAAATCATTTTATTGATTATCAATTAATTAGATATTAAACAATCAAGTAATTTATTGCTTTTTGACGTATTGATACTGATAGTCAATGAAGTATATATGGTATGAAATATTTTTTAAAAAAATACGTCCAAATGCTTTTTTTACCGCGTAAAATTCACAACTTTTGCATTCGAATTACTTAAGAGGATTTTAGATAAATTATCACTTCAGCGCATACTTTTTAAGCTTGAAATGAATAATAAAAGTTGAGGTGATTCGAACTCAAACATATACTATAAGAAACCGCCGTAAGGCACAATTGATCTGATAAATGGTAAATGACCACAATGCAGTTTGGGGGAACTGTCTCTCAACCATAAAGGAAAACGTGAATGAGCAAAGCTTTAAAACTTGGTTCAAACCTATTGTTCCTTTGCGTTTGGACAACCAAGCCCTTACCATACAAGTACCGAATAAGATATTTTACGAGTGGTTAGAAGAACATTATGTGACCCTGCTTAAGTCAACTATCAGACAGGAGTTAGGTGAAAAAGGAAGATTGGAGTATCAGATACCAATTAACAAACTTTCTAATAATTCAAAAGTGGATTCTGCCTCAAAACACAGCGACAACAATGCTCCGAATTTCATGCCTTCAGATGGAATCAAAAATCCTTTTGTAATACCAGGTATCCGTAAAATCAGAGTAGAGGCTCAGCTGAATCCTAAGTACCTCTTTGAAAATTTCATCGAAGGTGACTGCAACAAACTAGCACGAAGTGCGAGCCAAGCTATTGCCAACAATCCAGGAGGAACAGCTTTTAATCCCCTAGTCGTTTTTGGTCAGGTAGGTTTGGGAAAAACACACTTGGCTCAAGCCATCGGAAACGAGATATTGAAGAATTTTGACAATAAGAATGTGCTGTACGTTTCGTCAGACAAATTTACCAGTCAGATTATACAAGCTATAAAGAACAATGCAATCGATGATTTCATCAACTATTACCAAATGGTCGATGTATTGATTGTAGATGATATCCAGTTTCTTGCCAACAGAAAGAAAACTCAAGAGATATTCTTC
>Ga0105046_10003579_pt1 | contig 24653 bp, 15 predicted proteins | sample MAT03_FD_78385 | JGI IMG/M metagenome (GOLD analysis project Ga0105046, IMG submission 78385) | Freshwater microbial communities from Lake Fryxell liftoff mats and glacier meltwater in Antarctica - MAT-03 (megahit assembly) | ecosystem: Environmental > Aquatic > Freshwater > Ice > Liftoff...
GGCGTAGACTTAAGGAATAAAAAACGAATTTCACGGCTCCGTCGACCCCGCGTCGGTGGTCCGCAGACTGGCTGGCTACTCGATTCGGAACGCTTTGCTAAATCATCGCCCCTCCCCCGTTTTCTCTCGCCTTTGGCGAAAAAAAAACGGGGGAGGGGCCGTGGGCGCAGGGGCTTGTGGTTGTAGCTGATCAGTCTTGCTTCCACCGGCACAGGGCCGGATGGAGAGCTTAAGTCCACGCCATTGGGGATGCCGGTGCGGGATGCCGGTGCCATACACTTGACAAAACGTTTCGAGAAGCTGGTCTGGAAAGTGAAACTCCTGAAATCGCTCTTCAACTCTACACGCGCCTTAATAGTTTGGTAATCGGCTTGCCGTCCTGCAGGAGGGGGGATTGTACGGCCTGAAAAGTTGAGGATTTCGATGCGCGATGTGTCGATGTCAAGGTGGCGATACAACGTGGCGACAAAGTCCTGGACTCCGAGTCGATGTTCCATCGCGTGTTCACTCCGTGCGTCGGTTGCACCAATGACGTGGCCGGGATTGATTCGATCTTTCTGAACCATTGCAGGAATCAAGTCAGCTCTTCAGAACAATTCCGCGATCGGGCTTCCGCCATCGATGACAAAACGCGGTCGGCCCTGGTGGTCGGAGTACTGCACGTCCTGTGGAACGCCGAAGTAGCGAAAAATTGTAGCGGCAAGATCAGCGGGAGTCACGGGACGTTCTTTGATCGAACCGCCATCGGCTTCAGTCGCTCCGATCACCTGACCATGTCGCAGACCACCACCCGCAATGCACATGGACATGACGTCCGGCCAATGATTACGTCCGTCTGTGCTGCCCTGCGTTCCCATGGTCGGACTTCTGCCAAATTCACCCATCGCAATCACCATCACCTTGTCCAGCAATCCATGCTCTTCAAGATCGTTCACGAGTGTCGTAATCAAATGGTCGAACAACGGCAGCAGCGGCCCAAGTCCTTTCGAGATGCCTCCATAAGGCGGGATGTTGTCGCCATGAGTATCCCATGTCCCTGAAGCGCTGTGGTAACTCAGGTCCAGGGTGACGAACGTCGTACCGGCTTCAACCAGCCGCCGTGCAATCAGCGCTTGTTGACACCACAAGTGCTTGCCGTAACGTTCACGAACCGCCGGGTCTTCCTGTTTCAGATCGAAGGCGCTCCGCGCACGTTCACCCAGCAGCAGATCGACCGCCTGCTGCTGATACGAATTCAATGCCGCGAGAGATCCATCCTGGTCAAGCCCGGCTTTCATCTGATCAAACTGCTGTAAAAGACTGAGGCGTTCATGCAGGCGGGATTCGGACAGACCTTTTGGCATCTGAAACAGATCTCCACCCGTGATGCGTCCCGTGTCCACACCGACATCCGTATAAACCGGCAGCGCGGTGGCTTTGTCGCAGATGAACGGATCGTACTGCTTGCCGAGATAGCCGGCGAATGCCAGGTGAGATCTTGATTTCATGAACGCCGCATAGGGCGGCATCGTCGGATCGTTTGTGCCGTGATGTTTGGCAACGACAGACGCCAGAGAAGGATACCTGACGGCTTCCGGATTGACGCGAGGTTCGGCCGCGAGGTTGGCCGTCTGAAACACTGTGTTTGGTTCGTGGTTGCTGTGCTTCGAATCGACCGATCGGATGATCGTAAACTTATCGAGCATCGCGGCCTGCTTCGGCAGATGTTCACTTATCACCACACCAGGCAATCTTGTCTGTGTGACACCAAACGGTCCGCGATTGATCCATGGACGGTCGGGCTTGCTGTCCCATGTATCGATATGACTTGGCCCGCCCGCCATCCACAGCAGAATGACACTTTTCCCCGAGGGTACGGAATTGCCGGTCACCGCTCCTTGTGCCTGGGCCTGAATCAGACCGGGCAGAGACAGTCCTGCGATGCCCGCCATTCCGGCTTTCAGCATCGAACGGCGCGTTTCCTGAAAAATGCCCTCACGAGTCCGACCAAAGAAATTGCCGAACGAATGACCAGCATGTTGAGGCACAATGCAAAGATGTGCAGGGTGCGGGTTCAACGGCATGAAAACTCTCCGGAGGGACGGCAAATCGGAGAAAGGCGGGATGACTTCGGCAAAGCGTATCGATTGACAACGCCTCGTACAAGAAGCAATCCCGGCGACGTGTGAAGTGGGGGTTATCCGTTGAAATTTGTCTGGCTGCGATTCGCTGGGGAGCAGCGGCGTGATGTAGCCTGCGGTGAACCTGCGGGCCATTGGCTTCGCTTTCAGAATACGCCCCATGAGCGGATGCATGCTGTACAGTTGCGTGCCGCCAGCCCATTGGCACTCGATTTCACATCGTAGACCTCACTCTCCGAGTGAGGCAGGCCGCAAAACGCGGCCTTTGGCATTCGTCACTCAGAGAGTGACGGCTACTTTAATCGCAAATCGAGCCACATTGGCCAACAGACCCTTCGCGCGTGCTTCGCCCGCAACCCAGGTGACGGTGACGGAAAATGGCGAGCCGCGAGACGTCAGTCTCCGGTTTTTGCAATTCTGTTTTGTCTTTTCCGCCAGTTGACGCATGTGCAAGACAACGGCGATCACCGTGAGCTGCAGGAATCGCAATCAGGGGACTGACGTCCCCCGCTCGCCGGATGAGAGAAATCTTCTCAGGAAAACAAAATCTCGATCATTTGCAGTACAGAAAGGCTCAGCTATTGGGGCGTGCAGATTACGGTTGCCGTTTCGATCACCGCCGGTTGTTTAGGCTTGTCGCTCTGATCGGTAGGAAGCACGCCGATCTTTTTGACGACTTCAAGGCTCGCCTCATCGGCGGTCCTGCCGAAAACCGTATACTGTCGGTCAAGGGAGGCCTGGGTTCCCAGGCAAATGAAGAACTGGCCACCTGCTGAGTTCGGATCACTGGTACGAGCCATCGACAGTACGCCCGCGACATGCGGCGTCTTATTGAATTCGGCCTTGATCGTATAACCGGGCCCGCCGGTTCCGGTTCCGAGCGGACAACCACCCTGAATCATAAACCCCTTGATCACGCGATGAAATGTCACGCCGTGATAGTAGCCGATCCGTGCCAGGCCAATCATGTTGGCACAGTGTCCCGGCGCATCGTCCGGAAGCAGGTTCAGCAGAATGCGACCTTGATTCGTTTTCAGCTCGATTTGGTAATTATTCTTGTCGAAGTCGATATCCTTGATCGCGGCTGTGACCTCAGGTTGGCGATTTTTGCTCATGTCGTCTCTCAAATCCTGTCGTTGGAACGTTTTAAAAATGTCCGATACTGTCTCAGACAGACGAAGTGTCGGGAATTGAGGAACAAACGCAAGCGTACCACGGCGTGAAGAATGAACAGGCGCAGTACAATTATTCGAATTCTTAGACCTGACGAGGTTGAAAGTGATATGAACGCTTTATTAAAAAAACTTCGCATCCAGTCCGTCAACGCGGGGGCTTGTTCCGGAGCAGACTTGTGGGCATCCGGTACAGAACGACTCACTTCGTATTCACCGTCCACAGGCGAAGCCATTGCCGATGTGATGCTGGCGGATACCTGTGAGTACAATGCGGTCGTTGAACGGGCGCAGGCGTCTTTTACGAAATGGCGCAGCGTGCCGGCACCGATCCGTGGGCAGTTGATTCGCGATCTCGGCAATCGCCTGCGCGAGTTGAGCGAACCGCTCGGCGAACTGGTGTCGCTGGAAATGGGGAAGATTCGTGCGGAGGGAATTGGCGAAGTTCAGGAAATGATCGATATCTGCGACTTCGCGACGGGGCTTTCCCGGCAGCTTTGCGGCAGTACGATGCACTCCGAACGTCCGGGACATCGGATGTACGAACAGTGGCATCCGCTCGGGCCCATCGGCATCATCAGTGCTTTCAATTTTCCGGTGGCTGTCTGGAGCTGGAATGCAGCACTCGCTGCCGTCTGTGGTGACACCATGATCTGGAAACCGTCACCAACCACTCCGCTCACCGCTATTGCAGTGCAGCATCTCTGCAATGATCTGATGTCCGACCATAAAATCAACGGACTCTTCAATCTGGCAATTGGAACAAACGAGAACGTTGCACAGAAAATGCTCGAAGATCGTCGGTTGCCGCTCATCAGTTTCACAGGATCCTGCGAGGTCGGAAAACATGTCGCGGAAGTTGTCGGTCGCCGTATGGGCAGGACGTTGCTGGAATTGGGTGGCAACAATGCCATTATTGTCGAACCCGATGCAGATCTCGATCTGGCCATTCGCGGCATTCTGTTCGGAGCTGTCGGAACCGCCGGCCAACGTTGCACGACAACTCGGCGATTACTGGTGCATGAATCCGTGATTGAAGAAGTTCAGGCACGGCTGTTGAAGGCGTATGCCCAGGTCAGAATCGGTGATCCGCTGGAACGCACGACGCTCATGGGGCCGCTCGTCACGTCTCGATCCGTCGAAACCATGATGCAGGCGATTCAGCAAGCCATCCGCGAAGGCGGCTCGATCGTCTGTGGAGGCCACGCATTGAGCGCGCAGCGAGGAAACTATGTGCAGCCGACAATCATCCGGATGCCGACACAATCGAATCAGGTGCGACAGGAGACATTCGCTCCGATCCTGTACCTGATGAGTTACCGCGATCTCGACGAGGCGATCACCCTGCATAACGGTGTGCCCCAAGGACTGTCGAGTTCCATTTTTACGACAAATCTGCTTACCGCCGAAAAATTTCTTTCCGCCGCAGGTTCCGACTGCGGCATTGCCAACGTCAACATCGGAACAAGCGGCGCAGAAATTGGCGGAGCATTCGGCGGAGAAAAAGACACCGGCGGTGGACGTGAATCCGGTTCGGATTCCTGGAAGGCTTACATGCGCCGCCAGACGAACACCATCAACTGGTCCGCATCCCTGCCGTTGGCTCAGGGAATTCACTTCGGCTGAATTGCCGATTTTCATCATTCGCGTTTTTCTTTACCTGCCTGTGCCAGACGCTCCACAACAGCGTAGAAGTCTTTCAGCATGAAAGGTTTTGGAATCAGTGCCCGGACACCTGCTGCCTCCGCACCAATCCGCAGCTCTTCGTCGATGAATCCCGAAGTGACAACCACCGGCAGGTCGGCCTGGATCGCGCGAACTTTGCGCGCCACGTCCAGCCCCTGCATACCCGGCATGTTATAGTCTGTCACCACAACGTCGAACCTGCCCGGGGCGGCGCGAATCGTATCAAGCGCTTCACGCTGATTGATGTAACCGCTGACGCGATGACCGCGCAGTTCGAGCAGTTGCTTCATGGTGTGCATCACAGATTCGTCATCATCCAGGCAGAGGATTTGCAGGACAGAATCTGCTTCCGGCGCAGTGGTGTCAGGCGCTGTCACGATCCTGATCCCGGATGCGCCGACCTGGGCCGGGGCGACGGGTAAATAGAGCGTGAACGTCGTACCCTTGCCTGGCTCGCTTTCAACTTCAATCGCTCCCTCGTGCCCTTGTACGATACCGTGTACCACTGACAGCCCCAACCCGGTCCCTTCGCCCAACGGTTTGGTGGTGAAGAACGGTTCAAAAATTCTTTCTCGCGTGCGGTGGTCCATACCCGGCCCGTCGTCCCGCACAGAGAGCCGCACGATACGGCGCTCGCCTTTTTCATACATGGCATTCAGTAGCGAATGGGTCTTCAGAAATTCCGCATCCAGGAGCACCGTATCCAGTCGGATGTCGATGTGGCCAGGTCCGCCATGGATCGCCTGCATCGCATTGGAGACAAGATTGATTACGATCTGCTCAACCTGAGTCGCGTCGGCCCGCACGAAAGGAATGTCGGCGTCGCACTCCACCGCAAGCGTCAGACGTGCCGGGAGCGCGGCACGCAGGAGGCGCAGGGAGCCTTCAATCACAGGGGCAAGTGCGAGTAGCCTGAATTCAATTGGTTGCCGACGGCTGAAGGAAAGAATTTGCTGTACCAGGTCGCGGGCTCGCGTCCCGGCCCTGCAGATCTGCTCAAGCTTCTCAAGTGCCTGGGGGCTCGTGCCCATCACGTCGTGGCGTACCAACTCGACGTTGCCGAGGATCGCGGCAAGAATGTTGTTGAAGTCGTGGGCGATTCCACCGGCGAGCACACCCAGACCTTCGAGTTTTTGTGCCTCCTGCATTTTCCGGTCGAGCTGCGCCCGCTGGATTTGTACCTGCCTGCTTGCCGTGATGTCACGGACGATCGCCTGCAGCAGTACATTGTTTCCCAGAGCCACGGTGTCCAGACTCACTTCGGCAAGGAAAGGAGTGCCGTCGAGTTTCGTGTGCATCCATTCGAAAGACTGCGGCTGGCCAGTAAGGGCAGCAGTAATTTTCTCAATCGCAAACTCGGACGAGTCCCGACCGTTAGGTTGGAACGGCGGAGAAAACTCGTAGGGAGGATGCCCCACAATCTGGTCACGCGACTGGCAGCCAAATATCTCCAGCGTGCGAAGATTGCAGTCTACAAACTTGTCACCCTGTATGAGGAAAATTGCCCCGCTCGCATTTTCGAAAAGCATGCGGAACTTCTGCTCGCTTCCACGCAGCGCCGCCTCCCCGAGACTCCGCTCGATGACAATCCGCGTGATGTGGACGGCCCTCGCAATTACTTCCAACTCAGCAGGAATCGGATGACGATGTGTACGATAATAGATGGCGAAAGTGCCCAGGATTTTTTCCTCACGACTGCAAATCGGCGTGGACCAACAGGCATGCAGGTCGTGCGTCTGTGCCAGTTCGCGGAAATCTGCCCAGAGAGGGTCGTTGCCGATGTCCGAGACGATGACCTGCCGCCCGTCATGCGCCGCTGTGCCGCAGGAACCGACCGTCGGACCGATGGCGATGCCGTCGATGAGGCGGTTGTACGCTTCCGGCATGCTGGGAGCAGCACCATGCCGCAGATTGATGCCGTTATCATCCAGCAGTAGAACTGAACAGAGAGCACCCGGCAACTGCTTTTCGAGTTCGAGCATCAAACGGTCCAGCAGGTCGTGCAGTGATTCGCCGCTGCCGACCATTTCCAGGGCACCCTTTTCCCACGCTAAAAGTTGCTGGGTCCGCCGACTCTCGGTGACGTCGTGAACAAGGGAAGCCGCCCCGGTGCAGACACCTCGCTCGTCGATGAGCGGGGTATTATACCATTCGCAGAGAATCGTCGTGCCGTCCTTGCGTACATTTTCGTTGGTGCTTCTTTCTCCTCCGCTCTGTTTCAACAAAGCATGCCAGACATGATCCACCTCGTGGCGAAATGCGTCCGGAACCATGAAGGAGGCATGCTGCCCGACCGCATCCTCAAGGCTGTAACCGAAAATCGTCTCGGCTGCCGGATTCCAACTGGTCACCCGAAAATCCAGATCCCACTCGACGACGGCCATCGGTGTTTGCTCGAAATGCAGCCTCAGCTTTTGGCTGGCAGTACGCAGTTCCACTTCGACCTGCTTCCGCGTAGTGATGTCCCGTATGATCTTCCACATCATCAGTGGTTGCCCGCTGGAGTCGCGGATCAGGGACGTGCGGAGTTCAACCGGGAACACCGTTCCATCTTTGCGTCTGTATTCCTTTTCATACAATGTGGAGTGCCCGAGATCGATCACCTGCCGGGACATGATTTCTGCCTGCATCGCATGCCATTTCTGAGGCGTCAGATCCACATAGGTCAGTGCCCGTAGTTCGTCCCCGGTGTAGCCGAGCATCTCCTGGTAGGCGGAGTTGAAATCGAGGATACGCCCATCCATGTCCACACTCACGAATGCGTCCCGCATTGTCTCGTACAACCTGCTGTATTTCTCTCCACTCTCCCGCAATACCTCCTCCGCCCGGAGACGCTCGGTGACATCGCTCAGCACGATGAGCAGCGCTGGCGTGCCGTCGGCGTCCGTCCCATGCGATGGGCTCAGAGCGGGCGCGGGCGTGCCTGTCAGATGCGCCCAGAGGAAAGTGCCGTCTTGCTTCACCAGCCGCAATTCGCACGTCTGTGGTTCACCAGTCGCGAGAAGTTGTCTACGCAGCAGGTAAAATTTTTCCTGGTCGTCCGTGACGATGAAGCGGGTGAGCGGCTGTCTGACGAGATCACCCCGCGTCACTCCCAGCAGAGCAGCGGAATTCAGGTTCGCTTGCAGGATCAGACCCGGCTCGCTGAGCGTGATGTAGCCCACCGGCGCGAGGTCATAGAGGTCGAAATACTGCGCTCGCGCCACGTCAAGTTCCACTTGTGTCCGCCGCAGCTCCTCGTTCTGCGCTTCCAGCTCGATCTGATGCGTACGCAGCGCATGCAGTAACTGCCGCGTGGCTTCAGGCGACGGCGACTCCACGCTTTCGAGCGAACGGGCGGGTCTTGCACGACCGGCAGATTCCTCCCGCTGGCGCAGTTTGGCTTCATCGGTTTTGTCATCCCTGGCTTTCATTGAGCCTCTCGCAGTCACAACGTTTTCACACACTGATAAATATACGCGACTCCGTTTGAAATTCTTAGTTAATGAACTGTCACAAGTGATCGCACAAGGACAGGCGCGATCGGTGTTTCGAGTCAATACTGTTCAAAAAGTAGCAGGCCCACTCCGTGTGCCGTCCGGCAAGCTGCGAAAAACGTTGTTTGTCTTGCGGCTGCGGCACATGGAATGTGCCTGCTACTTTAAATAATTGAACGGTATTGTGTTTCGAGTCAGCCAGCTTAAAACGTGAAGGCGGCAAATCAAGGAACGCCTGCTTTACGCAAGTATTACAAGAAACAAACTCACTGGACGCAAGCAACGCGCGACGTAGGTTTAAGCCGATACTCTCTGGCACTCTTTGCTCAACGTACCAAAGCCGCAATGCCTAAGCCACAAGGAAATGCAAATCCGCTCATCTTCGTGACAGAAGAAAAGTTCGTGGTAAGTGGGGTGTTCAAGGGGAAAAGTCCGGAAACCCTGGAATTATCCCAGGAAAGGAATGATGGGGCATGCCGTTCGGAAATACCGGGTGATTCTGAACGAACATACAATAGGGAAATGGGCTCAGGCTTTGACGTGGGGTTAAAATGTTAATACGGTGCTGCCAATTCACAGGAAGAATGAATGAACCTCAACGAGCAACGCATGAATCAAAATCCGGACTTCGTCATTCAGACGACCGACGTCTCGAAGACGTATCGAAGCGGGTTATTTGGACGTAAATCATTTCAGGCATTGAAAGGCGTTTCATTGAATGTCCCGCGCGGGACCATTTATGGGCTGCTTGGACCAAACGGTGCCGGGAAAACGACACTGATCAAAATCCTGCTTGGGATTGTGCGCAAGACAGATGGGTCAGCATCTGTGTTGGGACATGCGGCAGGTTCACGAGCCGCACGACGTGAGGTGGGATACCTGCCAGAGAACCATCGCATTCCTCGGCATCTCACGGCAAACACGGCGTTGGAGTACTATGGCGCATTGAGTGGCCTGTCGATGTCAGAGATTCGACAACGTCGTCAGCCTCTGCTTGAATCCGTCGGATTGCAGGGGCGCGAAAATGATCGCGTGTCGGGCTATTCGAAGGGCATGTTGCAGCGACTCGGGCTGGCTCAGTCGATGATTCACAAGCCGCAACTGATTGTGCTCGACGAACCGACAGACGGCGTTGATCCGTTGGGACGACGAGAAATCCGCGAAGTGCTGCAGCGACTTGCTGCCGAAGGTCATTCGGTGTTCCTGAACAGTCACCTGTTGCAGGAGATCGAACTGGTCTGTGACAGCGTGGCGATTCTCAATCACGGACAATGTCTGCTCACGGGGACTGTGAAAGACCTGAAAGCGGCGCTCACTGATTCCGCTGTATTTCTGCAGTTGCGAGGTCAGGAAGTTGCGGTACGAAAGGCAACCAGTGCTGTCGCGGGAGCTGTCGTGCGGGCCGTCACGGCAGATGCGTTCGAAGTGGAAGTCGCAATTCGGTCTCAGGCGGAGCTCGACAAACTTGTCGATGCACTGCGTGCCGAGGAGGTCAGCATCTGGCAGATCGCACGTCGCGAAAAGACGCTGGAAGAAGTGTTCATGAATATCGTGGGAGCAGATCACCGATGAGAGCATACCTCGCAATTCTTAAGGATTCGTACCGCGAAGCTGCCGCATCCCTCGTGTTGTGGCTGGCGCTTGGCGGGATTCTGCTTTTGCTGCTCGCACTCCTTCCCATTGGATTGCTCACCGCCGCAAATACCGCGTTGCGGCATCAGGAACTCGTTGATCCGGAAAAATTTGCCAAGGCACTGTACGACGGGCAGTCTGACGTTCAGACGCCTGAAGGGCACATCTGGTCGCTGCTGAACGCAACGCAGCAGGAACAGTTTGTCGAATTCACGAAGTCGGATAAGGAGTCTGATGGACGTCGTGGACAACGTGGCGGCGGAGGGCGTCACTTCGTCGTCAACACGGTGAATGAACTGCTGAAGAAACCTGAATTTTACAATACGGTCGCATTTGAAAAAGTCGAACTGGATGAAGAACTGCGTACGGCCGATGCGGAATCACTTGCCGTCAATGAGCGGTCAAATCGAAATCTGCGACGCCTTGAGAAGGCATTCGCACGCTACATCAGTGTCAGCGAACGAACTGCGTTATCATTGACCTACGCGGGATTTGACATTACCGGTCCGCTGCCCATTCTGCCGTCGCAGATGAAGCAGGCGATCGACGCTATCATTTCGATCGTGCTGGGGTTCTTTCTGGGGATTGTCGGAGTCTTTGCGTCGCTGCTGTTCACAGCGACGCTCATTCCTCGCACATTTGAACCCGGTGAAATTTCATTGCTGTTGAGCAAGCCGGTTTACCGTGCGATGCTGTTTCTCACGAAGTTTCTGGGTGGCTGCGTCTTCACCCTGATCTGCGCGACGTTGTTGGTGACCGGCATCTGGTTGCTGCTGGGGATTCGGCTGGATATGTGGCGTCCGGAGTTGCTGTGGTGCATTCCGTTGTATGTCTTCCTGTTTTCGATCTACTTTTCTGTATCCGCTCTGACCGGAGCCATCTGGCGAAATGCTGTCGTGTCCCTGATTCTCGTGATCCTTTTCTGGCTCGGAGTGACACTGATCGGTCTGGCTCACAACTCAATGAATGAGTTTATCGTCAAGGCCAGGCGCGTCACTGAAATCTCTGCGAACGGCGGTGAAGTGTTTGCCGTGGACGGAGGGAGAACAGTACTTCGTTGGGATCAGGGAACAGGCGATTGGGTGCCCGTGCCTCAGACAGAGGGTGGCGATCAGATTCCCGCGTTTCTGCAGCGCATCGTTTTTTCGGGACATCGATTCCGGGTTTCCGTGAGCAGTGATGGAAAGCGGATTCTGGCTTTACAGCCGACGATGAGTCGCGTCGGGGGGGTCGGACCTTCGACAATTCTGAGCGGCAATGCTGACGAACAATTCGAATTGCAGTCAGAGTCTCAGACACCCGAGTCAATGTTCGGGATTTTTCAGACCGCTGATGGCGACGTCGTTCTGCCCGGCTCACGCGGGGTTTATCGGTTTGTCGGTCAGACAGACCAGGAGCGGAAGGCGCAGACGTTTATCAAGGGCATTTTCGGCGGCCTTTTGTCGTCGTCGTCCTCCAGGGCATTTGAGAATTTAACCGAGAAAGGATTTCCGGCAATCGCTGCGGGCTCGTCCGTTGCCTTCAATCCGACAGACAATTCATTCGTGGCACTGAACGCCGGGGAACTCCGTCGAATCAACCGCACAGCCGAAGGCAAGTACGTAGCCGGTGAATCCATGGATCTGCAATGGAAAGAATCTGCGATTCTGGCTGTGGGTGGTCACATTGCGATCATCGCCCGCGCGGATGGCATGGTGATTGCTGTGGATGCCACCACGTTTGCAACGATCGCCGAATCTATGCTGCCAGAAGGCCAAAAGCCACGAGTGGCCGAATGTGCTCCGGACGGCAGCAGCGCGACAGTGTTGACGCATCACGGCACCGTGCTGGTGTTTGACGGAGCAAACCAAAAATTCCTGTCGTGGGCTCCGCGCGAAAGCGGCTACGCATCCGCCGTTGCTTACAACGACAAATCTCAATTGATGGTGGTCGATCATCATCGCGGCGTCAGACTTTACGACGTTGCGACGCAGAAATCATCCGCACAACTCCCTGGCAGCGTCGATCTGCCTTGTCGGATCTATGACTACGTTGTTGCCCCGCTGCACACGATCCTGCCAAAGCCGAGTGATCTCGACAACGCTGTGCAGTGGATTGTGACCGGCGAAAAATCCGTCGAAATCAACAACGATCCGAATCAGGGAGGCAACGCGCGGGCCAATCTCGAAGCAGAACGAGTGACTTTTGGTGTATGGAACGCAATTCTCAGCAACCTTGCATTCATCGTCGTCATGCTGGGACTGGGATGCCTGTATATCGCGCGGAGTGATTTCTGAACGGTCCGTTTCTGGCTGAACTCGTATTTGAGTGGTGTTCCGCAGTCCGGGATTCCTATGACTCGACTTCAGTAGTTCCACTGAAGCTGCATTCGGACAAGTTCACCCTTTTCCTGCTGGTGCGGTATCACCGGAAACGTTCTTTCGCTCCATGTGTAGGCGACTGTCAGTTCAAGGGCCTTACTGAATTGATACTCGCTGCCGATTTCCGTTTCACGAATGCGATAGTTGGGGCTGTTCGTTTCATGCTTGCGGCCGCCATCGTAGCTCTGGATCCTGGCGTAGGGTATCAGCGTGCCCTTCTGTCCGTGGATTCCCACGTTATCAGCCTTGTAAAAGACCTGAAGGTGTCCCCCTTCCAAAGATCCCGATGTGACTGATGTGCTTGTTGCATTCAGTTCCGGCCCTTCTCCCCACGTGTATTCGCCCTGCAATCCCAAGGGCTGCGGATAGAGCACAAAACTGATGGCTCCGCGGCGATCGACGAATCCGTCACCCCCTCCGATGCCTGCCGAACGAGTAATGTTGTATGTTCCTGTGTACCCGCCGATGCCTGGCTCAAAAATCTGGCCGTTGGCAAACTGGAAGGGGTACGTCAGTCGGCTGACGAGGTGCAAGCCATCGTTGAGTTCCGACCGGTTGGCGGTCTGGCCGTTGTAGGCTCCGAAGCTGAAGACTCCGTAGTCGCCCGATCCCTTCAGTCCGCTGTCGACGAGATACTTGAAACGATCTCGAATCTCAGATGGCGCCCAATAGAAGATCGCCCCGAGATCGCGTTCATTGGCCAGACCGCTGTTGACTGCGTCGGCACGGTCGAACGCGATTCGGTTCTGACTGGATTGCATGTTCTCGAAACCGTATGGGATCTTCGACTGACCGACCCGAATCCGATACTCCTTCTCCGCATCCAGGAAAATGTCAGCGTATAAGTCACGAATTTGCAGGAAGTGGAGTGGGTTGGGGCCGGTGACGCCGGAGGCGAAGTCCGGTTGAATGTAGTACGAGACGCGGTCGTTGATGTCGCCGCTGAAGATCATGCGCGCTCGCCTCAGCAGGAACGATTTGTTGTCACCAATCGACTGATCCCCCTGGATATTCACCAGATCCGGGTTCGTCTCACCAATTCGGTTGTAGCGAAACTGAGCATAGCCTCGAACTTTCATCTTCTCGTACCACTGCTTCTCCTTTTCCTTCTTCTCTTCCTTTACTGCGGCTGTCAACTCACCAGGGGCGGTCGCTATCGACTTCTGCTCGTCCAGCAGAGTCGGAACTGCCGTCGTCAGGGCATTGTCTTCAAGCGAACGCAATTCGAGTCGATTCCGAAAGAGTTCATTTTCTTCCTGCAGCTCTGTGAGCCGCATTTCCAGATCGAGCAGTCTGTCTTCCAGTGAGACGTGTTCCGGCTCCGGGGCCAATTCTGAAAAGTCCCTTGAAACGATTCCTGCGACGTCAGAGTCAGAGCTGCTGACACTCCCCTGAATCCAGGCGGCCGGTTCGCTACTGACGATTGGATGTTCCGCGTCTTGAAACGGTGTTGTCGAGTGTAAACGCTGTGAATACGTGTTTGCAACAGACCGATCCGGCCTCAGATCCGGCAGAACCTGGGCGGTAACAATTGCTGTGCTCCAGATCATGGAAATTCCTGCTGCGAAACTGACCACGCCGGGCCAGCCGTGTTTGCATTTGAATCTCATTGAGAACTTCTCTTCCCCGGCGCGCATCGCGTCTTCGGACTCATCGATCCCACAGCAACAGGAAGATATATCGGTTGTAACGGCTCGGGCGATTACGCTGGCAATGAAATATTGCAGATCTGCTCCGGTTGCAGTGATTGCAAAGGCCGTTTCGCACTCTGACAGCAACGCCTGGACATCCAGTTGCCGGCTACAGGCAGAATTTGCCGGATCGTCTCCGCCGGAATATGCTCAATGCCGTGGATTCCGCCAATCCAGATTCGCCGGTGGCAACGACCCGCTTTCAGAGCAACCTGGATAGTAGAGTTCAGAAACCCGGGTTCCGCGACTATTCATGAGCACATCGAGTGTCTGGAAGCGGGCAGTCAAAAACAGCTGTTCATTGACCAGCGGTTCATGCCAAAAAGTGAACGTGTGATTTTGCGGACCAATCCGGGACAAAAGCTGGGGCAGATCCTGGACTCCGAGGCTAAACCTCTGATGGGGCATGTCAGCAGAGTGATCTGTCAGTGATCGAGGTCCAAGGTAAGATTCGCATGTATGTTGGCCACGGGAGTTCACGGAAGTTGGTCGGGTGCTCCCCTGCTTTACCGACAATCCAACGATCGTGCTGTGGGATGAACGAATCAGCAAGTATGGCTCGAAACCCCGTTGCTCACGTTCTGCGGCAATCGGTTGCGACTCAACATCGACACCGGGGCGATGGGCACTGCCTTCGTCGAGCTTCGTGATGCCGACGGCCAGCCGATCCCTGGCTTCACGCTGACGGATGGCGAAGAGATTGGCGGCAATTTTGTCGATCAACTGGCGTGCTGACCTGCCCCATATTCAGGATCGCACTGTGTACTCCACATACACTCGATCCACAATCACATTCTGCTTGAACTCGTTCCACTCCTTGACACTGACACCCTCGGGGCGTTTCTTCATCAGCTGTTCGGGGGTGTGGTTGACGTCGGCGGAGACGAGGACTCGGCCTTTGCACATCTCGTTCAGTCGTGTCATCAGGGGTTCGTAGAGAATCCCGTTGTAGCTGTCTTCTTTTTCCGGAATCAACGCAACCAGGTCCGGGTGTTTCATCATCTCCAATCCCTTCTCCCTGACGGTTGCATTGTGGCTTCCGTGGTGGCTGACTTTGTAGAGCACAGTGTTCTTCAACAGGTCCTCTGCCGTCCGGGTTTCGGTCCTGGCTCCGTTCTTTACTTTCCACTCGTGGCTGTGCCAGCTGAGCCAGCTGCCTACCTGGGCGTCGCCTGGGAAAAGCAGTACCTTACCGGATCCCGCCAATTCGATCGCGAGCACCAGACTCGTGTTGTTGATTGCCCCGTCCAGCTGGAGTGCCAGTTGCCCCGCAATGTCCAGCCAGTTGTATTCGATCTGCCGGTACTGTTCGTCCCTGGCAAAGTAGGTCTCCTTGAAGTACGACTCTTTGGCTGCGGCTTTCGGCTCGATTCCGACCTCATCACCAAAGGGGCTCGCGGGGTCTTGACCGGTCTGCTTGCCGGGCGCGGCTCCGAACTTAACCATACCATCAATGAAACTCGTAAGGCCGGTGTTGTCGATGCCTAGATAGGTCTCTTTGGAGTGGCCTCCCCTTGGATTCGACTGATTGATGAGGCTGCTTTTGGGTGGTCCCAGTACAAAGATGTTCACGCCGGGAGGGACGAGTTGCTTGTCCACGGTTGTGCCCGGTAAGAAGTACTTGATCCCACCTCCCTTTTGCCCGAGTTTGACGATGTTTTCTATGGCCTGCTGGGTCATGCCACTGATCTCGCCGTTTGTCTTGTACTTGATGCCGCTCTGGCTTACCTTCCTGAGTGCGGTGACTCCGTAGAACCCCAATACATCGTCCATCGATTTATTGAAACTCGCGCGAGCTGTCGCGGTTGCGCTGCGTTCACGTGCCGTTCCGGAGTCCTGCCCGGCATGGGCGGGCTCGGCCTCGGCGAGCTTGACTGCCGCGATGTGCAGAGCGGCAGCTCCCTGGCGGAGACGGGAATTGATCGCGACTGCTTCCTTATCCCTGGGATTCTCGGTCCATGCGAGCCAAACCTGTCCGATCTCAAATGCTGCGAAGTAATCAGGACTCCGGGTCGGGTGAAAGAATGAGATATGATCCCAGTGTTCGTGAGTTGCCACGAGCACATCGACATGGGGCTTGTTTCCGCCCTCGGGTGTCAGGACCTGGGTCAGATCCGCAATCACATCCTCAATCGGAACATCGACTGATGACGTGTTATGCTTGATCCCGCAATCGATCAGCATGGTGAAGACGCGATCCTGATCGTGAAAAAACGACAGCAGGAAGCAATCCCCAAACCCATGCCGATACATACGGACCTTGACGGAATCGACAGACTGATCAGTGGCCATGGTTGCCCTTTTTCTGCAGCGCGTGGGAATGCATGAATGCGAAAGGACCGGAGAGAGAATTCATTGCTCGATTGTCGAAATAGGTCTCGCTGTCATCGAACTGCATGCCATGTTCATAGCGAAACTGTCGGATCATTCTCGCCCGGTCATCAATATCCTTTTTGATGGCGTACCGAAGCGTGAGAGTGTCGAGATCGAAGATCAGCGTGCAGCCGCCGTCGAAAATGATATGGTTTGGGCCTCGTTTATCCCGAGTAATGACCTTGTCGGGAACAAAGAAACCTTTCTCGTCAACGCTCACGGTATCTTCTTTGTCATCCACTTTGAACTGAACCCCACGCTTCTGTGCCAGGGTGACGATGACCTGATTCACGATGTTTCCGCTCGGTGTCACACGATTGGCCAGCCACACATTACCGATCGCGTAGGATGCGTTTTTCGTCGTGAGGTAGGCATACTCCAATCCCTGTTTCTCGCACGCCGCCTTGTCACCAGGAAACATCAATCCGGTCAACTCAGAGAACTTGCCCTCGTCGGAAAGGAACTTCGCCTCCAATTGCTTATGCAAGCCAGTAGAACCGCGAATGAAATCCTTTGTTCTCTCATAGATCTTGCTTCGATCCGTCAGATAGCCGACATTCTCCTTGACGGTGCGCAGAAAGTTTCCAAGCTGCTCCACAAGGCCCGGTTGCAGGCCTCTCGGATTCAATTCATGCAGCAGGTCCTCAATGGCCATGCTTTTGATGCCTGGTGCGCTGATTCCACGTCGCTGAAATGCCTCGACGAATGCCACCCGATACCCATGTATGTCCTCGGACTCCATGTCGAAATCTGCCGTGACGATGCCCCGCAGATAGTCTCCGAATGTGATGTCCATGGGCGGGCAATAATCCAACGCCCGGATGCAGATCCTCAGCACGTCGCCAGCGACCTTCGCAGCGGTTTCCGCCATCGCGTCAACGAGGTCGGGATGCAACTCGCCATCGGGAAGCAGCCCGGTGCCACCCGTAGCAATCCGCATCGTTCGTTCGATCCGACGCTGATAGATGCTGAGAAAGGCATCGAAGACCGCGCCGACCAGTATGCTGCCGCGTGCATGAAACTCCATTACGGTGGAATAATCGTCGGGATTGGGAATGTGTGGTTTCCACACTCCGTCGTCCCCGTAGCTTCCGATGGCATCGCGCAAGCTGCCGTAACTTCCGGTCGCTTTCCCGAACTGCTGAGCCAATTGCCCGAGAATGTTCTGCCGTCTCAGATCCCCTCGGGTTTTGGCGATCTGGTGTTTCAACACGTCAGGAAAAGTGAAGTGCTGGAATAAAGCCACAATGTCTGCGAACGCCTCATGAAACGCGCGTGTGTCAGGGTGAGTCGCCAAAATGTAGCGACGATGCATTCCGTCGAGAATTGCGTGCGTTGTCTCGTGCGCGATGATGTCATGACTCAGGCAGGTGAAAACCGTTGACCCCGGAAGCTGAAGCTGAACGTTTGCCGGGGCGGCTGCGAAGTAGCCAAACAGCAGGGCCTTCTTTGTCGGGTCATAGAATGCGTTGGCCTGTCGCAATGCGTGCGGATAGACCCTGAGCCGAGGGACAAATCCGAACGGCACTTCATCTCTCTTCCCTTTTGACGTCTTCGGCTTTCCGCGACCGATGAGTTCTGCCCACTGAACTTTGCGTCCCAATGCCCGCTCAAAATTCTTGATGGTCGTCATCATCACCGCATAGACCATCTGCTGATGGAATTGCGGATTGCTCACGCTGGGAGCGAGTCCATCCTGGGCGAGCAGGTGCGGATCATCCAGGTCCACCGGGCAGTAGAACTTGCCGGTCGCAGGGTCGTAATCGACGATCTCCAGGTATTCCCCCTGAGGCCATGTCGCATGTGAGCCTTTGCTGCGTTCTTCGAGTTGCTCCCACTTGACCTGGTATACAAGCTCGTTGACCTGCATGGTTGACAGCGAGATGCTCAGGCTGGGATCGCTGGCATATCCACGCAACCTACGGATTGCCGGGGGCGGGATCGTCATTTTCACAATCTGTCTCCAGTGATCTTTGGCGGTTGCAATACGCTACCTGAGGATTTAAGAAAGGGGTCAGGAACCATTCGTGCGGAACACCCTCTGGGCCATTTTGGCTATTGGTTCCTGACCCCTTTTTTACTCCTAAGCTATCCGCTGCCGTTACCCAAGACTAGCCAATTCCAGAATCAAACGGGAATTTCGCTGCGGTTGATCCAGAGGCAATCAGACTCCCCGCGTGCTTGCGCATTGCTGCATCACACACGGCATATCCCCAGTTCATCAAAAGGTGCTGCCGTGCCTCTGGTAAACGCTTGAGTCGAGTCGGTGTGTTGGCAATCTCAACCGTTTTTTCGTACGGTGCATCGAGAGTGTCGGTCACCTGGTAACGGCTGATATCTGTTCGAATGCCCCAGTAAGCACCTGAGCGAATGCCAGAAACGAATGAATCGATCAGCTGCCGCTTTCGCAGGCTTCTAACCTGGTTATCGACAATGTCCAGAATTCGCTTCGCATGTTGAGCCCAGTCACCGGCTGGTTCAGGCTCAGGCTGCATCTGACCGCCCCCGTCGCTCACAAGAATGGTCTTGTATCTTTTCCATGCGGGTTCCAGTCCAAGGTTATCGTAAACACCGCCATCGCTCAGTACCATGGTGTCGGTGTAAGGTTCGCGCTGCAGATCGCAACGTGTATCGGGCACAAAATCACGAGGATTTACATCAATCTCGGCAGGCGAGAGGATCGGCGGAAACGCGGACGACGCGGCAACGGCAGTCGCGAGCAGGATCTTCGGATTCTTGATCATGCCGACTCGATAATCCGCCAGGTACGGCCGTGACATCCGGACAAGTGCCCCGGATTGAACGTTAGTGGCAGTGATGACGAACCGAGGACCTTCAGCATCTGAAGGCAGATCCTGGAGTGTTGCATTTCCAAAGAGAATGTCTTTGTAATGTCCCGTGATTCGACCACTGACGCTGCCGGGCAAAAGTACGCCGCTGATCACCGAGCCTGTATCAATCGTCCGATCTGCCATCCTCTGCATTGGAGCGACCAGCAACTCGTTGAGGTTTGATGCGCGCCCATTGCTGTCAAATTTCAGCTTCTTCCAGTTCAACCCCAGCACTCCAGCCGTAATCGAACCTCCTGAGACGCTGGACACACGTCTGAGCTTTGGCAACAACCCAAGCTCATTAAGCCGAACAATCGCACCGGAGTGAAACAGCATTGCCCGGTATCCGCCACCAGACAGACACAACGCAATTCCATCAGAAAGATGCTTGCCTGATTCCTCTTCGACAATTTCAGGATGCTTATCTGGAAACGGATTTGAAGTCGCTTCAGGTGTACTCATTGAACGCTGACTTTCGAATGTGAGACGTTTCTGCATCACCGATGAATGTACAATCAAGCCGCCCTACCGCCCCATGGTAACAGTGGTCTCCCTACTACGGCCAATGAATTGCCGAGAAATCATTGAAGGATTGGCAACACGCTGAGCGACACTGCGCCGACTTGAATCTGTCACGAGCGGAGGCAAACGCCCTGCAGTTTGGTGATGCCGTAGTGTGAGTATCGCAAATGGTGGCAGGGCAACCCTTCCTTCATTACCTTCCCATCAACGGTTTTGGCACTTCATTCGGGAGCAGATCCCCGCCAACCGCCCCCCGGGCGCAATTCCCCGACACAAAATCGCCCCCTGCGATACGACTTTCCCCGCTGGGCCAGTTTCCTCAGACACAGCAAGTGACGGGTAAAGCTCCTTGATTCAGGCCCCCCGGCGGTCTATCCACCGACGATACCAGCAGGTCCCCCGGCGGGCCATCCACCGACCATACCAGCAAAAACGCGAAGAAACCCAACCGCCTCCCATGTTCGAACAAGCCTTCAAGAACATCGACAACGTCCTCTGGAAGGAAGCCGGCTGCACATCGGAACTCGACTACACCGAACAAAGTTCCTGGCTGCTGTTCCTGAAATACCTCGACGGGCTCGAACAGGACAAAGCCAAGATCAAAAACGTGGGCAACGCGGGGCGGAACGGCGGCGAATACTACAGCCCCCGACCGCTCGTCCGAGCCATCGTTCGCGTTGTTAAACCGCAGATCGGTGAAAAGATCAGCGATGATGCGTGCGGTTCCTGCGGCTTCCTGTGTGAATCCTTCGATTACCTGCGAAGTGGGAATCATTGGAGTCATGGGAAGAATGGGAGTCATAAATCCCCTGATTCCCATTCTTCCCATCTGAGTTCCCATCTGACAACCAAAGACCTGCACACCCTGCAAACCAGCACCTTTTACGGCAGAGAAAAGAAATCGCTGGCCTATGTCATCGGGATCATGAACAAGATCCTGAAAGCAGGCGGGCGAGCGGGCGTAATCATCAAGAACACGTTCCTGTCCAACACCGACAACGTCTCGGTGAGTCTCCGCAAACTGCTGCTGGAAAGCTGCAACCTGCACACGATTCTGGACTGTCCCGGCGGCACGTTTCAGGGAGCCGGAGTGAAGACCGCGGTCCTGTTCTTCGAGAAAGGTTCACCGACCCGGACGACGTGGTACTACAAACTTGACCCCGGCAGAAACATGGGCAAGACCAACCCGCTGAGCGACGACGACCTCGCCGAGTTCATCGAACTGCAGGCCACGTTTGCCGACTCGCCGAAAAGCTGGAGCGTGGACGCTGCAACCATCGACCAGACCACGTTTGATTTGTCCGCGAAGAACCCCAACGGCGGCGAGGAAGTCGTTCACCGCAGCCCGGAAGACATCATGGACGAGATCGCGGCGCTGGATGCTGAGAGTGCCGAAGTGCTGCTGACTATCCGGGGGCTACTATGACCAATCGCGGTGAATCTCATGGGAATGATGGGAAGAATGGGAATAATGAAGTTCATAAATCCGATCCTTCCCATAAATCTCATCAATCGCCGGACCCCAACCGCCTGCTGCCCCCTCGCGGCGACTATCAAACGCTGTTGTCCTTCCAAAAAGCCGAAGTCGTTTACGATACCACATTTCGCGTCGCCCATAAGTTTCTTTCCAGAGGCGATCGCACGATTGATCAAATGATTCAGTCGGCACGATCTTGCAAGCAGAACATTCTGGAAGGCAGCAAAGCAGCGACAACTTCGAAGGAAACGGAAATCAAACTGACCAACGTGGGACGTGCCAGTCTGGAAGAATTGCTGGCCGACTACCGTGATTATCTGCGAGTCCGTGATTCGCCGCTGTGGCCGAAAGATTCAAAAGAATCACTATACGTTCGCGACCTTGGCAGACAGACTCCGCAGACCTTTGAGATTTATCGCGAGTTCATCGAAACCCGTCCCGCTGAGGTGGTTGCCAACATCGCGATCTGTCTGATTCATCAGACGAATTATTTGCTGGATCAGCAGTTGAGGACTCTGGAAAAAGAATTCGTCGAACAAGGCGGCCTGCGTGAACGAATGACGAAGGCAAGGTTGAATTACCGGAACCAAAAACCCAAACAGTGAACGATGACTGCTACCGTGATTCCCATGATTCCGGCAATGCCATAACTATGCGACATTGATGGGAATTATGGGAAGCATGGGATTTATGAAAGTGTCAAACTCTCCACAGTCCCCTTGAATTGATCCCATGCTTCGCATCAATCCCGTAACTCCCGTGACCGACACCCGATTGCCAATCAACAATCGACAATGGATAACGAAGACCGGCGTTTCATTGACAATTGATGATTGTCAATTGTCGATAGCTGTCGTGCTGCTGACCATCCGGGGGTTGCGATGAAAGCGGGATGGCAGAGAACATCGTTCGCCAGGGTGTGCAGTATCGAATCGGCGCTCGTCGATCCACGTGAACCTCCGTATTCCGATTTGGTCCACGGCGGCGGTGCCAACATTGAGTCCGAAAATGGAACGTTGATCGATCTAAAGACAGCACGAGAAGAGGGGTTGAAATCTGGCAGGTTCAAATTCGATGACTCGATGGTTTTGTATAGCAAGATTCGTCTATACCTGATGAAAGTGGTACGTCCTGACTTTGAAGGGTTGTGTAGTGCTGACATTTACCCATTGAGTCCGAAGACGGAACATCTGAATCGGGACTTTCTGTATCATTTGCTGCTATCGCCGGATTTTACAGAATTCGCCGTCGCTGGATCCGCCAGAGCCGGGATGCCGAAGGTCAATCGTGACCATCTTTTTTCGTATGAATTGGATCTTCCCCCCGCTCTCCGAGCAGCGGTGGATCGACAACTGGATGAAATATGCGGATTTCAAAACGGCTTCGCTTTCAAGAGCAGCACCTTCAAGCCGTCCGGCTGTGCCATCCTCCGAATATCAAAAATTCAGGATGGCAAGGTGGACACGGAAAAAACTCGTCTTCTTCGACCTGAATGATTGACGCGAAGACTTAGACCGATATCGCATCGTTCCCGACGACCTGCTGATTGCGATGTCCGGGGCAACGACTGGAAAAATTGGGTTCAACACGGAGAACACGGTCTTCTACCTGAACCAGCGTGTCGGCAAATTTGAACCGAGTAAAAAACTGAACAAGCGGTTCCTGTACCACTTCCTTTCGACGAAGGTTGGGGAGAACCGGAGAATATCAGCGGGCGCTGCGCAGCCGAATCTCAGTACGGAGCAGATCAAAGGTTTCTACTTCCGCTGCCCCCAATCAAAGAGCAGTCATGAATTGTCGCAGCGATTGAAACATTGTCCGAAGAAACCCAGCGTCTCGAATCCATCTACCATCGCAAACTCGCCGCGCTCGACGATCTGAAAGAGTCACTGCTGCACCAGGCGTTCACGGGGGAACTGTTGTAAATGACAATGGACCGTTTTGCAGATGGGTGGACGGTCTGAGAGTTGGACGAGCCGGTAAAATGAAGCTCCATTTCCAAAGCAAGTTCCCAAGAATTCTGACGCATTCACCACTGGAATCAAGTCGATGGCTTCGGCAGTTTGCCGATACGTGTCGAATTTTTCTACTATTTTCGACACGTTTTGTTGACGTGTCGATTGCGTAGACATAACGTGTCCAACTATGCCAACCACAAAGAAACCCGCAAAATCCCAGAAATTCTGGCGTCCTGAGCACCCGCACAATGAATTGCCCTTCCTGCCGCCTGAGGTAGACCTGGAATCAAAATTAATTTTGAAACAGTGCATAGGGGCTCGGGCCGCACTGGCAGAATTGAAGCAGGCGGCAGAACTGATTCCCAATCAGGGCGTCCTGATCAATACGCTGCCACTGCTGGAAGCACAGGCCAGTTCAGAAATCGAAAACATCGTCACGACAACGGACCAACTCTTTCAGTTTCGTGAGGACGACGACAATGCGGACGCGGCGACGAAAGAAGCTCTGCGATACAGCCGCGCTCTGCTGGAAGGATTTCGGTCGTTGCGGGATCGCCCGCTCACCACCCGAACTGCGGAAGAAATCTGCACGCAGATAAAAGGCATTGAAATGCGCATTCGCCGTGTGCCTGGAACGGCGCTGGCAAGGCAAACGGGAGAGATCGTCTACACACCACCTGTGGGAGAAGACTTGCTGCGTTCGCTGCTGGCGAACTGGGAGCGATTTTTGCACGGAGCCCCCGACCTGGATCCGCTCATTCGAATGGCTGTGGCTCATTACCAGTTTGAAGCCATTCACCCGTTCACCGACGGCAATGGAAGAACGGGCAGAGTCCTGAATAGTATGTTCTTTATCAGCCAGGATCTGCTCACGCTCCCGATCCTGTACCTGAGCCGTCACATCATCCAGCACAAGTCCGACTATTACCGATTGTTGCTGGAAGTGACGCGGAATTCCGCCTGGGAAGACTGGGTGTTGTTCATGCTGAAGGGCGTGCAGGAAACTGCAAATTGGACGGTCGCGAAGATCGCGGCGATTCGAAAACTGCAGGTTGAAACTGTGGACCATGTTCGCAAGGCTGCCCCAAAGATTTACAGCCACGAACTGGTGAACCTCATTTTCGAAATGCCATACTGCCGAATACAAAACGTGACGGAACAAGAAATCGCCAAGCGAGAAACTGCGTCGAGATATCTCAAGAATCTGGTGAATATTGGTGTTCTGACCGAACGGACTTTCGGTCGTGAGAAACTCTATATCCACCCGAAACTCATGGCGTTGCTGACACGCGACTCCAACAATTGGCTTCCCTACACATGAACGAAGCCGAAACACGAGCCGAACACATCGACCC
>Ga0105046_10003580_pt1 | contig 24652 bp, 27 predicted proteins | sample MAT03_FD_78385 | JGI IMG/M metagenome (GOLD analysis project Ga0105046, IMG submission 78385) | Freshwater microbial communities from Lake Fryxell liftoff mats and glacier meltwater in Antarctica - MAT-03 (megahit assembly) | ecosystem: Environmental > Aquatic > Freshwater > Ice > Liftoff...
GAGCTGAACCCGGTAGAAAATATCTGGCAGTTCATGCGCGACAACTGGCTCTCCAACCGCATCTTCACCTCCCACGACAACATCATCGACCACTGCTGTGAAGCCCGGAACAGGCTCATCGATCAGCCATGGCGAATCATGTCCATCGGACGCCGCACATGGGCCCGTGGGTCATGATCAATGCAGGTTGGTATAAGACGAACTGTCGCCAAATAGAACCGGGATCTGGCTCGCAAGCACCCTTCCAATGTCTGTGTGGTGGCCACCTAGAAGAATGGTTATTTCGGCGTGATGCGTTGGGCGTGACCGTCTGGCGGCGTGCGAAGTCGCCGATTATCGGTCAGTTGGCGGGCTGGCCCTTTGCTTTCGGGGTCGTTTGTGGGCTGATCCGCACCGCTGGGGCTCCGAATAGCCCACTTCGGGCCTTATCTGGCCGCCATCGCGCAGCGTTCCAGCACGACCAGGCGGCGCATGTTGTAGGCGAGATTCTGCATGCCGATCCTGGCGGAGGCGCGCAGGATGCCGATAGTGCGGATGAACTTGCCGCCCATGCTGTTATGCTGGTTGCCGAACACATGCTCGACCCGCGCGCGGACCTTTGAGCGGGCTTTGTTGGCGGCTTCCTGACGCCTGGTGAGAGGTTTGCGGCGGCTCCTGCGCCAGTGGATGTGGGTGGTCAGGCCGCGTGCCGCCAGCGCTGCCTCGATCTCGGCGCTGCGGTAGGCGCTTTCGGCCCAGATGCCGCTGGCGGTGTTCGCTGGTCCTGCTCGTCGGCTTGCCTCCTGGCGGCACCAGCGGCGCTGCGTCTTGGCCGTGCAGCCGATATTCCCGGCCATGGAGGTCATCGCAGCCCATCCCGAGCCATAGTCAGTACGATGCTGGTCAACCGTCCGCACCGTACGCTCGCGGACCTCGGGCGAGAACTTGTTTGTCGTTTTGCTCGTAGTGGCACCTTCTTCTCACAGGCAGGTGCCTCCAGGAAACCCGGAACACTTCACCCTGCAGTCGCGAGGTTGCAAAGGTAGCCGCTCGGCTCCTGTAACCTTTGTATTTGCCCCCCCGAATAGCTCAGCAAGCTATGCTGTATATAATTTGCACCCGATGCCGGCTGTGGACAGGAGATATGATGCGCGTTGATTCACGTCGTCGATTTGCGCTTTTCCTTATTGCCACCACGGGCCTTGCCGTGCCCGGGATAGCCATGGCCGAGAATCGCCTTCAGCCTGATATCCAAACGCTGGCGCAGGATGAAGACGCAGGTGCCGCGCAGGCTGGCGGGGGGCGCAACATAATTGTGGTGACCGCGCAAAAGCGCGAGCAGGATATTGATGACGTGCCGTTTTCTGTTGATGTGTTGCGCGGGCAGCGGCTTGATCCGGCACGCGGCGGGGCAGAAGATCTGCTGTTTCTCGCTGGGCGCTCGCCCAGCCTGTACGCAGAATCGTCATCCGGGAGGATTTTCCCGCGCTTTTACATTCGCGGGCTTGGCAATACGGATTTTGATCTGAACGCCAACGGCCCGGTGTCGGTTGTGCTGGATGATGTTCCGCTTGAAAACCCGGTTTTGCGCGGCTTTCCGCTGTTCGATGTTGAGCGCGTAGAGATATTGCGCGGGCCGCAAGGCACGTTGTTCGGGCGCAATACACCTGCAGGGGTGGTCAAGTTTGAGACCAAGCGCCCGACCGAAGACACGCAGGGCTTTGCCAGGCTTTCTTACGGCCGGTTTGACACAGTTGATGTTGAAGGCGCAGTAGGCGGGTCGTTGGGCGGCGGCTTTACCGCGCGCATTTCCGGCCAGTTTCAGCGCCGCGATGATTTTGTCGATAACAGCTTCTTCCCCACCGGAGGCGAGCGCGGCTTTGAAAACTTCCGCGATGTCGCCGGGCGTGTGCAATTGCAATATCAGGACGCCGGCAAGTTCAATGCGCTGCTGTCCGTCTTTGGCCGTGACCTGAGTGGCGGCAGCCGGGTGTTTCGCGCCAACGCCATCCGCCCCGGTGTGGGCGGTCTGGTGGCAGGCTTTGACCGGTTTTCAACCGCGCAGGATGCAACGCAATTTCTGGAAAGCGACACTTTTGGAGCGACGCTGCGCACCGAGTCGCAGCTGGGCGATTTTACGCTGACCGGGGTCAGCAGTTACAGCGAAGTCGGCGTTGATGCGCGCGGCGATGTTGATGGCGGCTTTGGCGCTTCGTTTGCGCCGCCCTCTGGTCCCGGCTTCATCCCGTTTTCAGCGGAAAGCGCCGACAACATCACCGGCCATTCGCAATCCACTAGCGAAATACGCCTGAACGGGCGGCTGTCGCCTGATATTGATGTGCTGGCGGGCGTTTTCTATTTTCGTGAAAAACTGGCCATCGAAAATCTGAGCTTCGATACGCTGTCTGGCGGCGCGCTGAATGGACGCGCCGTTCAGGACCAGGATACCACTGCTTATGCAGCCTTTGGCTCGCTTACCATGCAGCTTGCGCCAGCACTCAGCGTTACTGGCGGCCTGCGCCTGTCGCGTGAGCGCAAGAACTTTACCGTGGAACGGTTGCTTGGGCCATTTGGCGCGCTGCCGCTTGGCCCGGTGGCGCGGCGTTTGCGCGACACCAACCTGTCTGGCGATTTGAGCATTACCTATGCGGTTGCTGATGATATTAGCGCCTATGCCCGCTATGCGCGCGGCTTTCGTGCCCCCAATGCGCAGGGTCGCATCGTGTTTGGTGATGCTGTGACCGTGGCGGACGCCGAAACAATCGATTCATTCGAGGCCGGGCTCAAGGGGCGTTTCTGGGATGGCAAGGGCCGCTTCAGCCTGGCAGGCTTTTATTATGTGACTCAGGATCAGCAGCTTACGGCGGTTGGCGGGGCGGGCAATTTCAACCAGCTGCTCAACGCTGATCATGTGCGCGGCCATGGTTTTGAAGCTGAATTCAGCCTTGATCCGGTCAAGCGCCTGTCGCTGTCTGCCGGGCTCAGCCTCAACAACACACGGATTGATGATCCAGACCTTGAGGTTGGTATATGCGGTGCGCCGTGCAACGTGCTCGACCCGATCAATCCGGTTACCGGCAATGCCCAGATTGATGGCAACCCCTTGCCCCAGGCCCCGCGCTGGCTTGCCAATGCAACCGCGCGCTATGGCATTCCGCTGGGCGGTGGAGAGGTTTATGGCGTGGCCGATGTGGTCTATCGCAGCAACATCAACTTCTTCCTGTATGAAAGCACTGAATTCCGGGACCGCAAGCTGATTGAAACAGGTGCGCGGCTGGGATACGTGTTTTCCGGGGGAGCCTATGAAATCGCCGCATTCGGCCGCAACATCTTCAACGATACCTCGATTGAGGGCGCGATTGATTTCAACAATTTTTCGGCTTTTGTGAATGAACCGCCGTTTTACGGCATGGAACTGAAGGCGAAATTTTGAGTAGGCCTGTTCCCGCACGGGTCTCATAACAACATTCTGGCAACGCTACAGGTCACCAGCTATATGGAATCACTCTATTACGTCATGTCATGGGCTTGCCATCGCAAATGCAAGCATTGCTATGAAACCAGATTTCGGCCCTATGTGCGCGACGAACTGAAGGCAGTGGTGGCGCAATCGGTCACCAACTTCCCCAGAATAATTGCCAATATGCCTGACAGCATGATGTACCGCGACCTTTCCGCGCCTTTGCCGCAGGGGGGCTATGCGCACAAGACGGGGCGGATCATTCTGGCCGGCGGTGAGGCGTTGCTGGAACCAGTGCTGACCGAGGTAACCTACCCGGTTATCAATGCCCTCAACACCAGATATGGCCGTGACGGTGTCAACATCGTCGTGCAGACCACGGGCGATCTGGTGACCGAGAAAATCCTTGATGAACTGTTGTTTCGCGGGGTGTGGATGATCTCCATTTCGGGGATGGATGATTTCCATGTCGGCATGGAGGGTGACGCCAAGCTGGCATTGATGGCCAAGCTGAAATCATGGTTTGATGCGCGCCAGATGCACGCCTCCGGTTGGCAGGGCGCTCGGGCCTGGGGGGATGAAGATGGGCCGCTTTATCATTTTTTCGGGGCCAATCCCGACGAGTGGATCGGAAAATTATGGCCACGCGGCAGGGCATGGGAAAACGGCCTTTCCACCGCCACCATCCAAGACAATTTCTGCGCTCAATGGTCTGGCGCACGCAATTTTCTCAACCACGGATATGCAGGGTCTGAAGTATCCATTGACCCCAACGGCGATGTCTTTCCGTGCTGTATGAAAACACGGATACCGATTGGCAACCTTACCGAAGAGCCGCTGATCGGCATACTCGACAGCCTGGCCGGGCATCCGGTTTATGAGGCGCTTTCGGCAGGCAGGCCTGACCGTATGGGCATCGCCCAGGGTTGGGACATGGCGCGGATGCTTGCAGAAAGTGAGACGCTGACCCCGGCTGGCAAGCCCTATCGCAACCTGTGCATCGGGTGCGACCGGTTTCATGACGAGGTTATGGCCCCGATCATTACCGCGTTGCGCAACACACGCAGCGCCCGTCAGTCGGGCACAAGTGTTATATGAGAGCCGATCTGCCCCCTCGGCTGCCCCCCGGTCTGATTGTCTCTAACGGTAGATGCTGGTAAAAATGTTAAATCTCTTGGTCGAGCATGGGGTTCAGCAAATCCGCTATCTTGATCACTACATCGACAATCTCACCTGTTGGCTTTGTGGACAGCGCCTAGAAGGCGCGCTAACGATTGACTGGCAGATTGAGTGTGCGGCCTTCTTCTGAAATGATTGATATGACCACATTGTTGACGCCGACCCGGCGGCAAGCGCTGATCGGCTTGTCGCTCGCGCCTCTGGTCCTGTCTGCTTGCGGCCAGCCGACCGGTGCTGAGATTGCCGCCAATGCACCGTGGGATGATGTGCTGAGCAAGGCGCGCGGCCAGGATGTGAACTGGGCCGCCTGGGCTGGCGATGCCAAGATCAATGCTTATATCGGCTGGGTATCAAGCGAGGTACGCTTGCGCTTTGGCATTGCTCTGACTCATGTCAAGACCAATGACACCGCCAATACAATGCACCAGTTGCTTGTCGACAAATTGTCAGGTCGGACCGACGGCGGGCGCACCGACCTGATCTGGATCAATGGCGAGAATTTCACTGCCGCCTTGGATGCCGGGCTGCTTTGGGGTCCGTTTGCGCAGCACCTTCCGCATTGGTCAATGGTTGATACGAAGGGCAATCCGTCGATCCTGACCGATTTCACCGTGCCGAACAATGGCTATGAGTCGCCTTGGGGCATGGCGCAGCTTACCTTCTTCTACGATAGCGCCAATGGTGTAAGCCCACCACGCACTATCGCGGCGTTTTCTGAATGGGCGGCGAGCCATCCAGGCCGCTTCACCTATCCTGCGCCGCCTGATTTTGCCGGCATCACTTTTGTAAAACAGGCGCTGTACGCGTTCATCACCGATCGCTCGATCCTGTCCAAACCGGTGGTCAAAGCAGACTTCCCCCGCACGACTGCTGCACTTTGGGCATATTTTGATGCGCTCCATCCAAATCTGTGGCGCGGTGGACGCGCCTTTCCGCCTGATTATCCCACCCTTAGGCAAATGCTGGAGGATCGCGAGACAGACATCGCTTTCTCGTTCAATCCAGCAGAGGCATCGACAGCGGTCACTTCAGGTCTGTTGCCTGCGACAACCCGCGCCTATATTCTTGACGGCGGCACAATCCAGAACACGCACTTTGTCGCCATCCCGTTTAATGCCGCAGCAAAGGCCGCTGCTCTGGTCGTCGCCAATTTCCTGCTCTCGCCAGAGGCGCAGGCGCGTAAGGCCGATCCCAGGCTGTGGGGAGACCCCACGGTCCTTGATCTTCATGCACTTGCCCCGGTTGATCGCGCGCGTTTTACGGACCTGCCCAATACTGCGCAGCTTCCCGATGCTGCGGCGCTTGCACATGCTCTGGCGGAGCCGCATCCAAGCTGGCACGTGCATCTGGTCGAGGCGTGGCGTGCTCGCTACGCCACATGAGGAACGCAGTCATAGTGCGCAAAGGCAATGTCCTCGCGCCGGTACCGGCGGTTGTTTTCGCGCTAATGATAGGACCGATCCTGCTTGGATTATTCGGCACCCTGCTGCCGGCCTTCGGCTATCATCCGGCTCTGGGGGCGACGCAGTGGAGCCTGGCAGCATGGTGGGCGTTGTTTGCCGATCCGAGCTTTGCGACCGCGTTACGCATTACACTCGTTACCGGCCTGGGGGCCACCTTGATGGCGCTGACCATCGCAATCGGCGCGGTTGCGGCGCTGCACAATAGCAGGGCATTTGTCTATTTAAAGCTATGGCTCGCACCCACTCTGGCTTTTCCGTTCGCCAGTTTCGCGGTTGGTTTTGCTTTTCTCGCAGCGCCCAGTGGCTTGATAGCGCGCATTCTGTCGCCCTGGCTGACCGGTTGGCAACTTCCGCCCGACCTGTTGATTCTCGGTGATCCCAACGGAGTTGCGCTGTTGGTCGCGCTTACGCTCAAGGAATGCCTGTTCCTCATCCTCATGCTGGTTGCAGCGGAGGGACAGTCGCAAGGAGACGCTGCGCTCCGTTCCGCCCAGACCATGGGCTATGTTCCAACTCGGGCCTGGCTCGTGGTGATGCTACCACAGCTTTATCCGCAGATCCGCCTGCCCGTCTACGCCGTGCTAGCTGCTTCGCTGGCGTCTGTCGATATTGCTATCGTGTTAGGTCCAGCAGCGCCCCCGCCTCTGGCGCCGCTGACGCTTGACTGGTACGGACAATTCAACGCAGGCGATCAAATGAAAGCCGCCGCCGCATCGGTGTTGCAGGTGTTTTTGTCAATCGGCGTGGTAGCGCTTTGGTGGCTGGGCGAGCACACCGTCGGTTACCTGTTCTGCGGGATCATTTCGAGTGGCAGGCGGCACGGCGTCATCGACCAAGCGATCGGTTGGATCGGCGTGATTGGCGCAGGCGCTGCACTGGTAACGGCAACAAGCGCGATACTTGTCCTGCTGCTCTGGTCGCTTGCCAGTAGTTGGACCTGGCCGGACGCGCTGCCCCAGGCCATTTCACTGAGCACATGGCGGGAATCGGGTGCAACTCTTGCACCTTTAGTTGGCAATACCGTTGTTGTTGCCGTAGCGACCAGCGTGATCGCCACAGGTGCGGCGGTGCTGGTGTTGGAGGCAGGGATTGGCCATCCGCAGCGACGTCAGATAGGGATTCTTTATATTCCGCTCCTGTTGCCTCAGATAAGTTTCCTGTTCGGGCTCCAGCTCCTTTGGAACTGGCTCCTGCTTGACGGGACGCTGTCGGCCGTCATTTTCACCCATTTTCTTTTCGTGCTGCCCTATGTGCTGCTGGTGCTGAGCGAGCCTTATCGTGCGCTCGATCCCAGGATTGCGATCACGGCCAGGGCACTGGGAGCGGGCCAGATTCGGACGTTGATGGCGGTCAAGCTGCCGCTGCTGATGCGGCCCCTAGCGGTGGCGGCTGCAGTGGGGTTTGCCGTCAGCGTCGGTCAATATCTGCCAACCGTCTTTGCCGGTGCGGGCCGGATCAGCACATTGGCGACCGAGGCTGTGGCGCTTGCCTCTGGCGCAGATCGGCGGCTGGCAGGAGTGGTTGCGCTGACCCTAACGGCGCTGCCGTTTGCAGCTTTGCTCGCAGCGCTGATCGCGCCAGGCGATCGCGCGGGGGACAGGAGCGCGAGCGAATGAGTGAGGGCTTGATTTTATCGGACGTCACCTTGGCCGTCGCCGGTATAACGCTGATTGATAGGTTAAGCCTATCGGTGGCGCCGGGCGAAGTTATCAGCCTTATGGGGCCCAGCGGATCGGGAAAATCCAGCCTCATCGCGTATCTTTGCGGAGCGCTCGACCGCCAGTTCCAGGCAAGCGGAACCGTGACGCTTGACGGCGTCTGTATTGATCGCTGGCCGATCGAGCGCCGCCGCGTCGGCGTTTTGTTTCAGGATGATATGCTATTTGCCCATATGACCGTCGGCGAAAATCTGGCGTTTGCGGTGGCCCGCGGCGTCGGGCGAGCAGAGAGACAGGCGCGGGTTGCGCAGGCGCTGGCTGAAGCAGAGCTCACAGGTTTTACCAATCGCAGCCCCGCCACACTGTCCGGCGGACAGCGAGCGCGAGTGGCCTTAATGCGCGCGATGCTGGCTGAACCACGCGCACTGCTCCTCGACGAACCCTTTGCGCGGCTGGATCCGTCGCTCAGATTGCGCATACGCGATTTCACGTTTGCGATGATTGCCGCCCGTGGCGTTCCAGCATTGCTCGTTACACATGATGCGCAGGATGTGCCCGGTCAGATGCTGGACCTCGGCCAACCGAATCCACGTTTTTAGACAGGTCGGCTGACAATTTTTGCACGGTGACTTCTGGCCTTCTGTTATTGCTTCAGAAGCTATTATGGCAAGCCGCAATCGGAAAAATTGATAGCCTCGACGCAATTTGCCGTCGCGAAAAAACTGAATGGCGGTGTTGGGAGGTAACCGGTTCCCCGGCTAAATCGCGCCTTCTTATGGGGAATATGACCAAAGACGAAGGAAGCAGATCCTCGGCGACATTGGTTTTGTGCCCGATGACAAAAACCTTGTCGCTGGATGAAACTATATCGCTGGAAGTCGCGAACCTGCGGATGACGTCGATCGCGAGCGGCGTCACTTGTCCCCCCTAATGTGCATGGAGTTTTATATGAACAATTCTGCCCGAATCGCAACCCTGCTGGCAGTTGCCGGTGGCCTCGGCGTTGCAGGTATGGTTTCGCCAGCTACCGCCCGATGCGCCCCTAGCGCAAGCAGCACCTCCTCTCGCGCCAAGTGTGGCGCCTATGGCACCAATCCCTGTAAAGCCGCAGCCAAAAAGGCCAAGCAGGCCAAAAAGGCGGCCAACGCCAACCCCTGTGCCGCCAACCCCTGTGCCGCCAACCCCTGTGCCGCCAACCCCTGTGCCGCCAATCCGTGCAAGGCCAACCCCTGCAAGGCCAATCCCTGCGGCCCCAAAGTATAAGTCTAAGCCAATGTGTGACAGGATTGCCATTCCTTCCCGGCCATCCTGTCGCCATTCCCGCAGCACCGTGTAAGTCAAAACATGTCAGACACAATAATGTTTTCCCACAGCGCGACCCACGCCGATGCGATGACCCGCGACGCCGCGATCGACCTGTTGGTAGGCGCGACCGAAGCGATGCACGCCAGGGGGCAACCCCTGATGCGCCGCGTCCTGCCCGCCGATGTGCCGGTCGAACAATGGGCGCATTACCCTGCCGACGACGTTGTCAACGGCCCGGCGGGATCGCGCTATTTCTATCACTGCCACCCACCAGAAGAGCGCGAGTGGGGCGAGCACGGCCATTTCCACCTGTTTCTTGCTCGCAGCGCGATGCCTCACGGTCATCATCCGATGATGCCCGCACCGCCGACTGATGAACCGCGCGCTGATATTGTTCATATCGCGGCCCTGTCTGTTGACCTTCAGGGGCTGCCTATCCGCTGGTTCACTGTTAATCGCTGGGTCACCGATGAAACGCTTTTTCATGCAAGGACTATCGCAGCCGCGCTTGGGCGCTTCGATCTCCGCGGTCCGGTGGGCGATCCGTTGGTCAATGACTGGCTGACCGCGATGGTCGCGCTGTCACGCCCGATGCTGATCGATTTGCTTAAACGCCGCGACACTGTGTTGATGGATCGGGATCCTGGCGGTGAATCCCGCTCCGTCGAAGTCCCCAGCGACGATGCCATCGACCTGGTGAACTTGCTCGATGATTAGAGCAGGGTAACATTAAATTGACGTGAAGCGTCCCGGGTTTTCCGGAGGCCGTTTGGTTTGAGTCACGCAAACTTATCGAGATTCTCAAGGTCTGCATAGTAATTGGCTTCAGCCTCTGTGGGCGGGATGTATCCGATTGGGCCGAAGAGGCGGTAGTTGTTGAACCAGTCGACCCAGCGCAGGGTCGCCATTTCGACGGACGAAGCGCTTGGCCATGACCGTTGCCGCCAAATGACTTCGGCCCCTTCGACAAAGCTCAGGACAGGCTTGTAAAGCCCGTTGATGGTCTCGGCCATTGCGTTGTCGTAGCTGTCGCCGACGCTTCCGACCGAGGGCACGAGTTCGGCCTCGGCCAGGCGCTGGGTGTAGCTCATGGCCAGGTATTGGGCGGATTCAACCGGTCGTCGCAACACCTTCTATATGAACGTCTGCAAGCAGTTGGTCGAGGGCTTCGGCGGGGGTTTTCCAGCCCAGGGTTTTGCGGGGCCTGGTGTTGACGGCATGTGCAACGGCGTCGAGTGCTTATGAGGTGTGCCAGCTCAGGTCGGTGCCCTTTGGAAAATATTGTCGCAGCAGGCCGCTGGTGTTTTCGTTCGTGCCGTGTTGCCACGGGATTTGCGGATCGCAGAAGTAGATCTCCAGCCCGGTATCGATGCGCAGCCTCGCGTGCTGGGCCATCTCGGCACCCTGATCCCAGGTAAGCGACTGACGCAATGTGTCGGGGAGCTTCGTCATCGACTTTGCGATCGCCTTCCGCACGGCTTCGGCGCCATGGCCTGCCAGAGGTGGTCCGTCGTTGACGGTCTCTCCTGGGCGATAGCCCTCCATGCGCGGAAGGTGCAGCAGCAACGTAAAGCGTGTGGTGCGTTCGACGAGCGTGCCGATCGCGGAACTGCCGAGGCCGAGGATGAGATCGCCTTCCCAATGCCCTGGTACAGATCGATCAGCGATCTCCGGCGGTCGCTCGCTGATGTCAACGCCGGTCGGATTTTAGGCCAGTGCGGCGGCGTAAAAGCAGGCCATTTCCGACACGGCATGGTTGTTTGCAAAAAGGCCCCCGATCGGGGGCCTTTTTGCAAAGCCTTCCCTGCAACGGGGATCTGGCTTCGGTAATTTCGCCGGTTTCCGGGTCAATGGCGGTGGCACGGCGACGGCCGGCGGATTCCTTGAGGCGATAGCTGTTGCCATTCATGGTGAGGATGCTGACGTGGTGGGTCAGCCTGTCCAGCAGCGCGCCGGTCAGTCGTTCCGATCCCAGCACCGACGTCCAGTCTTCGAACGGCAGGTTCGAAGTGACGATCGTCGAGCCGCGCTCGTAGCGCTGGGAGAAGTTCTCGAACAACAGCTCGGCGCCTGTGGGCGACAGCGGGACGTAACCGAGTTCGTCGATAACCAGCAACTTGACCGATGCCAGGTCGCGTTGGAGCTTCAGTAGCCGCCGTTCGTCGCGGGCCTCGAGCAACTGGCTGACCAGCGCGGCGGCGGTCGTAAACGCCACCGTGAACCCCTTCTGGCAGGCGGCCAAGCCGAGCGCGAGGGCGACGTGGGTTTTGCCGGTGCCACTGTTGCCCCCCAAAGTTCACTGCGCAATGATGTTCTCGCGGCGCAGGATATATTCGCAGCGCGCCAGTTCGAGGACGAGCATCTTGTTGAGCCCTGGGATGGCTGTGAAGTCGAACGTGTCGAAGCTCTTCACGCCTGAGAACCGCGCCGCGCGGATGCGCCGCTCCACCGTGCGGCGCTCGCGGTCGATCAGTTCGAGTTCGATCAGCCGCAGCAGATAACGAGGATGGTCGACGCCATCGCGGGCGCATTCGCGGGCGACCTTGTCGTATTCGCGAAGCACCGTCGGCAGCTTCAGTTGCTTGAGGTGATGGGCCAACAGCACCTGCGGGGTGCCGGTCATCGTGCCTGTCATCGTGCCTGCCGGCATCGTGTCGGGCGCGGTCATGCCGGTCATTCCGCCATCTCCGGCACCAGCACCGCATAGTCGGCAGCGCGCGTCGTCTGGACCGTCAGCCTTGGCAGATGCGGATAGGCCGTCAGATCGAGCCGTACCGGCCGTCGCTCGGTGCGCGCCAGCGCGATCAGCTTGACCGCATCAAAGCTGATCGCGCCAAGGTGGATGGCCTCGGTTACGGCATAGGTGACAACCTCCTTCGGCATCGCCTCGAGCAGCCGCAGCTACCCAAGATGAACTCGCGCTTGCCCTTGTTGCCCATCCGCGCCTCGAGAAGATGGCGCAGGTGCTGGAACACCTCCCGCAGGTTCCAGTTCTGCAGGGCTGCCGCCTGATCGAGCGCGTTCGGCTTCATCTCGATCAGCGCCAGATAATGCAGCGGATCGGCAACGAACGCGCCATCGGCATAGGACCGCAGATGCCGCGCGATGATCTTGCCGGCGCACAGGATCACCACTTCGTCGACAAAGCCCTTTACCATGACCTCCTGGAAGCCATAGCGCGTCGGCACCGAGTAATCATTGCAGCGATACCGGACCAATGCTGTGGACGACACCCGGCCGCTGCGCTTCTCGCAGGGCTCCAGCGGCACCGCCGGCAGATCACGCAATACGGCTTTGTCAGCCACAAACCGTTCGCCGATCGTCTCGGCATGGCGACCGGCGCGCTCGGCCTGACGCTGCCGGCACTGCGCCTCGAGCCGGGCATTGAGTTCATCAAAGCTCGCCGCCTCCGGGATCGGCTACCCAAGAAGTTCAACCGGGCATGCTTGACCAGCCCCGCGACCTTGCCGCCTGAATCAATCGGGTCGTTCCCCTTGCCCGGGCGACCAAAGCGGTCGGCGAACAGGCGCAGTCAAATGTTTGCAGACTGCGTAAACTTGCCTGCATGGCTAACCAGTTCGGTGAACGCCCGGGTGCGCTCGCGCTTGCCGTCGCCGCAGATCTTCGCCACCGCGATCGTGGTGTTGGTGTAAAGCAGCGACAGCGGCACGCCGCCAAAGAACGCGCCAAAAAGCTATGGGCGCCGACACATGACCATCAAGGAATGCCGAGCCAAAGGCGTTTTGGCGTCTTGCGCGGATACGCTTTCACAAAGCACGCGTCCGACTGCGGCAGGTCCATGCCGAAGAAGTGGATCTTCTGCCGCACACCGCCGATCACCGGCAGCAGCGCGCCAAGCTTGGGCTTGGCTGCCGGTGCCTTGCGCGTATACCCCGGCGGCAACGAAAACCGGCACATCTTCAAAACCGTCTCGCGGCTCAACCCGAATACCCGCGCTGCCTCGCGTCGGCTGTGGCCCTCGGTAAACACAAAGCGCCGAACTGCGGCATAGTTGTCCAGGCCAAACATCCCCGGCCGCTCCCAAAAGGAGCCAGCCTAACCAATGGCCGGGTTTTACACCGCCCTCATCGACCCCGCGCCGACGATCCAATGGCCTGCTTTGTCACCGCCGTGCACAAGCGCGGGAGCGGTTGGCCGAGCTTCTCGATCAGGTCGGGCCGATAAGCGGCAACCTGCGCAGCGGCGTCAGTCGGCAGGGCATAGATGCCTGTGCCCCATTGGTAACATGACGCGCTGGGGCCGATGCTGTCACGCGAGATCCGTTCGGCGTGTGAGCGGCCGATGATGCCGGACAAATCTGCCGACAGGCCTTGAGCGGCTGCCTGGTCGACAAACGGGTGCTTGATCAGTAACAAGTCGTAGGCGCGCGCAAGCACTTCGATCGGTTGTGCTCCGAACTGCTGCAACGAACGCCGGTCCCAGACGATTTCTAGATCCGGGTTCAACCGGTGGAACTCAGCGACATTGTCGGCGAGACAGTCATAACCGCGCGGGTGATCCCAGGTAAGCCCACGAATCCGTGTGCGCGATTGTCGTGGCGCTTGCTCGGGCAGAAGTTGCAACTGTCGGCTCTCACTCATGCCCCGCCTCCCGCGCCGCGTGGCGCGATGCGGTCAAAAGCAGGATAGCGAAGATGCTTCCGCTCGCGAGCGAGACGGCTGCCAGAATATCCAATCCCGCTGTCAGGCCGTATTTATCCTTGAGCGATCCCATGATGAGCGGCGCGAGCGCGCCAAAAACATAGGCCGATGCCACGATCAGCCCCGTCACCGATGAGCGTAATCGATCTTCGACTACATCGAAAATTGCTGCAAAGAGGTTTGCATCATAGACCCCGCGGAAAAACCCGAAGCCCGATAGCGCCAGATAGACGACCCAGAGTTGATCGGCGTTTGCTGACAGCCAGATGAACGGCGCGCACATCGTCAAGCCGCACGCCATCGCCAGCAGCCGTACACGCGGAAAGCGCACGATCAACCGGTCCGTCGCAAAGCTCGTTCCGAGCAGCCCCACATAGCCAAGCACATGATGGTAGACGACCGATGAAAATCCGGCATCGGCAAGTGTCAGATCAAACTTCTCGAATAGAATCGTCGGCATCCAGGTAAGATAGCCCGCCAGAATGAAAACGAGCCCGCTAAAACCAACCAATTGTGCGATCAGCACGCGATTGCCTGCGATCGTCCGTGCAGCCTCACCAAAAAGTAGCGGACCATTCGCCACTGGGCGCGGCAAGGGGTGCCGCCGCGTACGTACGACGAGAGCCACAGCCCAAACCAGGCCTGCGATACCGAGCAATGCGAAAGCGGAGCGCCAGCCGAAGCGATCGGCGATCCAGCCTGCTAGCAGACTGCCGAGAACAACGCCTGTATAATTCGCCGTTTGGTGCAGCGAAAGCGCGCGCGCGCGCGTCGCGACGTGGGCTTCGCCAATCCATGCGGCAGCGGCAGGTGCATACAGCGCTTCGCCCGCACCCGTTGCGACGCCACGGAACAAGAGCAGCAGCAGAAAACCGGTAGCTGCCCCAGTCAACAAAGTGCCGCTACTGAATACGACAAGGCTTACGATTACGATATGTCGCCGTGCAAACCGGTCACCCGCCACGCCAGCGAACGGCACGAGCAGTCCGAAGACGACGGTAAACGTGGTCGCGATCAGCCCCATTTGCTGACTCGTGAGCGCGAAATCCTGCTGGATCAGCGGCAGCGTTACGTTGAACACCTGCCGATCAGCTTGGTTGAGAAATTGCGCGACCCAAAGCAGCGCGACGATTTCCCAAGCGAATCGACTGGGTGCGGCAGCCTCAACAGGGTGCTCCTCGGCAGTCAACATGGCGACGCAACCCCGCTCGATGGGGCCCGAAAGAGTCGCGCGCCCCGCCCGACCGTGGCAAAACTCAGAATCTCGCCGCGTTCAGCTTCGGTCACCACCAATCCAAGTTTCCCGCCGGGATCGAACGCGCAGTTGGTGGGATTTCGGCCTGGCGTCGCGATCCGCTCGATCCGGCTTCCAAGTGGATCAAATACGTCTATGCATCCGCTGCCATAAATTGCGGCATACAGGGTCCCATCTTCGCCGATCGCCAACCCGTCGGGGCCGTTGGCTCCGGCCGTAGTTTGAAACACAGTTGGCTTTGGTGTCCATTCGCGGCGGGCAGCGTCCCACGAACCTGACAGGACGCGCTGGCGGTAGGTTTCAGCGATGAATACCGTTTTTCCATCAGCCGCAAGCGCAATGCCGTTCGGGAAGCAAAGGCCATCAACAATGATCGAAAGCGCCCCGTTCGGGGCGAGGCAGCACACATAGCCAGTCGGTTCGGTGCGCGAATTGCCGGGACATGAAATGATCAGGTTCCCGGCGTCGTCGAAAGCCAGATCGCTCGGCGCGTCGATGACATCGGTGATCGCGTGTAGTGCGCCTGTGGAGGGCGTCAGCATGCGCACTACACCGAGCGCACCGTCGCAGATCAGGATTTGGTCCGGGGATCTGAGCGCCAGTCCGTTCGGCTTGCCGCCAGTCTTAAAGCGGTGGATCGCCCCGTCAGGGGATCGCCTTGAAACCATTCCGCCGAAGATTTCGCTCCACCAGAGCGCTCCGCCATCGTCGAACACCGGGCCTTCGGGAAAGTCCAGGCCGCCGACGATAATTTGCGCGCTGTGGTGCGTCACTTCAAATGCATCGTTACGAGCACGGTGAGTTCTGTGTCGGCGTGTAGATCGGCGGCTATCCGTAGCCAATTTCCAAAATGCGATACCCGTGCCATCGTCATCGCGTCCTCTTCCGCCGGAAGCGCAAAACGCGTTCCTTCGGGCAACCACCGGATGCCGTCGGGTGACACCTCAACGCGCACTTCGGGCATTGCTCCGATCGGCGCTTTCAACGCACGCACGAAAATGACGGCTTCGATTGCCCAGCCGGCTTCGAACGGTTCTGTCGAAGCGCTCCCTCGCCACGTCTCGTTTCGAGCTACGACGACGGTCGCACTTTCCCTTAACACTTCAAAAATCTCCCGATAGACAAGCCGAATCGATGTAGAGAAAGCCGCGTTTGTCGGTGTTGGTCTCCACAAAAAAACAGATGTTGAGCATACACCAGAGGTTCGGCATCGCTGCGATGCGGATCGAATCGAAGGTGGCAAGATCGAAAACGCGGTCGTTGCACTGGAAGTGCGTCGCTTGCATGGTCGCAAGATCGAAGTCGAACCGCACATAGTGCCAGTTCACTTTGGTCGGAATCTCGTTGTAGCAAAGCTTCTGGCCGCCGCCTGGCAAATCCTCCCAATTGGCATCGGCAAGGTGAAAGTGGCTAACAGTTTCCCCGGCGTCGCCGATGTCGCTAATCGTGGGCCGGTGCCGCTTGAACTGCCATTTTTCCTGAAGTGTGTCACCATTGGCGTTGAGATAGCGCAGGTGCGGCATGACGCGTTCGCCGTCCTCGGTTCCGCTCTGCAGATCAAAGAGAAAGCCGATTGACTTGATATCACGCTGCGATAGCGCAAGAGAATTCGCTTCGGGTTTGAACGTCGCGTAAAACTCGAAGCGGATCGGCCCCGCCTTGCGAAAGGTCAGCCGCTTAATCCCCACCGACAGAGCGTGACGATCAGGCCGAGTCGCCAGCTTCAGCGCGTAGCTCCCATCAATGCCGCCATGCGACCCGGTTTCCCAATGACCCAGCGTCGAGAGCATCGGGCTCGTGATCTGCGCAAAACCGGGCAGCATGGTGTCAAGGCTACCTTCGTAATTGCCCGTCAGTTGCGTCCAGCCGCATCCACCGCGATCGAAATCGTCGAAGGCAATGATGCGGGAGAGCGGATCGAAGCGGCTGAGGCCACGGTCGGTGAAGATGATCCGGTCGTTTGCGGCCATCATTCGCCGTCCCGCATCATCGTGCCGGTTTGGCCAAGCGCGCGAGAAACGCTAACCGCGGCCTCCGCCAACCCTGCCGCTGCGTTTTCCAGCGACACCGTGTTGCCGCGCTGCGCGAGAAACGGAACGGTCAAAACCGCAACGAGATCGCCGACATGGTTGACGACGGGGCGACTCAGATTGGTGATGCCGCCAATCATCAGGCTTTCGCGTTGTTCGTACCCCTGTTGCTTCACTTCGATCAGATGACGCTCGAACTCGGCAAGTTCATCGGCGGTGGTTTGAAGAGCCACCTGCGCGACGAGCTCGGCCTGTGGTCCAGGCTTTAGGAACGCGCTGAGCATCAGGCCCGAGCTCGTCTCCCACACGGGAAAGCTCGCGCCGAGGCGCACCGAATAGCGAATGGGAAGCGGAGAATCGACCTGCGCCACGATGACTGCATTGGTTCTGTTTAACACCGCCAGATGGCAGCTTTGTCCGATTTCAACCGCGAGCGCATCCATGACCGGGACGGCGCAGACCGCCAACGACCGAATTGGCGGATGCTCGTGCGACAGTTGGAACAGCCGGAACGACAAGGAATAAACGTCATTCTCGCGGTTGCGATCGATATAGCCGCGATGCTCGAGATACTGGACGATCCGGTAAAGTTCGCCGGTCGATCGGCCCAAACGCGCGGCAAGCGCGGTGACGTTTAATCCAGCCGGCATGGTCGCCAGAATCTCGAGAACCTCCAGGCCCTTTTCGAGTGCCGGTACACTGTACCGCGACAACCCAGCTTCCTCCGTTTGGGCTACGGGTAGTTTTACAGACATTGCGCCGCTCCTGCTTGGCAAACCGCCACGCAAGCTAACGGACCTTTCGGGCCTGGCCATAAAAAACTCTTGCTCCTATACGAAAACATATTTTATAGGTGAGCAATAGTCCGAGGGTAGACGCGGTGCAAGCCGAATTTCCACCCCGAGATTGCCGACGCAGAACGGCCACACCGAAAGGCACGGGGATGAATGTAGGAAACAGTTTCGATCTCGGCGGGCGAACCGCGCTCATCACGGGCTCCAGCCGCGGCATCGGTCGTGCGTTGGCGCTCGGCCTCGCCGCGGCTGGGGCCAAGATTATCACGCACGGTTTTCGGGACTCACCTAGTTCGGAGGACGGCGTTCCCCATTATGCGGCCGATCTCGCCGACGCCAGTGCCTGCACCCGTCTGGCTGCCGATGTCATTGCCGATCATGGCCGGGTCGATATTCTGGTACTGAACGCCGCCGCCGATCTTCGCCGTCCTTGGCTCGAAACCTCGGTCGAAGAGATCGATTACTTACTGGCTGCGAATTTTCGTTCATCGCTGCTCCTGTGTCAGGCGCTGATGCCGCCGATGATCACGCGCGGCTGGGGCCGGATCATTGCTCTGGGATCGATTCAGGAGGCCCAGCCCAACCCGAAATATCTGGTCTATGCGGCCGCCAAGGCCGCGCAGACCAGTCTGGTTCGGAACCTCGCGCGGCAAGTCGGGACGAGCGGTGTTACCGTCAACAACCTGGCACCTGGTGCGATCGCTACCGATCGCAATGCAGGCCCGCTCGCCGATCCGGCTTACCGGGCGCGCGTCGAAGAAATGATCCCCGCCAAGCGCATCGGCGAACCCGCCGATTGCGTCGGTGCGTGCCTGCTGCTCGCATCCAATGCCGGATCCTACATCAATGGGGCAAGCCTGTACGTCGACGGCGGATGGAGTGCGTGAGCGACACTCTCGGATTCAAACAAAAACGTGAAAAGATAGGGAGATTTGCGATGAAAACTATGTTACGTTATACTGCCGCCGGAATTAGCTCGCTTGCTTTGAGTATTGCTGTTGGCAGCACCGCATATGCGCAAACTGCGCCTCCTGAGGGTTCCACAGCCATACCGGAGGCAGCACCCGACAATGAAGCGATCATTGTGACCGGTATTCGCGCCTCGATCGACAGCGCGATCAACGCCAAGCGAAATGCGGGCAACCTGATCGATGTAGTCAATGCAGAAGATATTGGTAAACTGCCTGATCAAAATGTCGCCGAAGCCCTCGGTCGCGTGTCCGGCATCGCGATCGCGCGTAAGGATGGTGAGGGTAGCAGCTTTACCGTCCGGGGCATTTCGCTGAACAGGGTCGAAATCAACGGGCGCACCTTCGTCGGCCCGTCCCAGGATGCGACGCCGGCACTCGAAACGGTGAACCCGGAAATTCTGTCGAGCATCGAAGTCATCAAGTCGCCGACGGCGGACTTGGTCGAGGGCGCGATCGGCGCGACCGTCAACCTGAAAACCCGCCGCCCCCTCGACACCGGCAAGGACTTCATCCTCGCGGGCCGTGGGCAGCTCGTCTATTCCGACCGGGCCGACAAAACCGGCTACCGCGCGTCGGGGTTTGTCTCCAAACAGTTCGACGATGGGCGCTTTGGCGTGAACTTCGGTCTAGCCTATGCTCGGATCTTCGCGCGCGGAGACAATTTCATATCCAACGGATTTGTCCGCACCAACAATATCGATGGCAATGGCGATGGAGTTAACGATGTCGGCCTGTTCCGCCCAAACCGCATCACATCCGAAATCGAATCGCGCGCCGATGATCGGATAACCGCCAACGGCGCGGTCCAGTGGCAACCCGATGATCGGACCGACCTCGTGTTCGAAGCCACGTATTCGAGCTTCAAGCGCGAACGCAATAACAATGCCTTCCAGATTCTGTTGAACGACAACGATGTAGCCGGATCGGCGATAGCGTTGCCCGATGGCACTGTTGCCAGCGCAACGTTTACAGGCGTGAATGTGCGTCCGCTCGTCTTTGATGCGCCTTCGGACCTTGAAAGTTATAATTTTGGCTTTTCGGGCAAGCGTGATTTCGGTCGGCTCACAGTGCGTACCGATGCGTCGTTTAGCACGGGCGAGGGCACGGAAAATCAGGCGGGCCTAACGAATGGCGCTCCCTTTACCTTCGTTGTCGTGCCGCGCGCCGGGAATGTCGCCAATGCGACCTTTGATTTCCGGGGTCAGCGTGATGTTCCCAATTTTAACCTGACCAGCAATTTCGACGTAAACGATGCCCGCAATTTCCGCCTTTTTTCGGTATTTGATGGCGAAGCCCGCTCGGCTAACCGTGGCTATGACGGTCAAGTGGACTTCGACTACCAGATCGATTCAGGTTGGATCAAATCGCTCGAATTTGGTGCGCGACACGAAAATATCCGGTTGAGGTCGCAGGATCCGCAATCGACACCGGGTGCCGCCGCATTGCTCGCCGTTGCCGATCGCAACCGCGACGGCATCATCACCATCGATGAATTGCCCTCGCTTACTTACAATAACCAGTTCAGCGGGAACTTCTTTTCCGAGGCCTCGGGCAACTTTCCGCGCAGTTTCCTTACTGGCGATCTCAGTTCGACGGCGGATGCGCGGCGCGATGTCGGTCTCGGCGATCCGGCGCGCGTTCCCGCATCGGAACGGCAGGTCGATCAGCGTACCTTTGCGGGTTATGGCAAGATCAACTTTGCCGGCGACATCGGATCGTTGCCGTTCGCGGCCAATCTTGGCGTGCGCTACCTTGCGACCAATCGCGTCGCGCTCGGCAACACGGTGGCCACCGCAGGTGCCGTCGTTACCATCACGCCGACGTCACTGACGCGCAATTTTTCCGATTTCCTCCCCAGCGGCAACCTCTCGCTCAACCTGACCGAAAAGCTGATCCTGCGCGTTGCCGGTGCCAAAGTCTTGTCGCGCCCGCCATTGCGCGATGTCGCGCCGGGGCTTACGGTAAATCTGACCAACTTCACGGCGGCGGCGGGCAACGCCAATCTCGATCCGATCCGTGCGACCCAATATGACCTTGCGCTCGAATGGTATTTCGCGCCCTCCGGCCTGTTGGCGGTGGCGCTGTTTGAGAAACAGATCAGCACCTTCATCGTCACGGCAACCACCACCGAGACGCTGGACGGCTTCCCATCGTCCGCCGTCAACCCGTCGGGACTTTTCCTGGTCAATCGTCCCCTCAACGGCACCAATGGAACGGTCAGGGGTGTCGAGGTCAACTATCAGCATGCCTTCCGTTTCCTGCCCAAGCCGTTGGACGGGCTGGGCATTCAGGCAAACTATACCTATGCCGACAGCAGAACGCCGATCGTCGATCCGTTGGGTGCCGGTACCTTGCCGCTCCCGAACCTCTCGCGCCACAGCTTCAGCCTTGTGGGCTATTACGAGGTCAAGGCGTTCTCGATACGTGCGGCCTATACTTATCGCAGCCAATTTCTTGCCAATTTCGACAGCATAGAACTCGGAGGGGCACGCTTTGAGGATGATTATGGCCAGCTCGACATGACAGGAAATATCAACCTGACCGATAATATCCGCCTAACCTTCGAGGCCGTCAACCTCAACAAGGCGATCACGCGCCAATTCAATGGCACGGCTGCCCGATTGACGTCGTCAAGGGTCAACGACACGCGCTATGCCATTGGGATAAGCGGAAATTTCTGAACCAAGGCCCGACCAAGCCGATTTCGGCCTGCCCAACGCGGCAAATGCAGTTATGCTGCATCCGCCGCGTTGCGCACACGACATTGGTGACTATTCCTTCCATGATCTTGCGACAAAGTGGATGATGCAGCACCATGGTTATCCCGAGATCGACCGGTACCGCGATGCCAACGGCGCGCTCGCCCAAAGGCCGACCGATCCCGAGCGCATCGTGATGCTCGTCGATTCGATCGCCGAGTTCTGGACCGACTTACCCATCCATTTCGTCCGGCCCGGCTCGGCAGTCAGTCGCGGTATTGCGGGGCGGAGCACCTTGAAAATGCTTTTGCGTTTCGAACATGACATTGTCGCGCTTGCACCACGCACTGTTTTTAGCTTGGGGGGCACTGACGGTCTGCGCTGCTATGTCGGCGATCCTGCGTCGATGGCTGACAATATTATCAGCCGGATCGTGCGGAACCTGACCTATATAGTCGACGGTGTGCTTGGTCGCAGGATTTTGCCGGTAATCTGTGCAATTCTGCGGGTCGGTCGTGACCGTGAGAGCGTGTTGCGGTCTCGCAAAGCGATCGTCCGGGCAAACGTGATGATAAGTGCGCTCGCGTACAGCTGCGAGCGTGGCTTTGTCGATTTTCATTCGGTGTTGGCGGATAGCGACGGGTTTTTCGACGGCGGTTTCGGCGATGACGGCATCCACCCAAATGCTGCTGGCTATCAGACAATGATCGACCCGCTGCGCCAGGTCCTGGCGGGGATCGACACATCCAACTCGTGAAAGCATCCCCACCATGAAGATTACTGCTGCTCGTGTTATCGTTACCTGTCCGGGGCGAAACTTCGTCACTTTGAAGATCGAAACCGATCAAGGGGTTTATGGGATCGGCGATGCGACGTTGAATGGTCGCGAGTTGGCGGTGGTAGCTTATCTCCAGGAGCATGTTGTGCCCTGCCTCATCGGGCGCGACCCGCGCAAGATCGAGGATATATGGCAGTTTCTGTATCGCGGTGCCTATTGGCGACGCGGGCCGGTCACGATGCGCGCTATCGCAGCAGTCGATGTTGCACTGTGGGATATCAAGGCCAAGCTCGCCGACATGCCGCTTTACGATCTACTCGGTGGCCGTAGCCGAGATCGCGTGCTGGTTTATGGCCATGCCAACGGCAGCGATCTTGAACAGACGATCGACGCGGTTGGCCAGTATCTTGACCTTGGGTATAAGGCTGTCCGCGCGCAATCGGGCATCCCCGGCATTGCGCTCGCTTACGGTGTCGGGCGCGGAACGCTGCATTATGAACCTGCAGACGCCGCGTTGCCGACCGAAACATTTTGGGACACTCAAAAATACCTCCATTTTGCACCCAAACTGTTTGCGCGGCTTCGGGACAGCTATGGCTTTGGCCCGCATCTGCTGCACGATGTCCATCATCGTCTGACCCCGATCGAAGCGGCGCGGCTGGGCAAGGCGCTCGAGCCACACGCGCTCTTCTGGATGGAAGACGCTACGCCTGCAGAAAACCAGGAGGCGTTCCGCCTCATTCGCCACCACACGATAACGCCGCTGGCGATCGGCGAGATTTTCAACACGATCTGGGACGCCAAGGATCTGATTCAGAACCAGCTGATCGACTTCATTCGCATGACGGTGGTCGGATCGGGCGGCATTACGCACTTGCGGCGGGTCGCCGATTTTGCTGCACTTTATCAAGTGCGAACCGGCTGTCACGGTGCGACGGACTTGTCGCCCGTGACGATGGGCGCCGCGCTGCACTTCGACACTTGGGTGCCCAATTTCGGTATCCAGGAATACATGCGCCACAGCGAAGAAACCGACTGCGTCTTCCCGCACGATTACCAGTTCGAGGACGGCCATCTCCATGTTGGGGAGACGCCAGGCCATGGTGTTGATATCGACGAGGCGCTGGCAGCAAGATACCCCTACGCGCCCGCCTCGCTCCCCGTCGCTCGGCTGACGGACGGCACGATGTGGAACTGGTGACGATGCGCCCCGAGATCGTTGCAATTGGTGAGGGGATGCTAGAGCTTTACAAGGCTGACGCCCAGTACGATGCCTGGCATATGGGTGTCGGCGGCGATGTGCTGAATGTTGCCACGCATATGGCCCGCCTCGGGTCGCCGGTTGCGTTCCTGACGGCGCTTGGGACCGATACGCTCAGCGAAGCCATGAAATCTCGTTGGGCAGCAGAGGGCATTGATACGTCGATGGTCTTGTCCTGCCCGAACCGGCTTCCAGGGCTTTATCTGATCGAAACCGATCAGATGGGCGAACGCAGTTTTCAATATTGGCGGGACCGGTCAGCAGCGCGGTCGCTGTTCAACTGTGATGGCATCGATAACGCGCTGGTGCGCGCCGCAAAAGCGAAATGTGTCTATCTCTCGGGAATTACGCTGTCCATTTTCTCGAAAGAAGAACGACTGAAGCTGATCAAAATCTGCTCGGCTGTCCGCGCAGGAGGCGGCATAGTGGCCTTTGACCCCAATTATCGTGCGCGGGGATGGCAAACTGAAGACGAAGCAAAGGATGCTTTTGCTGCGATCGCATCATTCGTAACCGTGGCCCTGCCAACGTTAACCGACGAAACAACTTTGTGGGGCGATAAAACTGTTGAAGCATGCATTGAACGATGGACGCAGCATGGCTGCAAAGAGGTTGTTGTGAAACTCGGCGGCGATGGATCAGCGTTCAAATCACAAAACGGGCTACAAGTCGTCCCAGCCCTAAAAGATATCTGCCCGATTGATACCACAGGCGCCGGTGATGGATTCAATGCAGCTTATTTAAATGCACGCGTAAACGGTTGGGATATTTTATCTGCAGTAACGTCTGGAAACCGCCTTGGCGGGCATATTGTAGAGCATAGAGGTGCAATTGCGCCACTCGATTTCGCGAGGCCGGGTTGACAAAAGGGGGTCCAAAACGGCCAGAGTTCTGGGCGGGATCGACATTCAGGATTGAACTAACCCGCTGACGCGGGAGAGGCTTTGGTATTGGCCGGAATGGCCTCCTGACGAGAAGGTTTGGGCTCGACCAATCTTTTCCCGGGAGACCAGCCCATGACTTATACCATATCTCAGTAATCATGACTGGTGAGCCCAATCGCGGTATCCGATGGAGTTGATGCGGCCTGTTTCGGCGATTAATTTGTTCCAGGCACCGCAGCAATGGTCGACGATTTCCTCCCCTGACTGGAAGACCA
>Ga0105046_10003581_pt1 | contig 24651 bp, 24 predicted proteins | sample MAT03_FD_78385 | JGI IMG/M metagenome (GOLD analysis project Ga0105046, IMG submission 78385) | Freshwater microbial communities from Lake Fryxell liftoff mats and glacier meltwater in Antarctica - MAT-03 (megahit assembly) | ecosystem: Environmental > Aquatic > Freshwater > Ice > Liftoff...
CCACGGCCTCCTCCCCATCCGACGACGCGCGCCGCTTCGATCCGCGCCAATCGTCCGAGTGGTGCGCTGCGTGGACCGTGGGTGCTCTCGGCGCGCTTCAAACCGCGGGCGCGAGTTGGGCCACGCTCTACGAAACCACCGGCCCCGGCGGCGTGGTCGCAGGCGCCCGGGTGTTTCCGATCCATCGCGTGCTCGCCGATTATCTCGCGTGCGGTCGTGCCGCTGTGCGCGAACTCACGATTTCCGAGCCGCTGCGGGTCGCCGGCTGGGCTCGTGAGGGCTGCGTTGTGCTCGCCAATCTTACCGCGACGCCTGCGCGTGTTGTCCTTCACGGCCTGTCCGCACGCCGTCCACGCACGCTGCGTCTGGGACGGTATGGTTACGCGAAACTCCTCCTCTGATTTCTTCATATGAAAATTGCCATCGTCGGTTCCGGTGCCATGGGCGGCTTGTTCGGTGCGCTGCTCGCGAAAGGTGGTCACGACGTCACCCTGGTCGACGTGTGGCGTGAGGGCGTCGACGCGATCAACACGCGCGGGCTCATCGTCGAACAAAAAACTGGCGAGCGCGAAATCGTACGGGTGCGCGCGACCACCGACCCCACCGAGGCCGGTGTCGTCGATCTCGCGCTGGTATTTGTGAAATGTTACCACACCGAGGCTGCGGTTCGCGCTTCGTTGGCCATCGTCGGCCCGCACACGATCGTGCTCTCGTTGCAAAACGGCTGGGGCAACGCGGCGCGCATTTCCGCCATCGTCGGGGCCGACAAGGTTTTGGTGGGCGTCACCTATCACAGCGCCACGCTTGCCGGCGCCGGTCACGTGCAGCACATGGCAAAGGGGGTAACGCATCTCGGCGGACTCGGCGGCGCTGCCGACGCCCGGCTTGCCGACCTCGCCACCGTGTTCGACACCGCCGGAATCGAGGCGCACGTGTCGTCCTCGGTGCGCGAACAAATCTGGTCGAAGCTCGCCCTGAACGTTTGCACGCTGCCGACCTCCTCGCTCCTGCGCTGCTACGCCGGAGATCTTGTCCAGCGCCCCGGCACGGTCACGCTCATGCAGGCGCTGCTCCGCGAAGTCGTCGCCGTCGCCGCTGCGCTCAGAATCAAGCTCGACTATAACGAGCGCTGGACCGCGATCTCGACGCTCCTCGAAAAAGCCACGACCGCGAAAGCCTCGATGCTGCAGGACGTGATGGCCCGCCGCCCCACCGAGATCGATGTGATCAACGGCGCCATCGTCGCCGAGGGTGCACGCCTCGGGATTGCCACACCGCACAATGAGACGCTCGTCCAACTCATCAAGGCCCTCGAGGACGGCTTCGCCAAACCGGCACTCCGATGAAAGCGAAACCCCGCATTCGTTTCTTCGGCGTAGCGGCCTACGAACTCATCGACGACCGAAGCCGCCACATTCTTGTCGATCCGTTTCTCGACGAGAATCCGGGCAGCCCGGTAAAGTCCCGTGAGCTCAACCGCGTCGACCTCATTGTCGTTTCGCACGCGGCCTTCGATCACATGGGCGACACCGAGGCGCTCGCCCGGCGCACCGGCGCGCCGGTGATCTGTGGCGGAGAAATCAAAAATTTCCTTATGGCGAAGGGCCTGCCCGCCGCGCAACTCCGCGCGACGACTTGGGGCATCTCGGTCGAGGTCGCCGGTATCACCGTGCACCCCGTCGAGTGCCACCACTGGTCGCAAATCAAGATGCCCGACGGCACGTTTGCCTCCGGTGTCCCGATGAGCTTCGTCATCCCGCTCTCACCGCGCGATCGTTTCTATCACTATGGCGACACCGCAATCTTTTCCGATCTCAAGCTGACGGCGAAACTCTATCGCCCGACGATCGGATGCGTCGGCATCACGAATCCCGTTGAGATCCTCTCCCGCGTGACCGGCCCCGGCCGCTTGCTCACCGGCGAAATGAATCCGGAGCAAGGCGCGCTTGCCGTACAATGGCTCGGGCTTAAGACCGCGCTGCCCTGCCATTACATCGATCCAGACTGCCCGGAGGTCCACGAATTCAATCGCCATCTCGCCACCGCGAAGCGCGCCGGCAAACGTGTGCCGAAATCCGTCGTGATGAAACCCGGCGAGTGGCTCGATCTCTAAGCGCATGAAACTGGTTTCGTTTTCCATCGGCACCGATCTCACACCGAAGCTCGGTTGCGAACACGGTGGCCGCATCGTCGATCTGCTCGCGTTGGATGTCGCGTTGCCTCCTTCGATGCTCGATCTTGTTCGCTGCGGAAGCAGCGCGCTCGCCGCCGTGAGCACAGCGCTGGCCACCGCCACGCCCTCGATGCTCGCCTTATGCAGTCACTCCGCGAATGCGATTCGCCTGCTTACTCCCATCGCACGTCCCGGAAAAATTCTCTGTTCTGGCATCAACTACCACAGCCACTTCACCGAGAATCCGAACGCAAAGCTTCCAACCGAACCGTTCTTCTTCGCGAAGATGCCCTCGGGCGTCATCGGCCCCGACGCACCTATCGTTATCCCGAAACACGCGCCCGCGACAATCGATTACGAAGTCGAGTTCGCCGTCGTCATCGGACGATCGCTCTCCTGCGCCGGCGAAGCCGACATCATGCCCGCCATCTTCGGTTACACGATTCTCCATGATGTCTCTGCGCGCGATGTGCAGTTCAGGGACAACCAGATCACGCTGGGAAAGAATTTCGATACGTTTTGCCCGATCGGTCCGCGTATCGTCACGGCGGACGAAATTCCCAATCCCGCCGCGCTCGGCCTGCGCTCCCGCGTCAATGGCGAGCTCCGCCAAAATGGTTCGAACCGCGACTGGGTTTTTACGTTGCCCCGTCTGCTTTCGTTTCTGTCCCATGTCATGACCCTCGAACCCGGCGACATCGTCTCCACTGGCACCCCCGCCGGCGTCGGACTTTTTCGCTCGCCGCCCACCTATCTTCACGCCGGCGATGTCGTCGAACTTGAGATCGACGGCATCGGCACCCTCCGCAACCCTGTCGCCTCCGGCGTTTAGCCACCGTTCCCCATGGCCCGCGTCCTCATCCAAAATCTCGTCAAGACCTACCCAGAGAAAACCGGCCCCGGTGTCACCGCCGTCAAGGGCATCGACCTCGCGATCGAGGACCGCGAGTTCATGGTGCTGGTCGGCCCCAGCGGCTGCGGGAAATCTACCACGCTTCGTATGATCGCCGGTCTCGAGGAAATCTCCGGCGGCACCGTGTCAATCGATGGCAAGGTCGTGAACGACGTCCTCCCCAAGGATCGCGACATCGCGATGGTTTTCCAAAACTACGCGCTCTACCCGCACATGAGCGTGTATGAAAATATGGCCTTCGGCCTCAAGCTGCGGAAGTTTCCGAAAGCCGAAATCGACGCCCGCGTGCGCGAAGCCGCCACGATGCTCGGCCTCACCGACTATCTCGATCGCCGGCCCAAGGCGCTTTCCGGCGGCCAGCGCCAGCGCGTCGCCGTTGGACGCGCTATTGTGCGCAAACCAAAAGTTTTCCTTTTCGACGAACCGCTCTCGAATCTCGACGCCAAGATGCGCGTCACCACCCGCACCGAAATCTCCAAGCTTCACGCCCGCCTCGGTGCCACGATGATCTACGTGACGCACGATCAGGTCGAGGCGATGACGATGGGTGATCGCATTTGCGTGATGAAAGATGGCGAAATCCAGCAGGTCGCCACGCCGCTCGAGCTCTACAACCGGCCGGTGAATATGTTTGTGGCCGGGTTCATCGGCAGTCCGCCGATGAATTTCTTCAAAGGCTCCATCCGCCGCGTCGGCGGCCAACTTTCGTTCGTAGAATCCAACGAAAATCTGCCGCCTTTGGAACTTAAGCTTCCCGATTCGATCTCTGAGAAAATCGCGGCCCGCCTCGACCAACCCGTGTTTTTCGGCATCCGTCCCGAAAACATTCATGACGTTCCCACAACGACGGATCCCAACGCGGCCGAAGTCAGCGTCGAGGTGTCCGAACCGATGGGCGCGGAAACGCTGCTCTACCTCACCACCGGCGCGACGAGCTTCATCGCCCGCGTTCGGCCGACCGATCGCTTTGCGGTCAACCAGCGGATCAAGGTCACGTTCGACCTCGTCCACGCCCACTTCTTCGATGCCGTCTCCGAGCAACGGTCGTGAGCAACTGCGTTCGACTCCCACACGCGGCTACCGGTAAAAATTCTGGCGATTTATCGGGCCGTAGCGGCATGTCGTTACATCGTTACAATCTGCCGAAAACTGCAAAGGCGGGTGCGAAGGGCGGGGGGCCGACCCCAGAAACTCCCCCAACCGCGCCTCCCAGCGAAGGCGCTGCATTTCCTTCGGTTCCCGATACTCGGCCTTGTTTGTTGCATTGGCTCCCGGAGGCACCCTCTCCAGCAGTGCGTTCTTCCATACGTCGGCCCGAATCGCCGCACTTCTGTGCCGATCGGCACTTGGCTCAGTTTGAGGAAGGTCTTCACAAGCGGGCCTTCGCCACATATCGAAAGCGTTCCGAACCGTTTATACCAATCGCCTTCGGGTAGGGCGGGTTGGTTTTTATCCACCTCTGCATCTGGTACAGGTTCGCGAGTGTGATTTCCCTGGCGATCACCCGGTCCAGCAAATGGACCAACAACGCATGAGGGATGTTAGCGCGTTGGAGTTTCGGGATGGCTGGGCAGGCCGTAGAAACCAGCGAGATACCGTTTCTTCAACTTGTCGGCTTCGGCCACGGTTGGAGCATTGACCATTTGGGTCGCGATTGAATTCAGCTCGTTGGCCGACGCCGGCTTGATGGAAAGGGTAATTTGCATGCCAAGGGCATCTGTCGTCCTGGCGATCGTTTTCAACGTGATTGCCGTATTTCGCTTGTCGAGGATTCGCTTGATCGCGTTTCGCCCGGTTTTGGTTCTCTTTGCCTGCGCGGAGATGGGCAGTTTTTCCGTGGTCATCTTCCAACGAAGGGCGTCTGCCAAGTGGGATTTAACTTTGGCCGCGGAACTCATCGAAACTGAAGGATGGTACAAGTTTGGACCACATCAAGAACTGACCCGGTTGCTGGGTCAACTATTGGGCAGAGAATCTGTCGAGCGCGTCCTGGGAGGAGCGGTTATCGTTTTAAAAGGTTAGTCATCCCGCCGGTGCTCGATGTGCGGGCCCCCGATCCCGATGACGTCGTTTTCATTGCAGCGGCCTTGTCGGTACCGGACCGAACCCTGGTCACGGGAAACCTCGCCCACTTTCCTCCGGAGATTCTGCGGGACGTTCGTGTCATGATCTGCCCAGTACTGGCGAAGGTTGTTCATCATTGGCCAACCCTGCCCGCCGCCCTTCTTGCGGTGATCGAACCAATCGTTTCGCCTCATGCAGATCGTAGGTAAAAAGCCGCCCGTCATCAACACCCGCAGCGACTCTTACCGGCCTAGGCAAGGACGTGCTGGGCCTCGTGTCCTTGCGCACGTAGCCGGCGCGCACGGTAAAGGTTGAGGAGAAGAGCCCCGCTCGCTGCCCTAGACCTCTTGACCGATAGGAACCTGTTTGGGCGTCAGAATGTCTTAACGAGGGTGCCCTTCCCGCGGACTGTCATGGCTGGAAGTCGCTTGTACCAGTTGCCGGTAGGAGCTTCTTGCCCATGGCTTGGACCCCCTCGAACGCCTGCTGGCGGAAGGCATCGTCGCCCGCCACAAACGCCTTCGCCTGGGCGGGGTTCACGGAGGCGAGGGAAATCAGGAAGCCGCAGTGACCGAGCTTGCGCGCCTCGACGTAGCCGCGCTCGGTGAAGAAAAACCGAATGCGCGGTGCCAGGGCCATGAAGTCCCGCACGATCACGGGATCGGACACACTGGCCTTCACCGCAACGAGCTCGGATGCGCCTCCGCCAACCGGCGGTAGTCGACGGAGGTCAGGACGCGGCCGGAACGCGCCAGGTTGTAGTGGTGGAAACGGCAGTCGGGAAAGCGCCCGCAGGTTTCGGCGAAGAAACGGTCCAATTCCACGTCGTTCAACGCTCCCCAGGCCGGTAGCGAAAGCTGAGCGACCGGCCCCACGCGATACGCTCGACGATCGTCGGCAAGAAAAGCGAGACGATGCCCAGCATCGGGGTGAAGCCTTCGCCGGCCATACCGAAGATGTAGATGTGCCGCGTCAGGTGGCGTGCGATCGTCCGCGACTGCCGCCGGAAAACAGCGGCGTCGAATTTATAATCGGCCGTCCACGGCACCACGGCGGCGGCGAGGATGGGCAGTGAGGTCTCTTCTGGTTGGGTCACGGATCATTGGGTGGCTTGAACGGTGTTTCGTCACGGCCGCCGGCGGCTCGAAGCCGGCGGCCGTGGTGCCATAAACCGTGATGAACCGTCCCGCGCCGGGCTTCACGCGATTCACCGGATAGCCCGGGACATTCTCGTCCGTCCAGGTTTCGTTGCCCAACGCGAGAATGCCGGGCACGCGCGCGGCGCCACTATCCTCCCAGCCGATCTCGGTGGTGGAGATCATAGTGTGATACTTCATGTAGCCGTAGGAGGGATCCCGCCGCGGTCCGAGCCGTAGCCGGCGTCGATGCCCGCCTTGACCATCGCCTCGGTCACGGGCGGACGCCACAGTTCGAGTAAGAACAGGCGCTGATCTCAATCATCGTGAGTCCCTTGGGCATCTTCCGATCGGCGGGAATTTCCGACAGAAGGAAGCCCTGCATGCCGGTCCCGTGCAGGTCCATGTGCACGTCGGGCTGGTATCCATCGACCACCGAAAGCACCGCCGCCAGCTCGGACGCTTTTTCGGACGCGGTCAGCGTCAGCGTCTTCAGGCTCCACCACTTCGCGACGGTTTCGTAAAGGTCGATGCCCTCCTGATTGTTGAACCGATCGGTGACAAAGAACGCGTAGGGGTTCGGAATCGGCATCACCAGAACGATCTACTTGCGGCGCGTCGCCTGCGCGAGCGGCGAATCGCCCAGCAGCCACTCGATCACGCGCAGGGCCGTCGTGCTGCCGGAACGCTCCGGACCGCCGTGCAGCGCCGTCACCAGCGCGATTTGTTTATTCTCACCGATCACGGAGGAGTCCGTGATCTTCACGAGGTAAACCGGCTTGCCGTCGTGGGACTCGCCCCGTTTCTGGCGCGTAACCAGTTTCGGATTCTCGGTCGCCCAGTATTTTAACGTGGCCTCATATTCCGGTAACGTCAGCAGGTGGATCGAATCGGTCCATGGCGTCGGCAATCGGGCCAGCCGGGCGTCGAGATCATCGGCGGCGAAAGCGTGGGAGAAGATCCCCGCCAGCACGAGGGCGAGCAGTCCTCCGAGGAGCTTGGAGCGATTCGTTTTCATAGGGACGATGCTGAATGTTGAATGCGAGGGGCGCGGTGGCAGCCCGGTTACTTGGGCGCCGCCTGGACGAAGAGGGCGCTGAAGCGGATATCGGCCTTCGGGTTGACGGTGATGTCGTTCGTGACGAACTCGCTGGCACCCTCGCCGTAGTCGCGCACGCGCAAGTCACCAAAACGATCTCGCGGTACGGTGGCAAGACCGACACCACCGCGCGGCGGAATCGGCTTGTCCGAAGCGGTCCAACTGCGCGGGTCAGCCGCACCCATAATAAAAATAGGTCTTGTCGCCGACATTCTCGAACCTCTGCCCTTGCATCAGACCGCCCTGGTCCCAGGTGCCGTCGGGACCGCGGGCAATGAAGACTCCGTCATTGGTGGGCTCGCGCGAGCGAAAGCTCCGGACAATGCGGCTGTGCGCCGGCCGCGTGCCATCATACGGACTCTGGCCGGAGGAGCATAAACGCTACGGCGGCAAACACCGGGAATGACCCTTGATTAAGTTTCAACCGGAATTTTGCACAGGTAAGGGTTGGTGGAAAACAGGGAGAGATCGGCAGCATTTCGGGATGCGGTTCGAGAGCGGGCCGGACCGCTCAACTCGGGCGGGTGGTCCCCGGCGGCGGCACATGCCCAAGCCAGCGGTCATACCAAGCGAACGTGAGCGCGCGCGCCACCGGCGGGTAACTGTGGCCCCCGGCGAATGAAAACCAACTGAAGCAATCGCCGGCGCCGATCTGGGCGAGGTGGCCCTCGATCTGAGCCGGCGACAGCTTGTTGTTGAATTCGTAGTAGGCCAGGGTCTTGTCGTAACCCAGCCGCTCCTTGCGCGCCTGCACCACGCTTGGCAGGCCGGCGGTGTCGCGCCATTTGATATAGACGTCGGACGCGGCATGACACTTGGGCAGGACCTTGTGGCTGTAGAATTCCCATTCGCTGGAGATGATCATCAGCGGTCGCGGCGCGACCATCATCATCAGTTCATCGAAATCCGTCGGGATGGGCTTGGTCTGGTCATCGATGTTGGGGCGGAATTTCTTGATGTAGATGTAGGGGCCGCTGTTCGTCTTGAAGCCGAAGCGGCGCTCGAGTTCGGGATTGGTGCGTTCCCGATCCCCTTCCCGCCAAGGCTGCCAGCCGTCCGCGGGTTGTCGCGACCAGGCATCCACTTTCCGGTGCCAGTCAAGGACACCGCCGTTGCTGATCACCGCGGCGATGCGCGGATCAAAGGCGTCGGCGAAAAGCGAGGTGTGGCCGCCCAAGGACCAGCCGATCGTCCCGATATTTTTGCCATCCACAAAGTCCAGCGTCTGCAGGAAATCCACGCTGCGCACGATGTCCCACGTGTTTTTTCCCACGATCGACCATTCCGGGTGCTTGAGATAAAAACTGCGGGTGTCCATCACCCGCTCTCCGGGCTCGATGCGTTCACCATCGGTGAGCAGGTCGATGCAAAGGGCGACATACCCATGCCGGGCCAGTTCCAATCCGCTCGCCCGGCCGATTTCGGGTGCGGTCGGCGGATCCTGCGGGCGCCTGCCCGCAAGTCCAGCGGTGCTGTCTTTGCCTGCGCCCAAGTCGTGCTGTGGATGTTGACGATCGCCGGCGTGCGTTTGTCCTTGGCGCTGTCCGGCACCAGCAACCAGGCGGTGACCCGGTCGTCCGGTTCAGCCTGAAAACTGACATGGTAACGCGTGATTCCGCCTTCGTGAGCCACTTACTTCATGACCGGCTTGAGCGGCGGGATTTCCGCGGGAAAATCGCCGAGCAGATCGAGCCAGGCGCGCTCGATCTTTTGGCGTTTCACGGCCCACGCCGTCCCGGTCGGAAATGCCGCCGGCAGCGGCGAGCCTGCGGCCCCGGCATTGCCTGGGGCCAGCGCGATACCGGCGAGAGCGGGCAGGCCGAGGGTGATCAATTCGCGACGGTTGAAATTCATACGGAGTTGGTCTCGACCGGAGACGGATCGGGGGACAAATTGCAGGGCAAACAGGTCGAGATTTTTAAGGGTGAACCGCAGCCGCGGTTGCACACCGTCAAACTGCACCAAGGTGCCGGTCGCGCTCATGCCGCGAATCGTCATAGCCGCGGGGCTGAACGGATTATACTGAATGTCCAGTCCGGGCACGAACTTGATAAATTCGCCGATAATACCATCGGCTTGGTCGGCGAATTCGTCGCGGAGCGGGCAGGGATGGATGGCTAGGGCAGATCGTTACTCCGGATCGTCGTCCGGGCGTAAGGTCGAAACGTACATTCGAGCCGCACCCCACACCGTGATTGTTGGGTGGGATGCTGGCGCTGTCAGGAAGGAGCTAATCCCTGGTTGTTCCTTTGCGGATGGCTGCCGCGCTGGCGTGCATGGCGGCGTTCACGGCACCATCGTCGGCGCCGAGGGCAATAACGGTGATGCCGAATTCATCGCAAAGAGGAAGCAGGGCTGGATTGAGCGAAAGGATGCCCGTAGCTTTCCCGGCGCGTGCGGCCGTTTCGCATGTCTTCGCGACAGCGTCCCGAAACCGGGGATGCTCGAACTGCCCTTGTATTCCGAGGCAGGTGGTCAGGTCCATGGGTCCGATGAACAAAACGTCGATCCCCTCAACGGCGGCGATTTCCTCGATGTTTTCGACGGCGTCGGCGGTTTCAATCTGAGTCATAAGGACGAGTCGATCATTGGCGCGAACGAAATACTCATTGAAGTCGGCTCCGAACTCACAGGCGCGCATAAATTTCGTCACGCCTCTTACGCCCCGCGGTGGATACCGGAAGGCGGCGACCGCAGCACGGGCTTCGTTTGCGCTGTTTACCCACGGGACCATCACACCGGACGCGCCCAAGTCGAGAGCCCGCTTGAAACGCGCCACTTCGTTGGCTGCAATCCGCACAACGGGAGCGGCCGGGGTTGTGCCTGCCGCGTGCAACTGTGACAAGAGGCTTTCTTCACCTCCCACGCCGTGCTCTAGGTCGATCGGCAGCCAGTCAAAGCCTGCGCAGCCGGCAATTTCGGCCACCAAGGGCGATCCGAGGTTAAGGAACGTACCGGGCAATCGTTCGCGAGCGAGAATGCGTTCGTGGAAACGTGCGGTGATTCTCATGATAAAAACGGATTACGACCCCGAGTATACACGCGTATTTTTGATCAATTAAGCAGCATGTCAACTTCGCATTGTCGAACCACTAAGGAGAGCAACGTGCCTGCCGCACAGCGCTCCATTGGAAAGTTACATTCAACACATCGTAGAACACGATCTTCGGCGCGAAGAGATGCGAGCCCCTGATCGCGTCCGCTGACGACAAGATTGTCAGCGACGCAGTGGCCTTCCTAGGCGCTCCACAGCCATTCCACGTGTGAGAACAGGCGGAAATTCCCTTGACCGATACACATGGAAATACGGCTGTATACCTCATGCGGACATGGATGCAACCTGCCTGCAAATTATTACGCTCGGGAGGTGCCGCCCTTCGCGCCTTGGTCTGGGTCGACCTCCATCTCGATCGCGCTCGGCCCCATCTTGCACTTCGCGCGCTCACAGCCAAGAACCGACGTGCGGCCTTAATCCCGGTTCACCCTGGCCTCCTGGCCGAAATAAAAAAACTCACGCCAACTGGCACCCGCGATTCGGATTTGGTCTTTACCGGGTGCCATCATGCCACATCTGCTCGGCGAATCATCAAGGATAGTGCCGCGGCTGGACTCACGCGAGTCGACAGTCTCAATCGAAAACTCTGTTTTCATTCCCTTCGCTACACCTTCGCCACGAAGCTCGCTCATCAAAGGGTGGCGATGCGTACCGCACAGGAACTTCTACGGCATTCCGATCCGCGCTTGACCGCGAACATCTACACCGACGTCACCTGTCACTCCCCAGCCAACCAACGTCCTGATTGCAAACGCGGATTCACGTAGACTAATAGGCATACAACTTTAAGGCCGGTACGTTCATTTGGAGGCGTACGCTGACACAGATGAATTTGATTCGCATATAACGCAAAGTTCTCATTCTGAACGCACTTGTCAGGGGAAATCACGTCCTGACAGTGTAAAAACTTGGCGGAGAGGGGGGGATTCGAACCCCCGGTACGCTTTTACACGTACAACGCTTTAGCAAAGCGCCGCTATCGACCACTCAGCCACCTCTCCAAACCAAGGCCCTGAAGCAAAGGGCCAAAGCGTAAAGTGCAAGGGCATTTCTTAGGGTCCAAAAAAGAGCGGTTCGACCCTCACGAAGGCCAAGACTGACTCAAACCCGGGTGCCGATCGAATGAACCGTCGCGTCCTTCGGCAAAACGACCCGGTCGCACCAGTCCCCGAACCCTTCGCCGGCGCTACGCTCGAGCGCGTACCGCTTAATGATGGGTTTCAGGGTCACGATCGCATCGTCGAAGGTGATACTCGGCGAAAAGAGGCGATTCAGGCGGGTGCCATTGTAGCTCGCGCCCAGATAAAGGGCGTATTTCCCCGGCGCTTTGCCGACAAAACCGATTTCCGCGAGGTACGGCCGGGCGCAACCGTTGGGGCAACCCGTGATCCGGAGGCTGATCGCGTCATCGCGCAACCCTGCCTCTTCGAGCACGGTTTCGAACCGGGTCAGCAGGTCGGGCAACGAGCGTTCGCTCTCCGCCAGCGCCAGGCCGCACGTCGGCAGGGCCACACAGGAAAGCGCATTCAAACGCATCCCGGAGCGGGCGTTCTCCGCGGTAAATCCGTAGCGCGCGAGGATTTCCTCAATGCGTGTCTTTGCCTCCGAGGTGACCCCGGAAATCGTCAGATTTTGCGAGGGCGTGAGGCGAAAATCCCCCGTGTGAAACTCCGCGATCTCCCGTAGAGCGCGCTTCATTTCCCAGCCGGTCAGATCCTTGATCCGTCCACTGAGGATATGGAGCCCGTAGAACCAGGTGCCGTCGGCGCAGGGCTGCCAGCCATGGGGATCTTGAATCGTCGTAAAGCGGTAGGGACGCGCCGGCGCGAAGGTGACGCCCGAGCGGCGCTCCACCTCGGCCTTGAACGCCTCGAGGCCCATATCTTCCACCGTGTACTTCAAACGCGCGTGCTTTCGATTGGTGCGATCTCCGTTGTCGCGCTGCGTCGTCAGCACCGCCGATCCCACGGCATTGACCCGATCCGGCGCGATGAAACCGACCACATCCGCCAGTCGCGCGTATGTCTCCACATTTCCGTGACTCATCCCCTGCCCACCGCCGATGGCCACGTTGTAACCGACCAAAGCGTCATTTTCGACAATCGCGACGAATCCCAAGTCCTGCGAAAACAGATCCACGTCGTTCGACGGCGGGAGCGCAAAACCCGTCTTGAATTTGCGCGGCAGATACGTCGGCCCGTACATGGACTCGACCTCGGGTTCGCCGCCGGCGACGCATTCGTCGTCCAGCCAGATTTCGTGATAAGCACGCGTTTTTGGCAGCGCAAATTCGCTCCAGGCATTGGCGTGTTCGTACACCTGCTGCAGCACTTTGCTTCGCTCCGGATTGGGCGGAGCCATCACATTACGATTCACGTCGCCGCACGCGGCGATGGAATCGAGCAGCACCTCGTGCATCCCCTTGATCAGCGGCTTTACATTGCCTTTGAGAACGCCGTGAAACTGAAAGGTCTGGCGGGTCGTCAGCCGCAAGGATCCATTCGCCACGCGGTCGGCGAGCGAGTCCAGGACGAGCCACTGCTGCGGGGTGCATTTTCCGCCCGGCAGACGCACGCGCAGCATGAAGGAAAATGCCTTTTCCTTGCCCGCTTTCTTGAGCGCATTGCGCACGTCGCGGTCATCCTGGAGGTAGAGTCCGTGAAATTTGGTCAACTGACCGTTATCCTCGGAGATGGCTCCCGTCGAGGTATCCGTCAGGTCCTGGGCAATGGTCCCGCGCAGGAAATTGGAAGCCGTTTTAATGCCTTCGTTCGCAACGAGCGGCTTCGGCGCAGCCGGGGCAGTCGACGGGGTGACGGTAGGCGAAATCACAGGAGTGGACACATCCAAACGTCTACCCCACTCCAATCATCTCGCAAGTGCATTCACTGTGTTAGGTTATTCACTATGAATGGGCCCGCGTAAGGGTGTTAATTTCCTCGCAGTGGATAGGATACGCAATTTCGAGTGCAGTCCGCGCACCGAGCTCGAAGTCCGCTGGGTCAAACGCCGGTGCCATCGTGCAGCCGACCAGCGACCACCCGCAGCGCCCCTCCGGCGCAGGGCGTGCACCCTGCCAGACCCCAGCGGGAACGAGGTGTTGAGGCGTTTCCCCGACTTCGAATGCCGCACCGAGCCGGATTCGCCGCGATGTGCCGTCCGGGTAAAGGGTCAGCATCGTCACGGGATCGCCTCGGTAAAAATGCCAAACTTCGTCGGATCGCAAACGATGCAGGGCCGAAAAATCTCCCGGAGTGAAAAGCGCGTAGATGGCACTGCCGACCGCACGCGAGTCGGCATAAAGTCCGCTCGGAAAAACGCTCGGCGCGAGCCGCAGAGGATGCAACCACGTCTGCCGAAAGAAGCCGCCTTCCTCGGGGAGAGGCTCCAGCCGAAACTGCCGAACGACGTCCGCCGCGGTCATCGGTCCGAAGTACGGCAGGCCGCACGAAAAGGGAGATCGCGAAACCGGTGCATAAAAAAACCGCGTCTCCGAGGAAACGCGGTTTCGCCGATCGAGCGTCAATACCGATAGTGCTCGGGCTTGTAGGGACCGCCGACGTCGACGCCGAGGTACGACGCCTGATCCTTGCTCAGCACGGTCAGTTTGGCGCCGATCTTGTCGAGATGCAGGCGGGCCACCTCTTCGTCGAGGTATTTGGGCAGACGATACACCCCGATCTTGTAGGTGTCGCGCTTCGCCCAGAGCTCCAATTGAGCCAGCGTCTGGTTGGTGAACGAAGCCGACATCACGAACGAGGGATGACCGGTCGCGCAACCGAGGTTCACCAAACGGCCTTCCGCGAGGAGATAGATCGAGCGGCCGTTCGAGAGCACGAACTGATCGTACTGCGGCTTGATGTTGATCCGCTTTGCGCCGGGCGCTTTGAAGAGCCGGTCGACTTGGATCTCGTTATCGAAATGGCCGATGTTGCAGACGATCGCCTGATCCTTCATCTGCTGAATGTGCTCCAGCGTGATCACGTCGCGGTTGCCGGTCGTGGTGACGTAGATGTCCGCGGTTCCGAGCGTGCTTTCGATCGTGTTGACCTCGAAGCCTTCCATTGCGGCCTGCAGCGCGTTGATCGGATCGACTTCCGTCACGATCACGCGGGCACCGAATCCGCGTAGGGAGTGCGCGGAGCCTTTGCCGACATCGCCATATCCGCACACGCAGGCGACTTTGCCGGCGATCATGACATCGGTGGCGCGTTTCAAGCCGTCGGCGAGGGATTCGCGGCAGCCGTAAAGGTTGTCGAATTTCGACTTGGTGACCGAATCGTTCACATTGATGCACGGAACGAGAAGCTTGCCCTTTTCGTGCAGCTGATAGAGGCGATGTACGCCGGTCGTGGTCTCCTCGGAGACGCCACGCCAATCCTTGACCATCCGATTGAACACGAGCGGGTCGTCGGCATGGATTCTCTTCAGCAGATCCTTGATCACCTGCTCCTCGTGCGATCCGGACGGGGTTTCGACCCAATCCGAGCCATTCTCGAGCTCGTAGCCCTTGTGCAGCAGCAAGGTCACATCGCCGCCGTCGTCGACGACGAGTTCGGGACCCTTGCCGTCCGGATGACTCACCGCTTTCCACGTGAGATCCCAATACTCCTCGAGCGTCTCGCCCTTCCAGGCGAACACGGGAATCTTGGCTTGGGCAATCGCCGCGGCCGCATGATCTTGCGTCGAGAAAATATTGCAGGACGCCCAGCGAACGGACGCGCCGAGTTCGACCATCGTCTCGATGAGGACCGCGGTCTGGATCGTCATGTGCAACGAGCCGGTGATGCGGACGCCCTCGAGCGGCTTGGACGCACCGTGCTTTTTACGGAGGGCGATGAGACCGGGCATTTCGTGCTCGGCCACGTCGATTTCCTTCCGGCCCCACTCGGCGAGAGAAAGGTCCTTGACGTGGAAATCGTGAGTGGCGGCGGGCTTTGTAAGAGTAGTAGGCATAAGGGAGAGAAACGTTTTAGATGGATGGACTGAACTTAAGCGCCGAGGCGCTTGACGGCCGCCTTGAGGGCGCTGGCTTTGTTGGTGACTTCCCATGGCAGACCGTCTTTGCCGAAATGGCCGTAATTCGTGGTCTGACGGTAGATGGGACGGAGAAGGTTGAGCTGTTTGACGATGTCCGCGGGTTTGAAGCTGAACACCTCCTGTACGGCTTGAGCGACAATCTCGTCGGAGACCATGCCCGTTCCGAAAGTGTCGACGAATACGCTCACCGGCTTGGGATGTCCGATCGCGTAGGCGAGCTGTAGTTCGGCGATCGTGGAGAGGCCGGAAGCCACGATGGTCTTGGCAACCCATCGCGCCATGTAGGCGGCGGAGCGATCGACTTTCGACGGATCCTTGCCCGAAAACGCGCCGCCACCGTGACGGCCCCAGCCGCCGTAGGTATCCACGATTATTTTACGACCCGTCAATCCGGTGTCGCCCTGCGGTCCGCCGACAACGAAGCGACCGGTGGGATTGATCAGGTACTCCGTCTTCGCGTTCAGGAGCGAAGCAGGAATCACCTTTTGGATCACGTTCTTGATGAGAAAAGATTCGATCTCCGCATGGCCGACGCTCTCGGTGTGCTGCGTGGAGATGACCACGTTGACCACCTCGGTCGGCTTGCCGTCGGTGTAGCGGATGGAGACCTGAGACTTCGCATCCGGACGGAGCCAGTTGACCTTGCCGCTTTTGCGGATCGCCGTGAGTTCCCGGCCCAGCCGGTGGGCAAACGTGACCGGCGTCGGCATCAATTCCGGCGTCTCGTCGCAGGCATACCCGAACATCAATCCTTGATCGCCGGCACCCTGCTCGGCGGTCTGCTTTCCTTTGGCTTTTTTCGCGTCGACGCCTTGGGCGATATCGGGGGACTGCGTGGTCAGCAGGTTATGGATAAAAACCTTGTCGGCGTGGAAAACGTCGTCGTCGTTCACATATCCGATCTCGCGAATCGCGTCCCGAACCACCGTACCGATATTAATCACCGTATCGATCGGTTTCGTGCCGATCTTCGGTATTGTGATCTCGCCGGCGACGACGACCGCATTCGATTTCACGAGGGTTTCGCAAGCCACGCGGCTCGTCTTATCGACGGACAGACAGGCGTCCAAGACGCTGTCGGAAATAAGGTCGGCGACCTTGTCCGGATGACCTTCACCGACCGATTCGGAGGAAAAAACGAAGGAGTTTGCCATGAGAATAGAGGTCGCAAGAAAGAGGTTAGAGTAACGGCGATCAAGCCTAATATCAACATATCCGTATATTTTGATATGAGAAGTTTCATCCTCCTAAATGGGGGTTGCACCCCCTTCGATCACTTGACCCACTCTATAAGGGATCCTAAGTCTGACCTTTTCCGACTCGATCCCACCCTTCGCTTTTTATGTGTCCGTCAGACGATAACCGCGTGAATGCCCTCAGCGGCCGAAAAATCCTCATCGTGGATGACGATCGTCTGAATATCCGAATCCTCAGCGGCATCTTACGGGGGGAAGGCTATGTCCTTGCCGATGTGGATTCTGGAGAACGCGCGCTCGAAATCTACCCGCAGTTTCAGCCGGATTTGGTCCTCCTCGATGTCGTAATGTCCGGAATCAACGGTTTCGATACATGCCGTTCCCTTAAAGCGTGTTACGGAGAGGACACCGCTCCCATCATTTTTATCACAGCCAAGACCAAGTCGGACGACGTCGTCGAAGGTCTTCGGGCGGGTGGCGTCGACTACCTCTCCAAGCCTTTCAGGGCCAACGAGGCCGTGGCTCGTATTCGGACACATCTGTCGAACCGTCTCTTGGGCGAGGAGCAGAAGATGTTGGTGGACCAGCTCAGTCGAGCGAATGCGGCCAAGAATCGATTCTTGGGAATGGCCGCGCACGATCTTCGCAATCCTCTGGCGTCGATCCGAGGGCTCGCAGAATTTCTTCAGGATTCGATGCTCGGAACCCTCAATGCCGAGCAGCTCGATCTCGTAAAAATGATTCAGGTGACGAGTCACCAAATGCTCGATCTTGTAAATGAATTACTTGACGTCGCGACGATCGAGTCGGGTGAGCTCAAAATTCATGCAGAGCCGACGTCGCTCACATCCCTAGTCGAAAAGTCGATTTATCTCATGAACATGGAGGGGGCGAAGAAACAAACGAAGCTCGTATTAATGCCGCCCCCGCATTTGCCGTCGCTCGCACTCGACCCGGCGAAAATCCGCCAGGTGCTGGATAATCTGTTAAGCAACGCTGTAAAGTATTCGCCGCCCGGCTCCGCCATCTCGATCGAGCTGTCGGAGGGCGAAAACCGCGTCAGTGTCGCCGTACGCGATCAAGGACCCGGCATCCCTGAAGGCGAGAGGGACAAGTTGTTTAAAGATTTCGGACGATTGTCCGTTAGACCTACCGGTGGGGAAAAAAGTACCGGGCTGGGTCTCGCCATCTGTCGAAACATTGTGGAAGCGCACAAGGGTACCATCGTGGCCGAAAATCTGCCGCAGGGCGGATGCGAATTCCGCGTGAACCTCCCGATTACCGCATGAAATTCCATGGAAAAATACTTTTGGTCGACGATGAGGCTCACGTTCGCAAATTCGTGGGTCTGATCACGCGCACTTTGGGCAATCCAACCTTGGTGGAAGCGTCCAATGGCAAGGACGCGCTGGAAATCTATAAGCGCGAATCGCCCGACTTGGTCCTGCTCGACGTGAACATGCCGATTCTCGACGGCATCGGCACTTTGCGCGAGCTGAAGAAAATCGATCCCGATGCCGTGGTGATCATGCTGACATCCCTGGCCAACCGCCAGACCGTCGAGGAATCGCTCGAATTGGGCGCGTCCAATTATATCCGAAAAGACACTCCCAAAGACGAGATTGCCCAGCGTCTCAGAGAGACGATCGAAGCCATCTTCGGCACCGAGGAAACGCCTGAAAAAGCGACCTGAGACCCGCTTCCATGAATACCGCGACACCGGAAGGACCGACCGAGTCCGAGGAATCGGCACCCAATCCCATGGCCTTGGCCGAAGTGAGGTATTCTCTCCCTGCTCTTCTCGCGGAGTTGAAATTGGAACGTACCACCGGATCTTTCGCCATGGAACGTCTCAATCAGCTGGAAATTGGAAAGTTATTCCAAAACAAGCAAAAGCGCCGTGCTAAACCCAAGAGTTAGCCAATTTCTCAAGCAGGTCCGCGCGCTGCCGAACTTCGACAGCAATAGCGAGCTCGACGCTTTGTTCAAGAAGCACGCCGGAAGCCTCCCGCTCCTCCAGGCGATCGTTGACGCCAAACTGGTCTCCAAAGACGACGGCTGCCGGCTGTGGGCCGACTCGCTCGGCGTCGCTTACGTGGATCCGTTCGCCTCCGTCATCACCGAGGAGGCCGTGCAAATGCTTCCGGCGGAAATCGCGAAAAAAGCGCGCGCGATCGGATTGTACGCCATCAACGGCGTCCTCACGACGGCGATGGCGTTGCCGAACGACGCCGATACGATCAAGCGGTTGGGACAGATTGCGCAAATGCCCATCTCGCCGGTCTTCGCGCTGCCGCGAGACATCGAGGACTCGGTGCTCATCCAGTACTCGAGCGAGAAGAACCTCGAGGAAAGTCTCAGCGAGCTGGAACGCTCGACCATTTTCGACCAGCCGGACCTCGCCGCCGACAAACTGGCAGCGCTCGCCGATTCCGAATCGCTGGTCAAAATTCTCGACGAAGTCATCTATTACGCTTTGCGCGAACGTGCGACGGACATTCACATCGAGCCCCAGGAAACGCAGTCGCGCATTCGTTTCCGCATCGACGGAAATCTGCGCGAAGTACTCACCTACTCGCGCAAATTGCACCGCGCGATCATCTCGCGCCTGAAGATTCTCTCTTCGCTGAACATTGCCGAATCCCGGTTTCCCCAGGACGGACGCTTTTCGATGCCGGTGGGCAGCGCCACCGCCAATTTTCGACTCTCCGCCATCCCGTCGCAATATGGCGAGAAGATCGTCCTGCGCATCCTCGCGATGAGCGGGAAGAAAACGATGCTGACGCTGGAGAAGATGATGATCTCCCAGACGATTCTTCAGCCGTTCAAGCGCCTGATTCAAAATCCCAACGGCATCATTTTCGTCACGGGACCGACGGGCTCCGGCAAGACCACGACGCTCTACGCCGCGCTCAACGAAATCAACAAACCGGATACGAATATTTCGACGATCGAGGATCCGGTCGAAATCCAGCTCGCGGGAGTGACGCAAACGCAAGTCAACAGTCACATCGATCTCAAGTTCTCGACGATTCTTCGCTCCCTCCTGCGCCAGGATCCCGACGTGATCCTGATCGGCGAAATCCGCGATCTCGAGACCGCCAAGATCGCCACCGAAGCGGCGCTGACCGGCCATATCGTCTTCGCGACCCTTCACACCAATAGCGCGGCCCAGGCGATCATCCGCCTGCTCGAAATCGGCGTCGAGCCGTACATGGTCGCACCGTCGGTCATCGGAGTGCTCGCGCAGCGCCTGGCCGCCCGCATCTGCGAAAACTGCAAGGAACCGTACCAACCCTCGCGCGAAACGCTCAGGAAGTACTTCCTCGACGAAGGGTTGAGCGATGTGCCGTTCTTCCGCGGCCGCGGCTGCTCCGCATGTCGGGGAACCGGATATAAAGGCCGCATCGCCTTTCACGAGATGGTTCTGGTCACCGAAGAGATGCGAACCCTCATTTCCGAAGGCAAGAGCGTGCAGGAGATCCAACGTGCCGCCGGCAAGGTGGGGTTCAAACCCCTGCGTTACGACGGGCTGAAAAAGGTGCTGCTTGGCCTGACCACCATCGACGAAATCGAGGCTAACACCTCGTTCGAGTGGGCATCCTGAATCCTTTCCCCTCCAACCTCCCGATGTCCTCCCTGCCCGGCAGTTCCAGTTCGCCCGAGCCCATCATCGATCTCGAAGCGATCGAAAACCTTCGCTCGCTCAATCCCGAGGACGAGTCGTTCCTGAAAGAGATCGTCGACATCTTCCTCGTAGATACTCCCGCACGCATCGCCGAGCTCAGACAGGCGCATGCGTCCGGTGACCTCGCGGGTTTCTCGCGTGCGGCCCACACCATCAAAGGAAGCTCGAGCAATTTAGGCGCCGCACGACTCCGATCCGCGGCCGAACGACTCGAACACAACGCCAAAGCCGAACCCCTCGCGCAACTCGGTTTGGGCATTCCGCAGATCGAAACGGAATTCGCTGCCGCTAAAACGGAACTCCAGCGGCTTACGTGAGGAAGAACGGCCCACCGCCTCGATTATCGGTAAAGTGCGGTGATGGGCGCTGCGGTCAGAACATTGTATTGCCGAACCGCCAGTCGCCACCATTCCGCGAGGGCGGAACTTGGCTGGCGCCAGAGTTCTTCGTGAAGCCAGATCATCGACTCGGCATCCAGCAGCAGCGCCATTTTCTCCTTCACGGTCAATTTGCCGGGGCCCTCGTGGAGCAATCGGTGGCGCAATTGCCCAAAGTAATCGCGCGACTCCTCGCTGGGACGCCGCTGGCGAAGAAGCGAAACGTGGACCGCATTCACATACGGATCGACCACGGCCTGAAGCAGCCCGTAGTCGGCCCGCAACGCATCGAGGGGCTGAAGGTGCTGGTAACATTCCGCGAGATTACGGCGCAATTTCTTCAGGAGTTCGGGGGCCGCGACCTCCTCGGGTGTCAGGAAAAGCCCCAGGCGTCGCGAAGCGTCGCCGTACGTGACTTTACTCAAGGCAATCGAAATCGGTATCGACAGGACCAAGCCCGCGAGCACCGGACTTAACCACCAGAAATACGCCGGAAGCAGGATAAACGAAGACACTCCCCAAACGAGGCCGAAAAGCGTTTGATCTCCATGGGTGAGGATCGCCTCGCGCCAATCCGTGCCGTCGTCGACTCCGCGCTTTTGCGTGACCCAACCGACTCCCTGACCGACCAGCGTGAAGACCACAAATTTGGTATTGAAGAGCATGGCGATCGGCGCGAGCAGGGCGGAGATGGCGGTCTCCGCGAGCGCACTGACCATCATGCGCGCTGTGCCGCCAAACCTTGCCGACTCCTCGCGATCCTGCGCCGTCGAAAGCAGCCCCAGAACTTTCGGCAGAAAGAGAAGCAGCATCGTGAACGCGAAAAGCGTCAGCGCCTCCGGAATCTGCAGGGTATAACCGAAGACCGACGTGTTATCGATCGCCGTCGTGCCCGCGCCTGGCGTGCGCAGCTGGTTGAAAACGTGGATCGTGGACAACACGAGAAACATCAGCCAAAGCGGCGACGAAACGTATCCCATAACGCCCATGAAGAGATGAAACCGATTCGCGGGCCGAAAACCCCGCGCGGTCAGCAGCCAGGTGTGCTGCATGTTCCCCTGACACCATCGCCGATCGCGCTTCGCCGAATCGATCAGGGTGGGCGGCCCCTCCTCGTAACTCCCCTCCAAGTCGTAAGCCAGCCACACGTGCCAACCCGCTTTGCGCATCAACGCCGCCTCCACGAAATCGTGCGAGAGAATCCTCCCCCCGAACGGCTCGCTTCCGGGAAGATCCGGCAAAGCGCAATGATCGATGAAGGGTTGCACCCGAATGATCGCATTGTGTCCCCAATAGTTCCCGTCCGGGCCCTGCCAGTAGTTGAGACCGGCCAGGAAGACGGGACTATAAAGACGGTTTGCGAACGACATCGCCCGGGCATAGAGGGTCTCGCCATTCACGATCCGCGGGGCAGTCTGAACGATGCCCGTGCGCGGATTTCGCTCCATCATGCGGACGAGCCTGACGAGGGTGTCTCCCGTCATCAGGGAATCCGCATCGAGCACGATCATGTAGCGGTAGCTCTTTCCCCAGCGCCTGAGAAAATCCGCGACGTTGCCGGCCTTTTTGTTAATTTGCTGACGACGTTTGCGGTAAAAGATCCGACCGAAGCCCTTCACCTGCTTGCACAGCTCCACCCAAGCGACTTCTTCCTGAATCCATTGGTTGGGCTGGTTGGAATCGGAGAGGATAAAAAAGTCGAAGTGCTTGAGCTGGCCCGTCTCCTCCATGGAGCGATAGATTACGCGCAATCCCTCGAAGACCCGGGAGACGTCTTCGTTGAAGACCGGCATGACCACGGCCGTCGAGGCGAGGTCCACCGATTCGTTCTGCCAATCGATCGTGTGCGTGATGCGTCGGGTATCGCCGCCGCGATTGATCACATAGTAGCCCAGCACCGCGGTCACAAAACCAATGGCGACCTGCGCGAACAGGACTACAAAGAGGATCAAAATCGGCCACTCGATGCCGACGATTCCACCGTCGCGCCAGAGCAGGTCCGCCATGAACCAGGTGGCCAGACTGGTGAGAGCGAACGCTGCGGAAAAAAACGTCGCGCGTCGACGCGCAATCCGTCCTGGCTCGGGTTTTTCCGGGAGAAAAAGGTTCATGAAAACGACCGCTCCCGCTCGCACTCAACGCGTCGCATAGAAGATTCCCAGAAGCGTCGCGACAAAGACCGTCCAGAGCATGAGCGTGCGCACGATCGGCCATTTTTCGATGCGCTCGAGCGTCTCGCCGGCGGCTTCGCTGATCGGCCCCAGGTCGATCTCTCTCGGCACCATGCTCGAGACCGCGAGGTCCGGACCCGCTTGCATCGAGCTCGCGCGCATCGTCTTCACAAATTCCTCGGGGATATTTTTCAGGTCCAGAAAAGCGTAGGGCCATTTTTGAGGACCTTCCGCAAGCAACAAAGCGACCCGACCCGCCACGGCGATTCGGTCGTGGGCCAACCCTCGCTCGCCCAGCAGTTCCGAAAACCATTCGTCCATCGCAGCTGCCGCCTCGTCCGCAGCCAAGGTGGTGGGATCTTGCGCGGGATTCGACTCATGACGCCGAGCTGCCCGCTCCAGGACCGCTTGGATGAGGCGGCTTTGATGAAGACGATTGTGGATCCGATGCGCACGCAGGTAATCCTCCACACGAACGTAGGCCGCATTCCACGCTTCCATCGAACCCGTGCGCGGACGGAACGAGGCCAGTAAAGCCGCAGTCGCGGGGTCAAATGTCGGTTGCATCACCCACTTCCGGACGGCACGTCGGAGTGCGATCCGGACACACTGCCGTAGGCCCGGCTTGCGGGTGCCGCGTCGCTCACGGTTGCCAGAGATACGTCCATGTCTCCGTCAGCACATGAGAAGATTGTCGCAGGAAGCAACGGAGTTCCACCGGTTTCCCCGACCCGTCGGCCCGCAAAGCAAAGGCAACCCGCCAGCCGCCGGTAAACGGATTCTTCTGCAGGACCTCGTGCACCAAGGTCGCACCTGCACCGACGCTGAGGACGTTCTCGAGCTTGGCCTCAGCTTTGCGACCATTGAGAAATGGACTTTCAAAATCTATTACAAATCTCTGAAGATCGGTCTCATGGGTCTTACTTCGGCCCAGCCGGGTGGCTACGGCAGTTCCCCCTGGGGGGGTCTTCGCTCCTTCCTGGCCTTCCATGAACCAGCTCAAGCGGTATTCGTACTTGAACGCCTGGTTGGGCTGCAGTGGGGTGTCGGGCTCCCAAAACGCCACAATATTGTCGTTCGTCTCGTCGGGGGTCGGAATCTCCACGAGGCGAACTTGGCCGCGTCCCCATTTCCCGATGGGCTCGACCCAGGCGCTCGGGCGAAGGTGGTAACAGGCTTCGAGGTCCTCGTAACTGGAGAATTTCCGATCCCGCTGAACGAGTCCAAATCCCTTGGGGTTCTCGTCGCTGAACGAGACCGCCCGAACGACGCTCGGATTCGCCAAGGGACGCCAAAGCCATTCTCCCGAGCCCCGCTCCATCAGCAGTCCATCGGAATCGTGTACTTCCGGTCGATAGTCGTTGTTCACCGTGGCGGACGACTCGCCGTGCCAGAACATGCTGGTGAGCGGGGCCAACCCCAACGTTTTGATCGCCGCCCCGGCCCGAGGGTAAAGCGCAGCTTTCACCTCCATCACGGTCGCGCTGCCGGGACGAATGAGAAAACGGTATGCGCCGGCGACGCTCGGGGAGTCCAGCAACGCGTACATCACGATCTCCTTGGCGTCCGGAGCCGGCTTTTCGACCCAAAATTCTTCGAAAATGGGAAACTCTTCCCCGCCGGGTTCGGCGGTATTGACCGCGAGGCCACGCGCGGAGAGGCCGTAGCGCTGCTGCTTTCCGAGCGCCCGAAAATAGCTCGCGCCTTGAAAAACCGCGAGTTCGTCCCAGCTGTCCGAA
>Ga0105046_10003582_pt1 | contig 24650 bp, 16 predicted proteins | sample MAT03_FD_78385 | JGI IMG/M metagenome (GOLD analysis project Ga0105046, IMG submission 78385) | Freshwater microbial communities from Lake Fryxell liftoff mats and glacier meltwater in Antarctica - MAT-03 (megahit assembly) | ecosystem: Environmental > Aquatic > Freshwater > Ice > Liftoff...
TATGCAGAGACATTCTTTTCAAGTGTTATATAACAAATTTATGGGCGGTGCTGCGCCAAACGGGAGGCCGCAGGATTCCGAAATCGCCTTGGTCCGCTCTCACATTTCGTTCATCGTCGGAAACCCGTCTGAGATGGAGTCTCGGAATTGGAGCGGATTTCTTGTCCATGGTCGTTCTCGCTAGTGTGCCGGATGCGAAATAGCTATACAAAACAAATCGAGGTGGTCAGGATCGGGGGATGGCCCGCCCCATTCGCATTCTCGCAGCAAGCCCCGAGCAGAAACGTAGCCTGGTGGCAATAATTTCGCGGCCAACCACCCCTCAAAGAGAAGCCCGGCGTGCTCGCATTGTCCTGCACCGCATCAACGGGCTCAATCAGGAGCAGACGGCGCGAACCGAGAAGGTTAATCGTCCGGTTGTCGTCCAGTGGGAAAAACGCTTTCGTGAGCGCGGCATAGAGGGACTGCGGGAGGCCAGGAGGTCAGGGCGCAAATCCAGCATCCGCAGCGAGATCAAAGAGGCCATCATTACCGAGGCGACCCGACCGCCGGAGGGATATACGCAATGGTCATCGCGGAGAATGGCCAAGGCGAAGGGAGTTTCTGCCTATACCGTGCAAAAGCTTTGGAGGGCCAATGATCTCAAGCCTCACTTAAAGCGCACCTTTAAAGTCTCCAATGACCCCAGGTTCGGAGAGAAGTTTTGGGATGTGATCGGCTTGTATTTGAATCCACCGGAGCGCGCCTTGGTGCTTTGCTGCGATGAGAAAAGTCAGTGCTAGGCCCTGGAGCGCACGCAGACCGCATTACCCTTGGGACCGCGGAAGGTTCGCACAGGAACTCATGACTATATCCGGCATGGTACGATCACGCTTTTCGCGGCCTTAAGCTATCTGGACGGCAAAATCTTCCGCCAGACGGCGGCCCAGCACACGCATAAGGAGTGGCTCGGGTTCTTGAAAAAACTTGATCGGGAAACTCCTGCGGATCTGTCGCTTCACCTGATCATCGACAATTATGCCACTCACAAGCAACCCGTGGTCATGAAATGGATCGCCTCGCGCAATAAAGCCCAAGAACGCCGCCTGGGGACAAGTCGCATCCACCTTCACTTCACGCCTACCTCCAGTTCGTGGATGAATCTGGTAGAGCGGTTTTTCCGCGACCTGACCGTGGACTGTATTCGTGACGGCAACTTCGCCAGCACCGGGGAACTCCTCGCCTCTATCGAGAGCTATCTGAAAGACCGCGATCTCTCTCCCAAGCGGTACGTCTGGAAGACAGAGGGGCAAGCGATCCTGGAAAAAATCCAGCGAGCCAGAGCAGCCGTCCAGAGGGAAAATATTGTATAGCTATTTACAAACCGGCACATTAGATGATTCGTTTTTTTGACGATGAATATCTGATTCGCACGAGGACTTGAGTTGCAAGAAATCGGGTTGTGAGGCCCAGTCTGACCGGAATGAACCGTTCCGGGGTGATGACGTCGAGTTTCTCGCAGGAAACATTCACCGGCTCACTGCATTCGAGGGTGCAGAGCAGGCAGGCTTTTTCATTGAAGATTTGGATTTCCTGCGGGTTGATTTGCCTCCAGGAATCCGTGAGGATAAGCGCCGTGCCAAATCCCATCGGACGGGTGGTTCTCATTTCGTCACGCACTTCAAGATAACCCGACGGCCCCCGCTTGTAGGTGAAATGGCGGATGATGCTTTGAAGCCCCTCTGCATCATAAGCGCGTGTGAGGTCGAGAACCACCTCGTCGGACTGGTCGGTGAAGCAGGCTTTCAGGCAGACGGCGGCGGCATCGGGACCACCGATTTGCATCTTTCCGTTGATGATAGGAACGGGGTGACCGTAGGAGTTGTTGAGCGGGGAGTCGTAGCGGTGTTTGCTAAAAGTCCGCTTATTGTAAAGTTCACGCCCGACATCGAGCACGAGCGACTGACCTGAGATGACGACCGTGAACGAGCCGAGGTCGTTGTGGTTGTGATGTTCGGCGTTGTTCCCGCCTTTCAATGCGACGCTGGGGAGTGAGGAGTCGTCCTGCCTCCCGATATAAATCTGCCTGTCAGGAAACCAGTCCCGCAAGGCAAGGTTATGGGATGCTTTTTTTCCGGCGTCAGGACCGGGATCAGTGAATAGGACCATCGCGGAGGAATACAGTTCGTAGTTCAGCCAACCGTCGTTCCCGCCAAGCCGGTTTTCCCAGCGGGTGAGACCGAGTCCGAGGCGGCGGCTCAGAATTCCGACGGTCCAAGCCGATGGTTCCACTCGTAGGTTGGAGTCCGAAAATGCCGGGAATATCGCGTTTTGAATTTCCATGCGCGGAGCAAAGCGCGCGATGTCCGGGATGCGGGGATCATCCAAAAGAACGACAGCGCCACTTGTAGCCGCGCGGACGGACTCGGAGAGAAAAACGTAATGGGAGAAACCATAATTCCAATACGTGATCCCCTCGCTCGATCCTCCATCCGGGCTGAATCCGTCGAGATAGTGGCGCAGGTAAGTCCGGGCGGTGGCAATGAATGCCGCCCGTTCCTCACGCGAGTCGATCAAAGCAAGTGCCGCCCCCACCACACCCGCGTGGCAGACCGCGTTCCAGTTGTTTGTTTCCGTGAGCCACCACAGCGGACGTTTCCCCTCGATGGCACATTCGCGATAGGGCTGGAAAACCCGTCGCTGGATTTCCTGACGGATGCGACAGCGGAGGTCCTGCGAAAGGGTATCGCCGAGCATCCAGTCGGCCGTTGCGAGGCTCCATGCGCTCATTGCGCTGTGGAGGTCGATGGTCACACGGATGCCGTCCCGGTTTTCACACTCCCAATCGTGGCCCGGGGAAATCCAGAACGGGGCATCACAAAACGTCGAGATCTCGCGATGAATGGCGGGCAAGAGATTTCCATCATTCCGGACGCACTCCGCCAGCACAAGCCGGAGCAGGCGCGCGGCGCAGACTTTGAGCCCAGTGTTCCACTTGGTGGCGTCATCGTGCGTCCAATACTCGTGGAAAAGCTCTCGCGTCATGCTCGCGGGAGCGTCGTGGGCCATATGATCCGCGGCCGACAGGAGCTCGGTCATTCCGGGATGGTGCCCGGCTTTGTTCCAGGCGGCACGGTCGGAAATCCGCGGCGCGAAACCGGCGGGTATTGCGCTTAGCATGGGCGCAATTGGGGGGAGGTCGGTCTGGCGGGAGGTGGTCATCAGGGCACTGGTGCGCCGGTGCATTCCCGAAGAAGATCGCCCAGAACGGAAGCAGCCAATTTGGGGCGGCGGTATTCATCGAAGACGCCCTTGTTATTGTATGCCCTCGGCCTCCGGATGGAGCGCCCTCCCCGGTATGTCCTGGCGTCCGCGAAGTGCCAGATTGCCAGGCCTGCCCAGCGCGGGTCGCCGCGGATTTCCCGGAGGACCGTCTCCAGATAGCGCGCCTGAAATTCCTCGGTGTAGAAGCCATCCATCGTGTCGTGCCAGCCTGGGAGCGCTTCGACTCCAATCTCACTTAGGAAAACGGGTTTGTCGGAAAACGGCCCGGATTTCAGCGCGGAGATGGTTTCGCGAAGTCCGGGAAGAATCCGGTCGGACGGATCCTCAACATCCTCGCTCTCATACCATCCGGGGTAGAGATTCAGGCTAATGACATCGACAGCGTGCAGGCACAGGTCGGAGTGCGGACGGTTCGATGCAAATGTCAGCAGGCGCGTCGGATCAAGTTCGCGCACCAAGCGGGCGGCATCTTCAAGAAAGGGGACGGCTGCGGGTGCGTCAGTCTGGGCCTCATTGAGAAACCCCCAGAAAATAATGCTCGGGTGGTTAAAGCTGGCGGAAACCATTTCCCGCAGACATTCGTCGTGGGCACGGCGGAAGGATTCCCTTGTAAAGTGGCTTTCTTTTTGCTGCCAGCCAAGAGCTTCCTCCCAGACGAGAATTCCCGATTCATCGCACAGGTCTAAAAAACGTTGATCCTGCGGGTAATGGCTGCCCCGGACGAAATTACAGCCCAGTTTTTTCAGCAGGTGGATATCGTGCACGTGGAGGTCATCCGAGAGAGAAGGGCCGGTTTGCCCGTGAGCTTCGTGCCGGTTAAAACCGAACAGTCGCAAGGGTTCGCCATTGAGGAGAATTTCCGTTCCGCGCACAGAAACCGTTCGCAAACCGAAGCGCACGCGCACCCAATCATCGCCAAGCCGCGCATCGAGGATGTGAAGGCAAGGGCTTTGAGGGCTCCACGTTTTTGCATCCGGCACTTGAGTCCTAATCCAAGCGCGGCCCTGCGAGAACTCCGCGTTGTGAGCCACGGCGGGCTGCCCGTCGATGGCGATTTCAACGGGAAAGGAACCGTCGAGCCGGTCTCCGCCCATGCATTGAATTTCGATTTCCCCCGACGAGAGATTGGCCACACGCACCTGCACGTCATCGAGAAACTGCCGTGGAAGAGTCTGCAGGGTGACCTCGCGGATGATTCCCCCCCATTGGAAAAAATCGTAATAGATTTCATGGAGCGGAGCTGCTGCCGGGTCGAATCGATTGTCCACCAGCACAACGACTTCGCATTTCTCCACCGCACCCGTTTCAAAGTCCCGGTGGAAAGGGGTGTAGCCGCATCCATGGTCGGGCCCGCATGGGCGTCCATCAACAAAAACCCTGCACCAGAAACTTACCGCATCGAAACGCAGGCGCATCCGCCTGGACTGGGCAACGTCCACAACAATTCGATAGGCTGCCAGGCCGCGCATGCCGGCATATCGGGGCGTCGCGTCGAATGCGGCGGGAACCGCCATCCGGTCGTTCCACTCCAGTTGGGAAACATTGATATCGGCGGCATTGATTCCGCCCAGAAATGCAAAATCCCAAACACCGTTGAGGCTGCGGACACTGCGTGAAGGATAGCGCGGATAGGCTGACACAAGAACTGCGGGGCAGATTGTCGAAATGCGGCGTTCCTGATCTGCGCCTCAGTTTTTAATGCGGTTGGCAGGTAGTGTGGAGGGAGGCAGATCGTCGATTTTCTTGTCCGCCCCGAAGTTTAATAATTCGATGCCGCCGATCTCCAAAGTCTGGACGGCGGAACCAAGGGTGAGGATCAGCATGGCATCTCCCTTGGGGTGGTCATACCGCGCCACGAACGGCACATCCAAGCACGTCCATTCGCTACTCGTCAGCTTTAGCGTTGCCGTGACGGATCTATCGTAGGGCTCGGTCGCTTTTTGAAAGCTCAGAGAGTTCCAGACTTCCGCTTCTGGTGCCACCCGGCGAACCCAGAACCTCAGCAGCAGAATGTCGCCCTTCACCACGGGGGAGTGCGCGGGTATTTGCAGGGAAAGACGGTGCGCCGGTTCGCTCGCTTCGGTCACGTTGACTGATAACGCCTCCGTGAAGGGCATCCCCTTTACCGAAATTTCTTCCTTGGTGGCCTGCCCCGCTTTTTGCACCAATGCCGCCTTCTTGATCCAATCCGCCGACACGACCGGATTTCCGCCCTCGGGCAGGGCGGGAGGAGCCTCCGCTCTCGCCACTTGCAAGCTTATTCCTAACAACAACACGCCTAGAAAATTTTTCATGGCGTCATTATTCACCGACAACGAAAGAAGAGTCAACACGCAAGGAATGACACGTGTCATAAGGGTCAGCTTGCGCGCCTTCTGGATGGACTCATTGTTGCAGCGATGACATCCCCCCGTCAATGAAGGTGCTTGCACCCCCTGCCATTCGCTTTTGTTTGAGGGCAGTCCTCGTGGCGCTGATCCTTTCTGGCTCAGCCCAGGCTCAACAATACTGGTCCGGCTCTGGCACATGGGACGCGACCAGTGCCAACTGGACATCGGTATCCGGCGGCCCCTACACCGCAGCGGCCTGGGCTTCAGGTGCCGCCGTTTTTGAGGGGGTTGCTGGCACTGTTACTCCCTCCGGTGCGCTGACCGCCAATGGTCTCACATTCAACGTGACAGGATATTCCCTGGCCACCGGCACCGGTGCCAGTCTCACCCTCTCCGGCATCATCGCCACGGGAGCCAACGACGCCTCGATCGCCACTCCGCTCTCGGGATCGGGCTCCATCACCAAGACCGGTTTGGGCATGGTCACCCTCTCCGGCAGCCAGGCTCACACGGGCGGTTTTGCGATCAACGGCGGAACCGTTCGCGTCTCCTCGTTTGCCTTTCTGCAGGCGACCGGAGGCTCGCTTTTTTTCAACGGTGGCTCGCTGGAGTTCAACGGGTCGAACTCGTCCTCCATGTCCACCACCCGCTTCACCTCGATCACCGCGAATGCGGGCGGGGCCACGTTCAACATTTCCAACGCGCTCGGCGTGGTGGATGTGCAGCGCACGATCAGCGGTGCGGGAGGGATCACCAAAACCGGGTTGGGAACCCTCACCCTCTCCGCCGCACACACGTTCTCCGGACCACTCGCCATCGCGGCCTCTGGAGGGACGGTCAATCTCACAGGAACGTTGACGACGACCGCCGGTCTCTCGGTCGCCACGGGAGGCGTGTTCCAACTCGGCGGGGCCAACCGCTTGCCGGATTCGATTCCCATGGTGCTCGCCGGCGGCACTTTTAAAACAGGGTCCACGACAGGCTTCTCCGAGACGCTCGGCACGCTTGACCTCAGCGGGGCGACCACCTCGACGATTGCCCTGGGCAGCGGGGTGCACACGCTGGCGTTCGCCGCCAGTTCCTCCCTCGGCTGGACCGGTTCCACCCTCAACATTACCGGATGGAGCGGCACCGCTGGAGCCCCCGGCACTGGGGTGCGCATCTATTTCGGAAACTCCGCTGCCAGCCTCAGCGGCAGCCAGTTGGCCCAAATATCTTTCACCGGGTTTTCCTCGGGGGCCAGCTTGCTCGCCACTGGCGAATTGGTGCCGGCAGGATCAACTGGAGGTGGAGGCACACCCCCTGTCGGCGATACCGCCGTCTTTCAGGCTCCTTTTGCCGATGCGCTTGGTTTCGGAGGAACCTGGCTGGATGGCCTGGACAGTGGCAATGTTCCCCGCGGTGCGTCCGCTCAAATTCGGGCGGGCCGACAAGCCGCCGATGCTACGTCCCTGGCCCGCGGACTGGCCCGTTGGGATGTGACCTCCCTTGAGGGCAAATTTACCGACATCACCGGCCTCTCGCTTGAGCTCACCCTCGCTGTTCCCACCACGACGGTCGTCACCCTGCAAGTTTATGCGGTGGATCAGGCCAACTCCGGCTGGAACGAATCCGACTCCACCAAAATTCGTAAGCTTCAGTCTGCCGCCTATCCGTGGACCGGCGCCTCCGATGCCGGTGGATTTCCTGCCCTTTCCTCCGGCTCAGCGATTGGCTCTGTCACCCTCGCTGCCGGTCTCGGTGCCGGGACCAAGGTTACCATTGCCCTCTCCGGCAGCTCCGCGGAGCTTGTCGCCCTGGTCACCGACTGGATCGAGAGCCGACGGAGCGGCCTGCTCTTCCGCCTGGCCGATGAATCCACGGCCAACGCTGCTGTCGCCTTTCACTCGTCCGCTGCGGCAACTTTTGGTAGCCGCCCAAAGCTTACCGTCACCTACACCGCCGGCCATCGCGTCTGGACGGTCAGTGAAGCCTCCACCTACCTCAGCCGCTATCTCAGCTACAACACGCGCTCCTTCGATTCCGCCTCCAATCTTGTCAGCCAGTCCGGCCTGCTTTACTCGCGTTACTCCAGCGAATACGCCTCCTGCCTGCTCCGGACCGGCCGCTCCGAACATATCGCCACCGCCGAGGCCGTCATCGCCGCCGTGCTCGCCCAGCAGTTTAATAACTCCGCCGACCCCCTCCAGCACGGCTATATCCGGCAATACACCACGGAACCCGACGGTTCTTACAACGGTGCAATGCACGACTTCGCCCTCGGTGCGGCTCTCGACATCCGGCTTAACCACTACGACCAGCTAAGCACCACTGCAAAGGGCAACCTCAACACCCTCATTCAGCGTGCGACCGCTTGGACCAACGCCAACCGCAGCCCCACCAATATTACCAACCAGGAAACCGGCGCATGGTATAACCTGCTTGTCGCAGGACAGGTTTATAACAACACCACCTGGACCGCGCGCGGCACCGCGCTGTTCAACGATGGCGGCGCGCAGATTCTCGCCAACGAAGGCATCCACGAGTTCAACAGCCCCACCTACACCCGCATCAGCGCCCTCCACCTCCGCAAACTCACTTGGGATCTCACCAACGCGAACATTCGCGACAATTGCCGGCGAATCCTCCGCTGGGTCTGGGCGCAGACCGCGCGCCAGTATCATCGTCCCTCCCGCCAGTGGGCCGGCCCTATGACCCGCGCTTACGAGGAAACCCAGTTCGACACCTCCACCCGCTTTGACGAGGCCTACACGGCCCTGCCCGAATTCCAAATCACCGCCCACGGACGCGACCGCGTTCCCGCCGAATATCTTGCCTTTTTTACCGATCCGCTCCCCGCGGCCCGCCAATCCGTCGAGACCTTCGTCAAAGGCCCGGCTACGCCCGCGCCCACGGATACCGTCGTGAACCATTGGGCCGACCATGGCGTCGTGCCCATTATCGGCACCACCTACCAGCACTCCGCTTTTTCCCTCGGCTCCCTCAACTTCGGACATATGGGTTACAATTCCTCCGGCACCAAACGCCCTCTCCTCCTCCTCTGGGGCGATGCCACCTCCATCGGCACCTCGGGCTTCGCGCTTCTCACCATGATGAAAACCGGCACCGGCAGCCTCATCGAGACCTCCCGCCCCATCCTCTTCTCTTCCCAAAACAACGGCGATGTGCTGGCCGGCCTCACCTGGTCCTTCAACCCCAATAACGATTCCCCGCGCTCCACCTCGACAAGCTTTTCCGCCTCCGAATTGCGGATCCGTTTTCTTTCCAGCGGAGCGGCCGCCAGTTCGACGTTCCCCGCACCCGCCAGCCTCAATGCCGCCACCAGCCGCACCACCGGGGGCATCACCACCACACTCCAGTGTGTTTATGCGAGCTTCCCCGGCTTTACGCCCACCTGGGTCTCCAGCGGCGGCAACCTCGACCTCGTGATCTACTTGGGTGTCGAACGCACCTTCGACCTCGCCACCCTCGCCCGCTTCACCGCCGCCTTCGCCCTGCGCACCGGGCCCGCCGGGGGCGTCACAGCGCCTGTCGTTTCAGTCACCCCCAGCGCTTCCGCTGCCAGCCTCCGTGTCGGAACGCTCAGCTTGCTCTACCCGACGCAGCCCGACACCATCCACGTGCTCGCCCGCAACTACCGCGACCTGCTCGGCGTCTCCGAGCTTGGGGCACCAGCCAGCCTTGCCGCCTCGCCTCACGCCGCGGGCATCGACCTCTACTGGAACGATCTCGCCACCACCGAAACCGGCTTCACCGTCCAGCGCCGCACCGGTCCCGGCGGAATCTGGACCACGGTCGCCACGTTGCCCGCCGATACCACGGCATTTCTCGATGCCACCGCCGCCACCAATACCGAATACACCTACCGCGTCCGCGCCTTCGATGCCGTCAATGCCGGAGCGTGGAGCGCGGAAGTCACAACAATCTCGCTCGGAGCCGCCACCCCCTCGCCTCTCTCCCGCACCCAGCCCGCCGATACCAGCGCGGTCATCCCGGTCACCTTCACCAACGGCGCCTCCAGCAGCCAGACGTTCACGCTCTTGCCCCCGCCCAACGGTGCCAACTACACCGCCACCACCCACCCCGCCGGGGAGAATTCCGTCTATGCCACCGCTTGGGATGACACCGTCCCCGGCACGGGCACCGCTCTCTCCCTCGGCGATGATGTTTACAGCACGGCACTCAACCTGAACTTCAACTTCCCCTATCACGGGCGCACCATGAGTCGCCTCACAGTCTGCAGCAACGGGTTCATCGTCCTTGGTTCCGCCTCCTCGTTTCCGAACGGAGTGACTCCCGGCGGCAACGCGCCTTACACGAATTTCCCCATGCCCACATTTTACGCCCCCGGGGATATTGTGGCGCTTTTCTGGGATGATCTGCTCCCAGACACTGATGGACGGGTTTACTACAAGCGAGTGGACACCGATGGGAACGGCCAGCCAGACACGTTCATCGTCCACTATGAGAACGTCCGGATCTATTCCAAGACCACCCGGTTCACCGCCCAGATCCAGATCAAGGACAGCGGAGAATTCCTGTTCCTTTATAAAGACCTGCCAGCTTCACTCAACAGCTATACGATCGGCATCCAGGGGCCGAGTCCCGGCGCCGGCATCCTACCGCCCGGTGTCGGCGTGGCATACAACACCGCCTACGCCAACTCCGGCATGGCGGTGCGTTTCACCCCGCCGGTCACCTGGCTTAGTCTCAGTGCGACTAGCCTCACACTTGCTCCCGGAGCGAGCGGCACGGTAAACTTCACTCTCAATACCGTAGGCCTCGCCAACGGAATCACCCGCAACTTCGATCTTCCGGTCACCGGCAGTGCCGCCGCGCAGCCCGCCTTTACGCTACCGATCTCTCTTACTTCGGCTACGGCTGCCACTCCTGTTTTCACCACGCAGCCAGATAGCGCTACGGTCAGTGTCGGGGGAGTTGTCACGTTCACCATCAGCGCCAGCGGATCTCCAACGCCAACTCTCCAGTGGCAGCGAAACAACGGTGTGGCTGGCGCGTGGGCCAATATTTCCGGCGCAACCGGCGCAACCTACACGCTCACGGCCTCCGCCGCCGATACCGGCGCGCAGTTCCGCTGCGTGGCGACCAATTCGGGCGGCTCGTCGACAAGCAACTCAGCCACCCTCACCGTGAATGGAACGTATGCCGCCTGGGCCACAGGCATCAACTGGAACGGAGCGGACAGCTCCGAGGGAGGTGACGCGGATGGAGACGGACTGAAAAACCTCCTCGAATACGCCCTCGGCGGCTCGCCAACCAACTCGGCTTCCGCCCCGGTTCCCATCGTGGCCACCTCCGGAAACTTTCTCACCCTGACCTTCACCCCGCAGGTCGTCAACGGCCTCACCTACACGGTCGAGGCCTCGACGAATTTGTCCACCTGGCCGGATGTCACGCCGTTAACCAACCTCATTCCCGGTCAGATATACATCCATACCGATTCCGCAGATCTTGGCACCCAGCCGCGACGATTTCTGCGCTTGAAAGTGACATCCCCCTGATGCCTTCGAGGCAGATGGAAAAATCCAATTCAGGCGCGTGCCTCGCGCCCAGGCCCGTCTTCCGGCGCTTCCGGCGCAAACGCCCGGTGTTTCTGCGGGTCCAGTTCGATGCCATCGGCGGCGAGTTGTCGGCGCAACCCGGCGGGATCGAGCCGCCGGATTTCCGTGTGTCCAGACTCCCTCGCCATCGCCATGGCTGTTCCCGCAGCCTGGCCCATGCTGCAACAGGTCGGGGTCATCCGATAGCTGCTGTGTGCCACCTGATCGCCGCTGATGCACTTGCCGGCGACAAGCACATTTTTCAAGCTCGTTGGAATCAGGGAGCGGAGAGGAATATTGTAGGGCACGATTTTTTGTCGCCACCCTTCATGGCCGGGTTTGGTGAGGCTATGAAAATCAATTTGGCAGGTGGCGACCGTGATCCCGTCCTCAAATTCCCTGCCTGCCGGGTCGAGAACATCGTCCTCGCGCAGCACGTAGTCTCCCAGAATCCGCCTCCCTTCACGGATCCCGATGCGCGCGCCGCTCGATGCGAGCATGTGGTTCGGAAAGCGTGTCTTCTGGAGGTAGTGGACGATGCGCGCAAGCTGGACGCGGGCTTCCGCCTCGGCCGCGCTCAGGCTGAACGGGTCCGTCGCGTCGCGCCCGGTGACTTTCGTCATATTGCAATAGACCCGTCCGTCGGGGGTCACATTGGCGGCGTTCAACCCAGGTAACTCGTCATCGTTCCGGATTTCCATGAGTCCATCCGGAAGGTAGGGAACGACTGGCTTGCCCGTGTCATAGAGCAGGAACGTGAGCGTCATGTGGAGCGTGCGTCCCTGCTCCGGGTCTCCCTTCTGAAATTCGGCCCCCGCCATGGCGGCCAGATCGCCCTCGCCCGTGGCATCAATAAAAAATCCGGCCCGCGCGGAAATCTTCCGGCTGCAGGAGAGAAGCCCGGCGCTGCGCACGAGTCCGTGGTCGGCCTCCACGCGCTCCAAGGTTGTATGGAAAAGAATCTCCACTCCGGCCTGCTGCGCCATCTGCTGCCACGCGATTTTCAGGTATTCCCCATTGAAAAACCGGCCGTGTTTTGCCCCGAACCGCGCCACCTCATCGCGCACGTGATCAAAAATGTTTCCGAGCCCTTCCAACGAGGCATACCACTCGTTGACGCCGCCTGCCGTCGAGACCCCGCCCAGGCAGTTGCCCTCTTCGACCAGTAGCACCCGGCTGCCCCGCCTCGCGGCCGCAATCGCCGCGGCCGTTCCTGCCGTGCCGCCGCCCAGCACCACAATATCGTATGTTTTTTCGAGAAGGTTCATGCCGTCGTTGCCTTTGAATTTTTGCATAGAGAAAAAAGAAATCCGAACGCCGCGACGTGCAGGAGCCCGGTGACCAGGAACACCGGCCCGTAGCCGACCCGATCCACCACCGGCCCGACTGAGGCGCTGATCGCCAGCCCGCCGATCGCACCGAATGCTCCGTAGATCCCCTGGACGCTCGCCACCCAGGTGCGGGGAAAGAGGTCGGTGATCAACGCCCCGATGTTGACAAACCACGTCTGGCACACGAGCCCGACGAGAGAAAAGATCGCGAGCGCGACCGCTAGATGCGGGGCGTGCATGGTGAAAATCCCGACTGGGGCAAGGCAGGCCGCAGTTCCCAGCACAGTCAGGCGGGCATTCACCGGCGCCCATCCAGCCTTGATCAGCCGGTCGGAGGCCAGTCCGCTCACGATCCCTCCGAGGTCGGCGGCGAGAAACGGAATCCACCCGAGCCAACCCACTTGCTGCAACGTGAGGCCGAGATTTTCCTGAAGATACCCCGGCAGCCAGAACAGATAAAAAAACCAAACCGGCGTGCTCACCAGCCCCGCCAGGAGAATCCCCCAGACCTCGCGCCTTCGCCAGAGCTGAAACCATGCCGGTTTCACCTCTTTGGCAGCTTCCTCCACGGTGAGCTTGGGCTCGCGATAAATGGACCACCAGGCCACCACCCAGAGAAGCCCTACCACGCCGGGAACAATAAAGGCCGCCCGCCATCCGTGCTGCAGGGCGATAAACGCGATGAGCGGAGGCGCAAAGACCGCTCCCAGCGCGCTTCCGGCCGTGCAGATGCTCGATGCGAAACCCCGCAAGTTTGCAGGAAACCATGTCGAGACCACCCGGAGCGCGGCCGGAAAATTTCCCGGTTCTGCCGCTCCCATCACAAACCGGCACGCCGCCAACTGGTAAAAGGACCGCGTAAATCCCGTCATCAGCGTCGCCAACGACCACACGCCCACAAAAAGACTCATGCTGGCCCGCCTTCCCAGACGCTCGACCAGCGGACCGCTCAATAAATACATCACGATATACGGCACCATGAAGATCGTCACCAAGTGCCCGTAGCCCGTGTCCGTCAAATGCAAATCCTCCTTCAAAATCGGCTTCAATACCGACAATGTCTGACGATCAAAATAGTTCAGAAAGGTCGAGCAGAAGAGAAGACCAAGGATCACCCAACGCAGGGACCGGGCGCGATCCTGCACGCTGGTTGTCAGGCTACTTGCGGTTTCTGGTTTGCTCATGGCCGACAGCAGACCAGCGAGGAGAGATACCCACAAGGCGGACCAAATGACACGTGTCATCTTAAAGCCTTTGCAGTTGACACGCGTCGGTCGCATAGTTCACCCATCGAAACGCGGGGCACCCGCATCTCAACCCAGAAAATCACCTCGAAAACAACTCCATGAAAATGAACACTCGCACCACCTCCATGAAAATAAACACTCGCACCATTGTCGCGGCAGCTCTTCTCGTGTCTGCGTCTTATGTCAACGCACAGTCCACTTGGAACGGTGGCGGTGGCGACAACCTCTGGTCCACCGGTGCCAACTGGGGCGGCACAGCCCCCGCTTCGGGCGCGGACGTGGCCTTCGCTGGTAACACTCGGTTGACTCCGGACCTTTCAACAGCGTTCACGATTCATTCCCTGGCATTCAGCAGTGGGGCCGGGCCGTTTAACTTGAGTTCCACCAATTCCAGTGCTTTGACGATTGATATCAATTCGGCCGGCGGTGCGAATACAAATGTCATCAACTCCTCGACCACTGCCCAGACCATCAGTCAGACAGTCATCATCAATAATACTCTTGCTGGCTCCACCCGGTTGAATGCCAGCGCGGGAGACCTGACATTCAGCGACATCACTCTAACAAAGAACATTCAAGTGACTGGCGGCGCAGGCAGGGTGGTCACCTTGAGCAGGGCATCGGGTGCCGGCACCATCTCCCTGACGAACGCTGTCTCCAACGGGTTTACTCTTCGCATCGGTGGAAACGGAGCGGCTTCGGGCACGCTGGCCATGGCCACAGGCACGACCTACATCGACAGCAGCACGGGAGTCAGCGGCTCGCTGACAAGCACAGGTGCAACCACTCTGGGTGCTACATCCGGATCCGATAGTTCGACGCTCTATCTTGGTTCGGGAGTGAATTTTGGCCGGGCGTTTACGATCAATACCGGCAACTCTGGAACTACCACCATCGGCGCGGATTCGACCATGAGCGGGAGTGCCACTTTCGGTGGTGCCATCACCGCCAACAAAGACTTCACGATCAATGTGGGGAACGCTTCGGGTTTAGTCACAGTAAACGGCATCACCGCCACGGCGCGAAATATCACAAAAACGGGATCTGGAACCGTTTTGCTCAACAGCGCGTCCACTCTCGATGGTGGAGCGGCTAGCAGTTCACTGGCGATCAATGGTGGCACCGTGCGAGTGGCAACGCTTTCAAACATCTTTGCAAACGCAAGCGGCGGCGGTGCGTTGTCCTTCAACGGTGGCGCCTTGGAATACACCGCAGCAAGCGCGACCCAACTCACCCCAACGCGGTTTGCTTCTGTAACGAGCAATGCCGGGGGTGCCACCTTCAATATTTCCGATCCCGCCGGATCAGTGAACGTTCAGCGCCTGATCACCGGTGCGGGCGGGGTTAGTAAGATCGGAGCCGGTTCATTGACGCTCTCCGCCACAGGAAATACCTACGCTGGCACGACAGCGGTATCCGCTGGAACGATGCTGATTTCCGGCAATTTGGTTGGGACCACTGGCCTCGACGTAAGTGGCGGCACAATGCTCCTCGGAGCGGCGGACCGGATCAACGATACGGCCAACGTCGTGTTGTCTGGCGGCACCTTCAGCACGGGTGCGACCACGGGGTTCTCTGAAACCGTCGGCACAGTTGACCTGAACGGTGTCGCACTAATCACGTTGGCGCTCGGAACCGGGGTTCACAATTTGAACTTTGCCAACAGCAGTGCCCTCGACTGGACGGGGTCCACCCTGACCATCACGGGCTGGACAGGAACCGCAGGAGCTTCCGGCACCGCAGGAAAGATCTTCTTCGGCAACAGCACATCTGGGTTGACAGGAGTCCAATTGAGCCAGATCAACTTCACCGGATACTCCCCTGGAGCCTTGATCCTGAGCACGGGTGAAATCGTTGCTGTCCCAGAGCCCTCGACCTGGGCGCTCCTGGCCTTCGGCCTGACCACGGCGGTGGTGCTGCGCCGGCGTCGCGCTTGAAACAATACTTAAGGGGTATAAAACACCTCCCCATACTGGGATGGTTTATATAATGAATCCCCGCTGTCGGTTCAAAAAATTGACAGCGGGATTTTTATTGCCCGACATATCAATAAATAAGTTTCTCCCATGAAGTCAAAACCCTTAGGATTCACCTTGATCGAGTTGTTGGTAGTGATTGCTATCATCGGAATACTAACCGCTCTGATCTTCCCGGTGCTAGGTAAAATACGACAAAGTGCCAACAATGCCGCTTGCCTGAACAACCTGAAACAGTTGGGGATCGGCTTCGCAGGGTATGCAAGCGACAACAACGCGATGTATCCCGCGCCAGTCGTGAACAGCCCATCTCAGGAGCGCTGGTCCACGGATGCGATATTCAAGCAGATCTACGGGGTCGCTGTTTTCCAGGAGATGAGATCGGCTGGGGTGTTATGGCAGAGGATGCTTCAGTATCCATCGGCGGCGAACGTGGCGAACTACTCCGGGCCGATCCCAAAAAATGTCTTTTGCTGTCCATCTCATAGCATCGCCAAGGCGATCGAAGCCGGACTGTCCAACCAGAACCTTTCGACAAGCTGGGGGTATGCGATGAACGTGATGCTTCCGGATGGCTCGCCATCTCCATCCGACATTTTGCCCAAGCGGTTGCTGTCGATCCAGAAGCCGAGTCAGACGATGCTGCTTCTGGAGGCTTCGCAATCCTCGATCACGCCGACAAACCCTTCCCATTTGCAGAACGTCCAGACCACTGCAAAAGTCCGGCATGGCGGGAAGGCGAACGTTCTGTATTGCGACGGACATATTCAGCCGATCGTGGCAACCGAACTCCCAGACAAATCCGACCGCACGTTCTGGTATGGGGAATGAAAGGATAAGGATGTCGACCTTGATTTAATGATATGATCCCAAAAATACTGCCCCTTTTTTTCCTCGCGCTTACACCGTTTTCCGGCAGAAGCGAAAATCCACCGGAACAATCGGCGTCAACAACTCCTGAGGTAACTCAGCAAAAAATTGCGGCGCCCGATTTCTCCCGATTCTCGAAAGCCCGAATCCGATTTCCTGCGGCCGCCAATATCATCGACGTGACCGCGTCGCCTTATCATGTCGACAAGTCCGGCAACCCTGCCAGTGCTGCGGCAAACACCGAGGCGCTCAATCGCGCCGTGGCGGCAGCCAAAGGTCGGAAAAACCGTGGGACGCTCTATTTCCCCGATGGCATTTACTACCTCGCTGGCACGGTCGCAATTGCCGCCGACGATCCGAGCAAGAACGACAATGCGGAAGTCACCTTTCAGGGCGAAAGCCGCGACGGCACGATCTTGCGCCTTATTGACAAGGCACCCGGGTTTGATAATCCGGCAATCCCACGCCCGATCCTAAGCACCTTCGAAGAGGGAAAATCCTACTCCTGGACCAACACAGCCTTCTGCAACAACGTCTTCAATCTCACGATCGACAGCGGCGTTGGCAACCCCGGCGCAATCGGTCTGCGCTTCTATGGCAACAACCAAGCCGGTGTGCGCGATGTGCTCATCCGCTCCGGCGATCCGGAACGCACTGGCTGGGCGGGGATCGACATGGCGACCTACAAGATGTCCGGCCCCGCTCTGCTCAAACGCGTCGAGATTGAGGGCTTTGACCATGCAATCCGTTACGACCACGACGAATACAGCATGGTGGCCGAGGATCTCATCATCCGTGGTCAACGTGTCGGAGGAATCCTCAACAACAAAAACTCGTTCTCCATCCGCAGGCTCTTTAGTGCCAATTCGGTGACCGCAATCGACAATCTGCAGGCGGACGGATTTGTGGTCTTGCTCGATTCCACGCTCACCGGCGGGGCGACAGATGCGTTTGCCATCCGCAACGCCGGACACTTCTTCGCCCGCAACGTGACCACCACCGGCTACGCAGCTGCTCTGTTCGATCACGGAAAGTCCACGGAAAAAGCGGACATCGAGGAGTTTGTAGCCGGGCCAACCGTGAGCCTGTTCGAGGGCTCCCGGAAAACTTCGCTGAATCTTCCAGTCGAGGAGACGCCGGAAATCCCGTGGGATGCGCCGGAGACGTGGATCAGTGTTGCCGAATTCGGAGCCACCCCAAACGATCCCAGCGATGATGATGCGCCCGCATTTCAGAAGGCGATGGATGCCGCGACCGCAGAAAAGCGCACGGTGTATTTCCCGAATGGAACCTACCACCTGCGCGGTCCGGTCACGGTCGGCGGACATGTGCGTCACGTCATTGGCCTGATGGCCGAGTTGGTCGTGATGCCGCAGCTTCGGGATCAGGACATCGGGGTTTTCCGCCTTGTGGACGGCTCCGAGCCGGTGCTTGTGATGGAGCGGATCTACGTTGCTCCGGTCAACCAAGCCAATCGCAAAGCGCATGTCTTCCAAAACGAACGCTCCGGCGACACCGTGATTAAAAACGTCTTCGTCTTCGGAGGGCAGGTCTATGACGGATCGAAAGCGGCCGGGAAGACATTTCTTGAGGACATCTGCGGGTTGCGGGGCGGGGTTGAGAACCCAATCCCCGAGGCGCAAGCCCAGTTCCGCTTCGGCTCCGGCCCGACGTGGGCACGCCAGCTCAACCCCGAGTCTCCACTCGATCACGTCTCGGTTGCCGGAGGCTCGCTCTGGGTGCTCGGGTTCAAGACGGAGCAGCGAGGCACCATGCTCGCCGCGACAGACGGGGCACGCGTGGAAATTCTGGGGGGCATGGTCCTCTCGCGTAAGGATGTCTCGCCCGATGTCCCCGCATTTTTGATCGAGAATTCCTCCGCGACCATCGTCGTACCGGAGAGCACGCACGACACGTTCACCTTCCCAATCGTGATTCGCGAGACCCGTGGCGGGGAGACGCGCGAATTGAAAAACGACGGCTCTGCCCCGCGCATGAGCAACGGACTCGATTTCGTCCTGCCCTTCTACACGGGTGGAGCCGAGGCGCAGCCATGAACATGCCCTCCCAATTCACCGGCGGACCTGTCGGAGCGGTTCGTGGTGGTGGGAACATCAATTCAGCATTTGACCCCCGTGAGTATTTGAATCCTCGACGTCTGACGATGGCTATGTGGGACCAAGCATTCCTCCTACGCCATCAGCATCTCACTTCAAGACTCCTGCGCGGTTAAACCTATCGGATATTCCTTCCGGCATGCTTTTCAAACGTCTATTCTTACTGCTGCTTCCGCTATCATTCTCGGCGGTGTGCATGGCGGACGGTTCCACCGACCCGCTGGTAAACTTAAAAGCATCCCATCCGCGCCTGCTTTTCACGGTAGCGGATCAGGAGCGGCTGGTGCAAGACTCCCTGACCGACCCGCTTCTGGCCGAACTCCTCGCAGTCTCACGGGCAGAGGCGAAGGAGGTGCTCGGCGAGCCTGTGACACCTTACCAGCGCGACGAAAATAGCCACCTCCTCGTTCCCTCCCGCGATGTGCTTCGCAAAGTCAGCCTCTGCGCGCTGGCGTGGCGGCTCAGCGGAGAGACTAAGTTCAAGGATCGCGCATGGCAGGAACTGGAAGCCGCGGCCGCGTGGCCGACTTGGAACCCCTCCCACTTTCTTGATGTCGCGGAAATGACAACCGCCTTTGCCATTGGCTACGACTGGCTTTACGACCAACTTACAGATGCCCAGAGAGACTTGCTGATCAAAACCATTGCCGAACGCGCGCTGCGCGAAGGTCTGCCCGGATCGACGTCAGATCCGAAAAATCTCTGGTGGCTAAAGGCCCCCATGAATTGGAACGCGGTCTGCAACTCGGGCCTCCTGCTGGGCGCATTGGCCATCGCCGACCGTGAGCCGGACCTCTCCCGGTCGGTCATTCAACAGGCGGTCGCATCGGTTCCGCTCACGTTCAGCGAATACGAGCCCGATGGGGCCTATCCCGAGGGACCCGCCTACTGGGGATACGGAACCAATTACCTCATGGCTCTCCTGCATGGGCTGCATACGGCGCTGGGGAGCGATTTCGGTCTCCGGGAACGAGCCGCCATCCTGCCTCGCAGCGCATTTTACCGACTGGCGATGTCGGGTCCGGCCGGTCTCTTTAACTATGGCGATGGCGCCGCCTGGGACCGCGCGGAGCCCGCCTTGTTTGGCATCAGCCGTTTCTACGACAGGCCGGATATCGCAACCGCCTTTCGTAAAAGACTCGCCGCCGATCTGAAGGCATGCCGGGAGGAAATGGCGGGCCAAAAACCTCCACAGGAGCAACGCCGCCAGGAGCAACGCTACCGCTGGTTGCAAGTCGCGTGGTATGATGGGCGGCCAGCGCCGCCCACTGACCTGACGCTCGCGGCCGTCTTTCGTGGCAAAGCCGAAATTGCTGTCATGCGCTCGGCCTGGGACGACCCGAATGCCGCGTTCATTGGATTCAAGGTTGGCGACAATTCCGCCAGTCATGCACACCTCGATCTGGGAAGTTTTGTGTTCGACGCCAACGGCATCCGCTGGGCCCACGACCTCGGCCCGGACGCCTACGCGCTCCCCGGCTATTTTAAAAACCCCCAACGCTGGGAGTATTTCCGTAATGCCACCGCCAGCCATAACACACTCACCATCAATGGACGCAATCAACCGCTCCATGCGGTCGGGCGGATCACGGCCTGGCATCACGCCTCCGACCGCACCCACGCGGTGGCCGATCTCACCGAAGCCTATGCCGGGCAGGCGACATCGGTGCGGCGGGGGCTTGCACTCCTGCCGGACCACAATTTTCTGGTCCAGGATGAAATCGAAGGCCTCCAGTCGGGATCAGAGGTCCGCTGGGCCATGATGACCAATGCGGAAATCACGCTGCACGGAAATCGCGCCGTGCTGGCGAATGATGGCCAAACAATGACGGCACGCATCCTCGAACCCGTCGACGCAGTCTTTTCCATCGAGGCAGCGACGCCGAAAAGCAAGGAGGAGAAGCAGAACGAAGGCTTCCGCTTGTTGACGGTCCGGCTCAAAGGTGGTGGAAGCTCTTCTCGATTGCGCCTGATCGTGACCCTCGCCCCGGACGAGTCCCAGCCGAACGTTCCCATCCCGCTCGCGGATTGGACGGATGACAGAAAACCGTGACCCCCATGTCGCAAAAGCCCGAATCCCCAACCCAAACACGTGCCATTGATCCGAAAGACCGCGTGCCGCTTGGAGAAAAAATTGCTTACGGAGCGGGGGGAGCGAGCGGAGCATTGCATACTTACGCCGACAGCGGACTTTTGAATCCGGTCTTTGTAGTGACCTGCGGCATCTCGCCAGCGATGATGAGCCTTGCCGCTTTAATTTACCGGCTCTGGGATGCGGTCACGGATGCACTCATGGGCTGGATTACCGACAATACCCGCACCCGGTGGGGACGAAGGAAACCCTACATTGTGGTGGGGGCCTTTGCCATGGCCCTCTCTATGCCGGTGATCTTTTTCTTTGATCGGAGCTGGAGCGTTTCAAGCATCACCGCGTGGATGATCGCCACTTCGCTTCTCATGTTTTTGTTCAGCACTGTCTGGAATATTCCCTATCAGTGTATGCTCCTTGAGATTACTCCGGACAGCACCGAGCGAACCAACGTCGCTGCATGGAGGGCATACTTTGGGAAGATTACAACCCTAGTTATGGCATGGGTTTGGTATCTCACCCAGCTCCCGGTATTCAACGACGCCGCAGGCAAGCCGGACATCCTTCTTGGTGCACGATGGGTCATCTGTGTGATCGCCGTGGGAGTCATCTTTCTCGGCTTGCTTCCTCTCTTCGCTCAACAGCGCACCCACCACGCAAGAAAATCCGGTCTAAAGCTTTCGTTGATGGAAAATCTCCGCCTCACCTTGACCAACCGCCCGTTCGTCATCCTGGTGCTTTTCTCCCTCCTATTCACTCTTGGCTCGCAGATCAAAGGCGGAATCGATTTTTACACCCGGCTCTATTACGTGTGCGGAGGCGACCAGAAGCTCGCTTCGACGATCAGCGGGTTCGCGGGGACAATCATCACATTTTCCGGACTTGCCGGCATCCCGGTTTTTCAGTGGGTAGCGCGCAAAAAAGGGAAAATCTTCGCGCTGTTTCTCATCATGGGCATCGTCTTCTGCGCCAGTATCAGCACGGTGTTCCTTTACACCCCCGCGATGCCCTATCTGAGCATGTTGCCTGGCATCCTGATCGCTCCAGCAAATACCGCCCTCTGGGTGCTTATCCCTTCCATGCTGGGCGATGTGGTGGACCAGGATGAAGTTTTCACCAACGAGCGCCGCGAGGGTTCGTTCACCTCAGTGTATTCTTGGACCTACAAGCTCTCTCTTTCGTCCGCCGCCGCCTTGTCCGGCCCGATCGTCGTCCTGGCCGGGTTTGATTCCAGCATCGGCACCCACCAACCCGAGAATGTCCTATTCAACATGCGAGTGCTCCTCGTCGTGGTGCCCGCGATTTTCATCGGCATCTCCATCTGGCTGCTCTCCCGCTACCCTCTGACAACGAAGAGAATCGAAGAAATCCGCGTGAAGTTGCAATCTCGAAGCGCATCAGCATTCTGACATTATTTCTTCGCGGTTCGTGGAGGGATTGAGTAGGGTCATTTGAAGCGTCACCTTCCACAATGCCCCCCTCGATTCGCACAATCGCCAAGGAAGCCGGAGTAGCTCCTATTACCGTCTCGCGCGCACTGCGTGAGGGCGATCTCCGCGTCGCGGGGGAAACACGCCAAAGGATTCTGGAAATTGCGGACAGGCAAGGCTACCGACCCAGCCCGGAAATAGCGCGGCTTATGACCGGAGTCCGCCTCGCCCGCACCCCTAAATACCAGTCCACCATTGCCGTCCTTGTGTTGTCTAAGACTGAGAAAAGTCCGTCAGAGTGGATGCCTTACACGCGGGAACTCTACAAGGGGATCGAACGCCGCGCGGATGCAATGGGATACGGACTTGAAATCTTTAATCCCCGCGTCCAGGGCATGAGCCCCGACCGCATCGCACGGACGCTTTACGCGAGAAACGTGGCGGGAGTGCTCATCCTGCCATCGCGCCAGCGGGTGGTGCATCTGCGGTTTCCGTGGGAACATTTTTCTGCGCTCGCTGCAACGTATTCGCTCTGGAGTCCCCACCTACACCGTGTGGTGCCGCATCAATATCAAGGTATGCAGATAACGATTCACCAACTACGACACCTAGGCTACCGCCGGATCGGCCTCGCGATTCCTTCTGAAATGCCTCGCCGTAACAACTACATGGCCGCCTCGTTTTACTTTACCCATGAGTCCTTGCTGACGGAGGGTAAAAATCGCATGCCTCCATTTATGATCCCGATGCTGAATCGGGAAAAGGAACTGACTCTGTTCCGAAAATGGTTTGATAAATATCGTCCTGAGGCGCTCATCACCGTCGCTGGCAGGTGTTCGGAGTATCTTGAAAAGGACATGGGCCTAAGGGTGCCGGAGGATATTGGGATAGCCTACTTAGCCTGCCTCGACGCGCCTCCCGGTGCTACCGGGATCAATGAGGGCGCCGAGCACGTGGGATCCGTTGCCGTGAGTCAGCTTGTGGACATGATCAACCGTAATGAACGCGGGGTTCCCGAAACGCCCATCGTCCACCTTGTCGAAGGCCGGTGGGTTCCGGGAAATACAGTGCGCGATATCCGCAAATCAAAACAGGGAGGCAAACCTTAGAACTATCTCCTTAAACGTTCGCCGGATCACCTCGCTAATTTCTGCACCTCGACCAGCGGGCCAAAGGCTAACCACTTCCCACCACCAAAAAAAGGGACGCTTCGCAAGGAGCGTCCCTTTTTTGTTTCCCCGGCCATTGATTTGGCGAGAACCACCCGATCAGCACCATCACCATTGGAGAAATCCGTCGCGGTATCGAACGGCTTCCCAAAGGAAAACGCCAGGTTCAGCTTCGCGCCTGGCTACAGGAACTCTGTGATTGCATGAAGGGCCGCATCCTGAGTTTCAACACCAGCACGGCCCATGTCTGGGGTCAACTCAAGGCGGAATGGGACCGGAAGGGCCTTGCGATGCTTTCCTTGGACAGCCAGATCGCCGCAACCGCCCATCGGCATGCACTCATTGTGGTGACGCGCAATACGAAGGACTTCACCAAGGCCGGGGTGCGAACATTGAATCCCTTTGTCTGAAGCGGTTGGAGCGTTTGCGCAAAGCAGCCAACAGCTTCGGTCAAAGCTCCAACGTCGGCCCGATCAGGGGCAGCACGGATTCCACGAATTTTTCCGCAGACGGCGTTCCCTTGCGGCTCCAGTCCAACGTGGCACCACAGACGGCCCAACTGGCCATGGTGGCGCGCAATTCAAGGTCGGCTTTTTTCGCAGCGGGCATTTTTTTGCGCAGGCCTTCAAGGAGAAATTCGCGCACCACGGATTTGATCTTGGACTCCATCAGCGGCTCGAACTGGCGCTGATGTTTCTGACAACGCGAAGCCAGGTCGGTCAGGAAATCGCACAGCGCAAAGAGCAGGCGTTTCGCGCTTTCCCGGCACGTGCCGGTGGATCCGTCCATGCGGGCTGCCAGCATAGCGAGAAAATTTTCGCCGATCATATATTCGAGCAGAGCAAACTTGTCGGATGACTGCATCGGGACTGCTCGCAGGCACCTGAAGCCCGGCAAGGTCGTAGTAGCGTAAGCTGATCCCCGAGCCTTGCAGTTCGACCTGTTGCAAATCCGCTTTCACATTCGCCGCAATCGTGGAAGACACGGCATCGATGGAAGTTGAGCGTGACACATTTAACGCTGTGGGAAGAAAACCCAGAACCGCAATCCCAGCAAAGGCCAGCAATCCGATGGCAAGAGCCACTTCAACAAGCGAAAAGCCTTTTGTTTTGAAACGGCTTCGTGCGGTTCGGGCCTCAGCGTTGAAATTTGAGGAACTGCCTGGAAAAGCCAACAATCCTCCACAAACGGCGGCGTGGTAACCCTGGCGCCAGAAGAAAGAGCCACCAAGCTTGCCTGGACTCGCGGACAGAACGGTCGGTTTAA
>Ga0105046_10003583_pt1 | contig 24649 bp, 23 predicted proteins | sample MAT03_FD_78385 | JGI IMG/M metagenome (GOLD analysis project Ga0105046, IMG submission 78385) | Freshwater microbial communities from Lake Fryxell liftoff mats and glacier meltwater in Antarctica - MAT-03 (megahit assembly) | ecosystem: Environmental > Aquatic > Freshwater > Ice > Liftoff...
TATTATATTTAGAAGAAGAATTATATTTGATAAAGGTTTTAGAGTTGGTCAAATATAATTTCATCCAGACAGCTTTTTAGCAATCAAGAAAATTCAGTCACCTTTAGTCCACCGTAATTGACAGTACAATTTCCTATCATATGCTTAAGAGAAAGATTGCAATATTTATGATGAATGACAAATAGAGAGAGCGTCGTGATGAAACAGATACGTTTGAGTATTCTCGCAGTGATCGCTGTCCTGATAGTTTTTCGGCTTTTTTCGCCAGCAACAGACACTGCCATACCTACATCGGAGATACAAAACCGCGAAATCCGCTTTGGCCTGCCCGAACCTGCATCCCAAAAAACTCTGTCTTCGTCGTCTTACCATATTGCCTATCTACTGGATCGTAACACTGAATTTGAAGATGATGTATTACGCCCCGAAAACCTCTTCAAAGAGTTCGCAGGTCACAAAGTGTCCATTGTTTACTCCTGGAAAGATTTGCTCGCCACCCATGCACGGCAGCGCCTGGATGCACTGGTTCTTCACGAATCAGCCCTGCCAATGGTTGATTTTGAATGGGTTGCCAGCGCCTATTGGCATGGCGTGACGATCTCCACGCTCGGCATCGGCCCCGCCATGATCGCCCACCTGTATGACAACGGCTGTCTGCCGCTCGGTTATACAATGCCCGTTCCTGAGGAGGGGGTCTATTACACAACCAGCACGCATCTCATTTTGAGTTTGCAGGATCAGGCGGCCAACTGGTATCGGCGTGATTGGCGGCGTAACTGTGACTGGCCGCGTCCCGTCGAGATCAGCGATCCCTACGGTTGGTTTATTCAATATACATCTGGCCCGCTTGATGCCGATTCGCAAGAGATATATCGAGATTTTCTACTCGGACACATCGAAAACGCCGAGTCGATCCGCGAAGAATTTGAGAAAGAGTATAAAAGAGACTTTCTACGACTCGTTCGATAACACGACACAAAAGCGGCTCATCAATATTGATGGGCCGCCTTCTTAAAATAACCTGAGTTTTAGATAGCTCTTTAATCCACCCACAACCCCTCTTTATTTCTTAAGACAGGGACTTTCTTGAGCCGTTCTGCACCCCTCTCCCCTCGATCACGGGGACGGGGGTGAGGGGTTAAAACAAATAAAACCTATCCAAAACTCAGGTTAAATAAAGGCAAGCATGCCTTAACCCAAAAGTGAATTCTTTACAGATCAGGTTTAATTTTGCGTCAGCATGCTGCGAATACGATCCGCGATCATATCAACAGCCACGAAGTTAAAGCCGCCTTCGGGGACGATGACATCGGCATAGCGCTTGGTCGGCTCTACAAATTTGAGATGCATCGGACGCACAGTCGACAGATACTGATCAATGACGGATTCAGAGGTGCGTCCGCGCTCGGAAATATCTCGCTTGAGGCGGCGAATGAAACGAATATCCGCATCGGTATCGACGAAGATTTTAATATCGAGCAATTCACGCAGCTGCGGTTCCACAAAGATCAGGATGCCTTCCACGAGGATGATCGGCTGTGCGGTGACAGCCAGCGTCTCTGCCGACCGAACATGCTGGGTAAAGTCATACACAGGCATATAAGTGGTCTGGTTTTGCTGAAGTTGTTTGACATTCTCGATGAGAATATGCGTATCGAGTGAGTCAGGATGATCAAAGTTGACCTGCTGCCGTTCATCCATTGGCATATTTTTCAGGTCTTTGTAATAGGCGTCGTGAGGCAGGTAGGCAATGTGATGACTCCCCACGCGCTCGAGAATCTGTTCAGCAACGGTGGTCTTACCCGATCCCGTTCCTCCAGCAACACCTATCGTCACGGGTCGTTTCGTGCTCACGTCGATTTCTTTCTCAGAGAACCGGCTCAAAACGCAAAAAAACCCGCATTAAACGGGTTTCGCGAGAGCCACTGATGGGACTTGAACCCATAACCTATCGCTTACGAAGCGATCGCTCTGCCAAATTGAGCTACAGTGGCGATATAGATGAGAATTATAGCCAAATAAGCGCTCGGTTGCAAGAGCGAATTGGCTAAAAATCCAGTATGACCTTGAGCATGCTCGGCTTCTGCGCCTGCTCAAACGCCTTCAGCGCCCTGGCAAATGGATAGCGGGCATCAATGAGTGACTGTGTATCAATACGCCCATTTGCCAACAGACGAATCGCCGAATCAAATGGCCCGCAGCGGCTGCCAACGAGACGAATTTCATCGATCACCGCCTTTGTCAGATCAGCTGGTGTGAGACCGACAAAGGTGCTTTTCATGATCATCGTGCCGCGTGGGCGTAGCAGGTTCATCGCCCCTACAAAGCCCTCCGGCGTGCCCGTACTCTCAATGACAACATCAGCCTGAGCCAACGGCAAATCCTCGAGCGCGACAAAGGGAATGCCCCAATGCTGCAAAAGCTGCTGTGTCTTTTCACGCCGCGAGACGACTGTCAGGTTGGCTCCTGTGGATACAAGCACCTGAGAAATCAGCAAACCGAGCTTGCCCGCCCCCACCAGAACCACCCGATCCCCAGGGAGGATATGAGTGGCTTCGAGAACATGCAGGGCCGCCGCGAGGGGTTCGACAAATACAGCCGCATCATCACTGATCGTATCAGGGACAACATGGAGGCGGCGTTCATCCAGCGCCAGGTAATCGGCAAATGCCCCCGGATGACGATCAATGCCAACGGTGGTGCGATGGCGACATTGGGAGGGTATGTCGCGGCGGCACATGTCGCATGTGCCGCACGCGACGTTGATTTCCCCCACGACTCGCTTGCCGACCCATTCGGGCGAGCCCTGCACCACCTCGGCCACAAACTCATGGCCCAGAATGCCGCTGAAACCCATGTAGCCGCGCACAAGCTCCATATCAGTATTGCACAGGCCCGCCTGACGAATCTTGAGCAGAGCCTGCCCTGGCTGTAGCTCAGGGACAGGCTCATCCTTCAAGAATTGCAGCTGCCCCTTACGGTAAGCCAGAGCACGCATCGTGGAGGTCCGTTCACGCGCAGACATTAGGACAGAGCCTCAGCACGGGCCTCTCTGCGTTCATACCAGGGTCCGGTAAACGGAATTTCGCCTTTTTCCCACGCCACCAGCAGTGGTACAGCGGTAAACAGCGATGAATAGCTGCCCGTCATCAAACCCGCGAACATGATGAAGATGAATTGACGGATTGTCTCGCCGCCAAACAACAGCAGCGCGATCATGATGAAAAATGCGTTCAACTGAGTCGCGAGGGAACGGTGGATGCTCTCCCACACGCTGCGATTGACAATCGTCTCATAGGGTTCGCCTAGATGCAGCGGAATGTTCTCGCGGATACGGTCAAAGATGACGATGGTATCCTGCACGGAGAAGCCAACCACTGTCAGGACCGCAGTCAGGAACAAGGCATCGACTTCCCATCCGAACAGCAAACTGGTCAGCGAGGCCACGCTCATCACCACGAGAATATCGTGCACCATCGCTGCAATCGCACTGAGACCATAACGGAAGGCATTCGGCACCTGACGGAACGCCAGCGCAATAAACGCTGTCACCACAAAGGCTGTGGCAATCGTGGCAAGAAGCGCTGTTCGGCTCACCTCCTGGCCGATTATTCCTGAAACAGACTGCTGTTGAAAGCTGTCACGGTCGATGGGCGCGATTTGTCCGAGGCCAGACAGAATTGTCTCAATAACAGCCGATTCCTGGTACGCACCGCGTACAGACCAGCGATTTGAGTCTTCCAGGCCGAGATGCTGGATGATGACATTTTCATCCCCCACACCTGCAAACACAGCGCGGATATTCTCTTCATTCGCACCCGGCCCGGTGAAGGTGAGATCATAAATGCTGCCACCCGTAAAATCGATGCTCAGGCGAAAAAGAGAGCCTGTTGTGACCAGCGAATAGGCCATAATCATCAGACCCGGCACAATTAGAAACGCGGAAATGATCGCAAACAAGCGGCGTTTTTCGACGATATTGAACATAGTGTGTATCTCCCTAAACGCCCATGAGCCAGGAACGAGCAGCAATCGCGTTATATCCCAGGCGCACCAGCAGTGCGAGGAAGGTACGCGTCACCAACACGGCTGTAAACAAGTTGACGAACAAACCCAGCGCCAGGGTCACGGCAAAACCACTCACGACACTTGCGCCTGGTGTCTGTCCGAAGACGAACAAAATCGCGCAGATGATAATCGTCGAGAAGTTCGAGTCGCGGATGGATGTCCAGGCACGATCAAAGCCCAGTGTCAGCGCCTGATGCAGCGGCTTGCCCGCACGCAGTTCCTCTTTGATACGTTCAAAGATGAGGATATTGCCGTCGACAGCCGTTCCGATGGAGATCAAGAAGCCTGTGATCGCAGGGAGTGTCAGCGTAACCGGAATGAGTTTGAACAGAGCAAAATTGATGATGATAAACACTGCCAGCGCGATGTCTGCCGCGATGCCTGCCACGCGATAGTAGACGAACATAAATATAAACACGACCATCACGCCAATGACACCCGCTTTCACGCTGAGAGCTACCGATTCTTGACCGAGTGTCGCGCCGACTTCTTCCACGCTCAAAACACGCAGCGGAACCGCCAGAGCACCGGAACGCAGTTGCAGGGCGAGCTGAGTGGCTTCATCTTCCGTGAAGTCGCCCTCGACAATACCGCGATCCGACAGGGCCGAATTGATACGGGGTGCAGACAGCACTTCGCCATCCAGCACAATCGCCATCGGTTCACCGATACGCGAGGCTGTGAAGGTGGCGAATTTGGTGGTGCAGTCACCGGGCTTAATTTCAAAGGCGATATACCACTGCGCAATGGCCGCCTGGTCCGTCTGGGCATACTGGGCGCTGGCTGCTTGCAAGCAGGCCCCTGTAATGACCGTTTCAAAGGGCTGGCCCGTCGTGGGATGGGTAACACGGGGCTGCACAGGAGGCAGGCTCGGATCAGGGGTGGACTGCGGTGAGGGTTCTGCATCTCGCAGGGAGTTCAGGCGGTCTTGCTCAGTTGACAGAATACGCTGGCTCACAAAGCCCTGCGCCTGACTGCTAAGGCCGCCAAAATCGACAAATTCAAGCAACGCGGTCTGCTGGATGGTATCGACAGCCGTTTGACGATCACGCACACCCGGCAGTTCAACCAGAATGCGGCTTGAGCCTTGCACCTGTATGGTGGCTTCCGTCAGACCCAGGCCGTTCACACGCCGACCCACGTTATTGGATGTTTCAACGAGATCTTGCTGCGTGAACGAACCGGCAGGCAAATCCGCTTCGAGAAGCACACGCAAACCACCGACCAGATCAAGGCCCAACCGCTGATTGATCGGCACGCTAAACTCAGCGGTGCCATCACTGTCACTATCTAAGATGATTGATTCAGTGCAACGCACATCCTCGGTGAATATCTTAGGGTCACGAGCATAATCAATACAGATTGGCGCATCAAGATCAACGCCTTTGGTCATCGCAGGGAGAGCGACCCAGGCGCAAAAAGCAGTTAAGACCAGGATGAACAGCAGCCATCCAGGATTGGTTTTGACCATTGAGTTCTTACCTTCCATAAAAAGCGCCACACAACCGCGTGGCATAACATGTCCTTAAATCAAGTGCGCCATGCATTACTGCACAGCCGTTTGTGTATCCTCACGCAGCCCGATTTGCGCATTCCGCGCAACCGCTTCTGCATCATAACGCTGGACAATCGCGGCAGTCACAACGCGAATTTGTAGATCAGGCGCAATTTCGACCCAGGCAATTCCCTGCTCGGCATCGATGCGCTGCACACGGCCAATGACCCCGCCAAAGGTCACGACCTCATCCCCGGCGCTCAATTCACGCGCCATTCGCTGGCGCGTTTGAAATTCACGCTGGCGAGGGAAAACAACCATCGCCCAATAGGCCCCTAAACCCAGGACCATAAGGAGCGTCAACAATAAAAGTTCTCCCATTTTCCGTGCGTCTCATGAATGCTGGACAGCTAAACGCGGCGATTATAGTCTTCTCATAAAAGCGTTGCTAGGCCAGTGATCACTTTTTCATCAATCTTGAAAGACTGATGATGCATACGGGATGAAAGGTTCGTGATAGACTCTGCTTATCTAACGTCTTTTCCACGACTGAGAAACTCACTATGGCCTCTACGAATCGAATCTACCGACGCCTTAACTCGGTTGACGACTGGCGAACGGTACTCGCTGATCCGATAAAGCACTGGCGCACAGGCTATTCAGCGAAAACACTCGCCTACGCCTGGTCAGAGACCAAATCATGGCCGCCCGAAATTGCGGCTCTCTGGCAAACAAGCCCAAATCCCTCGCTCCATAATCCTGACCCTCTTTTGATGCTGGCCGAGCATCAAGTGAAGCTACCGGGGAGTGGATTTGATTCACAGAATGATCTTTTTGTGATTGCCAAGTGCACCGATGGGTCTCTGCTGAGTATCATGGTGGAAGGAAAAGTCGATGAGTCATTTGGGCCCACCGTCGCCAAGTGGAAAGTGGATGAGGGCTCATCGCCCAACCGCCGCGCTCGTCTGGAAGGATTGTGCACCCTGATCGGTCTTGAGTCTGCTCCGGATGCCATTCGCTACCAACTGCTTCATCGCACCGCGTCTGCCATGATTGAAGCTCAGCGCTACAATGCCAGCCATGCAGTGATGCTGGTGCATTCGTTTACCACCCTGACCATCGATAAAAACTGGGATGATTTTCTCGCCTTTATCTCACTTTATCGACAAACGTGTGAACGCGGCCAGCTCATCGAATTGGGCGTATTTGGAGGAATTCATCTGCTGGTGGGATGGGCAAAAGGCGATAAAGCCTATCTCGAAAAGTAAATCAGGCGATAGTCCTATGGGTTAACTGCTTGACCCTCTGCCTATCACCCCCTAAAATACGACTTGGTCTCTTTACGCGGCCTATTATGAATTAAACGGGATTATCCTCATGCGTAATACAACATTGAAGCGATTTTTAGGGCTGGGTGTGCTGACTGTGCTCGGAAGTATAGCATTGTCCGTGAACGCACAGCAGGCCGTCACCAGCCTGACCCTGAGCAACAACTCCGGCGATACCAACGGGGAATGGATCATTCAGGGCGAGCGCACGCTTATCCTGAACGGCTTCGATACCGGGCCGTCAAATATCTTAAAGCCCTATACTATCAACGCCATCACACTCGATGTCACAACGCCTATTGGTGATGCGCCTGTGACCGTCGTGGTGTATGAAGACCCCAATGGCGGCTCCCCTGTGGATGCCACCCTCATCGCCCGTACAGATGTCGTTCTTAGCAGCGCAGGCGTGGCCCGCGTTGTGCTGCCGCAGCCACCCACCTCAGAGTCACAAATCTTCTGGGCAGGCTTCTACTTGCCGACGAACTTTGCCTTCAATGCAGATCAAGGTGGCACGTCAGTGCTCACTTACTGGGCATGGGCCCCAGGAGCCGAGTTTGATCTCAACAATCTGGCCAGTGCGCCTGTCTTTGGCCCCTCCAATGGCACGGCCCCTGTCAATATCGATCTGAAGGGTGTGGCCCGCATTACCGCCGAAGTGATGCCGCCAGTGGCCCAAACAGCAGGCTTTACGCCGCAAACCGCACCGCTGGGTCGCCAGATCATCGGAGATGCCAATACAGTTCTTACGCCTATGGTGCCCTATCCTGAATGCAGCACGCTGCTGTACGATCAGGAGGATGTCAACATCGCCATCAACAACCGCTATCGCTTGTTATGCCGCGCCGATGTGCTGCAAGATATTCCCGGAACCGTTGGTACGGGCCTTGTTCTTAACACGGGCAATCTGGCCGAAGGCATCCGCACATTCATCAAGGGCGGCTACGTCTTTGATATTTTCACCAGCAACACCGATCATCTCAACCAGGGATCGCCGGATGGCTCCGCGACACGCCTGCCCACTGCCATCACTCACTGTCTGCAACCTGCTGCCGAGCATCTGGAGCGGGCCATTATTGCTGTGGCATACGGAGCACCGACACGCTGGTATATTCTGCCCACCCTGCGCCTTGGTAACACCATCTGTGCAGAATTGACGAATGTTGGCCTTGTGACCTACCTGCTTCCTGTGAATACAGATCAGCAGGACATTCCTCTCAGCTCCAATCTGTATTTCACCTATCTGCCATATATCAAAGACTCTGCCTTCGTTGGTTGTAATCAGCTCAATACCATCGTCTGGGCGGTGCGCAATGATGGCTTTGAAGGCCCGGATGGATTCAATGTGGACTTCACCATGACCCATCGGCGCACGAGTTTGAATGAGCGGTTCTTTACGGCCCGTGTCAACGAGATTGGTCTGGGTGAGACGATTGAGATCGGCACACCCATAACTCTGCCCCGCCTTTATGGAAACGAGAATTACCGTGTCACAATCACCCTTGATCCTGCCAATCTGGTGCCAGAGTTGAATGAGGGCGATAACATCGCCACGTTCGATTTCACGCTCAATAAGACATCGCAGTGTGGTAAGCCCAAATAGCTCATCTTAAACCTGCCAGGGCACATGCTGCCTCACCGTGCCCTGGCAGATTTCTCTAAACGGAAAGAATTTGTCTCCATGCGTATCATAACCAATAGTCGTCTGGCATTGCGCAACCGCAAAATTGCGACCAATCTATTTTTGCTGACGTTCGCGCTGCTTATCGGCGGCTTTATTTTTATCAACATCGGTATTTTTACAGGCGATGCCGCGAAGCCCGAACCGCTTCTGCTCCTAGCACAAGGCCTTGCCATTCCGGTGACCTTCATCCTGACACTTTTTTCGATCCGCATGACGAATTTATGGGCGCGGCGGCCTTATCCTGATGAATCTCTCAACGAGGGCCTGAAGGGTCTGAGCAAAAAGAGCGTGATCTATCACTACTATCACATTCCGGCGCGCCATGTGCTGTTTAGTCCACAGGGTATCTTTGCCATCACCACCCGCTGGCACAATGGCAAATACAGCGTCGAAGGCAGCCAGTGGCGCACCAAAGCAGGCCCAATGTCGCGGCTTCTGGCAACTTTGCGTATGGACGGTGTGGGACAGCCTACAACAGATGCCAAAAATGCGGCGGAGCATCTCCAAAAGCTGCTGCAAGATGTTGGTATTACGACCCCTGTACAGCCCATCATTGTCTTTCTCGATTCACGGGCACAGGTTGATGCCACGAAATCGGATGTTCCAGTCATGTTCGCTGCCATTAAGCACGAGAACAGCTTCACGGATTATCTGCGCAACCTGAACAAAGGCGTGGAGATGACCAAAAAAGGCGCGGTCATGCCCATCACCGAGCAGCAAATCGCGGCTTTTGAGGCAAAAACCATCGACAAATCACAGGCGTCTGTGAAAGAAACAGCCTAGTACGACGACCACCTTAAATTGCAGGGCGCAGCATGCTGCGCCCCTACAGAACCACCCGTCATTCTCATCTTGTTGGCGTAGTAGTCCCTTTTAAACATCATTAAGAGGGCATGTCAACATCATGGCATATCCCTGCATTTTTACTCCCCCTAATAGGCATTTCTCTATGCCCCATTCAAAACACTCTTTTGTGTCCTATCTGCCTCTAATCGCCATTCTGCTGCTTGGATTGGGGCTGCGGCTTTACCGCCTGGATGCCCTGCCGCTTCGTGGGGATGAAGGCTTCAGTGCGCAAAATTGGGCAGCACAGCCGTTTTTCACGACGCTGCAAACAACCGCGACCATTGAGCCGCATCCCCCACTCACTTATGCGGTCTTTCGCGTCTGGGGGGTGCTGTTTGGCACACAGCATGAGGTGATCTTGCGCCTTCTGCCCGTGCTCGGCAATTTGATCGGCATTGCAGGGCTGTATGCCCTGGGTCGCCGCCTGCACAGTCATACAGCGGGTATGCTGGCTGCCTTCTTCTGGGCGATCAATCCCTATCAAATCTGGCATGCGCAGGATTTTCGCAATTATGCCCTCTGGTCCACCACGAGCATTGTGGCGCTCTGGTTGGCTGTGCGCGTGGTGCAGCGCCGACGCCCACTGGATTGGGCGTTGTATGGCGCGGCGGTGCTCTTTAGCGCCATGATCTTCTATTTCGATCTGCTGGCGATGGGCGCGGTGGGCCTGTTTGTGCTGATCGTTTATCAGCATGAAAGAGGTTTCGTCGCACGCTGGATGCTGTTCAATGGCGCGATTGCGGCAATCGTCGCGGTCACATTTCTTGTCCTGCAAGGGAGTCTGGTGGGGAGCGGGGCTTATGCAGGCACAACCGCCTATGCTGATCCAGTGAGGCTCGTTACGGTCTTTCTGCCCACCATCGCATTTGGCGATACCATGCCCAAATCGCTGATGGCCGCTCTCGGCGTCTTATTTGCGCTTCTGTTTCTGGGCGGATTGTGGTTCCTTGGACGCAATCAGCCATCCACAGCAGCAGCCAACCATCAAACCATCACGCACTTTTCGCCCTTTCAAACGTCTTTCTTTCTGGCCTGCATGGGGATTGTGCCGCTCGTGGCGCTGTGTATCGCCGCACTGAAATTTGGTATTTTCACGCCGCGCTATGTGATGATCTCAGCCCCGGCGTACACGCTCCTCGGAGCGTTTGTCATCGTAACGATATGGCACAGCAAATCACCATCTAGACATGGTTTGGCCGCTGGACTTTTTATCGTATGGCTAGGCCTTAACGCCTACACGCTCGATCTGTATTACCACGATTCAACCTATGCTAAAACGCGCGATTGGCGGGCGCTGTCGGTCTATCTTGCGCAGAATGTGACAGCCGATGATGTCGTCATTCAAACTGCTGTGGATGCCGGATTTGGCTATTACTATCACTTGATTGGCAGCGCGGCACTGGATATTGGCCTGCCCGATAATTTTGATCAGCCTGCCGATGAAATTCGCTGCATTCTCAAAGTGCGTACTGCAATGCATCGCAGCCTATGGGTGGTGGCGCGTACCTTCGATGATTGGCCCAATTTTGGCGTGGTCGAGGCGTGAGTGGATGCCAATCTTCAGCGTGTGCGTCAAACGGTCATTGATGAGCTTCCCGTGCGCCAGTACATGCCCTGGGAGGTCTCGCTGGATGAGGTTGGCACTCCTCCGACAGCAACATTTATGCCCTATGTCGATCTTGCAGAGTCGCACATCTTTACACCACCTGAACCTACGGGCGAACTGACAATCTGGTTGTATTGGAAGCCGCGCCAAACATCTGAAACACCACTCAAGGTCTTTGTGCATTTGATCGGCCAGGAGATCAACCCTGTGACAAGCTCACCTCTCTGGACACAGTCGGATTATGAGCCGCAGCAGGGCCGCATCCACACCAATTCATGGGAGGTTGGGACGTTGTATCGTGATGTGTATACGCTAACAGTGCGTGATTTGCCGCAGGGAGAGTATCAAATTGTGGCTGGGCTGTACGATCCTGCTACCAATGTGCGAGTGCTGACAGCAGAGGGTGAAGATGGCGTGTTGATTGGGAAACTGGTGATTCCGTAGAGCCTCAGTGAGAGCAAAACCAATCACAGACAACCTCAAAAATAACAGGTGTAGGGTCGACCCAGCGGGTCGCCCCTACAGAAATCGTATTGAGACGTGTAGAGGCATTGCGTGCCACGCCTCTATAATCTCGATTTAACCGCCTGCCAATGTCGCTGTGGCAGCAGCATCCTGCGTCACTATCGGCATAACCTCTTGTGTGACCAGCGGCATAGCCTCCGATGTTACATCAAGGCCCGCGTCAGTTGGGGCGACCAGAGCGCCGCCGGTTGTTTGTAGTGCTGCAAACAGGGGACGAGCTTCTCCCGCCGTATTGATCACACTGTAGTAGCAGGCTTCCGCACTGCCAACCTGACAGCCGTTCAAGTTATACAGGAACATCGGCCCGACATAGCCGAGCGAGTCCCCGATTTCAAAGGCGCGTGGGATATACACAGCCTGTTCAGCAGCGCTTGTGTAACCAAAGAATGGCACTTCCGAGCGATTCGGTGCTTCGAGCGTGTTGCCCTCAGTTGTGCCCCAACCAAAGCGTGTCACCCACACAGGTAAATTGCTCTGCTTGGCTGAGAGAATCTGCTCATAAGCATTGAGCGTCTCCAGGAAATAGAAGCGCTTGTTATCGAAGTGCGTATCGACCCCGGGTGTGGGATTGCAGCATAGAGCATCAGGCGGGTTAGCAAAGCCATCGGGCTGAGCGCCAATGCCATCGGCCACTGTGGCAACGTTTTGATCAATCAATGCAGCCAGGAATACCTGATCATCAATGGCGTTCACGCGATCATTGAAGCCTGTCGGGGCAAGCCCGCCTGTAACGACAAATGCTTCAGGATCAGCCGCTTTAATCGCCGTATAGCCTGCACTCAGCAGATCGATATAGCGGGCATCAGACATGCGTGTTGCTTCACGCGAAGGCACTGTGGGTGAAATCCACGAACGACGCAGATTCGGCTCCGACCAGATTTCGTAGGCCTGCACCTTGCCTGTGTAACGTGTCGCGATCTGACCTGCAAAGGTACCAAAATCGGCCATAGTATCGGGCGGTCCATACTGCGAGAGGCTCAGGACGTATTCTGTCGCAGAGGGGCGTGTCCAATCTGGGGCTCCTGTGAGCGTGAGCATCACCTTGATTCCCGCAGCATTAAATGTATCGACAGCCTCATCAAAGGTCGCAAGATCAAGTGTGCCTTTGGTCGCTTCGACAGTGCGCCAATTCATGCGAATTTTCACCCATGACATACCCAACTGCGACACCTGGGCCGCCAGAGCTTGTACATCGGTGGTGTCATCAAGGAATATTTCGATTCCACGCCCAAAGTCAGCCTGGATGGTTCGTACTGCGGTGCTTCCAACAGTCGTCGCCGTTGGAGGTGTCACCGTAGCAGTCCCAGCGGGTGTGGTGCTGCCCGGTGTGGTGGGAACAAGCAGTTTTTGCCCGGTGATAATGATATTGATATTGGAAAGATTGTTCAGGCGCTGCAATTCACCTGTCGTGGTCTTGAATTTGACCGCCACGCGATAGAGCGTATCGCCTGTTACAACCGTATAGCTGGTCGTGCCTGCGGGCGTGTTAGGCGTGGCTGTGGCAGAGGGTTTCGTCGGAGCAATTGTCGCTGTTGCAGCGGGATTGATAGTCGGGACAAGAGTTGTCGCCACAGTGGTGCCAGTTGCGACAGGTGTGGCCGTGCCAGTGGTCTTGGGTGGGATAACAATCGTCTGACCTGTGTAGATCAAACTGGGATTAGTAATGCCATTGGCCGCTGCCAGCGTCGCAGTCGTCAGACTATAGCGCAGAGCAATGCGAAACAGTGTATCCCCTGCCTGAACAACATAGGTTGTGCCCCCGGCAGCAATCACAGCCGTCCGCGTCACATTGATTGGGGCCGTGGGCGTGGGTGGCAGCAGTGTGCGCGTCACTGTGGCAGTCGACGTTGGGGCTGCTGGTGTAACCGACGAAGTGACCGTTGGTGTTTGGGCAAAAACAGAGGCAGGAAGGGCGCTCAACAGCAGCAGGAAGGCCGCCCCCCACAGGCGATAGCGCATGGTCAACTCCTTAGAATCCAAATTTATAATGAACGAAACACGTCGTTCATCATACCCTCAATACACAGAACGCGCTAACGAGCGTCGTGCTATAATTCTGCCTATTCAGGTTCATTGGCGTTCACTTTCAGAGCGACGCCTCATAAAAAAGGTCACCTCATGACTCTCAACCGCGCCCGCATCTGGGGCATTATTCTCACCATTATTGGGGCTGTCCTGGCAATCCTCTTTAGCCTCACGCTGACCAGTCAGGCCGAGACGGGCGGATCACTTGTCCTGGGTGGCGCAATTGGCTTTCTTGTTGTCGCGCCCTTCATCATCGGCGGTGTCTATCAGTTCTGGCGCGGCAGCGCTTCTGAAATTGAATTGAATGCCGAAATGCCTGCTCAACGCGAACTGATGGATCGCCTGCGCACCCGCCCTAACTCGCTGGCAGAGCTAGCCACTCACCTCCAGCTCGATCCCGAAGAAGTGCTCTCCATCATCGATCAGCTCCATAAACTGGATTTATTTCATGGCTACCGCACGCCTGAAGACCAGATTATCTACGTCGAGACGGATACTATACGCGCCCTGACACGCTGTGCTGTGTGCAGTACACCGATTAAAGGGCTACCGCAGCAGGTTGTCACATGCCCCAAGTGCAAGAGCGATTATTATCTCTAAAGATAATTCGGCTCTTTGCTGCTATCAGTCATCATTTTTCTGTAAAGAATTCCCCCCACTCTTTCGGGGGTCTATCGTCACATTTTGTAAAGTCCTCTATACTGAAGTGAGACAAACCATCGCAAGGGGACAAAAATATGCCCATGACGAATTTGTACGACAAGATCATCAGTGAAAAAGGTGGCTTTGAGAAACTCATCGCCAAAATTCCCGGTTTTCGCGGCTATCAGGAGATGCAAGCCCGCCGTCAGGCTGATACCCTTCTACGCCAATATTTGGGGGTGCGCCTGGAACAGGTGGTGCGCCGTTTTACGCGCCTCGAAAGTGAGATCCTCGATGGCGGCAAAGGGCTGCGCTATATGACCCGCACCCGCGAGGTCAAATCCAAATTGCAGGCGTATACCGACATTATCACCACAGCGAACCCCAAATACTCCGGTATGTGGGCCAGCGTCAAAATCGATGGGGATGCCCTCGAACGCATCTATGCCTTTGATGAGGCACAGGTTCGCTACATCGATGATTTGGAAGGCAAAATTGATACCCTGAGCGATGCCCTCAAAGGGGATGATTTCTCGCAAGAGCTTGAGTCAGTCTTTGATACCGCTGTTGAAGCCATTGATGCCTTTGGCCTGCGTGACAATGAGATTTTACAGCTCGACAGTGAACTGGGCAGCAACCGTGAAGCGCGTTCGAGCATCCCATCTGATCCTTCCAGCGTGACATGGCATGCCCGCCCTGACGACAGCGAAGCAAAGTCTGCCAGCCTCGATGATTTGCCAAATAGCAGCAAAGATTAAGTGATCGACCACTCACACTATGTTTAGGAGATTTGGAATGCCTCGTATTATTGATGTCATTGATCACGTCAATGTGATGGATGATGAATTTGTCTATCGTGAACCGCAGCAGGGCAGCGGTGATTGGCGCTTTGGCTCACAGGTGATCGTGGGTGAGAGCCAGGTGGCGGTGTTCGTGCGCGGTGGACAGGCGTTGGATGCCTTCGAGACCGGACGGCACACGCTCTCTGTCGCAAACCTGCCGATTCTAGCCAGCATCATCGGACTGGCGACCAGTGGACGCACCCCCTTCACAGCCGATTTGTACTTTATTAATTTGAAGGATATGCCGCAGGTCGGTTGGGGCACAAGCCAGCCCATCCCAATGGAAACCCCCGGCAAAGGGATGGGCGCTGTTCTGCTCACCACCTTCGGCACGATGAGCCTGAGCATTGCCGATCCGACGCGCTTCCTCAAGAAATTTGCGGTGGGCAAGCCGATCACCCGTCTGGCTGACATCAAGACGGCCATTCAGACCAAGCTCATCGGTGAGCTCACCGTGCTGCTGATGGGATCAGGTGTGGAGAGTGTGCCCGCAGCCAACGGCTTCCTGAATGATCTGGAAGGCGCGATGCTCGCCAAACTCAGCCAGCAGTTTGAGGATGAGTTCGGTGTTCGCGTCAAATCCATCGATGCAAACCCCTTCAATGCCAAGCAAGCCACACCCGATGAGATGATGAATTATGTCAGCATCGAGGTCTATGAGCGCATGAAGCGTCTTGACATCGCGCAGACAGCCGCAGGCAATCCCGGCATGGCAGGTGCGACGATTGGCGCTGGCATGGGCATGGGCATGGGTCAGGTATTGGGCAACAGCATGATGTCCCCGGATCAGCAGCAGGCCCAGCAGACCCAGCAGATGATGAACAATATGATGATGCAGAAGATGATGGACATGATGAACAACGGCGGGCAAAATCAGCAGCAAGCCGCCCCGCCGCCTGCCCCTGCTCCCTCAGCCGCCCCCACCACCAAAGCCGAAATTCAGGCCATGATCGATGGCCTGGATATGCGCTTCTCAAAGGGCGAAATCAGCGAGGAGACATACAGCCGCCTCGTGGCCCGTTGGGAAGAGAAGCTCAAGGGCATGTCGTAGAGAGCATAGCGACAAGATGGCGGGTGTCCCCGTAGGGTCGCAGCTAGTAGGGGCATGGCGTGCCATGCCCTCAAATAGGCATATCCAGCACGGGCGACCCATGGGTCGCCCCTACACCTCCTGATTTTAGGATAGCCCCGCACCAAAAATGTCTCGCATAGGCAGACGAAAATCGGGCAGTACATCCTCACCTGTGAGAGTGCCCTCAAGTGTCAGATGGGTTGTGAGAGTCTGGCCATCCGTCTGTTTATGATAGATTGTGGCAAGCTGCTTGTCCGGATCAATGACCCACACAAGACGCGAGCCATACTGGAGATACGTTTTAACTTTATAGTTCATTTCACTGGCGCTGTTCGATGGCGATAGAATCTCAACGGCCAGATCAGGGGCAAATTCAAAACGTTTGGCAAAAGGTGGAAAGATCCCTGCGGCAAACGACACATCCGGCTTGAGCACCACCCCTTGCCCCATAAAATAGTCGAGGTTATCGCCCGCGACAAAGCCCAGAGAACGTTCAATCACATAATTTGAGATAACTCTGACAAGCAGTGTCACGATCCAGACATGAAGCGGGCTCGGACTTGGCATTTCAACCAAAACTCCCTCGTGAAGTTCGTAACGTTTCCCATCATCCGTCAGTGATATGTAGTCGGCGTTGGTCAGGCGTGTGCGGGAAATGTCCATAAGCCTCTGCTTTCTCTCCTGCTTTTATGATACATCCAATTTGCTGGCTCGCCCTTGCCTGCAATCTCCCCTACGGGCCTGAAGGATTATCCCATCCCAAATAAACGATAAGACCGCAATCTCTTGCGCCCTCATGTTCTTCATTTTCAAATGTCTATTTGATCTAGCGTCCGGCCACTAAAAGCGCCAGCGGGCACAAGCCGATCACGGCCAGAATCGCCAGCGACAGCAGCGCCAGAGTCACCCCATCAAGGCGTTCTTCTTCATAGCGATTGACGCGATAGGGCTGGCTGCTTCCCATGTTGCCGTATGGTTGATTATTGCCATAGGCCGACATATTGCCCGAATCGCCCTGGGCCCGCATCTGCTGCGGCGGCGGCGGCACCGTGTAGCGCTGTTCCAACGGCGGCGGTTGCAGCGGCGACGGAACAGATGCCTGTGCCCCTGGCATATTGGGCTGGCGCGGATTGTAGGGCTGTGGTGCAGACGGAGCAGCACTAAAACGCGCCGTCGGCTCACTGTTTGGCGCGACGGGCGGCATCGAGACCCCTGGACGACTATTTGGGATCGGTGACACAATCGTGGGCGGCTGCGTCATGCCCGAAGGCGGCATGGGCGGCTGAGATTGGGATGGCGCAGCGGGCGCTTGCTGCGAGTTCGACACAGGCGGCAGCGGATTACGCATCGTGTACTCACGCGATTGATTGCGCAGTTGGATCAGCACCTGTTCCAATTGTGAGCCCGTTTGATAACGCTGCCCAGGCTCTTTGCTCATCAGGCGCTGCACAATCTTCGAGAGCGATTCGTTCACAGTTGGCGTAAAGTCCGTGACTGCGGGAATAGGGCTCTGAATATGCGCCATCGCCAGATCTTGCTGGCTTGCGCCACTGTACGGCAAACGCCCTGTCAGCATCTCAAACATGACAATGCCAATGGCATACACATCTGCGGCAGGGCCAGGCGGTTCGCCGCGTGCCTGCTCAGGCGCGAAGTAGTGCGGGCTGCCCCACACGATCTCGGCACGCTGCTGCGGCTGTGTATCGGTCAGGGCCTGCGCGATACCAAAGTCTGTGATTTTGACGACCTTCTCGCGGGTCACGAGAAGATTTTGCGGCTTCACATCGGCATGGACAAGACCGGAGCGATGAGCATAGCCCAACCCTGCTGCGATCTGGATACTCATATCAAGCACCTGATCCACAGGCATAGCCCCCTGCGCCTTGATAATGCGCTTGAGGTCCTGCCCCTCGATGAGTTCCATCACAATATAATGTGTGGGCCCATCGCTGCCCACGTCATAAACGGTGACAATGTTGGGGTGCGATAGATTGGCGATGCTGCGGGCCTCCTGCTTGAATTTCTCCAGAAAGGAGGGGTCCTGCGTGAGACTGGGGCGCAAAATCTTCACAGCAACATTGCGCCCCAGCAGGCGATCAACGGCTTTATAGACGACAGACATGCCGCCCGACCCTTGTTGGGCCACCAGCTCATAGCGATTGTTTAAGACTGCTTCACCAGCCATAGGTTCGGTGATCCTCTCGTTCGTGGTCGGGTTGGGCATTTGGTCGAAACTGTTCGACCTCTAAGGGCGCATCATGGGATCGAAGAGATGACGGTATTCTAGCAAAGCCCCGCGATCCGTCATACTCGCAATATAATCTGCAACGACACGCGCCACCCCATCGGTGACCATCTTGGCTTGATACTCGTTCGGAAGCTGCCGGGGCTCCTTGAAATAACTGCGAAACAACGCTGAAAGAAAATGATCAGCCCGCTCCGACATGCGCACGACCCGATAATGCCGATACATATTTTGATACAGAAACGTCTTGAGCGCCTTATTCAAAAGGGTCATTTCGTCGCTGTAATTGACAACATTTTGCGTGTGCCGCTGAATATCTTCGGGACTCTGCGGATTGAGCACTGCAATGCGCTGACTGGTGGCTTCCAGCACATCGTTGACCTCTATCCCCACCAGCTCCCGAATGAAGCGATGGCGTGTCACCTCATCCAATTCACTGTCATTGCACTTCAAACTGTCACACAGTCGCCGCCAGATTTCCAGTTCGCGCAGTTGATCCGGTCTGAGCAAGCCAGATTGCAGCCCATCATCCAGGTCATGGGCATTGTAGGCCAGTTCATCCGCAATATTGGCGATCTGGGCCTCGACGCTGCCGCGCGTGTGGACATCAAAGCCGGTGATCCCCAGGAGATCATAATCGGTCTCGTGTTTGGCGATGCCCTCCAGCGTTTCATGTGTAAGATTTAACCCCATCCAGTGCGGATAGCGACGCTCCAACTCGGTCACAACACGATAGCTTTGATGGTTGTGATTGAAACCACCATCGTCTTTCATCAGGTGATTGAGAACATGCTCGCCCGCATGACCAAAGGGTGGGTGACCCAGATCGTGCGCAAGGCAGATCGTCTCTGTCAAATCTTCATTGACGCCCAGAGCACGGGCCAGTGTGCGTCCCACCTGTGCCACTTCTAACGTATGTGTGAGGCGTGTACGATAGTAATCTCCCTCATCATTGACGAAGACCTGCGTTTTGTATTCTAGCCGACGAAACGCCGCTGAATGCACAATCCGATCCCGATCCCGCTGAAAAGCCGTACGATAGTCGGGTTCGTGATCACGATGAAAACGCCCACGACTTTCGCCGCTGCACAGCCCATAAGGAGCCAATCTCATGCGCTCTTGTTTCTCAAGGATTTCACGGGTCACGTACATGAAATGCCTGCCTCACTCGTTGCACATCGACATACGCGTATTGTACGCGGATTGCGAGTTTGTACCTAACACCTTTATCGGTCATAAGACACCGGTGAGAGGATATGACCTCTTAAACATCTTTCTTCGATGTTATAATACGTTCTGATCACCCGTATCCCAGGAGACTCTCATGCTGCTTGAACTTGCCATTGGCGATGCGTATGGGGCCGGATTTGAATATGCGAATCGGCAGTTGATTCGGCAGTTCAATGACCTGCACCATTACCATAAACATCCCCGTCACAGCATTGGGCCTGGCCGCTATACCGATGATACGCAAATGACTCTCGCCATTGCCGAGTCGATTGTGAGCGATGAAGACTGGACGCCGCAAAACCTCGCGGAGCGCTTTGTCGATGTATTTAAACGCGATCCCCGCGAAGGGTATGCCAGCCGCTTTTACAGCTTCCTGAAGCATGTGCAGGATGGCGCACAGTTCCTGGCTGAGATCATCCCCACCAGCGACAAAAGCGGCGCGGCCATGCGTTCGATCCCCATTGGCATCTACCCAAATCTACAAACGGTGATCGAACGCACGACGATCCAGGCGACGATTACGCACAACACCCCTGATGGCATCAATGCCGCCGTTGCCACTGCCCTCATGAGCCACTATTTCATCTATGATCTCGGCCCCAAAAACGAGCTTGGCCAATTCATTGAAACGCATGTCAAAGGAAAATGGGCCGATACATGGCAGGGTCAGGTAGGGCCAAAGGGATGGATGAGCGTCAAAGCCGCTATTACGGCCATCCATCAAACGCAGGCCCTCAGCGACCTGCTTCGCACCTGCATCAATTATTCGGGCGATGTCGATACAGTGGCAACGATTGCTCTTGGAGCAGCGTCATGCAGCAAAGAGTTCGTACAGGATATTCCCTCTGTATTGATGGATGACCTGGAAAACACGGCGTATGGCCGCGATTATCTCGTTCGCCTCGATAAAGAGTTGTTTGACTACAGGCAGTCGCTTGCCAAATCCTAATTTGTAAAATTTCTTCCTTCATTTCCATCTATGCCAAACCTTACATGAGCGCCCTCCCTTAGATGTGCTATAATTAGGTCGATTTTGCACGGGTGTAGACGAGTGAAGGTGACATAATAATGTTTGATAATGAACATTTAGCACGCATGATTGAATGGCTAGATGAAGAGCGCCGCCGTGATAAAGGTGTGATTACTACCCTGGAAGAACGGCTGGCACAGCAAAACGAGGTCATGCAAACACTTCAGAGGCGGCTGGGAGGGCTGGAATCCGATCAAGCCTCAATGCAAAGCAGCGTGCTGCCGGCGCAGCGCGAAGCGGAAATTGTCGATACCGTGCGTCGTGAAATGAATCAACTTGTCGAACAAGCCAATGCCCGCCGCCTGACTGCCGAGCGCGAGCTGGAACGGCGTCTCTCCCTTGTCAATGAGCAGGCCAAGCAGCAGCTTCGCGAGATGGAAGAGCGCGTTGAACAAGTTCGGCGCAGCACCAGCAGCCTCAACGTTGTGCGTGATGTCGGTGAACGTGCGGCGGATAACGTCTCAGCCCTTCAGCAGATGGTGACTGATCTCCTACGCAAGGTAGAAGACCTCGAACGCCGCGTGGGAGCCGGGGAAGAGCAGCGCCGCCAGGCCTCGACTCGGTTGACTGAAATCGACAACGAAATGCCGGATATGAAGCGCAACACTGAAAATAACAAAACCAAGCTGCAATTGGTCGAAGATCTGACCATGCGTAACGAGCGCCGTATCATCGACATCCACAACACCGAACGCGAACGCCGCGATCAGATGCAGCAGTTCATCGATCAGCAAACCCTGCTCATGCAGCAGCGCGATTCACAGATCGAAGCCCTCATGAAACGCTTTAGTGATCATGACGGTGAAATGCAGAGCAACAGCCAGCGCTTCGCCTTCTGGGAGCAGACACACCGCGAGATGCGCCATGTGCTTGAGGAGTATCAACGCATTACAGAGCGTTTTGAGCGCCGCTTGAGCGAAGTCTCGGAAGTGCAGCGTCTGAGTGAAGATCGTTTCCGCGAGGAATGGAACGCGTGGGGCGAGAGCGATCAAAAACGCTGGAAGACGCTCACCCTGTCTCACGATGAAATCTGGCGCAACCATGACCGTGAGTTTGAGCAGTTTATCAAGCGCTTCGATGAAATGACCGGGCCAATCCCGCCGCTGCAAGACAGTGTTCGGCGTCTTTGGGCTTTAGAACGTGAGCGTGCCCAGATGTATCGTGATCGCTATCAGGAACTCTTGCTTGAATATGATACAGGCACAGCGTCCGGGACCACCACGCCGCCTGCCAATGGCAATGGCTATTCGGGCAATGGCACAAACGGCACATCATATCGCTAATGGTGGTTTGTACTATGCCACAATGCCGCTTTGACCTCTAAAAATCATAGATGTGTAGGGGCGACCCGCTGGGTCGCCCTTGCAGTAAACATAATTCTGGATGTATCCCCCTGCCCCTAAATGCTATGAAACCGCCATATCCCCATCAGCCGCCGCCGTATCAGGATCACTCGTCTCATCGTCGTCATCATCCGCACTGATATGCACTTCGATAATATCCCCTACTGCCGCCTGTAAACGCTGTGCCGCATTGCCCTGATTAATCGCAATCTCAAGATAATTATTGCTATCGACATGCGCCATCAGTTCACCGCGTGCCCCCTCGTGGAACGAATGCCTCACACCGTAAATCGTCTCGTTGTGAACGCGCACGACGAGATTATCGGCATGAAATGACATCGCCGCTCCCTGCCCTAGCATAGGCTCAAGCAGCAAACGTTCCTCTTCCACATGGCGCAGCCAACCAATGCTTGTGATGAGATTACCAAAGTGATCGATATGCGTCACCTCGCCCATAAGACGATTTTCGCTGATTTCAAGCGCAGGCTGAGGCAGTTGGAAAAGCTCTTCGATAGGGGGGCCAAAGCGCGAAATATCGACGCCGGCAGCCAGATGTGCCGCAGCAGGCGCAAAAATATCCCGCCCATGAAACGTATGGCTCACATTGGGCAGACGATAACGCGGATTTTCCAGCACATGGGCCTGAAATTGGCGTACCTCCGCCATGACATAGGTGAGAATGCCGTTGTCAGGCGCAATGAAGGTATAACCGCCAGCTTTAACGATCAGGGGGCGGCGCGTGCTCCCGACGCCCGGATCAACAATCACCAGAAACGTTGTTCCAGCGGGAAAATAGCGATAGCTGTGGAGCAACGCTAACGCCCCCTCACGCACAGACTGCGGCGTGATGCCATGCGTCACATCGATCACATCCACTTCAGCATAAATATCGCGAATAACGCCTTTCATGACTCCGACGTAAATATCCTGCGTCCCAAAATCTGTAATGAGCGCGATTGTTTTCATATGTCACTTTCCCTTACGCGCAGCCGCACATACGCTATATTGTAGGCCGTTCGTGCTGGTTTGGCGATAATCCACCCCTCTATTAATCCCTATTTGTCGCATAAAGAATGCATCTCTAAGATCACATGCTGAGTTGACCATTGCAACTTTAGAAAACGGCTTTAGATTATATAGAGTGCTCTATTTAATGGAGGGGATATGGGCAAAGGTGAAGAAACCAGAGCGCGTCTGATCGAAACCACCGCCGATCTTATTACGCGTCAGGGTTATCACGCGACAGGGCTTAACCAGATTACCCAGGTGAGCGGCACACCGATGGGGTCGCTCTACCATCACTTTAAGGGCGGCAAAGATGAATTAGTGGTTGCGGCCATGCATGCCAATGGGGATGTGATCGCAAACGCGCTAACGCTGGTGTTCAGTTCTACCACAGATCTTTCCACTGCGATCCAGGCAACAATCGATTTTTTGATCAACCAATTTGAGACAACAAAGTTTCAAAAGGGCTGTCCAATCGCCACAGTCGCCCTCGAAGAAGCTGCAAATAATGATCTGATTCAGGCGGCGGCACAGAGCATCTATCAATCATGGCGGACTCAAATCACCACTTTTTTGATACAGCTCGGCTATGACACGGAGCAAGCGGCCTCGATTGCTTTTCTCACACTCACTGTGATCGAGGGGGCCCTCATCTTCAGCCGAGCCGAACGCAGCAGTGCGCCTTTGAAACAGGCCGCCAGCACTCTCATTACTCTTTTGCAAAAACCAGTTATCTAGAGGAACAAAATGTACGAAATCGCACCCGATGTTTATCTGCTGCGGGGAACACCCGATTATGTCATCAACGTCTATCTCATTGGCAACGTGCTGCTGGATGCGGGAACACGCATGGCAACAGGCGGCATTCTGCGCCAGTTAAAAGGCCGCCACGTCACAGCCCATGCGCTTACCCATGCCCACCCCGATCATCAAGGCGCGAGCAAGACGGTATGCGATACGCTCAATGTGCCTCTGTGGTGCGGTGAAGCTGATGTAGATGCGATGGAGTCAGGCAATATGCATGGACAATTGCCACGCAATATCGTCACGCGTTTGCAAGATGTCTTCTGGACAGGGCCTGCCCATCCCGTTGCAAAAGCCCTGCGCGAAGGCGATGTTGTCGCAGGCTTCAACGTTATCAATACCCCAGGCCACAGTCCGGGTCATGTTTCTTATTGGCGCGAGTCAGATCGCACCCTGATTCTTGGCGACGTCGCCAAGAACATCGACTTTTTCACGATGCGCCGTTCTCTGAGCGAAGTGCCACATATTTTCACGATGCACCTCGCGCAAAGTCGCCTGTCCATCCAAAAACTGGCCGCGCTCAAGCCGCGCATCGTGTGTTTTGGGCATGGCAAGCCGCTGTATGAAGGTACAAAGTTCGTTGAGTTTGCGCAGCGATTGGCAGATACTGATTTGCAGACCCGTAAAGTTATGGTCCGAGCAGAAAAGCACAGACGCTGAGCCGTCTTGATGTTCAGCAGATCACGCCCGTTTGATGCAATGAGTCTGGACTCATTGCTTAATCACTCACCTTAGGCAGCGTGTGCTTGAAATAAGGCTTTTCCAAAGAAATAGCAGTTCCCATTCAGAGAGGGGCACTACGAACAAACCATTTTTGGATCGTCGTCCGTGATTATCTTGTGGCTTGTCCTTTTATTCTACA
>Ga0105046_10003584_pt1 | contig 24647 bp, 16 predicted proteins | sample MAT03_FD_78385 | JGI IMG/M metagenome (GOLD analysis project Ga0105046, IMG submission 78385) | Freshwater microbial communities from Lake Fryxell liftoff mats and glacier meltwater in Antarctica - MAT-03 (megahit assembly) | ecosystem: Environmental > Aquatic > Freshwater > Ice > Liftoff...
ATTGGCTGTGCGCTTCAGGGGCTGGGCGAGGCGACGATCAACGCCAACTTGATGCCTGTGGCGATGGTGCGCGAGGCGATGTGGACGAAGAAGTCGCGCTGGTTTGTCGCGGCGGCGGCGCTCGCGGTCGCGGCGGGCGGCGTGGCGTTTATTCGTCCGGTGATCGACAGTGCGGCACTTGCGAGCGCACCGCGCCCCGCCGAATCGATCGACGGCACCAAGCGGCTTGCCAAGTCACTCGTGTCGGCGTGGAACGCGGAACTGAGCACGGCGAAGCTCGACTTCACCTCGTCGAACAGTCAACTCCTGCTCGCCGGTCGTGATGTGTATGCCGAGATGGCCAACGACTTGCTGGCACTGATCCGCGACGAAGCCGAGAAGGCGGCGGCCAAGCAGAGCGCCGGTGAACCCGCGGCCGTTGGTGCGGCGAAGTTTGAGCGGGTGATTCCGGTGCAGTGGCGAAACAGCTATGAGCTTTATTCCAACTCGAACGAGCCCGGCACGGTCGTGCCGGTGGAGGGCGAGATCAAGCCACATATCAGGAGCCAACTGGAACTGATGATCGTTCTCGACAAGACGCCGGCGACGGCGGTGGTTGATTCGGTGCTGAAGGCGTGGGCGGCGAAGCAGAACGCGCTCTCCAATCGGCCGTACACCATCGTGCTGGACGCCAAGACCGAGTCGTACCAGTTCAAGAGTGTGATGGGTATTGACGAAGAGGCGAAGAAGGACGGCGCGGGTGGCGCCAGCACGCCGCCGCCGCTCGTGGTGGGCGGCCCCAAGCCGCCTCCGCCCGGTCCGCGTCCGCGTCCGGGCAATCGGACGCCGACCCGCGATCCGCAGGGGCCGCCGGCCGATCCGGCGAATCTCGACCCGCAGACCAGCTTCGATCAGCGCAATCCCACTGGTGCTCCATCGACGCCGGGGAAACTCAGTTACGGTGATCTGGACAAGCTCGCATCCTTGGGCAAAGCGCCGGAACTGGGGCCCGCCGGATCCAAGGTTTCAACATTCCTGATAACGTGGGACGCGGTTTTCAAGATGCCGACCGGTGACAAACTGGCGGACGGCACCGCGCCACCCCCGGCAGGAACAACTCCGCCGGGCAAACCCAAGACTGGAGGTGGCAATTGAACAAGCTTCTTCCGTGGGTCAAGGCGCACTGGATCATCGTGGTAAGCGTGGCGGTGATGCTCATCGCGCCGCCGACGATGATCTACTTCGCGAACCAGATCGCCGATTCCAAGGTGGCCGAGGTGCAGAAGCTGGTGTCGGCCGACATGACCGAGCTGGCGGGCAGCAGCAAGGTGACCTATTCGATCGCCGCGCCGACGGTGGGTGGAGCGCCGTTTGAAGTGACGAGCGCCCCCAACGAGGTCTATATCGAAGAGTTTGCCAGGCGCCGCGCCGCGCAGACCGAGCAGCTTTCGAAAATCGGAGCGGTTGCGGTGGCGTTCAACAAGGGCAACCGCGCACCGATCCTCGCGGGGGTCTTTCCGGACTCCGAGTCGCAGAAGATTCGCCGCATCGAGTTTCAAGATGAGTTCATGAAGCGGGCGTTTCCCGCGCTGCTCAAGCGGCTCAAGATCGGCACGACCCAGGACCCGACCGAGGCCAACGCCATTCTTGTTCAGAAGAAGCAGGAGTTCATCGCCAAGAAGACGGGCCAGACCATTGTGCCGGCGGACATGCCGGTTCCCGAAGCGATCATGGCCGAGTATTCAGAAGAGATGCGCAAGCAGCGGATGAGCCTGATGCGCAGAGATGCCGCGTCCAAGTCGATGTATATGACCGATCCGGAACTCGTCTTTCGCCTGCCGCCGGAATCGTCCGAAGCGCCTGACATGCGCACGATGTGGGATGAGCAGTGGCAGTACTGGATCATCGAGGACGTTTTGAATGCGTGCCTGCTGGCGAGCAGTGACGTGGCCGATCAGGGCATTCCGGGAGCGGTGGTCAAGCGGATCGACAATCTGGTGGTCGATCAGATGCGGATGCTCAACTTCGGCGGCGAGGGCGCTCCTCCGGTGGCCGATGCCAAGGCAGCGATCGCACTCGACCCGAAGGTGTCGGTCTCGGGCCGTGTGGCGGGTCCGGGCACCGGCAACGGCTTCTATGACATCCGCACGGTTCGCCTGAGCGCGGTTGTCTCGCTGAACAACCTGCCGCGGTTGGTTGAGGCGTTGGCAGCGACCAACTTCATGACGGTGCTCGACCTTGACCTCGAAGCCGTGCAGACGTTTTCCGACCTCAAAGCCGGCTATTTCTACGGCGAGGAGCCGGTGGTGCGGGCCAATCTTCAGATTGAAACCGTGTGGATTCGCGAGTGGATGAAGCCGCTTATGCCCAAGGTCATTCGCGAAGAACTCGGGGTTGTCGAAGACGCACCGGTTGACCCTGCGGCGGCTCCGGCCGGCGGGACAACGCCTCCGCCCAACGGCTGAGGGGCCACTTGAGTGCTGGGATGATGTTTGGGAAGGTTGGGCTCTGGCTGGATGTTTGTACCTTGCAGTGAGATTCTTCATGGCCGTCAAACGCATCAGTGCGATCGAAGCGAACGTTGAGAAAATCGTCCTTGGGCTGGCAGGGGCCGGCTTGGTGGGCGTGCTCGTCTATCAGTTCGTCGGGCCCCACCCGCTGGTGGCCGTGGGCGCTGGCAACGCGAAGAAGTCGGTGCCGGTGACCGAAGCGTGGCCCGTGGTTGAGAACGAGGCCAAGAGGCTTCGCGGCCTGCTCGAGGCCGTCTCGGCACCGGTCATTCCGGCGCCCACAACGGGCGATCTCGCGGCGGATTTCCGCAAGCAGATTCCGCTGATTCCCTCGGCCCAGCACCGCCCGTTTGTGGTGGCGAGCGGCGACGCGAGGTCGGCGAATCCGGCCAATCCCTCGGCGGGTTTGTCGGATATATATGCCATGCCGGCGATCCCTGCGCTCACTCTACCGGTTGCCGCTTCGTTTGAGTCGACGGTTGATAAGCGCGAGATCGATGCGTCGCCCGATGTGGCCAAGCTCATGCCCAGCACGATGCCCTTTGACAAGGCGGGCGTGACGGTTGAAACGACCTTCAACGGAGAGCTCCTCCGCATTGCGCTCGAAGCCGACCCGGATGGATCGGGCCCGATCAAGCCGCTCCCGGGCATTTGGTGGGACGCGACGACCGCTGCGATGTTCGTTGAAGCTACTCGCGAAGAAATGCTTGCCGATGGGACCTGGGGCAAGTCCACAGTGCTCGCGCCGCTGGCCGGTCGTTTTTCGCTCAAGCCCCAAATTGACAAAGGCGTGATCGGCCGCCCCGCGCTCGAGCGACTGACCGAAGAGGCTCAGCAGGCGGAGAGCGAAGTCCTTCGGCCTGAGTGGTACGCCCGGCCGGTCTTTAACGGCAACCCGATTGGCGAAGAGTGGAAGGCCCCGTCGGAAATGGTGCCGGCTCCCAATGGAGACCCGGACGCACCCAATATCCCCGGGACGCGTCGCGAACTCGCTGAGGTTCAGCGCCGGATTGCCCAACTCAACAAGAACATGGACCAGCTCAAGAGAGTGGGCCCCGGTGGCGGTGGCGGCGGTCCGGGTGGCGGACGCGGGCCTGGTGGTGGCGGTGGCGGGCGGCCGACGGGCGGTGACAACAAGGCCCAGATTGACCGCTTGCAGGCTCAGATCGATGCCCTTACCAAGCGAGCGAAGGAGCTGGAGGACATTCTGACCAAGGCGAATCAGAAGCCGGTGAAGGCAGCGACCCAGACGAACGCGATCCTGCTGGCGGATCCGGCGGTGCAGATGTGGGTCCACGATGCGACCGTTGAGCAAGGCAAAAGCTACCGCTACAAGATGCAGTTGTGGATCAGCAATCCGTTCTTCGGGCGGGCCGGGCTTGCCAAAGAGCAAGAGCCGCTGGCAATGCAGCCGGTGCTCAAGGGCGAGTACTCGAGCTGGAGCAATCCTGTCAGTGTTGACGAAGGAACGCTGTACTTTGTGACGGCCGCGACCGATGCGGCGAGCAACAAGTCGCCCACAAGCCGCGGCGCCTACGCGACGGCCGAGATGTACAGGTTCTGGTGGGGCTACTGGCGCAAGGCAACGCTCACGCTCGATCCGGGCGACAAGCTCATCAAGACACAGACGCTCCCTGACTTTGAGAAGATCCTCGCGATGGCGCCGATGGCGGCAGCGCCAGGCGGACCAGCCGCTCCGCCGCTGGTCGATCCCGCTCCGGCAGGTGGGCCGGGTCGTCGTGTAGGTGGTGGTGGCGCGCCGGCCCCGACGGCTCCGCCGGTGCCGGCCAATCCCGCGGACCCCAATGCCAGGCCGACCCTTGATCTCAAGTCGCTACCAATGGTGCCCCTCGAGATCGCTCGCGACGCGTTCATGCTTGATGTTTCGACGGTTCCCGAGGCCACCAAGTCATTCCAGGTGTACCTCCGCGAATCCAACAGCCAGATCGTCATCCGTCGGCCGGATGTGGACAGCGCCGAGAAACGGCTCAAGAAAGTCCGTGAATCGGCCGCGGCGGGTGAGTCGCTGCTGGCGAAGGCGGCGGGGACGGAAAAGGACCCGGAGCAGCCCAAGCCCAAGCCGAGGCCCGATGAGACCATCCCGCCTCCTGGCGGCGGCGGCGGCGGCGGTGGTGGTGGTGGTTGATGGCCCGAGGAAGAATCCGCAACTGAAAAAGGGCTCCGCCAAGGCGGGGCCCTTTTTGATTTTGGGAGTGGAGATGAGCGGAAAGGTCACATCGGCAGCGACCGGCACGTTCAGCCGGCACGCTCAGCGCGACGTGATCGGCTGATAGGCCACGCCGTGCGGGCCGACGTATTCAGCGTCGGGGCGGAAGAGGCGGTTGTCGCCGAGCTGCTCGATGACGTGGCCACTCCATCCGGCGAGTCGCGACAGGGCGAACATGGGTGTGAACAGGTCGAGCTGCAGACCGATGCAGTGGTATGTCGTGGCCGAGTAGAAGTCGACGTTTGGGTAAATGCCCTTGGCAGCCTTCTCGCGGATCATGACCTGTTCGATAGCCTGCGACTTCTCGTAGAGAGCCGTGTTGCCGGTATCAGTAGCGAGCTGCTTGGCGAGAGTTTTGAGGTAGGTCGCGCGCGGGTCGTAGACCTTGTAGACACGATGGCCGAATCCGGCGATCTTGTCCTTGCGGGCGAGCTTGTCCTGGATGAACTTCTCAGCGTCGGCAACGCTGGGGATCTGGCCGAGCATTTTCATGACGTCTTCGTTGGCGCCGCCATGGAGCGGGCCGCGGAGCGAGCCGACGGCGCCGGTGAGGGCCGAGTAGACATCGCTCATGGTGCTGGCGATGACGCGGGCGGTAAATGTGGAGTTGTTCAGGCCGTGGTCGGCGTGAAGGATCATGCAGGCATCGAAGGCGCGGACCATGGTGGGCGTGGGCTCATTATCGTTGAGCATGTAGAGGAAGTTGGCGGCGAAAGAAAGGTCTTTATGGGCGGCAACGGCGGGCAGGCCGCGGCGGGCGCGGTCGAACTGCGCCACGATGGCCGGGGCCTGAGCGAGCACGCTGAGGGCTTTGGAACGGGCCGAGGCAACATCGGTCTTGTTGGGATCCGGGTCGTACATCGCCAAGGCGGAGATCATCGTCCGCAGCATGTGCATGGGCTGGGCCGTCTTGGGCAGGCGGAGGATGTCGGCCGAGAGGCCGGCGGGGAGGTCGTAGCGCGAGCGGAGGTCAGCGCTGAAGGTCTCGAGTTCGCTCTTGGTGGGGAGCTTGCAGTTGAGGAGAAGATACGTCGTTTCTTCGAACGTGGAGTTGCGGGCCAGATCGTCGATGGCGATACCGACGTATTCGAGCACGCCCTTCTCACCGTCGATGAACGACATGCGAGTTTCGGAAGCAACAACACCCTCAAGGCCTTTGGTGGTCAGCGGCATGGTGAATCAATCTCGGCCTAAAAGCGCGGCGGTCGGGCCGCGGGCAATGGAAACGAAGGGCCGATGATACGCGCACGCCGAGCCGAAAATCGTTTGAATCGGTGATGGACGAAACGAGTTCGGGCCCGAAAACGGCGTGCCGAGCATGAATATACGGAACGTGTATGTCGCGGACGCACCGGGTGTGGACCGGTGATGGACGGCCAGCGAAACGCCTATCAGACGGCTTCGCGTTTGAGTTCCTCAAGAAGGGCGGCGAGCTCAGGGTCGGTCGGAGTCACGTCGATCGCCCCGAGGGCCAACTGGGCGCGGGCCTTGTCGCGGAGGTGTCGAACGGCGATCAATCCCACCATGAGCCGAACGCGGGGTGATTCGGGGTCTTGGGGGTAGGCGTTGGCGAAGCGCTCGAATGCGCCGATGGCATCGGCATGTTGACCGGACGCAAAGAGCGATCCGGCCAGTTCGATCTGCTGCCGCCGGGGCATGACCAGGAACTGCGGAGGTGCCGCCGTGTTGGCGCTGACCATGTGGGCGTAAGTCTTGGCGGCGTCGTCGAGGCGAAGCTCGCCAAGGGCCTTGCTGACGGCGGCGCGGTCGGCGAGAAGTGAGCCGCTGGCTTCGAAGACTTTTTGGGCTTGCTCGGCGCGCTGACGGTCGGACTCGGTGCGAAGGCGCGTGGCGTCGGCAAAGTCGCGCCGTCGCTTGGCCTGTTTGGCCTGGCTGAACAGGTCGTAGGGCTCGCGGGAAATGAGCTTGGTGAACAGCAGGCCCATGGCGATCAGAAAGCCGAATGAGTATCCGCCGAGGTGGGCGAGGTGGGCGATGCGGTCGCCGCGCGCCATGCCCTGAAGCACAAGGTCCCACACGACAGCCATGATGACAAAGGCCCAGGCAGGGACGTTGTATACCCCGATGGTGACAAACAGAATGAACACCTTAATGTGGGTCCGCGGGAAGAGCACGAGAAACGCGCCGGTGACGGCGGCGATGGCGCCAGAGGCACCAACAACCGGGGATTTTTCGAACAAGACGTGCAAGCCGCCCGCGGCGGCACCGCCCGCGAAGTAGAAGAGCGTGAACCAGATGCGGCCGAACTTGTCCTCTACGTTGGGCCCGAAGACCCACAAAATGACCATATTGCCGAGCAGGTGGAGCCACCCGGCGTGAAGGAATGTGTAGGTGATGAGTGTCCACCACTGAAACGATGGGCCGGGGTGAAGCATGGCCCACTGCGTCGCTGCCTCGACCTGCGCCGATTGCCCGCCCCCGACGGACATGGTCTGGCCAGCCAGGAACACGGCCAGGTTGAGCATGACGAGGATGGGCGTGATCAACTTCGGGCGCGAGAGCGGCCGATCGCTGTCGAGCGGGATCATCATGACCGGGGCGACTCCTGTGTGCCCGACTCCTGTGTGCCCGACTCCTGTGTGCCCGACTCCTGTGTGCCCGACTCCTGAGTGCCCGGCTTCTGCGAGCCCGTTTCGGCCAATGGGGCGGGCATCGCTGTTGCGGGGGTCGAGGGACCGGTTGACGATGGAGGGTTGGCTGAGCCGGGCTTGACCGGGCGAACGCCGATGGGCTTGTGCTTGGGGACGCCGTCGGCACGGGGATAAAGGCGGGGCGTGCGCATGCCCTTGCTCATGACTACCACCCGACCGGTTTCGGTGGGGAGGGTTTGTTCATGGACGAGCCCAACGGTGCGCATCGCCTCAAGGGCCTGCGCGAGTTCCTCTTCAGCCTTGGCACCTTTGACGGCGAGAACGAGTCCGCGCATGCGGACGAGCGGCGCGAGATACTCGGCCAGCACGCTGAGCGGGCCGACGGCGCGGGCCATGGCGATGTCGAACGTTTCGCGGTAGATTCGATCCTGCCCGAGTCGCTCGGCGCGGTCGGGGAGGACGGTCACGTTTTTGAGCCCGAGCGCTTCGCAGGTTTCGCGAAGGAACGTCGCCTTCTTCACGGTGGAATCGACGAGCGTGAAGTGAATGCCGGGCAAGGTGATGGCGAGGGGAATGCCGGGTACGCCGCCGCCCGAGCCGATATCCACGACGCGGACGATTGCCGGGCCGGTGCGGCTGGCGGTCCTTGCCGCGGCGGCGGGGTCGTCGGCGTGGGCTTCGGGGCCGGCCGGCTCGAGCTGGGCGATGAGGGGCATGAGGGTGAGCGCATCGAAGATGTGCTTCATCCACGCCTGGGCGGGATCGGTGATGCCGGTGAGGTTGTGGGTCTTGTTGGCCTCAAGGAGAATGGCGAGGTAACGGCCGATCTGATCGAGATCGGGCGGATCAAAGACGATACCGGCGTCGGCGGCGGACTTTAAGAACGCGTCGGTGGGCGGCAGGGGAGCAGGGAGTGTGGGCGAGAGATTCATGGAGGAAGCTGACTTGCAGGTGGCAACCGGATCGCACATGGGCGAGAATAGAGAAGGGTAACACGTTCCCCAAAGGGGTTTGGCCATGCTCACGTTCTTCGCGACATTTACTACGCTGGCGGCTATCGGCGCGGCGTCGTCCTTTGACAGGACCGAAGAAATGCTCGATATCGGCGGCGGCAAGCAGATGCCGTACACGCTGGTTCTTCCAGACGGTTTCAAGCGCGCCGAGCCGACTCCGGTGGTGCTTGTACTTCCGCCGGGCCCCCAGAACACCGCCATGGCCAATGCGGCGCTCGCGCTCTTGGATGCCGAGTCAAGGGCACGCGGGTGGGTGGTGGTGTGCCCCGAGTCGCCCGATGGCACGTTGTTTTTTAAAGGGGCGCAGCAGCACATCCCGGCTCTGCTCGCCGAGGTGCGCCGCCGGGTGCTGGTAGAGGGCGATCGGTTTCACATCGTCGGCATGTCGAACGGCGGGGTCAGCGGGTTCCGGCTTGCGATCGACAATCCCGGCACCTATCTGTCGCTGATCACCATGCCGGGGTACCCGCCGGAAACCAAAGACGCTGAGCGCTTTGGAAAGCTCAAGGGCATTGCGGTCCGGATGTTTGTGGGGTCCGATGATTCCGTGGCCTGGACAGAAGCGGCCAAGCGGGCGCTGGCGCTTGGCAAGAAAGCAGGCGTGGATATTGAACTCGATGTTCGTGCCACGCAGCCGCACGTGATCGGCGACATTTCCGGCAAGATGCTCTTTGACATACTCGAGAAGTTCAGGACCAAGGAGGGAACGATGACACCAGAATCGGCGTCGGTTTCGAGCGTGCTTAATGAGCTTCATGAGGCGGCGAGCAAGGCCCAAGAGGATAGCTATTTCTCGCTATTTGCCCCGGATGCGGTGTTTCTGGGGACGGATGCCGGGGAGCGCTGGACGGTGGAACAGTTCCGTGCCTATGCCCATCCCCTCTTTAGCAAAGGCAGGGGATGGACGTACGTTTCACGCGACCGGCGGATCTCGTTCATTCCTGGTCCGGCGGGTGCTTCCGCCCCTGCCGCGAGCGCGGTGGCGTTCTTTGATGAACTGCTTGAGAACGAGAAGTACGGCACGTGCCGCGGGAGCGGGGTGCTGCGAAAGGTGGATGGTAAGTGGAGAGTTGCTCAGTACAACCTGAGTTTTTTGGTGCCCAACGACCTGGCCGAGCGGGTGACGCGGCTGATCAAAACCGAGACGGGCAAGAAGAAGTGAGCGGGCTGTCGGTTGGGGGGCCGGTGTGCTGGTGTTGCGAGTTGCGTTCGGAATCGGGCAGGGCTGATGAATCGGGCTGAAAGCGCTCCGTCGGGCGCGAGCAACCGTTATCATTCGCCCCCTGCCCGGGACCCCGTTTGCATCGTGCTCCGCGGGTGTTCGATCGATCCACGCGTTCGCTAACCCAACGTCGACATGAGTTCAACACCGGCCCCACAATCGTCGCCGCCGTCAGGCATATCGCCCGCAACGTCGGGTCGGACGCGGCCGCTTTGGCTTCGAATCATCGCGGTTCAAGAGGTCGGCCTTCTCGCCGTCATCGCCATCATGATGCTGGGCATCTGGTTCGGCGCGGGCACGATCGACACCAAGCCGGTTGATCTGCCTGCCGGCGCAGTCGTGACGCAAACGAGCTCCGGTAAGTCCGCAACGTGGACGGTGAAGATTGACGGCCGCCAGACCGAGTACGCGGCAACGGACGGATACCGATTTGTTGAGGATCGGCGAGGAAAACGCGTCGAGCTGGTTGAGCGCCTCGATGCGCCGGCGGGTTCAATGGTCGCTGAAACCAAGGTGACCTTGAAGGATCGCGAGGGCCGTGACGAAGAGCAGGGGGCCTACGTCTTCCGTGCCGGGAACGTGGACTCGGCTCCGTACATGTTTGCAAACGGTTGGACGGCCGACGAGACCAACTCGGGCCTTGAACGGCCGGTGCAGGTCAGCAAGTTTCTCAACAAAGAGAACCTTGTTCTGGTGCTGACGACCTCGAGCTTCTTTGGGATCATGGCGGTGGGCATGACGCTGATCATCGTGATGGGCGGCATCGATCTGTCGATCGGATCGATTTATGCGGTGGCGATGGTGGCGGGCGCTCTGGCGCTGCGGGCCTTGGAATCGGGCGCGAGCGGTCAGGCCGTGAGTGCGCCCGTGGCCTTGGGGGTGGCGGTGCTCGTCAGCACATCGGTCGGTGCGCTGTGCGGGCTGGTGAACGGAGTGAGCATCGTGGGGCTGCGGGTGCACCCATTCATCATCACGCTGGGCGGAATGGCGGTGTACCGCGGCATCGCGTTCGTTCTCTCGAAAGGTGAGTCGATCGGCGGGTTTCCGCAGGCGTTCCGCGATGTGGTGCGATTTGAAATATCGGGAATCAACCCGGTGCCGGCGCTGGTGATGGTGGCTGTCGGTCTGGTGGGAGCGTTTGTGGCCAGCAAGACGACCTTTGGTCGGCGCACCTTTGCCATAGGCGGCAACGAGGTGGCGGCCCGATACGCGGGCGTGCCCGTTGGAGCGGTGAAGATCGCCCTCTTTACGATTGGTGGAGTTGTCGCAGGGCTGGCGGCGGCGATCGGGCTGGGGTATTTCGGTTCGGCCACGAGCGACTCGGCGCGGGGCTACGAGCTTGGCGTTATTGCCGCGGCGGTGGTGGGAGGGGCTTCGCTCTCTGGCGGGCGCGGCTCGATTCTCGGCGCGGTTCTGGGGGCCATCATCATCCAGCTCATTGAGAATGGGTTCGATGTGCTTGGCTACAACACCAACTACAAGCAGATCGTGCTGGGCCTGGCGATCATTCTGGCGGTGCTGGTCGACCAATCGAAACAGCGCTGGTTCGGGGCCCGGCGCTGAGTGCGCAAAGCTCGCCGCGCGGCTATGGGTTTGGTACTCGTCTGGTATGTTCGCTATAGGAACTGGCGGACGAGGTACGCAATTAGCTGATACCCTGCATTCGGCTGACTCTACCGGCGAACTCGCCGCGAACTCAGCATCAGGCCTGACATCGAGCAGGCATCGCTTCCGCATCACCAACTCTCAGTCGGAGCCGCCAGCATGTTGTTTACTCGCCGTTCTGCTTCCATCGTTTTCGCCGCGGTCCTTGCCTTTGCGGGCGGGGTGAGTGCGTTTTCGCAAGACGCGAAACAGCCCCCCAAGGCGACCCCCAAGAAGAAGTCCTATGTGATCGGCATGGTGCCCAAGAGCACCGAGAACCCGATCTTCAATCCCGCTCGGGTGGGTGCCGAAGCGGCCGCCAAGGAACTGGGCGCCAAGTATGGCGTGCAGATCAAGATCGATTGGCGCGGCCCGGTGGCTGAGAACGCCCAGAAGCAGGCCGAGATCATCGAGCAGCTTGTGGCGACCGGCGCTGATGGCATCGCCGTGACGGCCTCGGATGCCAAGTTGCTTAAGTCGGCGATCGACAGCGCTGTCGGCAAAAACGTGCCCGTTGTGACATTCGATAGCGATGTGCCCGACAGCAAGCGGCTGGCGTACTTCGGCACTGATGACTTTGCGGCCGGACAGCGGACGGCGGCCGAGCTTGTCAAGTCGATGGGTGACAAGGGTGTGGTCGCGATTCTGGCGGGCAACCAGAATGCACCGAACCTTCAAACGCGTGTGAAAGGCGTGCGCGAAGAACTGAAGAAGCACGCGGGCATCAAGGTGCTCGACACAGTTTATCACGAAGAGAATCCGCAGGCCGCCGTGCTCAAGATCGAGCAGGTGCAGGCCGCCAACCCGCAGATCACCGGCTGGGCGTTCGTCGGCGGCTGGCCCCTCAACACCGACAAGGCCCTCGACAAACTCAAGGGCAAGGCGAAGGTGGTTTCGATCGACGCGATGCCCGCCATGCTCGGCTACGTGAAGCGTGGCGAGGTTGAAGTGCTCCTCGGCCAGCAGGTCTACGGGTGGGGCTACGAGACGACCAAGATTCTGATCGAGAATCTCATCAACGGCACGACTCCGAAGGAGGCCATTATCAAGGCCGAACTCGAAGCCGTGACGAAGGACACGGTCGACTCGTATACCAAGAAGTGGGAAGAGTGGATGCCGAGCAAGAAGTGATGGTCGTCTCGGCGAGCCAAGCAGGATGACGTCCGAATAACTGTGAAGGGGCCCCGCAAGGAGGCCCCTTTTTTATTGAGTTCCGGCATCTCGGATGGAATGGCGCGGGGCGAGATTCTCCATTTTGCCATCTGTGCCCTATTTGACGGGCGTTTCCGAGGGAATAAGGTATATTTGTCCCACGAAGTGAAACTCAAAGAGGCTCGACTCATGCATCACGCATCAACGGTTCTTCGATCATCGTCTCGCCGCGCGGTGGCAAGCGCAGCCGTCTGCGGACTGGCCTTGTCTCTCGGCTCGTTCGCGCGAGCGAGCGGCACCGCGGAGTACGCCATCGTGGTCATCGACCCCACCAACCCGGCGTCGCTGCGGGTCGGTCACCACTACATCGCGGCGCGGAACATACCCGAATCCAACGTCATCTACATGAAGTCTGGCGCGTCGAACTATGCGGAGTTTGTGAACACTGCGCAGAAGGCGTTCCAGAGCACGATCGCCACGCGAAATCTCGCGGATCATGCGGATTATGCGGTGATCGCGCCAACGGACGTGTACTTCTTGCCCGCGGCCGGGCTGGTGTCCGACGGATGCTTTCCTGTCGAGAGCTTTTCGATCGGTTCGGTCTACGCCATGTCGTTCATCTCGACGGAGGTGTTGGCGGGGACGGACGTGAGTCTGGTGAACCAGTACTCCAGTTCATCGGATTTTGTCACGCCGTTTGACTCAAATAACCGGTACTTGAACGGCTCGTCCACGACGAGTTTGGCGGGGCGACGGTACTACATCGGCGCGTATCTCGGATGGACGGGAGCGAACGGCAACACGCCCGAACAGTTGATCGAGATGATCAATCGCTCGGTCGCGGTTGATGGCACGCGCCCGCCCGGCACGTTTTACTACATGAACAACCCGGGCGATCCGGCCCGCAACGTTCGCCAGCCCGGCTACGGCAGCGCCGTCACATCGCTGGTCAACCGAGGGTTTGCCGCCCAGCAACTGGCCGGCATTCTTCCGACCAATCGCACTGATTGCCTGGGCATCATGACAGGCACGACCAACCCGCCGTTTGATTCGGCCAACATCGCACTTCGGCCCGGTTCATTCTGCGACCACCTGACCAGCTTCGCCGGCAACTTCAGCGGAACCGGGCAGACACCGATGAGCGAGTGGATCGCGCGCGGCGCGAGCGGCACGGCCGGAACGGTCTACGAGCCCTGCAACTACCTCATCAAGTTCCCGTCGCCACGGCTGCACGTTTGGTACGCGCAGGGGCTCTCGCTCGGCGAGTCGTATTTCCGCTCGTTGGCTGCGGTGCCGTTTCAAAACCTCTTCATCGGCGACCCGCTCACCCGTCCATGGGCCTATATCCCCGTGGTGACCGCCGCCGGCTTGCCCGCCACCGGCACGCCTGTTACCGGCGATCTGATCTTCACGCCCAACGCCACATCGGCCAATCCGATCAACCCGCCGCTCACGATCGATGTGCTTGTTGACGGCGTGCTTCGCTCTACAGTGGCGCGTGGCACGCCGGTCACGATCGACACCCGGGGGCTTGATGACGGCTGGCATGACCTGCGAATCCTGGCGCGCGACGGTACCGCCGTCCGCAGCATCGGGCGCCTCGCATCGTCGTTTGTCACGGCTAACAACTTCCGGTCGGCGACGATCACTCCATCCGCCACCTCGGGCGACCTTGCATCGGCATTCGACTTCACGGTTGCTGGCGCGGGCGGGCAGGTGCGCGAAGTGCGAATTGTGAGCAACAGTCGCGTTCTCGCGGCGGGCCAGGCGGGTACGCCGCTCCGGGTGTTCGCCTCAACGCTCGGCGGCGGCACGGTGAAGGTTCGGGCCGATGTGGTCTTTGCTGACAACCGCGTCTGCCGCACAGCGCCGGTGACGGTCACCATCGCACCCACAGGCACGCCGGTGGCGACCGCTCCGGTCGCCTTCTCAAGCTCGAAGGTCCTCTCGGCCGCCAACACAACGTACGTCGTTGAACTCCCGGCTTCGGTGAGTGGCGACCCCGCTCTGGCAACCTACACGCTGCTCAGCGCGCCGGCGGGCATCACGGTGATCCCCGGCACCGGGCCTTATCGCTTTGTCACCACTGGCGCCGCGCCCAGCGCCCCTGGCGTGCTGACCTTTCAGGTGCAGAACGGTGCGGGGACGTCGAACGTGGGCACGATCGCGCTGGCCTTTACGGCCCCGTCGATCTGCGCAGCAGACTACAACGCCGATGGCTCCCTCAACCCGGACGACCTCGCCGACTACATTGGCTCGTACTTCAACACTCCGCCCGACCCAGCTGCGGACTTCAACCGATCCGGCAGCGTTGACCCTGACGATCTTGCCGACATGATCGGGTCGTTCTTCGCCGGCTGCTGATGGAAGCCGCCGGATCCCCGATCACTTGATCGGTACCCGATCAACGCCTCGGGCGAGCACGATGCTGTATGCTCCGTCGCGGTAGTCTTTGCTGGCAGCACTCGCGCCCGCCGGCAGCACGGTGCGCTCGGCCCGCCGCTCAAACCCGTGCCACTGCACAGCCCATGCGGCGATCGCTCCGTTCTCACGCTCGTCGAGCGAGCAGGTAGCATACAGAATGGCCCCGCCTTTGGCGTTACTGAGGAGGGGGATCGAGTTGGCGATGATCTGCCGCTGGATATCGCACAACTGTTCGATGCTGCCGCGATTGAACCGGTGACGCGCCTGTGGCCGGCGTGCGAGCACGCCGGTGTTTGAGCACGGCACATCGAGCACTACCAGGTCGGCCCAGCCGGCGAGATCGGGCATAAGCGTCGCGTGCGGAACCACGCGAACACGCGGGTGACCGCGGAATGTTCTGGTGAGCACCGCGAGTCGCGACTCGTCGGTATCGGTCGCAACGATCTCGGCGCGCGGGAAGAGGGCGGCGAGTTGGCGCGTCTTGGTCCCCTTGCCGGCGCAGGCGTCGATGATCGTGCGTGGCGCGGCGATCGGCGGGCTGCCGCGTTCTGGCACGAGGCTCTCGACCGCACCGGCGGAGGAGGGATCCTGGGCCCAGAGGTCCGGGCGCGTGTCGAAGAGGGCGGTGGCGGATTCGTACGGGCCGTCAAAGATCACGAATCCTCGGGAAGCGTGAGGGCGTGTCAACCCGTCGAGCACGTGAGAATCGCCGATGTAGCGGGCGTTCAAGATGAGCGGCGCTGGGGCGAGGCCCGCCAAGGCCAGACTCAGAGTTCGATCCCGGCCGAACTGGGCGATCCAGCAATCGATAAGCTGTCGCGGATTACCCGTCGCGACGGCGAGTGCTTCGATCTCGTCATCGGGCAGCCGTGCGTTGAGCAATTCAAGGGTTCGGTTGCCGGACAGGGGGAGGGCACATCGGTCGGCCCAGAGCGTCAGGGCGGACGCTGGCTGGGTCTCACGCGTCGCGCCGCGCATCTCGGCGATTCTCCGCAGCACCGCGTTCACAAACCCGCCCGCACCGGGGCGAACGGACTGCTTCACCCAGCCCACGGCGTGATCGATCGCGGCGTAGGGCGGGATGCGATCAAGCAGCAGCAGCTGGGCCGCGCCGACGAGCATCGCGCCCTTGATCTTCGGCTCGAGCGCGTGCCATGGGCGATCGCACTTGAGCCCGATCAGGTACACAAGCGTGAGCCAGCGGCGGCTGACGGCATCGACGATGGCGTGCCCCAACGCGGCATCGCGTCCTTCCAGACCCGAGGTATTGAGTTCGATGCTGTCGAAGGCCGGAAAGCGATGGGCGTGATGAGCAATGAAGGCGCACGCCCGGTCGCGGGCCGAGCCCGTGGCGGACGGAATAGCCCGATCTTGCCCCCGGCGGTGTTTTCCGCCGGGTTTCTTTGATTCGCTCGACTGGGGCTCGGTTCCGCCGGGCGCGTCGGCCTGTGGCGTTTGTTTGGGGGCGGTGGGTTTCACTGCCAACATCGTAGGGTTTGGCCGGCGTGCGCAGTATCGTTGCGGTGAATGAACCACCCCCCCCCCAGCAGGAAAGCCGATCCGTCCGCATTGGCCGGTCAGATGCCGATGCTTTCCGCATCGGTACGGGCCGACCGTGCCGCCGGCTTGCTTGCCAACATGCGGATCCGCAAGAAGCTGATCCTGTTGCACACGTTCTTTTCGCTGGTGCTGGCGGCGATTCTGCTGGCGGCGATGTGGCCGGCCATCAATCGCGTCGTCGAAGCGGCCGAACTGCACGGTGCTCGGGCGGTCATCTCCGCGGCACGAATGCGGTTCGTGGCCGAGTCGCTCAAGCTCGGTGGCGGTGAAATCGCTGCCGAGCGTGTTCGGGCAGTCGTTCAGGCCGTGGCCAAAGAGCTCGGCCCCGGCGTTGAGGCCGACGCGCTGCCCATGGAGGCCGGCGCGCCCGCTTTGCTTCTCGGCGGGCTCGAAGGGGTTTCGCTCAGTCAAGGCGGCGGGCTCGCGCGGCGTGCCACCCCGGTCCGCACTATGTGGAGTGATTCTCCGGTGGTCCTGACGCTCGGGCCCTCGAACACGGTCATCGCGGCGGTGGCGACGCTTGAAGACGCCCGCGGCGCGGTCGTTCGGCTCTATATTTTCATGGTGTGTGCCCTGCTTGGTGTATACGCGCTCATCGCGGTCTTCCTCGAGATCTTTGTTCTGCCCAGGCATGTGTATGGCCCGATCCGGGAGATGCTCCGCGCCGACGCGGCGGCCCTCGATGGCGAGCGTGAGCGAGAGATCATCCCCGCTGCACGGATTCCCGCCGACGAGCTCGGCGAGATCATGTCATCGCGCAACCGAACCGTGCTCTCGCTCCGTCGGCACGAGGAGGACCTCGCTCGGGCCCTTGAGCAGCTCGCGACGGCGGCGGCGGACCTCAAGAAGAAGAACCACCTGCTGGAGGCCGCGCAGCGCAACCTTGCGGACGCTGACCGTCTCGTTTCGCTGGGCATGATGTCGGCCGGTCTGGCCCATGAACTCAACACGCCGCTGGCGGTTATCAAGGGTCTGGTTGAGGAGGTCGCCGCCAGCCCTTCGCGCCGGTTTGCGCCAGAGGAGGCCGCGCTTTTGCTACGGGTGGTCGGGCGGCTTGAACGGCTCAGCGAAAGTTTGTTGGATTTCGCCCGCGTCCGACCACCTCGGACGGCACCCGTACAGCTTGCGAAGATTGTTGACGAGGCGTGGACGCTTGTTCGACTTGATCGGGACAATCGCCGAGCCAGTGTTGAACTGGTCCTGGCCATCACGCCGCCCGAGTTGGTCGTTGAGTGCGACGCCGATCGGCTGGTGCAGGTGCTGGTGAACATCCTGCGCAACGCGGCCGACGCGATGGAGTCACGTGTTCCGCAGGGGGCACCAGACAAGCGAGCCGAGAATGGTCTGCAAGTCGGCCTTGGGACCGCCGAGTTCGGATCGGCAACCGAGGCGGGGGTGATCACGGTCTCAGCTGGGAATGCCCTGCGCGAAGAGCGCGAATGGGTCACGATCACCATAAGCGACAATGGGCCAGGCATTGATCCCGAGATCCTCGGGCGGCTGTTCGAGCCATTTGCGTCAACCAAACTCGACAGCAAGGGAACCGGCCTGGGTCTGGCAGTTTCAGAGGGCATCGTTCGCGAGCACGGAGGGGTGCTCCTGGCACGCAACGCCTCGACTGGTCGTGGCGCGGTTTTCGAGATCACGATTCCCAGCCAGCAGGACGCGAACGCTGCGTCGAGCGATGCGTAGAGGAATGTTTGCCTGAGTGCTCGGAAGCGAGCCAGTGGTTTCACGTAAGTGAAGGGCCTTGCTGCGGGGGTCGTGGCTCGCTCATCTACAGGCGTTCGTATGCAGGAACCATGCCCCCCTGCCCCGCAGGGGGCGATTTCCTGTCAGGCAGGAGTTGCGCATTCTTTTTTCTTCGTTCACTTCAAGCCGCGGTTGCCGATACCATACAGGTCCTTGAACTTGGCCGGTGCGGTAACCGTACAAGCATGCCGAAAGAAAGCTCTCTCCTCATGTCAACAACGTCTCTTCCGATTGGTCCTACGCGTGCCCCGGTGCATGTTGAGATCAAGCCGACAACACTTACCGCTGAAGTCGATTCGCACGATTCGCTGGACGCTGACCCTGCCGAATCGATGGCGCCGCTTCATCGCGTGATCAACCTGAGCGCGGTGGTTTTGCCGTTCGTCGGGTTCGTCGCGGCGATGGTCATGCTCTGGGGCGTGGCCTTCAACTGGACGTATCTGGTACTTCTGGTGACGATGTACCTGCTCACCGGCCTTGGAATCACCGTCGGCTACCACCGCCTGTTTACCCACCGGTCGTTTGAGACCAATCGGGTGTGCACGTGGATCTTCGCGGTCTTGGGCTCGATGGCGATGGAAGGCCCGGTTCTGCGCTGGACGGCCATGCACCGGCTGCACCACCAGCACTCAGACAAAGAACTCGATCCCCACTCGCCGCACGCTCACCATCATGACGAAGAGGGCACCGGCGGCGTCTTGGGCATGCTTAAGGGCCTGTGGCATGCCCACATGGGCTGGCTGTTCTATGCCGACCCACCGAACTTTAAGCGTTATGTGCCCGACCTCGAGCAGGACCGTGTCGTTTCGAGAGTGAGCCGCCAGTTCTTCCTCTGGGTCATCGTCGGGATGGCGATTCCGGCCGCGATTGGCGGGATCGTTACTGGCACGTGGATGGGTGTTCTGCTCGGCTTCCTGTGGGGCGGGCCGGCCCGCATCTTCTTGGTGCATCACATCACGTGGAGCATCAACTCGGTTTGCCACGTCTGGGGCGCTCGGCCCTTCCGCAGCCACGATCACAGCCGAAACAACGTGCTCTTTGGCATCCTCGGCTTCGGCGAAGGCTGGCACAACAACCACCACGCGTTCCCGACCTCGGCCCGTCACGGCCTTGCCTGGTGGCAGCTTGACACGAGCTACATGCTCATTAAGGCCATGTCGTACCTCGGCTTGGCACGCGAGATCCGTGTTCCCGACGCGGTCCGGATCGAGGCCAAGCGCCGCAAGGATTTCTAGTCGCCCGCCCGCTTGCCACTGGCTTTAGGGGCTCGCGCGCTCCACAATACGTCCTATGACGTATTCTGTCACTCCCGAGCCGATCAAACCCAAACTCCCGGGCACCGTCTGTCTCACCCCGGACGTTGATCACCTGATTTCCGCCGTCGCCCACGACATGATGGCGCAGGCCATGAGTTGTGTCCGGACTTTTGGTGACTTCCACTTGGCGCTCTCGGGCGGAAGCACCCCGTTCCCGCTCTATCGCCGCCTGATGCTCGACCCGGATTACCGCGACTTTCCCTGGCGGCGGACCCACCTGTGGATTGTCGACGAGCGGTGCGTTCCATTCGATCACGAGAAGAGCAACTATCGCCAGATCAAGGACATCATCGTCGATCACTCGGGCATCCCGGCCGAACAGGTGCATCCGATGATGGTCATGCAGCCCGGCGACTCGTGCGCTGACGACTACGAGAAAGAGCTCAAGCACGCGTTCATTTATCGTGAGAAGGGCCACGACCGGTTCGACTTTGTCATTCTCGGTATGGGTGATGACGGCCACACCGCCTCGCTGTTCCCGGGCTCGCCGGCCCTGGCGCAGGCTCTGCAGCCCCCGGATGGCACCCCCCCCCGCTGGGTGCTCATGAACCGCGGGCAAGGCGTGACCCCTCCTGACCGCTGTACAATGACCTTCACGCTTCTTAATGCCTCACGGATTCTCGCCTGCCTGTGTGTGGGTGAGAAGAAGCGGGAGATGCTCGCCCGGGTCGCGGGCGGCAAAGACACGCCGGCAGCGCTCCCCATGCTCGGCATCAAGCCCGTCGCGGGCGAACTGCGCTGGTATCTCGATCACGCCGCCTGCCCCGTCAGCGCGTGAGTTTGTTCTAGTTCCTCCATGCTCTCCGTAACCCCCAATCCTGATATCACCTTCAAAGTGCACTACGAGGACGACGACCTCGTCGTCATCGAGAAGCCGCCGCGCGTCGTGACTCAGCCCGGCAAAGGGCACGAGACCGACACGCTGCTCAACGGGCTCTTTGCTCGCTACGGAAAGCAGCTACAGAATCTCGGGGCCGACCGTGATTTCGGGCTCCTTCACAGGCTTGACCGGCAGACGTCGGGCCTGCTCGTGGTGGGGCTTCGCACGCGGGCGTACGACGGCCTGCGGGCCGCGTTCGTAGCCCGCGAGATCAGCAAGTACTACTGGGCCATCTGCATCAAGGCTCCGCGCGATACGACCGGCGTCATCGACAGACCGATTCTGGAGTCAACACCCCGTGCGGGCGAGGACAAGACCGCCCGGATCGTCGGACGATCGGGCGGAGGCAAACAGGCCGTTACGGCTTTCCGCGTGCTGGAGACCTCGACTACCGCTGCGCTGCTCGAGGCCCGACCGATCACCGGTCGACTTCACCAGGTCCGCGTGCACTTTGACGCCGTCGGGGCGACGATCTTGGGCGATGACATCTACGGCTCGCAGGCGCTCATGTACACCGCGCCGCGGCTGGCGCTCCACGCCCATCGCCTGCGGTTTGCCCATCCTGTGACAGGTGAGCCCGTCGATGTTCGGACCGCGTTCCCCAAGGATTTGCGGAGCGTACTGACGCATTTCCGGCTCAAGCGACCCGACATCGAGACCGCCAAGAGAGAGCCCGCGGCTCGAAAATGAACCTTTGGGCAGCACGGAAGAATGCATCGTCAGCCCCGCGTTCTCCTATCCTTGGGCCCTATGAAAAACGTCCTTGTGCTCGGTGGTGGCAAAGTTGGCAAATCGGTCGCCGAGCTCTTTCTGGCGTGCGGGAAGGGTGCCTATCGCGTGACGCTGGCCGACCGCGAGGCCGCCAATCTGCACGAGGCCGAGCTGAACATTCAGCGGCTGCGAGGCCTTGTCAATCACCCCGTCGAGTTCGCCACCAAGGAAATCGACGCTTCAGACCGGCAGGCCGTTCGCGCCCTGCTCAAAGAGCACGATTACGTCGTCTGCATGCTCCCATTTAACCTCGTCGCCGGGTTGGCGGCCGACGCCAACGAGCTTGGTGTTCACTACTTCGACGTGACCGAGGACGTTGAAACCACCGACCAGGTCAAAGAGGTCGCCAAAAACGCCAAGGTCGCCCTCGTGCCGCAGTGCGGCCTCGCCCCCGGCTACATCGCCATCGCGGCATACGACATCGCCCGCCACTTCTCGATTTTGCACAACCTCACCCTTCGCGTCGGCGCGCTCTCGCAGTACCCGACCAACGACCTCAAGTACAACGTTACTTGGTCAGCCGCGGGTGTGATCAACGAGTACTGCGAGCCCTGCGATGTGATGCTCGACGGCAAGTTCGTCAAGGTTCCGGCCCTCGAAGGGCTGGAGCGCTTCTCGTTCGAAGGGGTTGAGTACGAGGCGTTCTATACCTCGGGCGGTGTTGGAACGCTCGTTGACACGCTCATCGGCGAAAAGAAGACGATCGATGAAACCAACATCGCCTACAAGACGATCCGCTACCCCGGTCACCGAGACCTCATGAAGTTCCTGCTGCAGGACCTGCGGTTGGGCGTCGAGCACGCCCAGGCCACGCGCTCGGGCCGGACGTTTGACCGTGCCTGCGCCGTTGACCTGATGGAGCACGCGCTGGCGCGCACGCTCCAGGACGTGGTGGTGGTCTTCATCAACGCCATCGGCATCAAGGACGGTCGCCGCGAGCAGGTCAACTTCCGCCGCTCGGTTCGGGCGACGGAGATGTTCGGCCGGGTCTGGCCCGCGATCGAACTCACCACCGCCGCGGGAGTTTGCGCCATGGTTGATCTGCACCGCACGGGCAAAATCCCTGCCAAGGGGTTTGTGCGTCAGGAAGAAGTCTCGCTCGCGGACTTCAACGCCACACCGTTCGGGCTGGGCTATGAGGCACCTGAGACGATCGAGTCGGCGGTGCTCAACGTCTGACGCGCGTGGCGTCTGGCGCGTTTAGGTCTGATGCGCGGAGGTCTGGCGGGCGGAGGTCTGGCGCGCGGCGGTCTGGCGGGCGTGGTATCGAGCGTGGTATCACGGGGGCGTGCAGGGATGGTTGAGCGGCAAACTCTGGCGGAACTGCGTGACGGATCGGCCGATGCCGGCGCGGAGGTTGACGTTGGAGCCCACGAAAGGCCCGATGTTGGCGAGTTCGGTGCTGGATATACAGCCCGCAGAATCGCGAGCTGCCGCCAGCACGGCAGAGCGGGCAAACCCCGAGGGCACGCCGGTGTTGAAGGCCTGCGTGGTGTACGCAAGGTCGGCAAAGAGCGCCGACATGCCACGCATATCGATCCCACCGGGGAAGTTTGGATTGGCGAGTGACTGCGGCGCTGGCGGCTGAATCGGCAGTTGGCCTGCAAAGCCAAATCGGCGGGCGGGAAGCGGATCAACCCGGATAACACTGGGGTTGCCCGGCGAGTTGTCGCCGCCTTGATTGATGGTAAAGACGATGGGCCCCGACACACCCGCCGCGGTTGCTGCGACGGTGAGCGCGCCCTGGTTATAAGCAATGGAATCGACGCGCTCGATCTGGGCAAAGTCGATGAACCCGCTGGCGTTGTTTTGGGTGCCCACGCTCAGTGTCAGCCGGCCGTTGTCGATGGTGAAGGCATCGACAAGCAGGTTGTTGCGAGGGTCAAACTCCAGGATCGAAAAGCGTGGCAGACCGCCGTCGACTGGTGCCTGCGAGGGGACGAACAGCGTGCCCCGTTCGTTGCTGCTGCCGATGCCGCAGGTATTGAAAAGCCCGCCGAGGAACGGCGTATCGATGGCGAGGTTGAGTGCGCCGGTGGTGCGATTAAGAAATGAGATTCCTGTCCGTCCGGCCTCGCCCACGGCCCCGGAGACGAAGAGATCATTCCCCACCGAGGCCAGCCCCTTCAGTTCGGGGCCCGCGACCATGTCGAGCACCGTGACGGCGGCGTTGAACGGTGGCAACTGCTGAAGGTCAAAGGAGAGGAGCGAGTTGGAAAAACCGGTTCCGGTGTCGATTGACTCGATTCGGTAGAGGGTTTGTTCGGTGGAGGTGCGGATGGCAGCCAGCCCGGCATGAACAACCATGCCCATGCCGCCGGATGCTGATACCGGGGTGAATCCGGTGATACCGACCCGTTCTACCCCGTCTGACCCACCTTGAATGTTCCGCCGGATCAGATTTCCAGACGACTCGTCGTACTCAAAGAACGAGATGCGATTCTGCGTGATCTGACAGGGGTGGTTGAACCCAAGCCCCTGGCGGAAGTCAAACATCGACTGTGCAACGCCCTGAGACTGATTGGCGTGGGAGAGCACGATGCTGTTGATCGAAGAGAAGACGCCGTCGGTCTGACAGACGGCCGGGTTTTGCGCCGATCCGAGAACCATGCGCCGCAGCATATTGGCCGCGGCCCCCGCTGCGCCGGGCTGATAGGAGATGTTGTTGATCTGAAAGCCAACGCGGGAATCGGCGAAGACCGTCGGCCCGTTTGCAAACTGGGGCTGTGGCGGCGTGGCTGATGATTCGCCGGCCAACTCGCGCGGCAGGAAGGCCGTGGCCGCGATGCGGACCACGGTGGGGTCGTTGGCCGTGCCAGCGGCGTTTGGGTTGAACGTCACGAAGGCGCGGCCGCCGCCAGAGAGTGTGACCGAAAAGATGATCCGGTTGCCGACGAACGAAGCGCCGACGATGCCGGTGATATTGTCGGGGTTGATACCGCCGGTGATGATGGTGCTGGGCCCGGTGACGAAGGCGTCTGTGCCGAGGAGGTTGAGGGCGCGGGGGTCATACTCAAAGACCTGGCCGAGTGAGCCGAGCCCGCCCACAGGCGGCGGGCCAAAGTTAAAGTCGGCGACGCCGAAGATGCTCCCGCGCTCAGGCGCGCCGGTGAGCGCGGCGGGCTGGGCGCTGGCGACATCGAAACCGCCGTTGAAAACGACGCCGCTGGCGTTGAGCGAAACGATCTGATAGGGATCAAAGTTGCCCATAACAGCAGGAAGCCCGCTGGCGAAGTACTCGCCGCCGAGTGATGCCAGCCCGCTGAGGCGAACGGGTGACTGGGAGGAGAAGGTGGTGGAGAATCCGGCGCTGGGGTTGTTGAGCGAGAGTTGCGAGAGCGTCCAGTTGTTGGGCATCGAACCGCTGGATGAGAGTTGCAGCAGGAGCGGGTTGGACGCGCGCCCGAAGGCATCGACGGCGAGGCCGACATCGGGCAGCGTCGAAACCCCGGGGATCGCCGTCGCTACCAGCGAATCGACGTTGGTCGATTCGTTGTAGCGGCGAAGGTTTGAGCCGCTGAGATAGAGCGACTCGCCCCCGAAGAACATTGTGCCCGGCCCGAGGCACGGGTGACCGCCGGGGAG
>Ga0105046_10003585_pt1 | contig 24645 bp, 27 predicted proteins | sample MAT03_FD_78385 | JGI IMG/M metagenome (GOLD analysis project Ga0105046, IMG submission 78385) | Freshwater microbial communities from Lake Fryxell liftoff mats and glacier meltwater in Antarctica - MAT-03 (megahit assembly) | ecosystem: Environmental > Aquatic > Freshwater > Ice > Liftoff...
CAGTCGGATAACCCTCGTTTCGGCATCATCAACTTCGCCAACTCCGACATGGTCGGCCACACCGGGGTGATCCCGGCGGCGATCGAGGCGATCGAAGCCGTTGACGCCTGTCTCGGCCGGGTTGTCGAAGCAGTGCTCGATTCGGGCGGCGCCTGCCTGATCACCGCCGACCACGGCAACGCCGACCACATGCTCGCACCCGATGGTTCCCCGAACACCGCACATTCGCTCAACCCGGTCCCGCTGATCCTGACCGTTCCCGGCCCGCCGCTGGCCGATGGCGGCATCCTTGCGGACGTCGCTCCGACGGTGCTGGAGGCCCTCGGGATCGAGCAGCCGGTGGAGATGACCGGAAGGTCACTCATTGCGCCACGATCCTGAACGGCTCACTTTTGAGATTCATGACCGTGATGGGGATGCCCGTCGCGGCACTCTTCAGACACCCCACGGTCCGGTGGAGACCCCGGCTTTCATTCCGCTGGCGACCAAAGGCAGTGTGCGCGGAATGTCTTCGCGGGAAGTCGCCGGAATGGGTTACGAGATGGTCCTCGGCAACACCTACCACCTGCTGGTTGCGCCCGGCCCTGAACGCATCGCCGAAGCCGGCGGGCTCCATGAGTTCATGGCCTGGGACAAAGCGATCATCACCGACTCCGGTGGGTTCCAGGTCTTCTCGCTCGCCCACGGCGGCGTCGCCGAAGAAATCAAGGGAACCGGCCGCAAGATGCAGGGACTGGCCAAAACCCTCGGCATCGAAGAGGAGGGCGTGCGTTTCCGCTCATACAGGGACGGCTCCGAACTGATGCTTTCACCGGAGGCTTCGATGTCGGTCCAGGCCGCACTCGGCTCCGATATCGCTCTCGTCTTCGACGAATGCACCCCATTCCACGCCGACCGCGAGTACACGGCCCGTTCGACCGAACGCACCCACCGCTGGCTCCACCGCAGTCTCGACTGGCACCGGGACAACGGCCCGGCCGGCCAGGCTGTTTTCGGCATCATCCAGGGTGGCACCTACGAGGACCTGCGCCTCGAATCCTGTCAGGCAGTGGGGGAGGCCCCGGTCGACGGGATCGCGATCGGGGGCACCCTCGGCCGCGACAAGCAGGAGATGGCCGAAGTGCTCGGGTTCACGGTGCCGGCGCTGCCGGTCGAAGCCCCCAAACACCTGCTGGGTATCGGTGAGGTCGACGACCTCATGCATGGCATCGGCCTCGGCCTCGACGTCTTCGACTGCGCCGTGCCGACCCGCCTGGCACGGCACGGAATGGCCCTGTCACCTTCACCGGAAAAACGGTTCCGCATCGACATCCGAAAAGGTGGCATGGTCGGCGACCGCAAACCACTGGTCGACGACTGCCCCTGCGTCGCCTGCCAGGACTATGACCGTGACTACATCAACTACATTTCGCGCTCTGAGGAACTGACCGCAGTTCGACTTCTGGTGGAGCACAACCTGACTTACATGGAAAAGCTGATGGCCGGTGCGCGCGAAGCGATCACCGCTGGCCGTTTCGGCGACTACAGCACCCGGATCCTCGGTGGCTCGGCCCCGTGGGGGGCGGGATGAGCGAAACCGCACTCGCTTCCTTCAGCGGCGTCAAGCGCCATTTCGGCAATACGGTCGCGCTCCGGGGCCTTTCGCTCGACGTAGTTGAAGGATCGGTCTGTGGTCTGCTCGGGCCGAATGGTTCCGGCAAGACGACTGCGATCCGGATTCTGCTCGGCCTGAGCCGTGCCAACGCCGGCTCCACCTCGCTCTTCGGCTCGAGTCCGGGTGAAAGCGATTTTGCCGCAGCCGTCAGGCAGACCGGCTCCCTCATCGAAGGTCCGGCGCTCTACGGCCGGGCGACCGCGCGCCAGAACATGAAGATCCAGGCCGCGGCCCGGGGTCTCGGAAACAATTCTGCCGAGATCGATCGCCTGCTCGGGATGGTCGGGCTGAGCGGCCGCGCAGACACCAATGCCCGCGGCTTCTCGCTTGGCATGAAGCAGCGACTCGGTCTGGCAATCGCGCTTCTTGGCGGACCGAGGCTGGTCATCCTCGACGAACCGACCAACGGACTCGATCCGTCCGGGATCGTCGAGATCCGGGAACTGATCAAACGCCTCCCCGAATCAGGTGTCACCGTGCTCGTCTCATCCCACCTGCTCGCCGAGGTCCAGTTGATGTGTGACCGCGTGACGATCATTGACCGGGGATCGATGGTTGCCGACGGAACGATGGCCGAGATCCTCGCCCAGGCGGGAGCCGAAGGCGGGTACCGGATCAAGGTGGCGGCCGGTGAGGTGGAGGCGGCAACCAGGATCCTTTCCGAAATCGGGCTCGAGGTGATGCCCGCCCAGAACAGCGAGCTCGCGATCGGCGGACCGATCGATGACGGCTCGCAGATCAGTTGCGTGCTGGCCGGCTCGGGCATCTACGTGTCAGAACTGAGACGGAACAACCCGGACCTCGAAGGGGTTTTCCTTGCACTGACCGGCGGCATCGACGGGGAAAGGACCCAGGGCTGATGCGAGCCGAATTCGCCAAGGTCCGCTCGATGCCGACGCCGTTCTGGTGTGCGTTCGCCGCGCTCGTCTTTTTCCTTGGAGGAATCGCCGGCTGCGTCATCTGGGGCATCGGTCAAGAATCTGCCGCCCTCGACCTGGGGATCGGGATTCCCACGTCGATCATCGCGATCGTGTTCGGGGTCTGGCTGTTCGGGGTCGAATACGGCCAGAACACCCTGCGCCGAACCCTCACCGCCGATCCCCGCCGGATGCGCCTGATCATCTCGAAGCTGATCGTGCTGCTGGTCATCATCGCCCTGGTGACCGTGTTGCTGCATCTGCTCGCTTTCGTCCTCTACAACCTGGCGGCAAGTGGCCACGACGGTTCACTTTCGGCCGAGACCGTCTTCAGGTACGGAGCGTCTTCCCTGCTCGAAAACGTCGTCAACGGAATCGTCGGCATGGCATTCGCGCTGATCACCGCAAGCATGGCCGGTGGCATGACCATCGCCCTGGTGTTCATCTTCATACTCGACGGGATCATCTCGATCATCCCCAGGGTCGGTGACTACACCCTGGGCCTGGCGGTCGTCGACATCAGCAATTCGATCCTAGGTTTCTCGGGTGAGTTCTTCGGGGAAACGATCGGGCGCTCCTGGGAGGTAGCGACCCTGATCATGATCGCCTGGCTGCTCTTGCTGATGGCACTCGGCGCCCTTCGTTTCGTCAGAAGCGACGTCAAATAGACCCGCCTTCAGCGGGCTCTACTGCGTATTCTCGCGCAGGAAGTCCTTGAGGTCGGTGGTCAGGCCGTCGACCGACCTTTCGGTCCACTGACGGACCCTCACCTCTGCCGCCCGGTCGGTCAGCGAGATCACGATTCCGGCAACCGCGCCGGCGATCAGGACCAGGGCGAGCATGCCCATCAGGAACCTCAGGGTCCGGGAGAAGAGGGACCTCTTCTTGACGGTCGGGCGGGGCGGCACACCCTTGTAGCGCGGGGGTGGCGGGGCGGGCCTGTGGGCTGTCCTTGCCGTTCGCTCAAGGGGGCGCGTGGCGGTTTCGGCCATCGGGAAATGGTCCGGCGTCCGGGGGCCATCATCGTCCATCTGGATGGTCACGTCTTCGCCACGAAGGCCACGTTCCAGGCCATCGGAGAGTGCGCCAGCCGTATGGAAACGGATGTTCTTGTCGCCTTCGAGGGCACGCATCACCGACGCGCTGACCGTCTCGGGAACATCCGAGTTGTAGGTCCTCGGCGAAAGCGGCTTCTCGTTCTGCTGCCTGATCGCGAGCTCGGCCAGCGATGATCCTTCGTACGGGAGGCGCCCGGTCAGGAACTGGTAGAGGACCACCCCGAGCGCGTAGACGTCGGTTGCCGGGGTTGCCTCTTCGCCACGGACCTGTTCCGGAGCGAGGTATGCGGCCGTGCCGACCACCGACCCGACCTGGGTGATCCGGGTCTGCTCGGCGGCCCTGGCTATACCGAAGTCGGTCAACTTGCAGGTCATGGGACCTCCGCCGACCGGACCACCGGTGACCATCAGGTTCCCCGGCTTCACGTCACGGTGGATGATGCCGTGGCGGTGGGCATACTCGAGGCCGGCGCAGGCCTGCACCCCGATCTCGACCGTCGTCTCCGGGTCGAGCACACCGCTGCCTTTCAGGATCTGGGCGCCGGAGCGGCCCTCAACGCACTCCATGACGATGAAGTGGCGTCCACTGTCGACCCCGGTGTCGTAGACCTGGACGATGTTCGGGTGGATCAGCTTGGCCACCGCCAGGGCTTCGCGGCGGAAACGGGCAACGAAGCGGTCGTCATCGGACAGGTGCTCAGCCAGCACCTTTACCGCGACCGTGCGTTCGAGGATCTGGTCGGTCGCCCGGTAGACATTCGACATGCCTCCGGAGCCGAGCTTGTCATGCAGCTCGTAGCGGTCGCCTAGGACTGTTGTATTCGTCATTGCCTGGTCCAGCTTTACTGATTCGGAGTGATCCCGCCGGATCCCGGTCCGGTATCCACCGGAGGATCGGTGCTGGGAGGGGTCTCGGGAGTGGTCGGTGGGTCCGGTTCGGGGGTCGGTTCGGGCGTGGGCTTTACCGGTTTCGCGGGCTTGTCCGGCTTCGCGGGCTTTCCGCTGGTACCGGTCCCCTCCTCGGCGTCAGTAACTCCCGTATCACCGGTGGGGGTGACCTCGACCTCGGGTTCGGTCACGTCGGTCTCCCCGCTGTCTACGCAGCTGTCGCGGACCACCTGGATCAGGGTCACGGCACCATCCAGCAGCGTCCGTCTCAGCTCGGGGTCGACCGATCGCGGCAGGCTCTCGACCTGCTTCTGGACCTGATCCGCCGATTCCAGTGCTTCGAGGCACAGGCCTTGATCGACCTGGGTCTGCACCGTGTCGATGTTGGCTTCGATCTCCTGCACCGAGTTTCCGGGCAGCAGGTGGCTGCGGTCCTCTTCGCCGCACGCAGAGAGCATTGCCGCTGCGCAGACCAGCAGGACAGGGACAAGCAGGAGTTTTGCCACCCGGGACACCAGATCCGATTCTAAAGAAGCATTCTTCGCGGAATATAAGTACGAAAAGTCATCAATGGCCCTGTCCGAGCCGGTCAGCCAGATGGCCTGGCAGACCCGCGTCACGGATGGCTTGTGCGGCCAGATCCACGGGGTACTCGACCCGGTGCCAGGTGGCCCGCAGGCTCTCGGTGTCGAGCTCCAGCCAGGCGGCACGCGGGTCGCCGTCACGTGGCTGGCCGACACTCCCCGGGTTCACCAGCCACTGGCCACGAGACATCTCGATCGTCGTTCCGTCGCCCGCAAGCATCGACGCCGTCCGCGACATCTCGTCTATGCGGTTGAAGTACAGCGCAATGTGGGAATGCCCGATCAGGGCGATTCGTTCCTTCTGGGTGCTCAGGTTCTCTTCCGCGAGGTCGGTCTCGACCACGTATTCCCAGACCGGATCTCTGGGCGACGCATGGTAGAGGCCGATCTCGCCCCGTTTCGAGGAAGCCCCGTCGAGTCCACGGAGGATCTCGAAACCGGCCTCGTTCAGGTTCTCCCTCGTCCAGAGGGCGGCCCGGGCCGCACCGGGGCTGAAAGTGTTGATGTCGATCTCTCCCAGGGCTGCCAGATCATGGTTGCCTGCCAGGAAGACGCTGCACCGCTCGGAAAGGATCGCCAGGCACTCGGAGGGACTGGCCCCGTAACCGACCGCGTCACCCAGGCACCAGATTTCCTCGACACCAGCTTCGTCGACCTTCTCGAGCACGGTGGTCAGAGCGGGCAGGTTGGCGTGAATGTCTGAAATTACGGCTACGTTCATCTTGGCGCTCAAATAATGCGGGGAAAGCGGACCGGTGGGCGATCATCGAACTCGCTGGGACTATCGTAAAGCCCCATGAGCGCCGACCGGAAGCGCCCGGAACAGATGAAAGCGACTTCCCTGCTCTGGATCGGCCTGGGGGCGGTGCTGCTCGCCTTCCTCGCGGCGATGCTTCTGTCGCCGGCGGGCTCGCCGGATCCGCCGCCGGTCGAATCGGCCAAGTATTTCGATTCCGGTCAGCAGGCACGCTCTGATGACTACCGCTCCGACCGTCGACTGCTTGCCGTGGTTTCCCTGGTCATCCAGTTTTCGCTGCTTTCGTTTCTGGCCCTCTACCGCGGCCGACCCCTGAAGAACATTCTCGAGCGGCTTGGCCGGCGCCCTTACGCCGGAGCGGCGATCGCCGGCGCTTCGATTTCGCTGCTGCTTACGATCGTCCTGCTTCCACTGGACCTGATGGCCTTCGACCGGGGCCGGGAATTCGGACTGATCACCCAGGGGATCGGCCCGTGGTTCACCGACCTGCTCGTCTCGACGATGATCACCTGCCTGCTCGCGGCGACCGGGGCTACCCTGGCGATGCTGCTCTGGAGACGCTTCAAGCGCCGGTTCTGGCTCGCCGGATCGGTTCTGGTCGCTGCCTGGGCGGTGCTTTCCGTCTGGTTGTGGCCGGTGGCCGTCGCGCCGCTTTTCAACGACTTCGAGCCGCTGCCGCCGGGAAAGGTCAGGACCGAGGTGATCCAGCTTGCCGACCGGGCGGGAGTCGACGTCGGTGAGGTGTACGAGGTCGATGCCAGCCGCCGGTCCTCGACCCTGAATGCCTACGTCAACGGCATCGGCTCTTCGAAAAGGGTGGTGATCTACGACAACGCGATCAACGACCTGAACGACCAGGAGCTTTCGGCCCTGATCGCGCATGAACTCGGGCACGTCGAATCGAACGACCTCTATCGCGGCCTGGGTTTCGCGATCCTCGTGATCCCGCTCGGTGTGCTCTTCGTGCAGGTCGGAACGATGACCCTCATTCGGCGACGCGGTGACGACCCGGCTGGCCCGGCGATCGTGCCCGCCCTCGCCCTGATGGTCGCGGTGGCCACACTGGTGCTCTCCGTGCCCGGCAACATGCTTTCGCGGAACATCGAAACCCGGGCTGACCGTTTCAGCTTCGAGCTGACCGGCGAGTCATCCGGCATGATCGGGCTTCAGGAGAAGCTGGCCGAATCGAACCTCACCGATCCGGACCCGCCCGGGATCTACCAGTTCCTTTTCGGCACCCATCCCGCCACGCTCGAGAGGATCGCCGCCGCCGAACAATTCAGAACCCGAGATGCAGAATGAAGATCACGATCCTCGCCGTCGGACGCATCAGGCCACCCTTCGCGGAAGCCGAAGCCCACTACACGAAGATGCTGCGGACCAAGCAGTCGGTCGAGGTGGTCGAAGTCAAGGACGACGAAACGCTCGCCCGCCGGCTCGACGATTCGAGCCATGTGGTCGCCCTCGACTTCGACGGCCCACAGATGAGTTCGGAGGAATGGGCTTCATGGCTCGACCGCCGACGACACCAGGGCAAAAAGATCACCTTCCTGATCGGCGGTCCGGCCGGCCTGCCCGGGCCCGTGCGAAATGCGGTTGACGAACAGGTGTCTCTCGGCAAGCAGACCCTGGCGCATCAGCTCGCGAGGATCGTCCTGCTGGAACAGATCTTCCGGGCATCGAAGATCCTCGCAGGGGAGAGTTACCACCTGTAGGCGGGCCACCCGAGCGCGGATCCGCGCCCGCGGACGGTCGAGATCCCGATTGTCAGCGAATATCGCCGTTCATCGTGACCTCGTTGCCCCTGCGATGCCGGGATCGGGGCCCGAAGGGCGAAAGCCTAAGATGCGTCTTCGTGAATCCGGTCGACCCCGTAACCCGCCTGCGTGACGTTGTGACGAGCACCGCAAGGACCCTTGCCGGTGACGAAACGATCACCCCTTCCCTTGACGTGCCACCGAAGCCGGAGATGGGCGACTACAGCTCGAACGCCGCGATGTTGATGGCGAAAGCGCTGGGGCGCCCCCCGCGCGAAATCGCGGCCGAACTTGCCACCGAGCTGGCCGGGCAGCTGGGCGATTCGGTCGGGAAGGCGGAGGTCGCCGGACCCGGGTTCATCAACCTCTTCCTCGCTGACGGCTGGTACCGCGGCGTCGTCAGCGACTTGACCGCAGAAGGTTCGGCTGCGATCCCGTACGTCGCCGAACCGGAGAAGGTCCTGATCGAGTTCGTCTCGGCCAATCCGACCGGTCCGCTGACCGCCGCCTCTGGAAGGCATGCCGCCTACGGTGACGCGCTCACCCGGATCTTCAAGGCCGCGGGTCACATGGTCACCACCGAGTACTACGTCAACGACGGTGGCACCCAGGTCGAGAATTTCGCCCTCTCTATCGCTGCCCGCATGAGCGGCAACGAACCGCCCGAAAACGGATATCAGGGGACTTACGTCAACGATCTGGCCGAGCGGGCGGCGGAGGAGCGTATCCCGGCCGACGACCTCGAACGGCTGGCCCGGACCGGGGTCGAATGGATGGTCGACGGGATCCGGCGATCATTGGCCAATTTCGGGGTGACGATGGATGATTTCTTCTCCGAACGGTCGTTGTACGAAGATAACCTCGTCGACCGTGGCCTCGAGCGGCTCAAGGCGACCGGCCACACCTTCGAGGAAGACAGCGCGCTCTGGCTGCGCACTACCGACTTCGGTGACGACAAGGACCGGGTGCTGGTCCGCTCCGGTGGGGAGCCCACCTATTTCGGGGCCGATGTGGCCTACCACGCGGACAAGGTCGAACGCGGCTTCTCCCGGCTGGTCGACGTGCTCGGCGCCGACCATCATGGCTACGTGGCTCGCATGGCCGCTGCGATTCAGTGTTTCGAGCAGCCGGTCGAGTTCGAAGCGCAGATCCTCCAGATGATCCACCTGGTCGAAGGCGGCCAGCGGACCAAGATGTCGAAGCGGGCGGGGGACATCGTCACGCTCGATGAACTCGTGCGCGACATCGGCACCGACGCCGCGCGTTTCTTCCTGCTCCAGCGCAGCCACGATTCGACGATGGACCTCGATCTCGACCTGGCCCGTTCGCAGTCATCCGACAACCCGGTCTACTACGTCCAGTACGCGCACGCCCGCATCCAGAGCATCCTGCGCAAGGCCGCAGAGGCCGGCGGCGCCCGCGAGGGAGGCGAGAAGGCCGGCGCACCGGTCGATCCTTCCGAAAAAGCCCTGATCGCCAAGCTGCTTGCTTTCCCGGCCGAAGTCCACGAAGCCGCCGAACGCCGCGCCCCACACCGGATCGCCACCTACGCCAGCCAGGTGGCCGCCGCGTACCACGCCTTCTACCGCGACTGTCAGGTCATCGGTGCCGAAGGCGAAGGCGTTGAAGCGGCGCGCCTCAACCTCTGCGAAGTGACCGGAAATACGATCAAGGCTTCACTGGCCCTGCTGGGAATCTCGGCGCCAGACCGCATGTAGCTGTCGATAACGGGGAAGGTGGAGTATGGGCTCGCGCCACTGCGGGAGACAGATGCGTCCACCGGCGCCCCAATCTTCACCTAAAGGTCGTACTTGGCCATGTCCTGGTCGAGCCGACCTGCATCCGGGGCCCGGGGGCCGTTCGGTCCACCACCGGCCGGTGGTTCGCTGTCGCGGTTGCGGCGCCACTGGATCACCGCCCACAGGACGCCGAGGGCGCCGATGATGAAGATCGCTACCGGCACGATGTAAGCCCAGACGTTGATTCCTTCGTCGTCGGGCAAGGCGAGCACCTGCGGTCCGTACTCAGCGACGAGGGCGTCCTTGATCTCTTCCTTGGTCGCGCCATCGTTGATCATCCCGCGGATGAAGACCCGCTGGCGCTCGGCGGCGGGTGCCCTGGAGAGACCGAGCAGGGTGCCGCAGATCGGGCACATGACTTCATCTTCGATCTCCGGCAGGTTCGCCTGCGGTGTGGCCGCCGACCCGATTCCACCGAAGGCCAGCGTGAAGACGAGCAGCAGGGCGAGCAGGCGCTTCATCCGGCGGTCGGCTCCGGGTTGGCGCCGGCAGCTTCGAGGGCCGGGGCGGCGAAACGTTCGATCGCGGCGATGTCCTTGAATGGGCCGGGATAGTGGGCGACCAGGTTGCCGTCGGGATCGATCAGGAACGACTCGGGAACACCGGTGGTTCTCAGGTCGTCGGCGTATTCGCCGCTGGCGTCACGGATCTGGGCGTAGGTGATGCCGTACTGCTCGAGGAACTTCATCGCGTCCCCGGAAAGGTCTCGGGTGTCGACCCCCAGCACGCTCAGCGTGCCCCGATTGGCACGCTCGAACTGCTCGAGCGCCGGGGACTCGTCCCGGCAGGGCACGCACCAGGATGCCCAGACGTTGAGCAGCACCCACTCGCCCTCGAAGTCGGCAAGCGAAGCCTCGCCGCCGGGCGGCAGGGTCGGCAGGGTCGCCACCGGGACGGGTTCTCCGTCCTTCAGACCACCGTCGCCGGAGTTGACCAGGCCCCAGACGAGGAAGCCGAGCAGGCCGGCCACGCCGAGGACCACGATCGAGGTGCGCAGATTCAACACACCCCAGAGTATGAACAAAGGGACCGGCCACCCGCCTGCCTGCCCTCGGGTAAGGCACAATGCGCCTGCGCGGACGTAGCTCAGTTGGTAGAGCGCGAGCTTCCCAAGCTCGAGGTCGCGGGTTCGATCCCCGTCGTCCGCTTTGGCAGCCTCCCTTTCAGTCGTCATCGTCGCTTATGACTCGGCTCCGGACCTCGCCCGGACCCTTCCTTCGCTGGCCGCTGAGCTGCTTCCCGGGGACGAAGTGATCATCGTCGACAACGGTTCCGGGGACGACCTCGCCGGCGTCGTCTCGGCTCACCTGCCGCAGGCGACCACGATCAGCATGGGCAGCAACGCCGGATACACGGCGGCGGTCAACCGCGGCTCAGAGGTCGCTTCGGGAGAACTGCTGGTGATCCTCAACCCGGACGCACGCCCGGAGCCGGGTTTTGGCAAGGCGATCCGCGGGCCACTGGAAGAGAGGCCAGGCTGGGATGCCTGGATGGCCCTGGTCGCCTACGAGGAGGACGGACGCAAGCTCATCAATTCGTTCGGCAACCCGCTTCATTTCACGGGGCTCTGCTGGGCCGGAGGCCATGGCCGGCCGGTCAGTGAGGCGGGCGGGCCGCGCGAGGTCCCGACCCTGTCGGGCGCCTGTATGGCGATCCCGCTCATGACCTGGCGCGAGATCGGCGGTTTCAGCGACCGGTTCTTCCTGTACCAGGAGGACACCGACCTGTCGGTGAGGCTCCGCAACGTGAACGCCACGATCGGGCTGTGGCCCGAAGCGGTGGTCGACCACGACTACGACTTTGGCCGGCGTGCCCAGAAGTTCCTCTGGCTCGAGCGCAACCGGCTGGCGATGATCGTGCGCAGCTATCCGGCCGGTCTGCTGCTGTTGCTGCTGCCTGCCCTGATCGCGACCGAGCTGGCGATGCTCGTAATCGCTTTCCGCGAAGGCTGGGTCAGGGAGAAACTGAGGGCGAACCTCCAGGTGCTCACATGGATGCCGAGGCTGCTTAAAGAGCGGCGCGGAATCCAGGCCACCCGGGCCCTGGCGACAGCCAGGTTCGCCGGCTTCCTGACCCCCGACCTGGATTCGGAGTTCCTGCCCGAAGCAGTCAAACGCGGCCCGATCAGGTTCGCTCTCCGGGCCTACTGGCGCCTGGTAAAAAGAGTCCTCTAGGCCACCACCCGTAGCGAAGCCGAACCCGCCGGAGGCGGGTTTGCCTGAGCGGAGGCCCTGTTCCTGAAGCCGAACCCGCCGGAGGCGGGTTTGCCTGAGCGGAGGCCTTATGTCGGCTGCGAGATCGGCCGGATCAGGATCTCGTTGACGTCCACGGAGCCGGGCTGGCTGAGGGCGTAATCGACCGCACGGGCGATGTCTTCATCGGCGAGGGCGCTGTCGCCGGGCCGGTTGTCAAAGAACGGCGTATCGACCATGCCGGGTTCGATCAGGGTCATCTTGATCCGGTTGCCGTCATCCATGCTCCGCAGTTCCTGGCGAAGCGCCTCGCCGATCGCGGTGGCGGCATGTTTCGTCGCCGAGTACATCGAACCCGGCAGCACGCGGCGGCCGGCGATCGAACTGGTGATGAGGTAGTGGCCGTCACCGCGTTCGAGCAGGTGCGGCAGGGTCGCGCGGATCGTCAGGGCTGGGCCCAGTACGTTCGTAAGCACCATCGATTCCCACTGTTCCGGGCTTTCATTGAGGAAGCCGCGGCTCGCACCGAAACCTGCATTCGCGAAAACCACGTCGATCCGACCGAAGGCTGCGAGGGCGGAGTTGACCATCGCCTCGGTCTGGTCCCAGTCGGCGACGTCGCAGGGAGTGGCGATCGCCCGGTCCGGGCCGCCCAGCTCAATGGCGAGCTCTTCGAGCGGTTCGGGCCGCCGTCCGGCCAGCACCAGCCGGTACCTGTCGCCGAGGATTCGGGCGCTCGCCGCTCCGATTCCGCTGCTTGCACCTGTGATCAGGACTACTTTTTCGGTTTCGCTCATGGGTCAATACTGACACCTGGAGGACGCCGGACTGTCCGGCTTGCGATAATGACACCTACGTATGGATATGGCTCGTAAGCGACAGGTAAGGCTCTTCGTGGCGCTCGGTGTTGCATTGGCACTGGCGACCGGCCTGATTTATGTCTCGTTCAACGCTTCGAGTGAAGCCCGGGAGCCTTCCGAGCTCCAGGACGCCGTTCCCGGCAAGAACTATGAGCTCACCGGAAAGGTTATTCCCGGCTCGATCGAAAAGACCGATGGCGGCGCCGACTTCAAAGTCAGCGACCGTGACGGCAAGGGTTCGCTCCCGGTGAGTTACCAAGGTGTCATCCCGGATCCGTTCCGGGACGGCCGTGAAATCATACTGCAGGGAAGCGTCAGTGAAAGCGGGATCTTCATGGGGGACACGGATACGCTCGTGACCAAGTGCCCATCGAAGTTCTCGGAGAAGAAGTATCAGTAGCCTCGGCTCCGCGGCGCTGTGGCTCGGGTTCCTGACTGCCGCTTTCGGAGCGGTAGCAGCGCTGGCCGGAACCCGCGGAGACCGCCGCTGGGTTGACACTTCCAGACGTGCCGCCTACGCGTTATGCGCGCTGATGCTGATCTGCGTATTCGCGCTCAAATACGCGTTCCTGACCGACGACTTCAGCCTGAGCGTGGTCGCCAACCATTCTTCGATTGCGACGCCGAACTTTTACAAGTTCACGGCGATGTGGTCGAGCCAGGAAGGATCGCTGCTGCTCTGGGTTACCTTGCTTTCGGTGGTCGCGTCGCTTTCGCTGCGGTTCACCCGCCACAAGCTGCGTGACGTCGTACCGTGGGCCACCGCGATCATGATGGGGGTCGCACTTTTCTTCACCAGCCTCATGCTGTTCGGAGATGGCGTGAACCCGTTTGAGGTGCTCGGTGAGGTGCCCCGGGACGGCACCGGCCTGAACCCGCTGCTGCAGCATCCGTTGATGATCATCCATCCGCCGATGCTCTACGTCGGTTACGTCTCGCTGACCGTGCCGTTCGCCTTTGCGATCGGTGCGCTGGTCACCCGGCGGGTTGACGCGGCCTGGGCCAAATCCACGCGTGGTTTTGCCCTGATCGCCTGGATCTTCCTCTCGATCGGCATCATTCTGGGGTCGCGCTGGTCCTACACCGAACTCGGCTGGGGCGGCTACTGGGCCTGGGACCCGGTGGAAAACGCCTCGATCATGCCCTGGCTGATCCTCACCGCCTACATCCATTCGATCATGGTGCAGGAGAAACGCGGCATGCTGAAAGTCTGGAACGTCAGCCTGATCGTGGCGAGCTTCGCGCTTGCCCTGCTCGGCACCTTCCTGGTGCGTTCGGGCGTGCTCCAGTCGATCCACGCCTTTGGTGACTCGACCGTCGGCCCGTACTTCCTCGCTCTGATCGGCGTCGTGCTGATCGGATCGACCTGGCTGATCATCTCCCGGCTGCCTTTGCTCAGATCCAAGAAGCAGATCGATTCGCTGGCTTCGAGGGAAGCTGTCTTCCTGGTCAACAACCTGCTCCTGGTTGCGTTATGTGTGGTTGTCTTCTGGGGAACATTTTTCCCACTGATCTCCGAACTGCTCACCGGAACGAAATCGACCCTGGCTGCCCCCTGGTTCGACCGCTACACGACCCCGCTGGCCGTCCTGCTGGTGCTGTTTACCGGCATCGGTCCGCTGCTTGCGTGGCGCCGTCTGTCCTGGGAGGGCGCGAAAAAAGTCTTCGTCTGGCCCATCGGCATCGCGCTTGTCGCACTCGTGGTTCTGCTCGTCTTCACCGATGCGGCCAACAGCATCTGGGCGCTCGCTGTTTTCACCCTGGCATCGTTCACGGTGGTGGCGCTATTCCAGGACACCTGGCGCGGAGCCAAAGCCAGACGTTCGAGTGCCGGCGGCTCGATTCCAGGCTCGATCTTCGCGGTCGCCGTACGCAACCGCCGCCGCTACGGTGGTTACATCGTTCACCTCGGCCTCGTGGTTCTGCTCGTCGGGGTGGCCGGTTCCTCCAGCTTCGAGACCAAGGTTGACCGTAAACTCGAACCGGGAGAAAGCACGACCGTTCATGGCTACAAAGTCACCTATATCCAGCCCACGGTGGACCGTGACGATCAGGCGCTGATATTCGGCGCCGAGCTCCAGGTCGACCGTGACGGTGAGAAAGTCGAATTTCTGCAGCCGACCCGCCGCTACCACCTGGACACGAGCGCGACCAGGACGATCAGCGGTTATTTCGAAGGTGAAGCGACCTCCGAAGTGGGCCTTCGTGCTGGTCTCTTCTCCGACTTCTGGGTGGCTCTCGAACCGGATACCAGTGTGATCCAGGACAGGGCAAAAGTGGCGGATGAACGTTTCGGTGCGTACATGAGGCAGCGGGTGCTGCCGGAGATTCAGCGAGATCCATCGCAGACCGCCGAACTGACCAGGCAACTGGTCAAAGTCCAGGACCTGGCCACCGACGAGATCATCCAGGCTTACGTGGATCCGGCCAAACCGGTCCCGGTCACCTTCCGCATCATCGTCAGCCCGATGGTCACCTGGATCTGGCTCGGTTCGATCATCACGGTGCTGGGCGCGCTTTTCGCGGTCTGGCCGAGTGGCACGTTCCGTCGAAGGAGCAAAACCTGATGGAAATCGTCTTCATACTGACCCTGGGCGCGGCCGTCGCAGCTTTCGTTTCGTATCCGTTTTGGGGCAAAGGCGGCGTCACTGCCACGGAAGACCCCGAACTGGCCGGGCTGGAAGTGGCCCGGGAAGCGAAATACCGCGAGATCCGTGATGCCGAGATCGACCTTGCCTCCGGCAAACTTTCGCAGGCGGATTTCGACAGGGTGAACGCCGACCTGCGGCAGGAAGCGGTCGACATTCTCGACCAGCTCGAAGATGCTGAAGCGGACGCAGCCAGCGGCGACAAGCCCCCGAAATCCGCCGGCAGCTAAACTCCGCGGTCGCATGTACTCGGTTCTCGCTCTCATACAAGTTGGTATCGCCTTCCTCCTGATCTTCCTGGTGCTTCTGCACTCGGGCAAAGACGCAGGACTCTCCGGCGCCTTCGGCATCGGTGGCGGTGGCAGCTCCGTCGGAGGCGGCTCGATGGTGGAACGCAACCTCTCGCGTGCGACCGTTGCCTGCGCAATCATCTTCGCCCTGAACACAATCGTCCTGCTCAAGATCTGATTCAGGTGGGGCCGAAACGCCCCATCACAACTTGTGTTTGAGCTAGGGTCAGCCCCATGAGCTCGAATACGAAACAGGTTCTCGCGATAACTCTTGGCTCCCTCGGGCTGGTCATTGGTGTCTTCGCGATGATCACGGCGTACAACGCCAAGAATGCGGTCGACGACGAATCTGCCGTCACCACCCAGGTCAAGGAGGAGTTCGCCGCAGCCCAGACCCGTCAGGATGCGCTCGAGGCCAGCCAGGCATCGAAGGCGGAGAAACTGATTGCCGGGCTCTCCAGTTCCGAGAAGAACCTGATCGGCAAGATCAGCGGCAACTCGAAGAGCATCAAGCAGCTCAGGAGGAAGACCCGCAGCCTCCAGCAGCAGATCAATTCGCTTTCGAGTCGGGACAAGGAACTCTCCTCCGAAGTGACCCAGTTGAGCAACCGGCAGCAGGACGACTTCAACAAGCTGAACGGCCGGATCAACTCGACCAACAAGGAAGTCAACCAGCTGCAGAGGAATATCGCCAACCTGCGCAGCCGGGTCAGCATCGACGAAGCCGCATCACCCTGAAGTGAAGATCCTCTTCGTCTGCCTCGGCAACATCTGCCGGTCACCGTCCGCTGAGGCGGTCATGCGTGAACTGGCCGGACAGGCCGGGCTGGAATCCGGGATCGAGATCGACTCGGCCGGAACCGGTGACTGGCACATCGGCAAGGCGGCTGACCCGCGGGCGATCGAGGCCGGGTCGAGCCGCGGCTACGAGCTGACCAGCACGGCCCGCCAGGTGACAGTCGAAGATTTCAACCGGTTCGACCTCGTCGTCGCGATGGACCGCAGCAACCACGCCGACCTGATCGCGCTCAACGACGGCGACGGCACCCGGATCAGGCTGCTCCGGGAAATCGGGGAAGGTGGCCCGCTTGATGTACCCGACCCTTACTTCGGCGGGCAGGACGGGTTCGATGAGGTGCTCGACATACTCGAACACAACTGCCGCGCCCTGCTGGAAGAGGTCTCGGACTCCTTCTGAGCGGCTGCCTGAGAGACTGCGAGTGTGTTCGAGGAAATGATGCTCAAGTCCCTCCATGTCCAGTCGATGAGGGCGGGGGAACTTCACGCCGGTCATGATCCGCACCTGCTCTTCCAGGCATCCACGGTTTCCGCGCTGCTCGATGGCAACTACGACGGCGACATGACCTTCGCCGAACTCGCGGAGCACGGCGACACCGGTCTCGGCACCCTGAACGGCCTCGACGGCGAGATGATCGCGATCGATGGTGTCTTCCTCAGGGCCGACGTCAATGGCGACGTGAGCGAAATCGCCCCCAATGCCTTCACACCTTTCGCGGTCGTGACCGAGTTCAGGCCGACGATCAGCTTCGAAGTCTCCGGGGTGTCCAGTTTCGATGAGCTACAGGCGCGTCTCGATGAAAGCCTGCCGGAAGACGTTCCGGCGCTGGCGATCCGCATTGACGGCGACTTCGGACCGGTCACTGCGCGTTCCGTTCCGAAACAGGCCGAGCCATACAGGCACCTCGATGAAGTGGTCGCCGACCAGAACGTCTTCCAGATACCACCGACCACCGGTTCGCTGGTCGGATTCCGTTTCCCGGTCTACAGCGAAGGAATCGAGATCGCCGGCTACCACCTGCATTTCGTCGACGAGGCCCGGTCGCGGGGAGGTCATCTGCTCGACCTCGATATCACTGAAGCCACCGTCAGAGCGGCCGTCTTCTCGGACCTGCACGTCGAACTGCCGCCCGGCATGGACCTCGCTTCCCCGGACCTCGCGACCGACACCCACGACGCGATCGAACGCGCCGAAAAGTTGCGCCCCGAGGAGTAGGCCAACGGCGCTGCCGGTAACCTGAAACAGGATGCTGCGGTCACGTCACTTCGCAACCCTCGCACTCGCGGGCACGGCTTCGCTTCTGATTGCCGCCTGCGGAGGTTCGGAAGACCAGCAGGACACCGGCTCAGCCGGGTATCCCGGGTACGAGTCGACCAAGTCGACCAAGATCGAAACCGGCAGCGAGGACTGGCCGCACTTTGGCCGCAACGAGCAGCGCACCCACAGCCTGTCGGTCTCCGGATCCCTGAATCCGCCGCTGAAGCAGCGCTGGAGCTTCAGTGACCGGGTCCTGATCGAGTTCCCGCCAGCCCTGAAAGACGGGGTTGCTTACCTGGCCGACAAGTACGGCAACGTGCGCGCCCTGCGACTCAGTGACCAGAAAGTCCTCTGGGACCTCCAGAAGTCAAAGCAGGACGTCGGTCCACCCACCGATACGACCGCACCCGACTACTCGGACGGGCATGTCTATGTCGCTTTCCAGGGAGGGGAGCTCGTTTCTTTTAGAGCCGACACCGGAAAGATCGCCTGGCGCCGCCACATGCAGACGGGGCTTCAGTCATCACCGATGGTTTCCGACGGCATCCTCTACCTCGGATCCGAGAAATCGGTCATGTACGCGCTCGACGCGGACACCGGCAAGACGGTCTGGACCTACAACGCCGTAACACCGGTGAAGACCAGTCCCAGCATCGATGGCGGGACTGTCTACTTCGGCAATTACTCGGGATCACTCTTTGCGCTCGACGCGAAGAGCGGCAAGTTGAAATGGAAGACCGACACCACGACCACCAGACCGGGCGGCAGCGGCGGCTTCTACTCCTCGCCGGCGATCGGTGGCGGCAAGGTTTTCGCGGGTCGTGATGATGGGATCGTCTACGCGTTCGACAAGGACACGGGCAAACAGTCGTGGTTCTTCCAGACCGCAGGCGACGTCTACGGATCCCCGGCGCTCGCCAAGGTCTCCGGCACCCCGTTGACGGTCTACATCGGTTCGTATGACTCCCGCCTCTACGCGCTCAATGCGCGTACCGGAGGGAAGGAGTGGGACTACGACGTCGGTGGGCCGATACCGGGCACCGCGACCGTGGTCGGCCGGACCGTCTACACCTCCAGCTTCAAGACCGGCAAGTCGATCGGCATCGATATTGACAGCCATAAGCAGACCTTCTCCTACGACTCACCCGGCTACACGCCGATGATCTCCGATGGAAAGAACCTGTTCCTGGTCGGGTACTACACCCTCCACGGCTTTACCCCGGAAAACTAAGCGAGGCCGTAGGGGAGGGTCGGTAGGCCCGAGGTTGCTTTTGCCACTATCCCGTCGAGGTCGTCGGCGATGGTGAAGAGGTCGAAGTCTTCGGGGCTGACCCGGCCCTCCTCGAGTAAGTGTTCTTTCATCCAGGCGAGCAGGCCGAGCCAGTATTCGGAGCCGACCAGGACCACCGGATGCGGCCGGGCTTTGTTCGTCTGCACGAGGGTCAGTACCTCGAAGAGCTCGTCGAGTGTTCCGAAGCCACCGGGGAAGGCCACGAACGACCACGAGTAACGCACGAACATCAGCTTGCGGGCAAAGAAATAATGGAACTCCTTGCCGATGTCGACATACGGGTTCACGGACTGCTCGTGTGGGAGTTCGATGTTGAGGCCAACCGATGTCACCCCCGCATCCTGTGCTCCGCGGTTCGCGGCTTCCATGGTCCCCGGGCCACCGCCGGTGATGATCGAGTAGCCGGCTTCACCGATCGAGCGGCCGACCTCGCGGGCGAGCATGTATTCGGGGTTGTCCTCCTGCGTTCTGGCGGAACCGAAGATGCAGACCGCGGGGCCGACGTCTTCGAGCAGGTTGAAACCTTCGTCGAATTCCTTGCGGATGCGTTCAAGGCGATCCGGGTCGGAGAGCTGGGTGATGATCTCCGGCTCGTCGCAGCGGATGATCTCCTCATCGAAGGTCGATGGCTTTCTCGGTTTCAATTGTCGCCTTTCATTCGACTGCGGCACGGTACCGTTCGACCGCGAAACGCCGCTCCTCGGCGTGGTCCACCACGGGCTGCGGGTAGTCCTCGCCGATCCTGCAGCCGGCTTCTTCCTGTTCGGCTTCGTCCATCAGCCAGGGCCGCACCAGGTGTTGATCCGGCACATTCCCGAGTTCCGGGATCCACCGCCTCACGTACTCGCCGGCGGGATCGAACTTCTCCTGCTGGGTCATCGGGTTGAACATGCGCTGGAAGTAAGGCTTGGGGTCGGTCCCGACCGAAGTGACCCACTGCCAGCCGCCATTGTTGGAAGCCACATCTCCGTCGAGGAGCCTTTCCATGAACCAGCTCTCGCCCTGCCTCCAGTCGAGGTGGAGGTCCTTGGTCAGGAAGGAGGCGACCACCATACGCACGCGGTTATGCATCCAGCCGTCGTTCAGCAGCTCCCTCATGCCGGCATCGACCAGCGGGTAGCCGGTCCGGCCGAGCTTCCAGGCTTCGAGGAGGTCGTCGTCTTCCTGCCAGGCGAGTGTGCCGCGGTAGCGCTCCTGGAACTCGAGCCGGGTGACCTCCGGAAAGTTGTCCAGAACCGCGGCGTAGAACTCCCGCCAGGCGAGTTCGGAGCGGAACACCCGGGACCCGTCACCTTTGCCGCGGCCGAGCTTCGTCTCGAGCTCGAGCGGCGAGAGGCAACCCCAGCGAATGTACGGCGAGAAGCGGGATGAACCGCCGACGGGATCGTTGCGGCGTTTCGCGTACTCGTTGATCCCGTGGTTCCGGAACTTCCGGGCGGCTTCCCTGGCGGCGCCCTCACCGGGGATGAATGAGGTCTCCGACGGGTCCTCGCCCAGCCCCAGGTCGGTCAGTGAAGGAAGTTCACCGGGTTCCGGGCCGGCAACGAAGGTCAGGCCCTCAGGTACGGCTTCGGCCGGTCGGCGTTCGATCTCGCGCCAGGCGTTCGCGAAAGGGGTGAAAACGGTGTAAGGCTGTTCTTTGCCCGACCGGATCAAACCGGGATCGTCGACGATGTAGGCACCGGGGTGGGGGACGGCGGTGACACCGATCACGGCCAGCTTCCGGGTGACGTCTTCGTCGCGCCGTTTTGCCCAGGGGGAAACATCCCGGGTCCAGTGGACCGACCCGGCACCGCACTCCCGGGCCAGCTCCGGCAGCACGGTCTCCGGCTGGCCATGGCGGATCACCAGGTCTGCCCCGAGATCGCGCAGGGAACCCCGCAAGTCCTCGAGGCAGCCCAGCATGAAGCTGGTCCGCGCGGACGACGGGAACCGGCCTTCGGTCAGCAGGCGCTCGTCGAAGATGAAGCAGGTCAGCACCGAAGGATGGGCGGCGGCTTCGGCGAGCGCGGGCAGGTCGTGGATCCGCAGGTCCCGGCGGAACCACATGATCGCCGGGGTTTCGATCAAGTCGGCGTGCGTGTCCATGCGGGATCTATACCCGTTGTCGGCGGTGATTACGTTTCAGGCTTGTCGCCCGGCGGCGCAGGCGGCCCGATGGCCGTATTTTCGGAGGTCGTCCATCCGTCCAGTCAGTGGTCCCTGAACCAGGGGCCTAGAGAAAGAGAGTCTTCATGGATCGCAAGGTTGGAGCAGCGCTCGCAATCGCAATCATCGGTGTCGTCGTCGGTGTAGTTGGAATCGTCATGGCCAACGACGCCAAGGACAGCAACAAGGACACCCAGGCCCAGCTGGCCAAAGCCATCAACCAGGCCGAATCCAGCAGCCAGTCGAAAGAGGAGAAGGCCGCCGCTGCTCTCAGGGCCGTAGGTGACAAGGTCAAGAAGAACGCCGCTGCCGCCGAATCCGAGGATTCGTCCAAGCTGTCGGCCGCCGAGAAGAAGGACGCAGCCGCCGCCCAGCAGAGCGCCGATACAGTCGCATCCCTCCAGACCAAGGTCGATCAGCTGTCTGCTCAGATCGCCGACGTCGAAGGCAAGCAGAAGAGCAATACCGCCAAGGTCAACGCCCGCATAAATTCACTCGAGGGTCGACTCGGTAACTGACCCTGCCCGCAGCACAGAAGAAGGCCCGGCGAGCTTCATGCTCTCCGGGCCTTTTTTCCATGTCTGAGGGTCTCGTTACTTTCTGACGGTCAGGGCCGTAATTGCCGAAGCTTCTCCGGCGGTCGTATTGCGGATCTCGACCGACCACCGGCCGGGACTGACCGGAATGGTCATCACCATCCCCGGCCCGACACGCCTCGTCGAGACCGATCCTCCGGGAAGCGGGTTACTGACCCGTACCCGCAGGCCGGTCACTTTCGGGAAGAAGACCTCGAGCGTCCCGGAACCCTGGCGGCCCGACCGGCCACTGGCCCGGAACACCTTGTCCTTCTGCTGGAAGCTGGTCGAGATCAGCCGGCCGGGGGCGCGACGTACGTATCCGCGCCGCAGGTCCCTGCGCAGCCATCCGAACTGGCCGAGGATCCGGTTGCGGCCGTTCTCGCAATCCATCCGGTAGAGGCTCCAGGGCGGCAGGGGCGGCGTTGACCCGTCGTGAGTGGCCGCATGGGGGTCGCCGCAGGACTGCTTCCACGTCCAGAGGGTGGCCCCGATCCGGAATTCGTCCTGGAGGGCCTGGTGGGCGTTGAAGTAGTCGTCATCACTGCCGTCGGCCCGGGCCGGATCGCCTCCCCATTCACCGGTCAGGACGGGTGCCCCGCCGAAAGTTTTCGCTTCTTCGATCGCGTTGACGAAGGAAGGCCGGCTGGGCGGGCCCTCGCCGCCGATGCTGCCGCCGTAGAGATGCGGCGAATAGACGATGTTCCGATCCCTGGTGAACGGTGGCGGGGCGCCGGAGCCGGTCAGCGACCACAGCACGCTCGGCTCGAAGAGGATCATGTGACGGAACCCGCGGCCCGCCCGTTCACCGGCCCTGATCGCCTTCACGGCCCTCGAGTAGAACGGTCCGAGTTTTGCGTTCTGCTCGGCCCCGAGGGCATTCGGCTCGTTCATGATGTCGATCCCGGCCACCGCTTCAGTTTTCGCGAACCGTCTTGCCACGTGTCTCAGCATCCGCACGTAATGAGTCTGGATGCCGACCCCGTCGGTTGCTTTGCGGTTGTCGAAGAAAGCGGCCCAGGCCGAAGTCACCGCGGGATTGATCTCGCGGGCGCTGAGGAAGCAACGCGGCTGGTTGTCATCGAATGTGGCCCAGCCGGGAGCACCGTCCCAGCCAAAACCGGGCTGCTGCGGAGCGGGGCAGACCTCGTCGGGGCGGGCGGCGAGGGTTGCGCCCCAGGCGTCCTGATGGAAGTCGACGATCGTGTAAATGTCCTGCTTCTCGAGCCGGCGGACCCAGCGTTCAACCCGGTCCAGGTATGCCTCGTCGTACTTACCGGGTTTCGGCTCGACCCGCGACCAGGAAACGATCAGGCGGACCACGTTCCAGCCCATCTGGGCGATCCGGGCGGGATCCCGCCGGTCGAAAGGAAGAACCGGGGGCAGTCGGGTCCCTTTCCAGTACTGGCCCAGCGAATTGACGTTGACACCGCGGAGCAGCACTTCGCGACCGGACTCGTCGACTATCCGGCCCCCGCGTTCGACGTCGGGTTCCGCTTTCAGGATGTCAAGGTCTGCCGAAGAGATTGCGGGAAGGCAGAGAAGAACGGCCGCGATCATGATCACGCTGCCAGCCGCGCGGCCGGCCATCCTCATAGCCCCTGCCCTCATGGACGCAGTGTAAGTGACAAAGTCCGGGTATGGCGAAAACCGATCCCGAAGTCGACGAGTTCATGGAACGGCTTGAACACCCCGATCGGGAGGGCATCGATTTGCTGCGCAACCGGATACTTGAATCCGACGACCGGATCACCGAGCGAGTCAAGTGGAACGCACCCAGCTTCTGTTTCGAAGGGGAGGACCGGGTGACCTTCCGCCTCAAACCCGGCAACCGGTTTCAGTTGATCTTCCACCGCGGTGCGAACGTCCGCGACGAGGCCGACCGGTTCACTTTCGATGACGAAACCGGCCTGATCGAGTGGGCGGCCCCGGACCGGGGGGTCCTGGGCATCGAAGATTCCGCCGACGCAATCGAGCGGCAGTCGGAGATCGTCGCCCTGGTCAACCGCTGGATGGCCGCAGCCGCCTGACCGGCCGGCCGGTCTTACCGGTGGTGGTCCGGTGCCGGGCGTGGAATCGACAGGCCCCGTACCTGCTCCCGGATGTCCCGGGGCGGGCCGGCCCGGCGAACGCAATGCGGCTGAGAGGAGTCGAACCTCCACATCCTTTCGGACACAAGCCCCTCAAGCTTGCGCGTCTACCAATTCCGCCACAGCCGCATGAAGGGCGAGGGATATTAGGGAAAGCGGTCGGGGCGACGCGGTGCCGTGCTGGGCGCGAAGTTTCGGTTTCGGTCGTTCACGAACATGTGTCCGCACGGGCGGCTAGGGTACGAACATAGGTTCGTTGTCCAGAACTGAAACTTTTGGAACCAAGGCCCCGGGGCCGGCTAAGGAGAGAAGTGGTTGATCTGACCAAGCGGCAACGCGAAATCTTTGACTACATCGGCAAGTACGCCGACAAAATGGGTTATCCGCCCACGGTCCGGGAGATTGGCAAGGCAGTGGGGCTTCATTCCTCGTCAACGGTTCACGTGCACCTGGCCAACCTCGAGAAGGCCGGAGTGCTACGGCGCGACCCGACCAAGCCCCGCGCGATCGAAATGCTGGTCGGCAAGGCCCGTGACGCCAAGGATGCTGCTGTCGGAGCGGTCCAGTCCGCGAGTTCGGGCCCCGGCCTGCCGCTGCTCGGCCGCGTTTCTGCCGGTACGGGCATGCTCGCCGAAGAGAACATCGAGGATTACGTCGAAGTTCCTTCCGTCATCGGCGGGCAGGAGGGCGACTACGTGCTCGAGGTTCGCGGCGAATCGATGAAGAACGCCGGCATCATGGACGGCGACTACGTGATTGTCCACCCGGCCCCCGACGCCCGCAACGGCGAGATCGTCGTCGCGATGCTCGACGAAGAAGACGCCACCGTCAAACGTTTCTACAAGGAGGCCGATCACATCCGGCTTCAGCCCGAGAACGAAACGATGGACCCGATCATCACCACCGAGGCTCAGGTCATTGGCAAGGTCATAGGAAGCTTCCGCAAGATTTAGGGATGTTGCCTCGCGGTTGAAGATGCTGCCTCGAAAGGGCCGCCGGAAGGCGGCCCTTTCTCTTGCAGGGATGGTTGGCGAGCGGCGCCCGGGGGTCTCCTGCGAGGCGCCTGGCTGCAGGAACAAGG
>Ga0105046_10003587_pt1 | contig 24639 bp, 19 predicted proteins | sample MAT03_FD_78385 | JGI IMG/M metagenome (GOLD analysis project Ga0105046, IMG submission 78385) | Freshwater microbial communities from Lake Fryxell liftoff mats and glacier meltwater in Antarctica - MAT-03 (megahit assembly) | ecosystem: Environmental > Aquatic > Freshwater > Ice > Liftoff...
ATTGTCAATTGTCAACTCGTGACCTCTTCGGCTCGCCTCGGGGTGCTTGTCAAGATTCAACACATGCCCCCTTCGGAATTGCCCCATGCCACCCACTCAGCCCCAGCCCCCACCTAACGTCATTGTCTAATATCCAAGCCTGACCCCTTTTTCGGCTATTGACCCCTTTTTCGGCTATTCGGAGCACAAGCGCCTGCGCCGGTGGGGCTGGACTCCACCGGACGGAGCACGTCAGTGCGGAGGAGGATGCAGAGATCGTGACAGCGTTGCTGGCGCGATCTGTGCCGCTGGTTCATTGAAGACGTTCGAACCATCAATGTCTAATATCCAAGCCTGACCCCGTCCGTCAGCCTAGAAAAAATCGGTAACAACTACAGCAAACAACTAAGCCTGATTCCTTCTTTCAGTTCCTAACCACCGGACCGCAGCGACAACGGAGCGAAAGGAGGATGCAGACGGCGTGACGGGCCGAGGCTTTTCGAGGACTGGCGCGGCGTGTGCCGCTTGCGTGCATTGCGTTCGTTGCGACCGGGAGCTTGTCAAGGGTCAAGACCTGACGTCTTCGGTTTGATCTGCCTCACCCCTTTTATGCTGTTTGCATACAGCAATTGCAGAGTCCCTCCCTTTTTCGCGGAGTTGAAGTAGTAATCCACCGCATCCGACCGGACCTGGAAGACTATTTCACGAGGTGCAGACCTAAGCGTATCCCAATCGTTACGCGCGGATGGATTCGCCCGGGCCATGATCTCATGGATTTGGCTGCCTTCTGCCGGGATCGCAATTTCGATACGTCGCCCGCTCAGTTCTTCTGGCATCGCCACCAAAAACTCCACGACATCATAACTGTGCGCGATATCATCCATGTCATAGCGCACGTCACTCGGCCGCACTCTCTCGGCGGTGCCTTGCATCTCGATAAACTCGGGTTGGTTTTTCATGTTGGTGCAAGCTGCGACAATCAATGCCATGATGAGAACGAATAAACTGAGGCGAGTATTCACGGCCTCGCCTCCTGCACAATCTTGTCACCGTATACAGCTCCGCGATAGCGCACCGTGTTATAGCTGGGCCCGATTGAGAGACGATCAAAAGGGGTCAGGCTTAGTTGTTTGCTCTGTTGCTTCATCGGTGGTGCTCCTTCTACCAAGCGCTGACCAGTCGGCTCACTGTGTGCAGTCCGCCCAAAACAATCCGAAGGGGTCAAACTTTGGGGTTTGGGGTTCATTTTAGTTTTCTCATCGGGACGACGACAGGCTCCCGGATCCATGCCGCCGCCGCCTGGCGACGAATGCGTGACGCAGTTCCAATCACATGAGTTGAACTCGGCATAACCGCAGCATGCGTCCGCTTCACCGGGGGTCAAGACCGGGCACCGTGATCAAGCAGGCCGGAGGGGAAAAGGCCTGATCACTCTTTCGTCTGCTCGATCACGGACACTTTGCCGTCCTTGAACACGACGCGGATGCGCTCTTCTTTCTCGGACACGTAAGTATCAACGTAGGCCGGACGATAGTAGACGCGGTAGGTTCTCAAGTAAGGATCATAGTAAACCTGCCGATAGTAACCGGCATGCTGCACGCCATCGTAGCGTTGATAATAGGTGTTGTAGATCCAAGTCATCATATTTCCCGTGGCGGAAACCGCTTCCCGTTTCTGGTCCGCATTGCCGAGCGCGAGGTATACCATGTCCTCGGTATATCCGAGATCGATGATCCCCTGTTTGATCTTGTCCTGCGTGGCGACGTCGAGTTTGGCGAAGACGTCCGGCTTTTCCTTGATGCGGGTGGCGACGTTCTGACAACCCGTAAAGGCGAGCAAGGCGGCGGCGGCGAGAGCGAGGAGGGAGCAAGGAGATTTCATAATAATGGGGGTGACGGAAAAAACCTATGGCGTTACAGGAAAAAGGCCAACCGAGAATTACAACCGCAGACGGCGCAGTCGAAGAGCGTTGGCAATGACCGAAACACTGCTGAAGGCCATCGCGAGCCCGGCGATCATGGGACTGAGCAAAACACCCATGAACGGATAAAGCAGACCCGCCGCCAGCGGGACGCCGAGCGTGTTGTAGACAAAGGCAAAAAACAGGTTCTGGCGGACGTTGCGCATCGTCGCCCGGGAAAGATGGATAGCCTTGGCGATGCCGCGCAGGTCGCCCTTCACGAGCGTGACGCCGGCACTTTCCATCGCGACGTCGGTACCCGTGCCCATCGCGATGCCGACATCGGCCGCCGCAAGCGCCGGCGCGTCGTTGATCCCGTCGCCTGCCATCGCGACCAACCCGCCCTGCCGCCTGAGCTCCTCGACGCGGCGGATCTTATCCGCAGGTTCCACCTCGGCCTGGAAATCATCGATGCCCAGTTTTTTCGCAACGGCCTCGGCCGTGCGGCGGTTGTCGCCGGTGGCCATGACAAGTTTGATCCCGAGGGCGTGAAGTTGAGCCACCGCTTCAGTCGTCGATTCCTTGATGGGATCGGCCACGGCCAACAATCCGGCGGCAGCGCCATCAACCGCAACGAAAACCACGGTCTTGCCCTCAGCCTGCAGCGCCGCAGCCCGGCTGTTCAAGTCCGGTGACATGGCAATCCCTTCCGCTTCCAAAAATTTCTGTTTACCGACCAGCACTGTTTTTTCGCTCACGCGGCCCGCGACTCCGCCGGCGGTCACCGAGCGGAAATCAGTCACAGGAACTAAAACGAGTTTTCTTTCCTCCGCCCCGCGCACGATGGCCGCCGCCAACGGATGTTCCGAGGAACGCTCCAAGGACGCCGCGAACTGGACGAGCGTCGCTTCATCGACTCCGCCGGTTGTCACCGCATCGATGAGGCGCGGTTTGCCCTCGGTGAGTGTGCCGGTCTTGTCCACCACGAGCCACTTCACTTTCCCGAGCAGCTCAAGCGCCTCGGCATTCTTCACCAGGATACCCGCCTGCGCACCGCGACCGACACTGACCATGATCGACATCGGCGTGGCGAGCCCCAGCGCACACGGACAGGCGATGATCAGGACGGCGACCGCGTTGACGATGGCGTAGGCGAGTCGCGGCTCCGGCCCGAAGAAAAACCAGATAACAAACGTAGCCGCCGCGATCAACACCACCGTCGGCACGAAGATCCCGGCCACCTTGTCGACCAATCCCTGGATCGGCGCGCGACTCCGTTGCGCTTCGGCCACCATTTGCACGATGCGCGCGAGCATCGTGTCCGCTCCGATTTTTTCCGCGCGGAGAACAAAGCCGCCGGTACCGTTCACGGTGCCGCCCGTCACGTGCTCGCCCACGTTTTTTTCGACCGGCAGCGATTCACCCGTGAGCATGGATTCATCAACTGAAGACGATCCCTCCTCAATCACTCCGTCCACCGGCACTTTGGTCCCGGGCCGCACGCGCAGACGATCACCCGTCTTCACTTCGGCCAAGGGGATTTCCCTATCGCCCCCTTCGCCTACGCGCAGCGCGGTGGGCGGGGAAAGGTTCAACAACGCTTTCATGGCGCTCGAGGTACGCGCGCGGGCGCGCAGTTCGAGCACCTGGCCCAGCAACACCAACACGACAATCACGGCCGCCGCTTCAAAATAAACGTCCACCATTCCGTGGGCTCGCATTGCCGGCGGAAAAGCGTCCGGCAGGAAAAACGCCACCAAGCTGTAGAGCCAAGCCGAGCCGACGCCGAGCGCGATCAGCGTAAACATATTCCAATGGCCGGAACGCAGCGACTTCGCGCCGCGCACAAAAAACGGCCAACCCGCCCACAGGACAACCGGGGTCGATAGGACGAGCTGCACCCAGCGACTCAGCGAACCGTTCGCAACCTGCGCGAGTGACGGCAGCAAGTGGGCCATGGCCAGCACGAACACCGGCAACGCCAGTGCGGCGCCGATCCAGAGCCGTCGGGTCATGTCGCGCAATTCCGTGTCGTCCTCCGGCGCGGCGGTGACCGTCTTCGGTTCCAGCGCCATGCCGCAGATCGGGCAATCGCCGGGCTGATCTTGTTCGATCTGCGGATGCATCGGGCACGTGTAGATCGTGTGGGCCGGTTCGATGAAGGCGGGATTGCGTTCCAAAGCCATGCCGCACTTGGGACAATCGCCGGGCTGGTCGGACACCACGCCCTCGCACATCGGGCAATAGTATTTCGCATCCTTCGCCGGTTGAACATCGGCATCAGGGTGATGGTGATGGTCGTGACGGCTGACTGCTGAAGCGTGGTCGTGTTTCATGGGGCAATGGTGCGGGTTCATACTGGGCTGACGGAGCTGCCTGGAATATCTTACAGCCCATCGGTCAAGATTGAGAACCCCTGCTGGATTAGACCACCAGCAGCAGCCGTTGATACCGGATTTAGCGTTTATCTTTCACGGGCTGGCAGTCGCAATCAAGACACGCGCCATCAGCGCAAGCGCCACAGAATGCCTGCAATTTTTTGCGGAGATCCTGACGGGCGCGAAGCAAGGTGACGCTCGCGTTGTTCGGGGTGAAGCCGAGGGTCTTGGCGGCGGCTTGCACGGACTCGCCGTCGAGATCCACGCGACGGAGCAATGCCGCCTGTTGCGGTTTGAGGGTGTCCACCACTTGGCCGAGGCAGGCACAGAGTTGCGTCTCCCAGCCTGCCGGAGCAGCAACTATATCTTCACCGAGCGCCGCGAGCGTTGTGCTCAGCACAGCCTCCCGCCGCCGGCTGGCTGCCCGGGTGCGATAGTGATCAACGATCGCGTTGCGGAGGAGCCGGTAGAACCAAGCCGTCAGCTTGGAGTCATCGTGCAATTCGTCCGCGTGCTGCAACGCTTTGACCAGTCCGTTCTGCAGGATGTCTTCCGCCTCGGCCTCGCTGCCGACCCGTGCGGCGAGGAACGCCTTGAAGGCCGTCCGTTGCGCGTTGAGTGCGGTGGCGAGTTGGTCGGGACGGCGAGCCATGCAGCATGCCAATTCAGGCGAGGCGATTTGTCACCTCACTTTTTAGCATAGAGACACCGGTGGGGACGCGCACGTCCAACCGTCATCGCTCACTGCCTCCCGAATGATTTTGCGAATCGTGGTTTCGACTACCTCAGCTACTTCGGCTATCACCCCACCACCGCAATGAGCACAGGACTATTATTGGGGTTTCGGGTCCGGGGTCTTGGGGTTGGGGTAGCCCCAGGCCTCTGTGCCGGTGGGTCCATCGAAACTTGCCTGCGATTAGCAGGCCCCAGAAACCCATCGGCGGAGACGATCAGTCGCAGTTGCTCTTGGTAGGTTTCATCCGTTGATGAAGCCCATGAGTGGTTAAATCCTCCGGATCTTTGCATCGATCGGTCGCGTCTACCCACTGGAACTTGCGAAGAACCCCCTGCCCGTCAGCCAATGGAACCGAAGGTGCCGGAGTCGTGAGGTGGCGGCGGGCCACACATCAATGATGGGGCGATAGACGATCACTCCATCAGGGTTGAACTGGCGGCTTCTCGCCTACCGTCGCACTTGGCGGAAGGGACCCGAAGGAAACAAGACTGTCGGCACCCCAGATGAGCACCAAGCTGCCAGCCAACAGCGGCAGAAACACAGCAAGTACGAGCGTGCCGATGAAGACGACGCGCGGCAGGGCGGCCCTCCGGCGTGTTCGCCGCGAACCGGCCTGACGGTCGACGCTGCCACCACATCACCAGCCCGCTGATCGCGATGAAGATGACGCCACCGGCGGCCAGCGTGCCCAAAATTTGATTGGGCAATCCGAAGAGTTGGCCTTCGTGCGCGGCGATGCCCCAAAGCGAAAATTGCGCGAGATAACCGAAATCCTTGAAACGAACATCGGCGTGCACCTTGCCGGAATATTGGTCGAGATGCAGGTAGGGACGGACCGCTGGGCTGTCCGGTTTGACGAATTTCACTCATAAATCGCGGCGGCCCCAGCCACCGAGGCTATCGCACTCGTTGCGGTCCCGCCCTTCCCACCGGCGTCACCTTAATAGGCGTGATTCAGAAGGACCGCCATTTTCATCGGGAAGCCCGCCCGAGGGCGATGGACTTTTCCCGATGAAACATCAGCCGAGTAAATTTGATCAGAAGGAATATTTCACGCTGGCGGATGTGGAGCGCTTCGGGAAAACGTGGAAGAGGAAATATTCCCGGTTGAGCACATTATCGATGCCGAGCGACGCCGCCCAGTGATTGTCGATGCGATAGTGGGCGCGTACATCAGCCGCAAACCAACCGGAGAAAGCTTGGTAGGTGTTGAAGTTCACGTCGGTGTTATCGAGCGTGCTGTAGAGCTTGCTGCTGTAACGGCCGCCGACCGAAAAGGTCAGCCGCTCGGTGTGCCGGTACGAGATAAGGAACGTCGCGCGCCATTGGGGAATGTTCGGGAGACGCTTGCCGATGGCGCTGCCGGGGGCCGCCGTCGCACTGGCCTGCCCGCTCAAGGCGAGCGTTCGCGCGTCGAGATAAGTGACGCTGCCGGTGAAATCGAGCCCGTTCACAAAGATATCCCGCCGATCAAGCACAAACTCGACGCCGCGAGCGCGCACATGATCGACGTTGGAGATATAGGAATAGAGCTGAGTCGAGCCGGGCAACAGCGGCTTGAATTGCGAGATGATCGCATCGTGCACGTCATCCTGGAACAGCGAGAGGCGGACGCGGCCGTTCTTGATCTGATGCTCGAAGGTGAGTTCGGTGGAAAGCGCGTCGTCGGGCTTCAGATCGGGATTGGGCGAAGTGAACGTGGTGCCGGTGGAGACGAGCTGGTAGAGTTCGGCGGCGGTGGCATAGCGGTAGGCTTTGCCGATCGAGCCGGTGACGGTCCAGGTGGATGAAGGCAGCCAAGTAACGCTGCCCTTGGGCGACCAGTTGGTCCGGCTCACTTCGGGTTGAATGATTTTAATGGCCCCATTCACATTGTAGCCATCGTAACCGCGCCAGTCCTCGAAACGGGTTCCGAGAGTCACCTTCACCGAGGGCGCAGCCTGCCAGACATCCTGCAGCCAGAGTGCATTGGTACGGGTTTTGCCGTCACCTTCCGTGGCGACGCTCGTATAGGTGGGCGACGCCGCCCGCCAATCGGCGGTATTGTACGTGGGATTAAACAGGCGATAACGGTCGCTGTGCGCGCCGAAGCTGAGGGAGTGCGGTCCGTTGGTGCCGTCGGGACGCCAGACCCCTTTCAGATCGAGTGTGGTCCAGCCGGTGCCCTCGAGTACGGCGACCCGGCCGGCGTTGCCAAAACTCAGGCTGGGGTCGGCGGTCGCAGATGCCGTGGTGGGCGAACGTTGCTTGTCCTTGCCGTAACTGAAATGGGAGGCGACGGCCTCGAAATCCCAGTTCTGTTTGGTATCGGTGCGGAGCGTAAAACTGTGTGCGCTGTTTTCCTGCTCGAGCGCGTAGGTCCCGGTGGCGAAACCCGCGAGGCCGGCGTAAGTCGGCAGGCCCGCGCTGTTCTTCAAATAGGTTTCAACTTTGGCGTCGGCTTTATTTTGCCAGAAACCGTAGCTGTAGGAGGCACGCATCCATGGGGTGAACTCATAGGCAACCTTGATCTTGCCGTTGATCATCCGGGTATGGAGCAGGCCGGAGGCCCCCACGATGTTGGCGCGCGCATTGAGCTTATTGAACGCGGTAATGGCACCAATCGGGTCGGTGGGAGCGGCGGGGACGGCGAGAATCGTGGCGCTCGTGACGTAACTGAGCGGCTGGCTGTGGCTATCCTGAAAATTGCCACTGATCCAGAAGGAGAACTTCCCGGCACGGTTGCCGATGTTGACGGCGGTTTGATGGGTGAAGTAGTCGGCCTTCGTGCCGTACTGCTTAAAGTCCTGCCAAACTTCGGTCTGGTTGACCGTCGCCTCGAAGGTCTCCGGCATGCGCGTGGAAATTTCCATGACCGCGCCCATGGAGTTGCCCGAGTAGGCGGCGGAAAAAGGACCGTAGAGCATGTCGACATGCTCGATCTCGGCCGGGGCCACCATGCCCCAGCGCGGTCCGCCGATGCTGTTGTTATTGGCGATGAGCGCCGAGAGCAAAACACCGTCGCCATAGATCAGGCTGCGCGCGCTTGAGCTGGTGCCCCACACGCGCGTGGCCATGACGGCCTGCGTGTCGCCGTTGTTGCGTTTGCGCATGAAGACACTGGGCAGGTATTTGACGGCGTCCTCGGTATCGATGACGTTGATGGTCGCCTCCATTTTCGCAGCGGAAATGGTTTCGATGAGCTGAGGGGTTTGGTTTTTTCCCTCGAGGAAACGATCGGATTTGACAACGAAGTCGGGCATTCGCTCCGCTGCAGGGGGAGCGACTTCGGGTACGGGCCCGGTAGTTTGAGCAGGGAGCGTGGACAAGGCGACAGCGAGGATCGCCGCGAAGGATAACAGGGGACGGAGTGGGAGTAGGTTCATGGTGAAAGAAATAAAGACGCGATGATTCCATAACCTCAGCGGCTTTGCCCCTCCGCGGTTGTAGGAACGGTTTGAAGGGTGTGATTTAGCCCGAAGAGTGGGCCCTGCTTACATCACGGCCATGGCAAGTAATTAGTAGGGGCCAGAGCGAGCTGAAGCAGCAGCGCGTGATGACGAAGGTCCGTGAGAGCAAAGAAAGAATCGGAGGGGATTTGATCATTTTCGTTCAGCCGAATTTTGTTCACTCATCCATGTTTCGACCCATGCCGGGTCAATGATGCCGCTGTGCGCCGTCAGGCGATGCGCGGCATCGAAGAAATAGGAGCGGGGCAGCTCACCCTGCCACTGGGGATCGACGGAATAACGGACCCGCTCCTCGAATTCATCGGCGTAGGCCCAGGTTTCCATCGGCTCAACTTTTTCTTTTTCCAAGTACCGGATCACGGCGGCCTTGGCTGCGGGATCATCGGCGGCCACGAGCACGATCGGGAACTTGGGATACTTGCGTTGAATTGATTTGAGGATGGCCAGCTCGGTCTTGCATGGCGCGCAATGGATGGACCAGAACGCCAGGATGAAGGGCCGGCCTGCGTGGGCTTGCCGGATTTTAGCGAGACTGCCCGCATCGAAGGGGCGCAAGTCGACCGCCAGCGCGGGCAAGGTGAGGAGCATCAGCAGAGCGGAAAACTTCAGCCGGCGAAGGATGGTTAGGCACGAGTTCATGGGATCGGGGTGAGCGAACGTGGTTCGTTACGGGTGTTCCAGAAGACGTAGAAACGGTTGTCCTTGGTTAAAACCCGCGGTTGATCGGAGAGGCTGGTGGTGGTGGCCAGATCGTGTTCCTGCCAGCTCTCGCCGGCATTTTCTGAAACCATGGCGCGCAGCCGGGAACGTTCGCCATCAAACTCCGTCCACGCGACGGCCACCCGCTGGCCGATGATTGCGAGATCGGGATGCGCCGACGCCTGACCGCCGATGTGCCGCTGCAGCTCCACCCCACCGTCGCGGAGGCGGCCGTAATATGATCCTTGATTTTTTTCTCCCTGCGTAAACCACACGGCGTGGATCCGCCCTTGGCTGTCATCGGCCAGGGACGGCCCATGATGGGGACAGCCGTCCAACTTCCAATCGTCGTAGGTCGCGCGACGCACTTCGCCGGCAGTCCCATCGGAGTGAAGTACGGCAATCGCATGATCGCGGATATTGGGCGCGAAGACGTGCCGCCACATCGCGACGACGGTGTCGTCGGTACCCACGGCGAGGGCGATGCGACAGCACTCGCAGGAATAATCGGCGAGTTTAAAATCACCCCGGAAAGTGGCTCCCTGATCATCGGACACTGCGAAATAAACTGCGGCACCTCGATAGCTGGCCTGAGCCTTGGTGGCCGCGATGCCGTCGCGCTTGTCAATCCAAGAGATGAAGAGCTGGCCCTTCCGGTTGATCGCCATCACATCGAAGCGATGCGTGATGTCATCCCGGTTATGATGCACCGTGAGCGGGGCGAGAAAGGTCTGCCCTCCGTCCAATGAACGGGCGAAACGTATTTCCCCAGAGTAAGGAGTGGTCATCTTTCTGGTCCAGGTGACGTAGATTTCGCCGCCCGGGCCGAAGGCGATCTTGGGGCGCGCTTCCCCGCCGGTATCGGTTTCTTCCGGCTCCGGGGTGACGCGGATCGGAGTTGACCAGGATTTACCCAGGTCGGCGGAGTAGCTTACGACGATGTGGCCGGTGTCTTTGTGCGCGGCCCAGAGAACGCCTTTGGCATCGAAGAGAGCCGTCGCGCCTAGTTCTGCCTGACCTGAGCGCGCCATGCCGGACATTTTATGGCCGGAGTGATCGGCCGCCGTGCTCGTGGAGGTGGCGATGGCGCTCAGGGCGGCCAGCGCAATCGCGAGTGGGAGTAGTTTGATCATGATTTGAGGGGGTTGGGCGGTTTAATCGTTCTCGTTCGCTTACGCGTAAGGGTAAACGTTCTCGCGGAGTTGGGCACAATGGGCGGGTCAGCGGAGAGCACGAAAAGGATTACGAGAAAGTGCCTGAGGAGGAGTTGTTACAGACTCCAATTGAGTTCGGCGAACCACGTGCGGCCGGGCATGGGGTGGAAAACGTGGTAGCGATCGTCGTTGAGGTTATCGACGCCGAGTGAAGCGGTGAGGCCATGCGTAAAGCGGCAGGTGGCTTTGAAGTCGACGACAAAGAAGGCGTCGGTGCCGCCGTAACCGCCGTACGGATCGGAATTATCCAGCGTGTTGTATTGGTAGCTGGAATAACGAGCGGCGGTGGAGAGGGAAAGGGCCTTGGTCGCGCGCCAGTTGAGGACGGTCTTCACCTGCCAGTGCGGGATGCGGGGGAATTGTTTGCCAACCGTATCGGTGAGGACGCCACCGACGATGATGAGTGCATTTTTCTTGATGACCGCATTGGTGTACGAGGCGTTGAAATCCAGCGTGAGGGAATCGATGAGGAACTTTTTCTGCTGCACGGCGAATTCCGCGCCGCGGGTGAGGACGCGACCGACGTTCTGGGGGCCGGAGAGCGAAGTGCCATCGGGGCGGAGTGTGGCTTGGTTGACGAGGGAGTCGGTGACATCCTCCTCAAAAAGACTGAAGCGGAGCGTGCCGCGCGGGATCGTGTGCTCAACGGTCAAATCCTTGGCGAAGTCGCGCTCGGGTTTGAGACCGGGATTGTTCTGTGTGACGGCGCCGGAAGCGCTGACGCTGCCTTGAAAAAGTTCGCCCACGGTGGGGAAACGGGTGGCTTTGGCGAGGGAGAGGCGGGCGCTCCAGCCGGGCTGCGGTTTCCACATAAAAGCGAGCTTGGGCGAGAAGGTGGAGTCGGTGCGCGCGGCGTAGGGGCCGGATGCGGTGGCGGAAGCCTGATAACCATCCTGCGCTTTCCATGATTCCCAGCGGAGGCCGGGGGTGATGGACCATTGGTCGTTGAGGCGCCACGTGTCCTGAGCGAACAGACTGTGGGTGATGGTGGACCCGCCGTTGCCGCTGATCAGCGTGGTGACGGAGGTCCGGTCACGCCAGTTGGTCAGGTTGCGCTGATCCTGCTGGGTGAAGTAAGTGTCGTAGTGATAACCGAAGATGGGCGCATGGCTCGTGAGCGCGCCGGAAGTGGCGTGCCAGCCAAAGAGGGCGTCGGCTGATTTCCAACCGGTGTTGCCGATGAGGGTGGCCCGGCCGGCGCCGCCGATGTTGGCCGAGGGCAGCGCGGTGCTGGCGGCGTAGGTTTTGTCGGCCAGCACATCGTAGAGGGAGCCGGTGAATGTGAACTGGAGGCCTTCGGGAGCCTCATGCGCGAGCGTGAAGCCTTGGATGAGATCGCGCTGGAAGCGCTCGTTCACATTGAAGGTGGTGGGCGAGATCGTGAAGGTCCGGCCTGCCGCTTCGACTTTTCCGCTCCAGACCGGAGCCCCGGCGGCGTCACGCAGGTAGGTTTCGGGGTCGAGGTTGTTTTCCTTGTTGGCCCAATAAATGATCGAATAACGCAGCGTCAGATTCTCGCCCAAATCGTAACCGAGTTTGATTTTGTAAGTGTCGTGCACGGCCTCGGTCGGACCTTGCGAGCCGTAGATGATCCGGGCGTTTTTGGAAAAATCGGTATCGGTGAGCGCGCCGGTCACGGCCGCGCCGCCGGTGGCCGGGGCGGTGGTGGCGGAATTGTTCACGGTGGCGAAGGACATCGGATGACTGTCGTTGTCGAGGTGGTTGACGAAGGCGAAATAAGAAAATTTGCCGCGGCGGTCACCGACGGAAACATAGCCGGTCTTGCCGGAGAAGGATTTGTTCGTGGCGTATTCGCTGAAGTCCTGGACGAAGTACTGCGCCTTGACGGTGGAAGAAAAGTGGCTCGGCATCGAAGTGCTGAAGAGCACGGTGCCGCCGATGCTGTTGCCGGTGTAGAGGGCGGAATAGGGGCCGTAGCTGACGGCGATTTTCTCGATCTCTTCGGGTGCGATCAGGAACCAGCGCGGCGAGTTGCCGAAGCCGGTACCGAGAAAATTCGACAGGACCATGCCGTCACCCAGCACAAGGGTGCGGCCCGGTTGGCGGTTCGACGTGCCGCGGATACTGGTGAGCGAGTTCTTGTCGCCGATGAAACGTTTGCGGATGAAAAGATTTGGCAGGTGCTGCAAGGCATCGCCGGTCTCGGGAAGATTCAAGGCCACCAGATCCTCGCGGAGAATCTGGTGGGTGACCGCAGGAGCCTTGAGCTTGAACGTGGAAGGCGAGGTTTCGACGATGTAGTCGTCGAGATAAACCGATGGCCCGGTGGCCGTGGCGGTCCCGGATTCGGCGGCCGCGAACAGGTTGGTGGAGAGAAAAACCGCAGCGGTGAACGCAGCAGCGCGTGGAAGAAGATGTGAAACGGACATATAAAGAGTGTCGAGGTGAGCGTGCAAAAGAAACGCGTGCGCGCAGCGCAGCCCGGGTCGGGCGACAAGGAACGAATGAACGCGGCGCTCTGCGATTTGACAGAACGCGGCGGCGTGGAGTGGCGGTGGCTCGTTAAACGCGCGGCGGCGGCACGGGGACCAGCTCAGTCCGCGTGAGACCGGCGGCGTGAGCGACGTCCGGCCAACTGCCCCGAGGTGCCATCCACCCGTGATCGGGAGCGCCCTCCAAGTGCAAAACAAAATTTTCGATACTCTCGACTACCGCGTCCTTATTCGTCTGCGGTGCTTGGATCGGCTCGGCTTCCGTCAGACAACCTTGGCCGTGATTGCAGTGATCGCCGCAGCATTCGCAGCCTCCCTTGAGGGACTGACAAGCAGCCGATGCGGGCGAATTCCCGCAGGAACGCTTTGCGCAACACCCCACGCTGCAGACCGCACCGTTGGCACAGAGCCAGGCGAACAAGAGACAGCAGATGGAAATTTTGCGCCACACGCGCACGGAAATAGTTTTCACCAGCGGACGAGAGCAAGCGAAAATTCGTTTACTGGGCCAATAGTATAGGAGAAGTTGCGGCGTTCCTTGATCCGTTCAGGAAGTTCGGGGATATATTTCCCGAACCGGAGAGCGACCCACACCGCAAGCATGGGCCGCCCTCACGTCGTGGGACCGCAAGCACCCCGCGTTTCCGTTACAATGGTGAAACTATTGCTCGATCGAACCGCAGGTCAGCATGGCTTTCCCCATATACGGATTGCTGATCTTGGGGCTGGTTTGCACCCAGTTGCCTTCCTCATTCGGCACCATCGGGCAATGCGCGATAAAATATCCTTGCTTGTCGGTGGCGAGGTGCGCGGCGCTCTTGCTCAAAACTTTAAAGGCTTCCCGTGCGTCGGCCAGGCTTGCTGCTTTGGTCAGTTTACCGGCGGCTTCGATTCGTTTCAGCAAATGCTTCTCGGAGTGCTCGACCGGGCCGGCATGGGCGGAAATCGTAGCGGCTGCTTTTTGGGCGGCCGCCAGATCGTCCGCTGCGAGTGCGGCCCGCACTTGTTCATAGTCAGCGAGGTACTCGATATGTTTTTCTGTGAGCGGAGCTTTCGGGTCATGCGCCCGCCCCGTGAGGGCGAGCAGACCGGTGAGCGCGAGGATGCTGAGGAGACGGATGGTTTTCATGGAGCGATACTGGGTTGTTGGGTTGCGTGGAAAAATTATGGCATCGAGGTTTTCACCCGGGCGGTCGGCTGCAGCAACGAGCCGTTGGCGGCGACGAGCGTGTTCGGGCCGCAGAGTTCGAGTGGCTGCCCGCTCCGGGCGCGGATGCGCGCCTCGGCCTGCGCGTTGGCGGCTTGGAAGGCAAGACCATCGCGCCGCAACTCTGCTTCCGGTGCCACGGTGGCGAGCGTGCCCGGCGGCATCGGATACCAGCCGGGCTCGGAACCGTCGGCCGGCAATTCATCGCGGACCTTGAGCATCGTGAACATGCCGCCCATCGTGATGTAGTCGTATTGGCCGGGGCCGCCGACCATCGGCAGGGAGTTGGGCGGATTGGCCATGCCCATCGTACCCATGTCGCCCATGCCGGTTTGGCCCATCGTCATGTAACCGGGGACGAGCTGGCGGATTTTTTGGTCGAGCCCCTTCGTGTCGATGCCGACGAGGTTGCCGAACTCATGTCCCATCTGGGTCATGACGTGGTGCAGCATGTGGCAATGCATCACCCAATCACCGGGTTCATTCGCGATGAACTCCACCGTGCGCGTGCTGCCGGTCGGCAGGTGCACCGTCGTCTCCGGCCACTGGCCGGCCTCGGGGATCTCGCCGCCATCGGTGGCGACGACCTTGAACGCGTAGCCGTGCAGGTGAATCGCGTGATGGCTCATCGTGCTCAGGTTGCCGAGGCGGATGCGGACGCGCTCTCCTTTCTTCGCCACGAGCGACTGCGTGCCGGGGAAACTGCGGCCGTTCATCGTGAAGACATTGAAATCCGACATCTCGTTCGGATCGGGCCGGCTGGCGCCGACCTCGATTTTCCACTCGCTCAGCATCATCGCGTAGTCGCGATCCGGCGGCGGCGACGGCGGATTTTTCGGATGCACAATGAACAGGCCCATCATCCCGAGTTGCATCTGCGTCATCTCGTCGTGATGCGAGTGATACATGAAAGTACCGTGCTGCCGGAGCGTGAATTCATATTTGAAGGTCTCGCCCGGCTGAATGGCCTTCTGCGTCACGCCGCCCACCCCGTCCATCCCGCACGGCAAAAAGATCCCATGCCAATGCGTGGTCGTCGGCGCATCGAGCCGGTTCGTGACATAGATGCGGACGTGGTCACCTTCGACGGCCTCGATGGTGGGACCATGCACGCGACCGTTGTAACCCCAGCAGTTCGCCACGAGACCCGGAGCGAATTCGTGCGTGACCGGCTCGGCGGTGAGATGAAACACCTTCACGCCTTCAACCATTTTCCACGGCAGCGTGGCTCCGTTGAGCGTGACCACGGGCTTGTAGCCCACGGCGCCACCCGGCGGGACAAATGGTTGCGTGCTGCCGTCGCTGGTCGGAGTTTTTTTATCGTCGGCGGCGATCAGATACGCGACCGGGGCCAGCAACGCGGCACCACCGGCGAGAGTGAGAAAATTGCGCCGATTCAGAGGAGAGGAGGACATGGAGGGAAAGGGTTAAGGGTGGGAATGCGGCGCTTGTTCCGACGCCGGTTTTTCCTTGGATGCGGCGGCCGACTGCGGCGTGGACGTAGCGGTCGACCCGGGCAGGCGCTGGCCCAAGGCGCGCTCGAGTTCGGTGCGCGCGAACCAGTAATCCCGCAACGCCTCGACGCTTTGCCGCTCTGTGACCTGCTGCTCGTGCTTGGCGGCGAGCAGGGCATAGATGCTTTTTTGCATGGCGTTGTAGTGGAGCAACGACTCGCGCAAAATCGCCCGCCGCTGCGGCAGCAGGGTATTTTGATAAAATTCCACCGCCTGTCGCGAAGCTGTGAGCATCGCCCGCGCCGCGCGAATCTCGGAACCGATATCCGCCGACAACGCGTCCAGCCGATCCTGCGCCTGCCGCAATTCCGCCGCGAGCCGCGCCAGTTCCGGCTGGCCTTGATCGAACAGCGGCACTTGCACACTGAGGCTCGGCCCGGTCACCCGGCCGCCTTCACTCTCGCGTTCGGTGCTGATTCCGAGATTCGCCTCACCGGGAAGCAGGCGCGTGCGACGCTTCAACTCGAAGGCTTTTTGCGCCAACTCGGTCTGGGTTTTCAAGGCGGCCAGATCGAGACGGTGCGCCAGCGCCTGCACTTCCAGCTCGTCGGGCAAGGTATCGTTGGCCGGCAAACCGGGCAACCCTTCCGCCATTTGCCAACCGATTTGATTCGAGGCGAGGCCCAGCAACCGGTTCAAATGCTCCCGCGCGCGGTGAATCTCCGCAGCGGTGCGGACCAACTCCACCTGCGTTTCCTGCGCCGAAGCTTGGATCTCGGCCAGCTCGATCGAGGGAATATTGCCCGCCTCAAACTGACGGCGCGCGAGATCGGCCGCCGCGTCGTTGACCTCCATGATCACGGCCCAACGCGTGCGCAGTTCCTGCTGCGCCAGCACATCGTAGGCGGCGCGACGCACCTCGGCCACCAACGCGAGCACCTCATGGCTCACGCGGTACTGAGTCTGCACGAGCTGGGCTTGCGCCGCGCTTTTGCGTGCGGGCAAAAGCAGCGCCTCAAGCAGCGGCGCGCTGAGGCCGAATGCCACGTTGGGCCCGCGCGGCGCGCGGTGCGGCCAGCGCACGCTGGCGTCGAACGACGGATTGGGCAGACGCGTCGCAGCAGCGAGGCCGGCCTGGGAAAGACCGAGCTCCTCAAACGTGGCGCGCAGGGCGCGGTTGTTGAGCAACGCGATTTGCACGGCAGAATCCACCGTGAGATCAGCGGCGAGCAAATCGCGCACCGCCGCTTCGGCCTTGGCGCGCTCCTCCTGAGTCAGCGGCCAGGTAACGGCGACGCCGGCGCGTTCGCCGAGCTGGGTTTGCACCGCCGGCAGAGCCGCCTCGGGCGCAGGGGTGGTACAACCGGCGAGCAGCAACAGGACGGCCGGTAGCGTGAGTTTTAAGCGGGGTGTAATGGGAAAATTAGAAAAAGAAGTTCGTGAAGTCGGGGGCAAGTGAAGTCGGCGTGATTGGCAAGATGACGGTTCGGCACCTGCAATCTTACAGCGAAAAAATCATTTGGCCGGGGCTTCCTTCGCTTTGGCGGCAGCCGCCTCATCGATCAGCTTCAGGTATCGTGCCGGGGTTTTCTTAAAATCCTTCACGCAATGATTGCAGCACAACACCACCAAGCGCTCGGGCTTTCCCTCTTGCCGATAAATCCAATCCTGCGGCGGACCCATGTCATTTTTCTCGAGGTTGTCGTCGGACACCACGCAGCTATCGAGGGGATAGTCCGCCCTCGCCTGGGCCAGCCACTCCGCGGAAACTCCCGCCTCCGCGGCTTTGAGGAATGCAGCCGGAGCGGCGTTTTTGGTTTTATTGTGTGGTTCATCCGCGAAAGCGCCGGAGGCCAAAGCTACGCTGAAACCCAGCGCGGTGAAAATCCGAAGGGCGGAAAATAGTTTCATATTGAATGGGGTTGAAGAGCGTGGTGACCAACCGACCCACGAGGGGCCGCGTCCAGGAAAAACCGGCCAAGCGAGCGAAGTCGCGCGCGCACGGCCTGGCTTCTTACACCAAGCGCGGAGTAGCCTTCAAGCCCTCAGTGGCGGAGCGTGGCTGAAATGCCCGCCCTTGCAGGATCAGCTCGGCGGGCGATAAACACCCGGGTGGTCCCGTATTCCGCGAGGTGACCGCAACCGTGGCCGATTCGAACATGAATTCATCCCGGCAAAGGTCGTACCGCGCGAATCCGAAAGCAGGCGCAGGCACACGGGGCATCGTGACGGGATTCGCTGGGAAAACCTTGAAGGCCTTGCAACCGCAGCCCCCCTCCCGCCGCTCCCCTTGGGGCGAGGCGGTATCGGGGGAAGATTGCGCCTGACAACAGGCGACGCCTTCCTCCTCAACGTCCTTGTTCACTGACTGCACCACCACCGCCCGGGTCGAACAAAGGGTGGCTGACACCAGACAAACTACCGCCGCCACCAATAAGGTGCGCGCAAAAATAGTTCTGGTTTTGAGGGCGATCATGGTTGCCTTGGCATCCGGGCGCTAGAGTCGCCCGAATTTCCGACAGCACAAGTTTTTTTGCGCCAGCATGCGGAAAATTCCCCGCCACCGGAAACGACCGGAGGAGAACGATGGGGCCGGGTAAATTTCCGCTCCACCGCCTCGCCCCATCAGCTCCACCGATGGCCCGCATCAAGTTTATCAATTAACGGCACCCGCTCTGCTTCCAGTAAGCTACCGGGATGAAATTCTCTTCATCCCCGAAACTGCTCCCGCTCCTTCTCACTGCCGTCTGCACCCTCGCCTTGTGCGGCTGCACCTCACTCTGGCAACGCCACCGCCACCAATCCAGCAGCGTCGTCCAATTTCTTTTTCCGGGCAAAGACCAACCTTTCGTGCAGCCGCGCATTTCCACCCTGCGCCTGCCCCTGCGCGTCGGCGTGGCACTCGTTCCATCAACCGGCGCCCAAGGCAACTACCGTGGCCTTAACGACACCTTTTCCGAGGCGCAGAAAACCGGCCTCATGCGCGACGTCGCCGCGCAATTCAAAGCCCTCCCCTTCGTCCAGTCCATCGAACTCGTGCCGACCACCTATCTCCGGCCCGGCGGCAGTTTTGAAAATCTCGACCAGTTGCGCGCCATGCTGGGCATGGATGTCATCGCGCTCATCTCCTACGATCAGGCGCAGAGCACGAACGACACTGGCTGGAGCTTCGCCTACTGGACGATCGTCGGGGCTTATGTCGTGCCCGCGCAGAAAAACGCCACGCACACACTGATGGAAGCCGTCGTCTACGATATCCCCAGCCGCAGCCTTCTCTTCCGCGCGCCCGGGGTGAGCACCGTTAAAAATCACGCGACCCTCATCAGCAACGAGACCGATCTCCACGCCGACTCCTCCGCCGGCTACACCATCGCGGCCCAGGACCTCACCACCAATCTCCAGCGCGAACTCGATGCCTTCAAAGTCCGCGCCAAGGAAGAGCCCGAGTCTGTCCACATCGAGCACAAACCTGGCTACCGCGGCGCGGGGTCAATCGAAGGCTGGTTCGCCGCGCTGCTCACTCTCTTGCTCGCGGCCCGCCAGTTCGTCCCACGCCCTGAATTTTTCAGTCGCTCCCGATAAACTCCTTGGTTCCCTTCTTCTGCACCCCGTTTTGCCCCCGCTGATTGCCTTCTCTCCCACCCTTGAAATCCACGCGCAATTATCACCTCCTGCTCGCCGGGCAGTTTCTCGGCGCGTTCGGCGACAATTTCCTGCTCGCGGCCATCCTCGGGCCACTCACGTACCAGCTCAACGCCGGCACCATCACCGAGCAGTTCATCAACCAGCAGAACGTGGTCTTCAGTGCGGTGTTTTTCATTCCGTTTATCTTCCTCGCCCCGCTCGCGGGCTGGCTGAATGACCGCCTGCCAAAAAACCAGTGGCTCCGCCGCGGCAACGCTCTGAAATTTCTCGGCACCTGTGTCGGCCTCTTCGGCCTCTGGCAACACGCGGGCGACTTCCATGCCAGCCGCGAATGGCAGCTCGCCGGCTACGCCGTCGTCGCGATCGGCGCCTGCGTCTATTCTCCCGCCAAGTACGGCATCCTCCCCGAGATTCTCCCCGCCGAGCGCCTCGTGAAGGCCAATGGTACGGTGGAAATGCTGACGCTCGTTGCCATCCTTGGCGGCTACGGTGGCGGTGCCGTCCTGTATGACCAGACCCGTTCGCTGACCGCCTGCTATGCCGCCTCGCTGGCGCTCTACGCCGTCGCCTTCGTGTTGAACTTCCTGATGGATCGCACGCCCTGCAATCCCGCCAGTTCCTTTCGTCACAGCCTCGGGGAATTCGGCGGCAGCCTGCGCCACCTGCTGGCCCATCCGCGGCTGGGCCGCGTGTTGCTCGGTTGCGGTCTCTTCTGGTTCGCCGGCGCCACCCTGCGCAACAATCTCCAAGCTTGGGGCCTCGAAGTTTTCCACCAAGCGGGCATTACCGGAGTCACCAATCTGAAACTGAAACTGCTGCTCGTGGGCTTGGTCCTCGGCATTGTCGCCGGCAGCATGCTCGCCGGCCAGCTCCACAAGATCGGCGACCTGAGCTGGTCGCGCCGCTACGGCTTCCTGATGTCGCTCGCTGTGCTTTTTCTCGGCCTGCTCGGCGGTCAGTTCGGTCTCATCCCGGTCGTCGTCGCGCTCATTGCCACCGGCGTTTTTGCCGGACTGCTCATCGTTCCGTTCAACGCCACCCTGCAACACGAGAGCGATCAAACCAAGCTGGGCAAAACCATCGCCATCCAAAATTTCGTCGACTACCTTGCTATGCTGATCGGGGCCGGGTTCCTCGGCGTGCTCACCAAATTCGGTTTCTCCTCCCTCCAAGTCTTCCTCGCCCTGCCCGTCGCCCTCGCCCTCATCTCGCTCGCCCTGCGTATGCCGGCTGAAAAAACCGACCCCGCTTCCACTTGAAAACGAAACATCCTTGTCTATTATCTGTAGGGCCGGCGCTTGGCGCCGCGCCGAGGCCGCCGCAAGCAGCGGTCCTCCAAAAATCCTAAGCCCGTTAAACCCGCATGAGATTCTTTTTCCATCTGCTCTGCCGGATCTTTTTTCGCTTTCGCGCCTACAACACCGAGGCGCTCAACACGCCCGGCCCCGTCCTCCTCGTGCCCAATCACGTCTCGTGGCTCGACTGGCTTTTCCTCGTCGCCGTGCTCGATGATTCGTGGAAGTTCGTCGCCTCCGCCACGGTCGCCGAGACGAGCTGGTTTCACCGCAAAATGATGGTGAACAAACGCACCTTTCCCGTCGACAACACCTCCCCCTACGCGGTGCGCGACATGGCGGAGTATCTCGAAAAAGGCGGCCGCCTCGTCCTCTTCGCCGAGGGCCGGATCACCCGCACCGGCAGCCTCATGAAAATTTTCGACGGCACCGGTTTCCTCATCCGCAAAACCAATGCCAAGGTCATCACCTGTTACCTGCGCGGCGCGAGCCGCGTGCGCTTCGTCCGCCACGGTGGCTGGCACCGGTGGTTCCCCACGGTCACCGCCCACTTCAGCACCGTCCTGCACGCCCCCAGTTTTGAGCACATCTCCCACACGGATGCCCGGCAGAAAATCACCAACTGGCTGCGTGAACAGATGGTCGCCCAGCAATTTGAAGCCGAGATGACGTTTGGCCCGACCAACGTCCTGGCCGCCGTCGCGGAGACCGCTGCCCATATTCCCCGTCGCATCGCGTTTGAAGATGTCTCCTTCAAGGAATTGCCCTACCGCCGGCTGATGATCGGTGCCGATCTGCTCGCCCGCGAATGGCGCCGCCGGCTCGGCCCGACTCCCGGCGAGTCCGTGGGCGTGCTCCTGCCCAACGTGAACAGCCTGCCCACCACGCTGCTCGGTCTCTGGGCCGCGCAGAAAATCCCGGCCATGCTGAATTTTTCCACCGGCATTCCCACCATGCTGCTGTGCGCGCACCTCGCCCGCATCAAACACCTCGTCACCTCACGCCAGTTTCTGACCAAGGCCAAGCTCAACCTCGCCCCACTGGAAGCCGCCGGCATCACCCTCCTCTACCTCGAGGATGTCGCTCCGCAGATTTCCGGTTTCGCCAAGTTCACCGCGCTACTCCGCCACACCTTTTCGACCGGCTCCGGTCTCCGCGACAGTCCGCTGCGCCTCGACGACACCGCCGTGATTTTATTCACCAGCGGCTCCGAGGGCATGCCCAAAGGCGTCGAGCTCACCCACCGCAACCTGCTCGCGAATGTCCGGCAGGCCATCGCCGTCATCGACCTGACGGATGACGACCGGTTCTTCAACGCCCTGCCGCTCTTCCACAGTTTCGGCCTGATGGGCGGCATGCTTTTCCCGCTCATCCGCGGCTGCTACACGTTTCTCTACCCGTCGCCCCTGCACTACCGCATCGTGCCCATGCTCGTGTACGACAAGGTCTGCACCGTCCTCATGGGCACGAACACCTTTCTCAACGGCTACGCCCGCAAAGCCCACCCTTACGATTTCACCTCCGTCCGCTACCTCTTCGCCGGCGCGGAAAAAGTGCAGAGCACCACGCTCGACACCTGGGCGCGCAAATTCGGTGTCCGCATTCTCGAAGGCTACGGCGCCACCGAATGCAGCCCGATCATCAGCATCAACACCCGCATGGCCTCCTCCATCGGTTCGGCGGGCCGCCTCGTGCCTGGGTTGGAGTACAAATTGGAAACCGTTCCCGGCGTCGAGGAAGGCGGCCGGCTTTTCGTGCGCGGCCCCAACGTCATGAAGGGTTACCTCAACCCCGAGGTGAACAAAAAGTTTATCGAACTCGGCGGCTGGTACGACACCGGCGACATCGTCCACGTCGACGGCGACGGCTTCCTCCACATCCGCGGCCGCATGAAACGTTTCGCCAAAGTCAGCGGCGAGATGGTCAGTCTCACCGCCGTCGAAGACGCCTTGGCCGGAGCTTTCCCGCAATTCGGCCTGCGTTGCGCGATCGCGGTGATCGCGCAACCCGACGAGGACAAAGGGGAGAAGCTCATCGCCGTCACCAACGAACCCAAGCTCCAGCTCACCGACGTCCGCGCCGCCGTCCGCGCGAAAGGCCTGAGCAATCTCTGCGCCCCGCGCGAACTCAAAGTCGTGCAGTCGATCCCCAAACTCGGCACCGGCAAGACCGACCATCGCGAATTGATCAAGATGCTCAGCGAACCTTGAAGATGAAATCCGTACCGCCGCGGATAGCGCAAATGAGCGCGGATTCAGAGATGGCAGGCACTGAGAGGAAGGTGTTTTATCCGCGTTTATCCGCGCCATCCGCGGAAATTTTTAAGGATGATTGTCTCTATTCGGGGTAGCCGCGATATCGGGGTAGCCGCGTTTGAGGGCGCAGCCCGAAAACGGGGCCCCTTCGTGAACGCTCCACACAGAGCCGCATAAATTTTCACTCTCAGTTTATCTCCTGATCGCGCCGTGCGGCGAAATCCCTCAACGTCCCCCCCATGTCAGCCTCGCCCACCCTCGATCTCGCCGCCTACTTTGCCCGCATCGGCTACACCGGTCCACGTGAGCCCACCCTCGCCGTACTCCGCGCGCTGCACCTGCAGCATATGCTGACGATCCCGACCGAAAATCTCGATGTGTTGCTCGACCGACGCATCAGCATTGAGCTGGCTGACCTCGAACGAAAACTCATCCGCGAGCGGCGTGGGGGCTACTGTTTTGAGCACAATACGATTTTCCACGCGGCGCTCCACGCCCTGGGCTTCACAGTCACGCCGCTGCTCGCCCGCGTCCGCTGGCAAGTACCCGTCGATATTTCCACCGGGCTCACGCACATGGTGCTGCGCGTGGAGCTCGAAGGCCGGGCCTGGATGGTAGACGTCGGCATGGGCGCGATCGGCCCCACCGCCCCGCTCGCCTTCGGCACCGAAGCCGAACAAGCCACGCCCCACGAACCCCGTCGGCTGCTCAAAAAAGACGACACCGTCCTGCATCAACTGCGCTCCGGCGCGAATTGGTTGGATGTGTACGAAATCGCTTCCACCGTGCCCCAGCCGATCGATTTCGAAATGGGCAACTGGTATAGCTGCACCAACCCGCAGGCGTATTTCAGGAACAACCTCGTAGTCACGCGCACCGCACCGGACCGCCGCGTGATCATCTTCAACAGCGACTTCACCTATCGTTACCCCGACGGCCGCGCCGAAACCCGCAACATCGCCTCCCCCGAAGAACTCCTCGCGCTCCTCGCGGAACATTTCGATTTAAACTTCCCCGCCGGCACCCGCTTCGGTCCGCCCGGCTCCGCCTGGCCAGTGTGAGCAGGCCCAGCTTGATGATCGAACGGTAGGGCCTTCGCTTGCGGAGGCTTGCCTCGATCGGTCATTTTTTGACGCAGCGTTCGAAGTGACCTGACGAAACAAAGCAGTCTTGAAAATGTTTTGCCTGCGCTCATTTTCACTCTGCCCACCGTGATGAATCCATCCTCACGCCTCCGTGAATCCTCACCTGCTGACCACCATCCAGCACCTGCAACGCTGTTACCCGCGCTCACCGATGCGGACCGCCGCGCAATCATCGGCGTCTGCGATCAATTACTCGGCGTGGCCGGTCGCACCACACTCATGATGGCCCTGCGCGGCAGCCGCGCCCAACGCATCCTGCGCTTCAAGGTCGAACAGGCGCGCGGCTACGGCCACTACGCCGGCGTGCCCGAAGCCGAAGTCATGGCGCGAATCGACGCGCTGATCACGGAAAAACTATTATGCATCCGGTATCACGATGGCTTCCCCCTGCTCGGCTACACCGAGCAAGGCTTGACCCGCGCCGTCCGTTACACCGCAGAAGAGTGGCTCGATATAGTGCGCGCCCGCGTTCAATCATTCGCGACCGGAGCCGCCTTGGAACTCCCTTTCCTCCAGTCAAATTTGCCCCAGCGCAACCACGACACATTGCTACTACTGGTCAAACTGGTCAGTCAGGTTGCGGATAAAACCTGGCTGCCCTTACTCCGAGCGTGGCAAGCCGCCGAAACGAAACGCCTGCGCGCCGCACTCGCCCCGATCATCGCGTCGCTGGAAAAACTGTAGCGGCCATCAGCCCGTCTACCAAGTCCACGATCAAGGGGAATGATGGCGACGAAATCCAAACTCAAATCTCGGCAGTGACTCGGCTGCCTGTGGTCAAAAAAAATATTCGATCGATCCCTTCCGCCAAATCCTGACACCAATCTTAC
>Ga0105046_10003589_pt1 | contig 24628 bp, 21 predicted proteins | sample MAT03_FD_78385 | JGI IMG/M metagenome (GOLD analysis project Ga0105046, IMG submission 78385) | Freshwater microbial communities from Lake Fryxell liftoff mats and glacier meltwater in Antarctica - MAT-03 (megahit assembly) | ecosystem: Environmental > Aquatic > Freshwater > Ice > Liftoff...
GCGTGCGGCTGCGCGGTTGGGCTTCGTGCTGCTCAGGCTCGGCATCGTCGAGAGCAAGAAAGGATTGAACAACGAAGGATGATCGACCCGTTCGGCCGTCGAGCCTCCCGCGTATCGCGGTGGAAAATTCGGAGCGGTTCGTGTCGAGGGGACGCCCGGCATCTCCATGCGCGGGCGCAGTCCGGAATCGGTGAGCAAGCTGCCATCGAGATCGACGGGTGCATAGTAGGGCGACCGCATCGCGAATGCGGCCTCGTTGGCCGCCACGTTCCCGGTTTCGGAGTACGAGCGGCTCGGTTCGGCGCGGGAACCATACCGGCCGTTGGCATCCTGGAACAATCGACGTGACTCATCAAACGGGAACAGGGGCTGCAAATCAATTTCCCAGCCGCCCAGCCCGAGATTCGACGCGGTTCGATCGTCGATCCCTCGCGTGTTTCCCGCCATGTTCAGGTTGATCCGACCATCCAGATCGGTCACCAGAAAGGCGACGAGCGGTTTGTACAGACGGCCGCGCCACGTTCGAACGGGCAGGTCCAGGTCGAGCCAAAGCGAATCGTTTCGCCGCACGGCCTTGCCTTCGAGTTGTTCCACATCGCCCGTGTAACTTCCGTCCGGATTGGCCGGCACGGCAGGGAAACCGGGTCCCATGTCGATCGGCCTTGGGCGATGAAGCAGATACTTGCCGACTCCGTTCGTCCAGTTCGGATTGTCAGGGGACAAGGAACCGAAAGTCGACGGGCGATAAAACGAAGTCGATATGACTTGGCCGTCCCGTGCACGAATGGCGGCGAGTGCGATGTCTTTTTCGTCCGGATAGGTATAGGAGGCATTTAGCGGAAAGTAATTTCGCGACCCCCCCGACCACGTGGTGGCCTGAGGACCACTGCGAAAGCCGATCCGTTCGGGATCGCGGAGAAAACCATCGCTCGGGAAATAGGTGAAATGGACTGCCCGTGCGTTGGGATTCGAAACGGATCGCAACAGATTGGGGACATCCGCATCGAGCGTCTCGCGAGGCCGGCCGATGCCGTTGAAGGCAACATCATTCTTGGCATAGGTCGGCGCTTGCGGGGTCCCATCGTAGTAGAGGCCGTACATGGAACGGCTCAGGCTGCCGCCACGTAATCCGTTCCAGATGCCGCTCTCGTCATCCGCGGCATCATAGATGAGATTGCCGAGCGCACTATTGGCGATGTCGAAGGAAGGCGGAGGCGACTCATCCCCGTTGCCCCTCGACGTCACCCCCAATCGAGCTCCTCGGCCGCCGTCTGCCGCTTCGCGATAAATCCGCATGCTGATGGCTTGCTGATGTGCGAAGAAGACAAAAGCGATACCAACGCTCAGACCGAGCGCTAGAAAGGCAACAACGACCAGCAAAATCATGCCGGAACGGGTGTGTGTTTCTCGATAGACCATTTCGGGATCCTATTCGTCGACGGCGACTATTCCCGTCCGTCCGATCCGTGGATTGCCCGAAAGAGTTCCATCTCAAAAATCAACCCGCGTGATCGATCACCAAATCATTCCGACACACTTGACAATCAGATGTTCAAGCTTGCTGCGAATGTTATGCCGATTTTAAGTTTCATGCGGACCTTAGAAACCGAATTATCGCTACAGTTTAACTCACGAGTAGGTCTCGGGCAAATTTGTCAGGGATTTCTATTACGAATTGTCGCAATTGGTCTGGTGAACACAAATATTTCAATCAGTGTTCAAAAGTTCAAAAACAGTTGGTTTTAGCTAGAATCGAAGTGTGACATGGGCGATCTAGGAATACTAGATCGCCCCATGAATGATGAATGGGAAAGTACCCGGGCGAGAGCTCGCGGCGCGAAACATCAAGCCGCCTCGCGTAATCCGCTGACCCGTTCCGGACTACGGTCGACCATTGGGAACCGCGGATCACAAGCGATGCGGTTCTCGATGAATTGATGATGCAGCAAATGCGTGGTGAGGATGGTGCCCAGGAAGGCATCGATCTTGCGAGCGAAACCTCGGCGCAGGGGGAGCCATTTTAACGCCAGCTTGGCCATTGCGATGCGATTCGGTCGGAAGATGCCGGCCTTGCGAATGGCCGATGTTGACAAGAAGTCGTTGAAGAGTTCCTTCCCGGCCTTCGTTCCTCCGAAACTACTCCAGGTGGGCGACATAAAGGGGTGTTTGTGTTCAGTTTCGAAAACCGGCGGCAGCAGGTCGCGGAATGCCTCGCGCAGCAGATTCTTTTCACGCAGGCGGTCAAGGTCGATGAAGTGCCGCGGCGGAATGGTGCCGGCGAATTCGAGCAGGTCGCGATCAAGAAACGGCGGTCGACATTCCAGTGAGTTGGCCATCTCAACGCGATCGCCCAGCGCTGGTATCACTAGGTTGTAAAGTTGGTTGAAGGTGACGAGCCGCGAGGTGTTGAACGGATCGAGGCCCGCGCGACGCTCGGCACTCACCGAGTGACGCAGCGTATTATCGGGAAAGTCGTCGCGCGAGAGGCCAAGACGGTCGATGTCGAAGAACGTCTTGACGCAGCGGTTGGCGTCGCGGGCGCGCATGTGGAAGAAGTTGGGGTAGCCGAAGATGCTCGTGGCTTTCTTCCAGCGTTCGCCGCGGTGCCACAAGAGACCCTCGGAACGCTTTTCGAGAACGCGGAACTTCTTCTGTAGCGCCAGCGAATGTTGTGCGGCCGCCCCCCCTTGCATCTGCATGCGCCAAAGCATTTCCAGTTTGAAATAGGGGTAGCCCGCGAACAGTTCATCCGCCCCTTCGCCGGTGAGGCACACCTTCTGGCCGCGCGAGCGGACGTAGCCGGAAAGCAGCATCTTGGCGATCGAGTTGTAGTTATTCAGCGGCATCTCGGCGCAATAAACCGTCCGCGCGATGTTCTCGGCTATGCGCTCGTGGCTGCACGGCACTGTCTCGAAGCGTTGGCCGAAGTGCTGGGCGATGTGGCGAGCCTTGGCCGATTCGTCGTAGGGGGAATCGGGAAAGCCGACGTTGAAGCAGGTAAACTTGGCGCCGGCCTGCGTCATCAGGCCGGTCACGATGGTCGAGTCCATGCCGCCGCTCAGGTAGGCGTTCACCGGCACGTCGGCGGCGAGACGACGAGACACGGCCGCCGTCAAACGATCACGCACCTCGGTTGTCGCTTCGGCGAAGGTCATCTCCTCGCGAACATCGAATCGCGGCCGGTAGTACTCGACCTCGCGCGGCGCCTGGCCTTCTTCAAGAATGAGATAATGCCCGGGCCTTAGCGAATGAACGTTTTCAAAAGCGGAAGCATTGTCCTGATAGATGCCCAGCGCGGGCCCCGCGAGGTACTTGGCCGAGAGTTTGCGGTCGAGGCGATCGAGGGCGAAGATGCCTTTAACTTCCGAACAGAGCAGCAATTCGTTGGGCGTGACATGATAGTAGAGCGGCTTGATGCCGCAGCGATCCTTGCCGGCAATCAGACGTTTCTGATTCTCGTCCCACAGCAAGAACGCATATTCGCCATTGAGATGATCAAGGCACCCGACGCCGTACTGTTCATAAAGATGGATGATCAGTTCCGAGTCCGACGTCGTGCGGAAGCGGTGGCCTTGTTTGGTCAGTTCACCATGCAGTTGGGCGTAGTCGTAGATCTCACCGTTGCAAATGACGGAGATCGAGTAGTCTTCGTTGTAAAGCGGCTGATGGCCGCCGCCGAGATCGACGATGCTGAGGCGGACATGGCCGAGACCGACGGTCCCGCGATTTAGAAGGGCGAAGCCCGCGTCATCCGGCCCGCGATGGGAGATGGCCGAGCCCATCCGCCGTAGGTCGGCCGATTCAACACGTTTGCCGTCTCGGCGGACGATGCCAGCAATGCCGCACATGGTAACGAATCCTTTCGTTGATGATGACGCCAAACGGTAGGTCGACTATCCTTGCCGACGCCGTCTCTCCCAATTTGAAATAACTGTTGAAATCGTAACGACGCTCACGCTGAATTGCGTGAGACCGCTTCCGCCGGATTCATTCGTCTAACTCCTGCGACTCACCCAACAGTAATTCAGGACATATCGGGCGAATCGAGGTTCCGAAACGGCGGCTCGCAGTGACTATATCTTCCGGTATCGCTTCAATTCGGAGCCTTTGCGACTCATCCGGCGGCTTGAATGGCAACGATGTGCTAGATTTCATGTACGTCGTTCCGACGTTCTCGACACGAGATTTGTCGCAACATTGAAGTTCACCACGGATGGTTGCTTCCCTGTTTCTCTTGAGAGATCCCTATGCGCGGCAAGTCTATCCCTCTCTCCATTCCTCGGCGCGTGATGTGCGACCTTATGGCGTTTGCCAAGGACGTGCCGACTGTCCCGGTTCAGCGACGAATGAACGTATCCAGCGTGGTGGCGGCGCGGGCTCGCCTGGCCTCGGGGCCCGGCTACTGCGCGATCTTCACCAAGGCCTTCGCCATCACTGCTCAGCGTTTTTCGGAACTGCGCCGTGCGTACATTTCCTTACCGCGTCCCCGCCTTTACGAACATCCGATCAGCATTGCTTCGGTTGCCATCGAACGGCAATACGAAGGCGAGAACTGTGTTTTCTGGTGCCATCTTCGCCAGCCGGATCAGCAATCTCTTCACAACCTTCAGGCCCTTCTTCGACAGGCCAAGGACGAGCCGCTTCAGAACTCCGCCTTTTGCCGGCGGGTGTTGAAACTCGGTCGGCTGCCAAGACCCATCCGCCGTTTGGCCTGGTGGCTGGGCCTGAACTTCTCCGGCAAAAAACGCGCCCATTACTTCGGCACTTTCGGGATCAGCGTTTATTCCGGTCTCGGCGCGGAATCGCTGCACCCGATCTCGCCGCTATCGACAACCATGAACTATGGTCCCATCGACAAGGACGGCTTCGTGTCGGTGCGCTTCGTCTACGATCACCGCGTCATGGACGGGGCGACCGTGGCCCGCGCCCTGGCCTGTATGGAAGATGTACTGAATCACGAGATCGTCGCGGAGTTGGCCCAAGAGCGAAAGGTGCTGGCGGCCTGATCGAAAGCTAGATGCTGCGCATCAGTGTGGCGGCCCAAGAATAGCCGACGCCAAATCCCACCAACATGACGAGCTTGCCGGGCGTTAGCTGTTGACGAGCGGCCGCCTCTTTGAGGGCGATGGGGATGCTCGAGGAAACCGTATTGCCGACGTGACTCATGGCGATGACGAATTTCTCGGGCGGAATCTGCAACTTATCGCGCAGGTGCTCCAGCATGTAACGGTTGGCTTGATGGAAGACAAACAGATCGATTTCGGCAATCGTTCGCTGGGCTCTGGCCAGCAATGCTGCGACGGCGGCGGGGACCGCCTGCAACGTGAATGTGAAGATCTCCGGGCCGTTCATGTAAAGACGATCGCTCGAAGGGACTGGCTCGGTCTCTCCCGCCGCAGTTGAAGTCTGTACGCAGGCTGGCCGGCGCATACCGCCCGCGGGGACGATCAGGTTGTTCATGCCTCTGCCATCCGTACCGAAAACGAACGGGCCGAGCCAGGGAAGATTGCCCTGAGGAGGCCCTAGGCGAGCCTGCACCAGGGTGGCCGTGGCGCCGTCGCCAAAGAGCGGGCGCACTCCACGATCGTGCGGATGTAGAAATTTGCTATAGGTATCGGCCGTAAGGAAGAGCAAATTGGTTGCCTGGCCCGTCTCGATTAGCCCTTTAGCAAGGCTCAAACCGTAGACAAAACCCGAGCAACCCAGGTTGAAATCGAGCGCCCCCGCCGTCGTGGGCAGGCCGAGGCGATCCTGAATAATGCAGGCCGTGGTGGGAAGAAAGTAGTCCGGCGACTGCGTGCAGAACAACAGGAAATCGATCTCATCCGGACGGCACACGCCGCTCTTAAAGAGCTTTTGGGCCGCGGCAACCGCCAGATCGGAGGCACACTCTTCCGGTGCGGCAAAGCGGCGTTCCACGATGCCCGTCTTGCTCGCGATCTTTTCCGGCGTCCAACCGGGGATGGCCTGAGCCAAATCCTCGTTGGTAAGGACACCCTCCGGGAGATGGTACTCGATGGCTCGGACCGCTGCGAACATGGAGTGTCTACCTCGTCAAAAACCGGCCGAAAGCCATTCTTCAAGCCGCTGCCCGGTCGGCTCCGATACCAAGCAAGTCAAGAAGATCGGCAACCGTTCGGCATCGGGCAACTCGGCCTCCGGGCAGAGGACGTCCGAGTTCCTTATCGACCATGGCGATGAACGCCATGGTCGACATCGAATCCCAGCCGGCAACTTCCCTGAGTTCCTCAGCACCGGTTAACGAATTCGGGCTCATTTCCAGCGTCTGCTCGATCATCCGCAAAGCGTCATGTCTGGTCATTGCCGATCTCCTTTTCATGCCGCTCGAGTGGCGCCCGTGCCGCCGCGCATACCCTTAAGCTCGTTGAGGATTTGATGGTGCAACGCCTGCTCCATCTCCATGAGGGTGTAGCCGACCATGGCGCCGTCGACCACGCGATGGTCAAACGCCAATCCTACCGGTACGTCCCCTTCCGAACCAATCATGCCATAATGAAGAAAGGCGGTCCAGAGCGTGGGAACTTCCAGCGTTTTGGCCCCAAAGGGGCTCATGGTGGTGACGCCAAATGTCCCGAAGTGGCGCGCGCGGCGTTTGGGCAACAGATTGAGGCCCAACCACCAGAGTGCCCGGCGAATAAGCCCGGGCATACGGGCCACGAGGATCGCCTCGCGAAAGGCTCGAAAGTTCTCGATCGGCTCTTCGCGGTAGCGTCGGAGATGGCCGTCAAGGGCTGCCAACGACTGGTTCTCCGGACCGACCAGGGGGGCCAGAAAAATCACATCCTCGTCCCCGACGCGGCGGTTCACGATGACGCTGGCAATTTGCGATTCGAACTCCCCGAGATGCCCAAATGGAAAGGAGAAATAGGCTGAACGCATCTCTGGATAATTGTGGGCTGCCAGGGCGAAAGCCTTGGTCATGATGGCCCCCCAGCTTGGCCGCGGCGACGCCAAGGCCCGCGCCGCGACGACATCCGGAAGCCGCATCAGGCGCTCGGCTGCCGCCGTTTGACCTTTGTTGCTGAAATGCAGGTATTCGCACAGCAAACGCCGTCCCAACGAAAGTCGTCGTCGTCGGCACTTCGGCGTCGCCATCAAGCCTCACCCATCCTGGAAGACCGGGATAATCAGAATTCTCAGCCCGGCTTTATCCAAAAAAAAGCTGCACCTTCTCGGTCGCAATGGCGATGTAACCAGTGCTTTTCAGCACAATCGGGGTCATTATCGCCAGATGAACCTTGTATTCATCGGACGATCCAAAACGCCGCTGATCAAAATGTTCCCAAGTCAAAATCTTTACGATTAAGCGGTCCTGTCTAACCCGCGTCGCTGAATTTTTCGAACTCCAGCGCGGGCCGCGTTCATTCGAACTCTTTGACGCTCTGGTTTTCAATTTTCTTCTCCACTCCGGCGCGGTATCATCTCCTTCCACCCTGGCCTTCACCGAGGAACATCCCATGCGCCGGGTGCCATGCTCACGGCTTTGCATGAGCATGAAACGTAGGACGAGTCATTCGCCGATCGTATACGCCACTACTGCCTTCCACGGTCCTCGCATGCTCATGCAAAGCCGTGGGCATAGCACCCAGTTGTGTCCCAAATCACAGTGGTTCGCCCCCCATCACCCCTCATCGCGATTCTCATCGCGATACGGTTTTTTGGCTAGGTAGAGTTCCAGCCGTTTTTCCATTCTTTCCCGGCTTTCCTTCGAGAGCATCTTATCTTCGAGTGCCTTGCGTTGTTCGCTGACGGCGCGATCGAAATCACCGGCTTCGGCGTAGGCGGCGGCCAGCGTATCGCGCGTGGATCCTGAATCTCTCAGTTTGATCACTTTCAGGGCAAGCTCGACTGCTTTTTTGCCATCACGATATTTCTCGACGGGGCAGGTGGCGTGAAGCCATGCCAATCCGTTAAAGGCGGCGCCGTGATTAGGGTCGAGCTCCATGGCTTTAGAGAAGTCGGCCATGGCCTTCTCGTATTCCTTTTTCCGGCTGAATGCCGAACCGCGGCGAGCACGCACCTCGACATCGTTCGGTTTGACTTCTAGCACCTTTGAATAGTCGGTGATGGCTTTATCGTAATCTTTGATTTCGACGTACATGCTGCCACGATTGCTGTAGGCCGAAACGTTCTTCGGATCGAGTTCGATCACCTTCGAGAGATCGGCGATGGCCTTATCAAATTCGTTCTTCTGACTCCACGCGAAGGCGCGGTCGTTGAGGGCCGTGGTGTCTTTGGGGGCGAGTTGAATTAATTTGGTGAGATCGGGGATTGCCTTGTCGTAGTCCTTTTTCTCCATCCACGCCTCGGCGCGGTTCAAATAGGCGGCAGCGACATTCGGGTCGAGTTCGATCGCCCGCGTGCAATCGGCGATGACCTTGTCGTATTCCTTCTTTTCAAACAAGGCTTTGGCGCGGTTAATGAAGGCCCCGGTGTATCTCGGGTTCAGTTCGATCGCTTGCGAGTAGTCGGCAACGGCCTTGTCGTATTGCTTTGTATTGAGCCACACATTGGCCCGGTTGAAGACGGCGCCCACGTCTTTCGGATCGAGTTCGATGGCTTGCGAGTAATCGGCGACGGCCTTCTCGTACTCCTTCTTATCCGCCCACGCGACTCCGCGGTTGACGAAGGCCGAGGCATACTTCGGGTTCAGTTCGATGGATTTGGAGAGATCGGCGATGGCTTTGTCGTACGCTTTTTTCCCCAGCCACACGACGCCGCGGTTATAAAAGGCCAGAGCAAATTGGGGATTGATCTCGATGGCGAGCGAGTAATCGGCGATGGCCTTGTCATGTTCATTCTTGCTGAGCCACACATTGGCGCGGTTGATGAAGATGGCGGCCGCTTTGGGATCGAGTTCGATGGCTTTGGTGTAATCAGCGATGGCCTTGTCATGCTCCTTTTTTTCACTCCACGCTAGGGCGCGGTTGGTGAAGGATCCAACTACTTTCGGATTGAGCTCAATTGCTTGGGTGTAGTCGGCTATCGCCTTGTCGAAATCCTTCTTATTCTTCCACGCGATGCCCCGGTTGCTGAACGCCGGGGCGAATTTCGGGTCGAGTTCGATGGATTTGGTGAGATCGGCAATGGCCTTGTCATACTCTTTGTTGTTGAGCAAGATCGTTCCGCTGTTAAAATAATCGATGGCGCTGTTCTTCTTCTCCTGTGCGGCCAGCGGGGCGACGACGATCAGCAGGAGGACAAAGGCAAGACGCATGGCAATCTCCAATCAACGGGTAGGCAAGACGCAACAACTCGATAGAAAATAGAAGGGCAATGAACAAGTGTCAACAAAACCGCTATCTTTCTTTCCGAATGGAATGCCCACTCTTAAATCAATAGATCTCCATAATGCACTCCCCACCATGTTCGGGGTTGCCGATCAGGCGTTGGTTCTTCGTGTCCACGACCCAATCGAGAGCTTCAACCGATAATTGCCCGATTCGGACCGGCATGTCGTCCGCAATTTCTCCCACATCCATGGTGCAGTCTCTTCCCTGAATTGTCAGGCGCACGGGTGAACACATGGGAATCGTTGCCTTCCCGCCGATTCCCTTGGCTTGCCGGGTGTAGACGCGCCGCAAACCGAGTTGTTCGATGTAGCGTTTCGGGAGGAGAAGTCCCCACGCGCCGGTATCGACGAGGGCATCCGCGACTTCGACGGTTCGAACCTTCTCTGGTGCAAGTTCCCCCATCTCTCGGTCGCCGACATCATAGATGTTCTCAAACCGCGCCCTCACCTGCACTTTTCCCATGCGTTCGACTCCCATGATGATGCTCCCCTGTCTTGCTTGAATTCTGCTCAGTATATTCTCTCACATCCTCTTTGCCCCTTTCAACGTCATAATTGATTCGTCGCGTCGCGGCTAACATAGCCGGGCGAAATAATTAGGAGCCAATCAAATGCCGCCGAGTACCCTTCACGCGACTTGCCCGGCCCTACATCTTGCGCAATCGTCACAACCGCTACAAACGGTACAGGAGTTACAATTATTCCAGGCCACAAGACCGTTGCTCGGTGGTTTGCGTGATGCGAATGAACTATAAGGGACTATTGAGGGTTCGCTCGCATCCTGATCAACTCCAACCGAGGCTTCCGCGTGTACGCTGCCATTCTTGCTTTGACGCTCAGCACCGCGGCCGGGCAGCTTCCGCCTGACATTATCTTCCCCGTTGAGCCGGAATTTCCACCCTTACCTTGTGAATGTCCGCCGTCGCCACGCCGTATTGCCGCCAAGCCCCAGCCGGCTCGGGACGTCGTCCTGCGTTGGAACGACGTCGTACTGGACGCGATCCGTGTCGAGAAGACGGCGCCCCCGGTGGCCGCGCGCAATTTGGCGATTGTTCATATCGCGATGTACGATGCTGTCAACACGGTTCGCGGAACGCATCGGTCGTTTCACGTTTCGGTGGGGGCTCGGCGCGGGACCTCGGCCGAGACCGCGGCGGCCCTCGCGGCCCATCGCTCTCTGCTCAGCCTTTATCCGAAGCAGGCGCGCCAGCTTGATGCGGCTCTCGATGAATCACTGGAATCGATTCCGGACGGCTGGTCCAAAACCGAGGGCGTCAATCTGGGTCCCTGGGTGGCCGAGAAAGTGCTCGACTGGCGGCGCGACGACATGGAAGGGACATCTCGTTATGCGGCTCGAACGGAACTCGGCCGCTGGCAGCCGACGCTTCCTGGGCTGAAGCCGCCCTTGCTGCCGCACTGGGGAACAGTCAAGCCGTTCGCACTGCGCGATCTTGCGGACGTTCGCCCGCCCGGCCCGCCTACATGGACAAGCGAAGAGTTCGAGGCGAGTTACCGCGAAGTGAAGATCCTGGGCGCCGTCGACAGCCGGGTGCGGACGGCGGATGAAACCGAGATCGCCCGTTTCTGGGCCGATGGCGAAGGGACCGTGACGCCGCCAGGTCACTGGAACCGGATTGCCCAGACTGTGGCCACGGAACGTGGTTTATCCTTCGAGGAGAACGCCCGCCTCTTCGCGATGCTCAACGTCGCGATGGCCGACGCGGCAATCGCTTGCTGGGAATGCAAGTTCCATTTCGACGTGTGGCGGCCGATCACGGCGATCCGCTTTGCCAATCAGCTGAAGAACCCCGCGATTGTGGCCAACCCGGACTGGACGCCGCTGTTGCCGACGCCGCCGTTCCCCGGCTACACCTCGGGACACAGCAGTTTCAGCGGGGCCGCGGCCGCCGTGCTGGCGGCCTTCTTCGGGTCGGATTCCATGCGGTTCGCATCAACGTCTGACACGCTGCCGGGAAAAAGCCGCTCGTTTGTTCGGTTCAGCGATGCCGCGATGGAAGCAGGCATGAGCCGCATCTACGGCGGCATCCACTGGAATTTCGACAATCGCGACGGCCTGGAGTTCGGCAAGAAGATCGGCCTGTATGTGAATGAACATTCCTTTCAACCGATCGATCGTCCGCGCGAGTGAGGAATGGCGGCAACCTCGTTTGTCTTGAATGAGTTGATGCGTGAGTTTCTCGGCGCGCCTATCAATAAAAAGTATCATCGATCAAGGCACTCATTATCGAGGAGCGTCAACATGGCAGGAATTGAAGCGTGGGTCGCCACCGCGGCCAAGCAGAAACTCGTTCGACAGAAAGTGGATCTCGGACCGCTTGGTGCCGAGGACGTCGAAGTGGCAGTCGAGCATTGCGGGCTGTGTCACTCGGATCTTTCGGTACTGAACAACGATTGGAATTTCTCGGTGTACCCGGCCGTGCTCGGTCACGAAGTCGTGGGGCGTGTGGTCGAGGTCGGGTCGGCGGCCAAGGGCTTGAAGGTCGGGCAGCACGTGGGCATCGGCTGGAACGCGGGCAGTTGCATGCACTGCCGGCCGTGCAAATCGGGCGATCAACACTTGTGTTCCCAGGCGCAGCCGACGATTGTCGGTCACCGCGGCGGGTTCGCGAGCCGGGTTCGCTCCCACTGGGCTTGGACGATCCCGCTGCCGGAGAAGCTGAACATCGCCGAAGCGGGCCCGCTCCTGTGCGGCGGCATCACCGTCTTCAATCCGTTGGCCATGTTCGTCAAACCGACGGGCCGTGTGGGCATCGTGGGCATCGGCGGCCTGGGGCATATGGGCGTCAAGTTTGCCGCGGCTTACGGTTGCGAAGTGACGGCGTTCACCTCCAGTGAGGGCAAGTTCGACGAAGCCCGCGGGTTCGGGGCGCACCACGTCGTTTCGAGCCGCGATTCCGGGGCGATCAAAAAGCTGGCCGGCACCTTGGATCTGTTGATCATGACCGCGAATGTGGCTCTTGATTGGGATGCCTTGATCACTTCGCTTGCTCCGAATGGTCGGTTGCACATTGTCGGCGCGGTGCTGGAACCCATTCCCGTCCCGGCCATCCCGATGATCTTTGGCCAGAAGAGTGTGTCCGGATCGCCGACAGGTTCGCCGGTGGCGATCGAGACGATGCTCGAATTTGCCGCGCGGCACAACGTCACGCCGCAGACGGAGCACTTCCCGATGAGCCGGATCAACGAAGCGTTCGAGCGATTGGAAGCGGGCAAGGCGCGATACCGCATCGTGCTCGACGCGGATTTCTAGGGTGCGCCGCCCTCGCCCTTGACATTCAGCCGATCAACGGCTGAACCGTCCCCACGCGCGCCACGGGTGATTTGCGTGCAATTCCTATACAGAAGGAGTCCTGGCGCGACTTTCCTATTCTCTGGCGGGTAGATCAGGCACTCATGCAACCACCACCCATTCCTAAATCGGGAAACGAGCCTCGTTCGTCGGCGGTGGGCCGAACAACAAACATTTCCACAACCCTCGTCGCGGATCTGCAGCCGATTTTGGCGTTCACCCTCGAAGAAATTGACGTGACGGGGTTAAACCTTGATCCGTTCATGCGGATCCGAATATCGAACGAACGTCTCGTGGAGTTCCACGAGACGGCGGCGCATAGTGTTTTTGCGAAACCAACCTTTCCGCTCGCGGCTCAATTCTGTTCGGTTTCAAGAATGCTGACTCCCCATCTCATTTCACGATGGATCAATGAACCGAGAATTGACCGTGGACTCTTCGAACGATTTTTCAATGCGGCTTCGTATGGCAATCTTGGCCTGATTCTCGTTACCATGGCCGCCGCCGAGATGAGCGAGGAACAGCGCGAACAGCTCAACAAGTATCAGGAATCATGCCTGCACCGTCGTCGGCTCCTGATCCTTCTCGAAGCAAAGGGCATCGAAGCAGTTCGCGAAGCCGAGCAAGCGGAGTCCGAACGGTTGCGACAAGTTGAACTGCGATCCCATCAGCCGAAGAGTGTAGCCGGATAAGCGTTCTCACTGGTCGATTCCGCCTGTTCGCTCTCTCTCGGAGTGATCTATCTCGCCATGGCTCTCCCTTCGCTTGATGAGTTTCTTTCCGCGTTTGATGGATTCCACCGCGAACTCTTCGGAGAGGCGGGGGAGTTCGCTTCGGGCGCTGGCACCTTAATGAGTCTCACACCGCCGATTCTTCAATTGGGCAGGCAGGTTAACACGGAAGCCAACAGTTGCGCGGACTGGCCGTTTCACCTTGAAAAAAGGCTATTTCAAGAGGGGTGGCGCGGCGCTCTGTACCAATTTGACAACGTGATTGTTTCCAATCTGTCATTGGCTTTGCAGCAACCCGCGGAAACGGCTCGCGCAACGTTAATGAGCCTGCGTACGGCGGCGAATCAGCTTCGAGAACAGTTCGCTCAACTCAGTGCCGATTTCCGCATCCCGCCCGCGGATAGTCATCACGAAGGACCGATCGAGACCGATTTTGAACGAGCATTTGTGCAAGTCGATATGGTGGACTACTCAATTCATGTGGAGAACTTACGGCGCTACTGTCGGAACTTTACGGACGAATTGAACAACGTCGATGGCTTCAATACCAGAATACGGGTGCTCATTAGTGATTCACTGCCACGTCCCCTTCAAGTGGATCATTCGATCTTGGTCACCACGGGAGACGGTGCGATCTTGAGCATGCCCGCGATTGGCGACGCTCACCGGTTCGCTGCGAAACTTCATGATACCTGCGCGGTGCTTGATTTCGAGCGTGGACGCAGCCTTATGGTTGCACCAGTACCGAATATAAGTGTGTTTCAATTTCGGGTGGGGGTCAGCTGGGGATGGGTTCAATTCCGGGACCTTCGTCGCGTCCGTCCCAATCCATTCCGTGGCAATGACCTTTCAGGAATACCATTAATCGAAGCGGCACGCATGGAAAGCGGAGCGAATCCGGGCGAGACGATATTGACCGACAAAGCGTATCGCCGCTTGCAGGCGGATGATTCTGATCTCTCGGAACAATATCATGGTCCATTCGAAATACGAGTCAAGCATGGCCATAGGTTGCCGGGCTATCGTACGCAAAGGCCTGTCGAGGCTCCGCCTGATGCTCCTCCGCCATTGAATTTGCCGCCGTCGCCCCAAGACTCAAAAGGGGTGCCGATCCTGGTAGTTCTTCTGTTGCTCGTGGTCGAGGCGATACTATTGGTGCTGCTCCTCAAGTGATTTCAAAATTGAGTCGCTTCCACCGAAATTAAATCGATTCATGGCGCATCCGCTCTCACCAAAATAACCCATGTTTCTTGTCAACCAGTTTTACGAAACCGTTAGGTTCCGTCGATTTCGCCCATTGGAACCCCCTCATCGTACCGAAGAATCGCTGTCCACCCTTTCGCTGGCCTTGGCGTTGCGCGGTCACCCTTGGCAAGACACTAGCGCGTTCCATCGGTCGATCAGCTCGGGCAGGCCCTACCATCCTTTCTGAAGCCGTAATCAGTGACGGCGTGATTGAACTAAAAAATAGTGCGAACCCCACGGAAGTCTGTCACCAGCAAAATCGCCCTGGAATCACAGGGACGATCCGCCTAACATCTGGATGGTGTTGAAACCTCCCCCAATTTCATTCGCGGCGACCCCATGCACACTTCCGGCAACGAACCGACCGACGAATCGAGAGCGCTTGCGGCCGCGCTGGGGCGCATCCCCAGCGGGTTGTTCATCCTCACTTTCCGGCAGGGGTCGCACGAGACCGCGATGCTCGCAAGTTGGGTGCAACAGTGTTCCTTTGAACCGCCGATGGTGGTCATCGCCATGAACACCAAGCGTTACGTTCTCGATTGGCTCATTGATGGAGCCCCGGTCGCCGTAAATATTCTCGCGGAGGGCCAGAAGGATTTGCTGAGCCATTTCGGGAAAGGGTTCGAACCGGATCAGCCGGCGTTCGAAGGAATCGAAATTCAGCGCCACGGGAAGCGAGCACCGACTCTCTCGGCCGCTCATGCGGTGCTCGAATGCCAGGTGGAATCACGTCACCTGGCCGGCGATCATGTGTTGATCGTCGCCCAGGTTTTGGCGGGGAAACTACAACACGAAGGCCGGCCGGGGGTGCATGTTCGCCGAAGCGGGATGCATTATTGAACCGGTTACACTTCGTAGTGCTCGGCTCCGTGGAGCCGTTTCGCGGCGAGCGTGCCGTCTTTCTCGTCGCCGCGGGGCAGGTCGCCCGTCATCCGTTCCAAGTTGTTGCCGTGGAAACGGACTGTGAACTCGCGGCCATCGGTCGAAGAGTATGACTGGGCCGGGCCCGCCCAATCAATATTCAGTTTGAGCCCGTCGCGGCCGACGCTGCCGTTCACCCGATAAGCCTTGCGCGGCTCACCGTCGAGGTAGAACGTTCCCAGACGGCGGTCTTCCATGATCTTCCCCGTGGCTGAGTCTTTCAGATCGTGGATATCAAAGACCGACTTGCTCATCCCCGGCAGATGGTAGAGGTCGAGGATGCCTTGGCGGCCGTCGATCTCGAGCGACCAACGGCCGAGGTAGGCGAGTTCATTCCACGAGCGCGGCGTCGCGACTTCCGTGATGATGGTGGCCCCGTGGCCGTAGCGACGTAGATACTCGTAGGAGATGCAAATCTTCTGCTGGTTCTCCCAGCTATTCTTCACGAAGAAGTAGGGCCGTTCGGCGTCCGATTTGTCGAAGCCGTAGATCAACATCGAGTGGCCGCCCTTCGCCTGCGAGCCATCATATTCCCAGAGCCATTCTTGACGATTGCCGCCGACGCCGAAGTCCCAGATCACTTCCTTGCCTTGCAGGAGAGCGTCTTCGATCGCCTTCGGGTTGTTGGGCCGTACGTCGCGGCAGGCGCGGATGCCGTAGTAGGTCTTTTTCGACAAGGCGGCCATGTCGAACCGCTTGGGATCGAGGTTGAACGAGTTCACCCGATATTGCAGTCCGAAGGCGGAGTCGGTCGGCAGGAAAGGCGAGCGAGCCTGGTACGGGAGGTCCTTCTCGGTCGGAATGGCGAAGCCCGACTCGACCATGAAATGGGCGACGCCATCGCTCCAGCCGTGATCGCCCATGTTGTAGCGGTTCTCGTTCCGGTAGGCGGGCAGTTTCACGGTCGAGCGTGGTTCGAGCCAGAAGGTGCGGAGCATGTCGTTGGCGAATTCTTCGGAGAGGTCGAGATCGCCATAGCCGGCCCGTTTGTAGGCGGCTTCGAGGGCGGCCACGATCGAGTAGACGTAGCACGTTCCCCGCATCTGCTGATCCTTCATGCTCGATTGAAAATCGCGAAGGATGTGGAAGTCCGGCCGGGCGGAAGCGAAAGCCTTGCCGGCCCCGAGGCCGACGGCCCCGGCGAGCAGGTATTTGCCAAACGAGCGGCGATCAAACTGGCTGTTGGTGAAGAAAGCGGCCATCGCGAGTCTCCCGTTATTCGTCGTGTTTAGGGCTCTATGCGGAACTCAGCGGCACGAGTGGGCGAACGGGGGCGGGAATTGTTGAAATTCATCAAGTCTCATGCCAAGACGCACACGAATCTCTCTGGGTGGAATCTGTTGGCACGTGATCAACCGCGGCAACGGGCGGCGACAAAGCCGGCCGCACGAGAATGAACGTGCCTTGAGGTTGCTCACTACCAGTCCCGAGATTGTCGCTAGAATCACTATGCGATTTCAGACACCCGCCTGATCCCTCCTCCCGAACGGAGATTGCGATGCCGATTTTTCGTTGTGCCCTGCTGCTGGCGTCATTCGCCGCCTTTCCCGATGCTTCGCTGTCGCAAGAGAAGAAAGAGCCGCCGAAGAAAGTGCCGGCGCCTGTCTTCACCAATGCCGCCGAGGCGGGGCCCGAGTTTATCATCCAAGGTGAGTACGAGGGCACGCTCGGTTCCGCCAAGGCTGGCGCTCAGGTGGTCGCGCTGGGCGATGGCAAGTTCGACGTCTACCTGCTGAGCGGCGGCCTGCCCGGCGCCGGCTGGGATCTGAAAGGCAAAGAGAAAGTGGACGCCAAGACGGAAGAAGGGAAAGTGGTGCTCACCGGGAAATTCGTCGGCGGCATCGCTGATGGAAAACTCACCGGCAAGAGCCCCGAAGGAGGCGAGTTCTCCCTCGCGAAAGTCGAACGCAAGAGCCCGACGCTCGGCGAGAGGCCGCCCGAGAGCGCGGTGATCCTGTTCGACGGCAAGTCCGTCGACAACTGGAACGGCGGCAAACTGGTCGAAGAGAATCTCCTCTCCGTCGGCACCTCGTCCAAGAAGGGGATCGCGGCCGGCAAATTGCATCTGGAGTTCCGCACGCCGTTCCAACCCAAGGCACGCGGCCAGGGGCGCGGCAATAGCGGCGTCTTCATCCAGGGTCCGGAGATTCAAGTTCTCGACAGCTTCGGCCTGACCGGCGCCATCAACGAGTGCGGCGCGTTCTACAACAAGCAAAAGCCCGACGTCAACATGTGCCTGCCGCCGTTAAGCTGGCAGACATATGACGTCGAGATCTCGGTAGATGAGAAGAAACGAACGGTGGCCACGGTGCTGCACAACGGCGTCAAGATTCACGATAAGCTCATGATCCGCGGCGACGAGCCGAAGCTAATGTCGATTAACCTCCAGAACCACGGCAACCCGGTTGCCTATCGCAACATCTGGTTTGCGGAAACGAAGTGATGCTTCGTTTCAGTTCCGCACGAGATGGAACACGCCCATGACGATGAGCAACAACAAGACGATCTGTTTGAAACGGGCGGGCGGGACGCGTTCGGCAAGTTTCGCGCCCGCCATGCCGGCCAACATGTAGGGGACGACCGCCAGCGCGCAAATCCACGCGAGTTCCGCGGTCACAACGCTTGTTGCCGTCGCGATGACGCGCAGGCCGGAATTGATGAGGAACATGCACTGAAGCGTGGCGACCGCCCACTCGCGAGATCCGGGCCGCGCGTAGACGAAGATGATGGCCGGGGGACCGCCGACACCGAAGGCCGCACCCAGGATGCCGCACAAAATGCCGATCGGCAAGCCAAACCAGAGCGGGATCGGGAGGCGCCAGCGCTGGGCCAGAAAAAGCTCGTTCAGCGGAAAGACGATCAACATCACACCGAGCAGGCGCAGCAATTGTGTTCGATCCAACTGGTCGACGATGAGTAGGCCGATCGGCGTGCCGATGACCGCTCCGATCCAGAGCGGCGCTCCTTCCCGCCAGGACAAAGCGTGTCGATAGCGCCACAAGGTCCATGCCGCGATCGGCAGAGTAAGAAAGGCGCTGAAAAACAGAGCCTCCGGAAACGGTTTGAGCAACGGCAAGAGCGCCATGATGACCATGGCCGCGCCGAAGCCGGTGAAGCCATGGACGAAGCCGCCGGCACAAACACAGAGAATGAGGAGTGTCGTTATCATCCGGCCAGGGCCGATCGGATTGCGGCGACACTCATGTAGCGGATGCCGAGCCGTTCGCCTTCTTCCTTCGCTTTTTCCTGGAAGAGATTGGCGGCCGGGATGTCGATGCCCGCGCAGGCGTCTTCGACCATCACGACCTCGAATCCCGCCTTGCGAAAGTCGCGTGCGGTGAAGAAGCAGCAAATATTCGTGGCGATGCCGCAAACGAGCACCGTGCGGATGCTCGCGGCTCGGTACGTGGCAACGAGCACGGGATGCTGGGCCGTGACCGCGTAGGCCTCACGGTCGCGGTTGTAGCCTTTCCGCCAGATCGTGTGAAAAAGTTCGCTGCTCAATCCCGGCACGAACTCGGCACCGGGCGTCCCCATCACGCAGTGCGGCGGGTAGAGATTCTCGCTACGGCCCAGGAAACTACAGTGGTCCGGCGGGTGCCAATCCTGGGGGGCGTCGATCCGTTCCCAGGGCATTTCCAGCAACTTGTTGACGTGCGGCACGATGTCCAGACCGCCTGGCACCGGCAGTTCGGCCGGGCAAAGCGACGTGAACCCTTGCTGGACATCCACCACCACGAGACCACTGGAGACGGCGGCGAGTTTCATGATTCCCTCGCGATCGAACAGATCGTTATTCCCCTGATCGGCATCACCCGGATAGAATACGAAACGTCGCCAACCCGATCCTGATGGGTGAGTACGCATGTCCCGTATCGTTGCAATCATGGCCGTGGCGTTTCTCGGCTTCACCGGTGTCGCCCCGGCCGCGGAGTCGCCCGGCGAGCGAGCGCTGCAAGCGCGAACGATCCTCAAGAAATACTGCGCGGAATGCCACGACAGCCCGGCAGCGAAGGGGACGGTCAAGATTCTCGACATGTCGTCGCTCGTCAATCTCAACCGCAAGCTGCCGCCCTTCGTGAAACCGAAAGCGGCGTCGGCCTCGCAGATCGTTGAATTCATCGAAGATGGCTCCATGCCGCCGGGCATCCGCCCCAAGGTGTCGCCCGAGGAAGCCGCCATCGTTCGCGCGTGGATCGAAGGCGGAGCACCAGCCTTCCCGCGCCAGTTCGACGAGTCCTTCGCCAATGCCGCGATTCTGGCGGATATCGAATCGGTCATGGCCGTGGAACGCAAGTTTATGCGTTACCTTTCGCTGCATCATCTCCTGGAGGGCGCCGCGCCGGTAGACCTCGCCAAATCACGTGAGGCGTTGCGAAAAGCGATCAACAGTGTGTCGAAGAAAGAAATTGAAGCGCTGAAGCCGATCGACCCGACGGAGACGATCTTCCGGCTGGATGTGCGTGAGATTGGCTGGGAGGCGAATGAGTTCCGGCATGTGCAGCCGGGCAAACCGCCGTTGCAAGTGACGTTCAACATTTTTGATTTCCTCCTGCTGGAGTACCCGTTCGGCGAGATGCCGCCCGCCACGCCCGACGCCGAGCGGTTGGCCGATCTCTGGCTTCGAACAGCGGGGATGGTCCGGCCGATTACTCATGTCCGAGGCGACTGGTTCGTGAAGGCTCTCGACGGCACGCCGCTCAAGACCGATATCAGTCGACTGATCGGGGGCGGCGCCCGCGGTCGCGGCTTTGCCCCGGAGAAAAAAGGGCTCGACCTCAAGCCCGAGGATCTGCCGCAGATTGTGATTCGCCCGCTGGCAACGGCCATCCCGATCGTGCCGATCGACGCCTGGTATAGCGGCAACTACGAGCCGAAAGCCCCGGCGCCGAGCATCGAACTCGTCTTCAAAAACGCCGGCCAAGTGACAACTCGTTTCAAGCCAGGCGACAAGTTGCAGCTCGAGATCAAGTCGAACGAAACCGTGTTTGTCGAATTGATTCAAATCGATCCCGAGGGGAGCATCTTCGTCCATGGCACCAAAGACCGCATCAAGCAGGATGAAGTGAAGGACTACCCGTTTGAAGGGAAGAACGAAGGTCTCACGATCGGCGACCTGATGGGAAAGAACCGTTTCATCGTGTTCGCGGCCAAGGATCCCTTCCCGGAAGGCGAACTCCTGCAGAGCAAACACGAAGAGTTGCCGATCGAGCGCCTCGTCCACCGCTTCTACGAACTCCCGAAGAAGATCGGCGACCCGCCGCCGAGATTCGACCCGAGTAAGATGGTGCGGAAGACGGTGATTATTGAAGTGGGGAAGTAGCGATTTTCCTGGCTGTCTATCAGCACGGAGGTTGGTATTTCCGGAGCTGCAATTGGCCATTAAACCATTCGAGTACTTCGATTACCACCGCACCAACATCGGATTTCACGGCACCACCGTTGAATCGGCAAATCGATTAGTGGCGGGAGAGTCGTTCCGAACAAGTGACAGCGACGACGATTGGCTTGGCAAGGGCATCTATTTCTGGGAATATGCACCCAAGCAGGCTTGGTGGTGGGCACGCTCATACAAGAAGCTAGGCGAACCAGCCGTCGTGGGATCGATCATTTGGTCGGGAAATTGCTTTGACCTGCTTGATCCGTGGAACCTGAAGACTCTGAGGGAATTTCACGGTTCACTTGTGGACAGGTGGACGGAAGAGAACATTGAAATTCCGACAAATGCTCGACATCACCGAAATCTCGATTGCGCCGTTTTCAACTTCATGTATAATGAAGCTGAAGGAGTTGGGACGCCGATTGACAGTGCCAGTGGCGTGTACGTTCCCACCGCTAAAGCGAAGCGAGTCTGGAAAGGGAGTTGGATTTATGACGACGCGCACATCCAAATCTGCGTCCGCAACCCAAAGAGCATCCTCGCCGTCTGGCACGTCCGCCCCGACGGAAGGTATGGCAAGCAACCGGCTCGTAAGAAGCGACGTGGATATGGAAGCTACGGCAAGATCGTAACTCATTTGCAAAGTATGTCGTCGTCGGAATTTCGCCAGGCCCTACTTTCCGCCGGCATCATTACCAAAGCAGGCAATTTACGGGCGAAATATAAAAGAATGGCCAAGTCTTGATTCATCGCTTTTCACCCGCCTGTTATTCGTCCTCAACCGCAGCCTTCATGATCTCCCTCAAAAGAATCGTCGCGTAACACCCGGCGGGGAGCGTACACGTCACCCGAAGTCCCTCGCCTTCCCAGTTCGCGGCGAGTTCATCGGGATAGACTAAATTATGCCGGCGCGTCCCCATCATGAGCTTCCCAAAGCCATCGAACGAACGCTCAGTTAGCTCCGCTTCTTGAAGACAGCGTGCCTCGCGCTCGGCCGCCTCGCCATGCGTGGGGAAGGTTTTGCGGCCGAACATCGGTCCGCCGGTGACCGTCTCGCGCCGGTCGAAGCGCTCTTGTTCGACGGCAATATCCTCGGCCGTGAACATGCCGCCGGCCGGCCATTTCATCATCACATCACCCGGCAACACGCGGCGGAAAAACCCGTCGGCCATCCGCTGAGCCAGCATCTTGTTGAAGAGTAATGACTGCACCGACGAGAGAGACAACTTGCGCAGAAACGGACTCACACGCCCGCCCCCCTCGCCGCGAAGCAGACGCAGCCCGGTCGTGACGGTCTCGCCATCCTTGCCGAAGCGTTGGGCGCCGTAGAAGTTGGGCACGCCTTCCGCGTTCAGGCGTGCGACGATCGTGGCCACTCCCTCCGCCTTCGTCGAATCGGCATCGCGGATGAGAATGCGGAAGCGATTACCGCGCAGGTGGCCGGGCTTCAGCTTGTTGCCATGCCGGCTGACGCGCAAGACGCGGATGCCGTCGCCTTCAAGGGCCGGCAGATTCGCTTCGACCGGCGCGGGGACGGAGATCCATTGCCGGGTAACCGCGTGACGATCTTTGAGACCAGCCGTGCCGACCTCGCCGGGCGGCAGGTTCAGCCGCTTGCTGATCTGGCGAACGAAGAACTCGGCCCCCATGTCGCGCTTTTCGATCCACAAGTAGAGGTGGTCGCCCGTGCCGCACGGCTCGTAAGCGGGAATTTCCTCCACATCGAAGTCTTCGGGAACACTTTTGATCCGCCCGCCCGTGCCCGCTAAATCGGCCGTGAGATAAGGGGGGTTCATCGCGTCGACAATGTTCATGAATAATCTCAGGGCGAAATAAATCGATTTTGACGCCCCCAGCGGAGCGTTCGTGCCGCTGAGTTGGATGTAAGCAACTCACTTCGAGTTGCAAGAGATAATCAAAACCAGTTTGAGGAGACGACCATGAAGACCTTCAAGACCCTGACCGCGGCCCTGCTCTTGACCCTCGCCGGAATGAGCATGGCTCAAGCCCAAAGCAAGCCCGCCACGGGCGCCATGACCGAAGCGGAACTCAAGGAACGGCTCATCAGCCTTGGCTACGAGCCGAAGGACGCTCCGCTCTCGAATAACCGGATGGGTTACTGGATCAACGTGCCTTTCAAGGGCCAGCAGGCTTCGATGTTCATGCAGCTTAGCCCGAGCGGGGCCAACATCTGGAGCACCATGAACCTGGCTGAGATCAAGCCCGAACACTCGACCGAGGGCGCCCGCTTCATCAAGTTGTTCCAACTAAATCAGAAGCATGGTCCCAGTCACTTCTACGTGACGCCGGACGGCAAAACGATCTGCATCACGCGGTGCTTGTTCAACAAGAACATCACGGCCAAGGAGCTTCGCGAACACATCGACTCGCTCCTTGATGTGACCACCCAGACGACCGACAACTGGAACACGAATGCCTGGAAGGTCGAGAAGACCTCTCTCAACAAGTAGACTGCTCGTAGGGCGGGTCGAGTCTTCGAGTCTCGACCTTTCCCCGAATATTGCTTCCGATTCCGTCGATTCACACTATGTTTTCCTGCATTTTCGGCGATTTACCCGTTTGGGTAGATTGACGTTTGGGTAGATCGTATGGTACTTTGAGTCTAAAAGTCTAAGTCTCAAAATACCGTTCCATCTATCTGAATAGGGCAAAATCATGGCGAAGCATCGGGGAGATTCGGCTTCTGAAATGCGTCGATACGGCACTGGCACTTATAACCATGTCTCTTGCGTATGGCGGTTGAAGGAATTGAAGAACAAAGACGGACTAGTCATCCGTCCGAATCTCGCAAAATCAACGAAACAACTAGGCGATATTTTGGGGGTTGACGTTCCCAAAAGTGAGGCGGGTTCCCGCCCCTACTGGATGCGATTCCTTCACATGATGAAGGACATTCAACAGAAAGCAAAAGCCGCTAAATCGCCTGTTCCCGAGCGTATACGTTCGCTTGAAAGCCTGATTGTCGACTTCAAGTCGATGGGAAGGGATACATCATCCCTAGAAATAGCTCTCAGAGACGCTCTGAGCGTCCCTGAATGGGATTCTGACCATTCAGACGGTCCCATCCTGCATCCTGATCTTGAGGCTTCTGGGATGATTCTGGAATCCGTCGGGAATCTGGATGACGTGACGATCCGAGTGCTCAATTCACTCGCCCCTAAGCCGATCGCCAGCAAAGACTCCCTATTCGCCGAAATAGACCGATATATCGGTCTCAAGGCGAACTCCCCCGCAAGAGTGCTATCGTCAATCATACAAGCACTAGGCCACTTCAAGGAAGTGGCTGGACCGATCAGAGTAAAAGACATCGATTCGACGGTCTGGGCGAAGTGGCATTCCTTTGTCACCGACAACCAAAAGTGGGGCGAGCAAAGTAAGCACAACGTCGACAAGGCGTGTCGCACATTTCTAAATCATTTATCGGCGAAAGACAATCTACACTTCGGATTCTTGAAAGTGAAGGAATTCAAATTCCCCGCACCCGAAGGACAAAAAATACAATGGACACTGGAACAAGTGCGGTAACCGTTCACCCCTCCGCGATCAACTTCGGTCCCGTACTGCCGGCCCGGTGGGCTTTGATAGCTTGATACAGGAAGTCGAGGACCGGGCGCTTCTGCAGCTTGAGTGTCTGCGTCACTGTGAGGATGCGCTCGACGAAGCGGCAGCCGTTGTCGCTGTGGCAGCCGAAAGCGTTCTTCCGCCAC
>Ga0105046_10003590_pt1 | contig 24627 bp, 20 predicted proteins | sample MAT03_FD_78385 | JGI IMG/M metagenome (GOLD analysis project Ga0105046, IMG submission 78385) | Freshwater microbial communities from Lake Fryxell liftoff mats and glacier meltwater in Antarctica - MAT-03 (megahit assembly) | ecosystem: Environmental > Aquatic > Freshwater > Ice > Liftoff...
GCCCGTTGCAGACCTGCCAATCGACCAGCAACGCACCGTCACGTTCGCTTCGCCGCCGATGCGGAACAGTAACACCGATACCGTGGATGCCGAACAGGCGCGCCTAGAGACGCTCTGACGCGCTGTTTTGAGCAGCGAATCCAGCTATGCCGTCAAGCTATTTCGTCGTTTCTGCCACTACCACTTCTCGCACGCTGGTGTCGACGATCGAGGTCAGACGCACGCCGAAGTTCTCGTCGACCACCACCACCTCGCCTTTGGCCAGCAGCTTACCGTTAACCACGATGTCGAGCGGTTCACCGGCCAGACGGTCGAGTTCGATGACTTTGCCGGGGGTCAATTCCAGGATGTCCTGGATGAGCATCTCAGTTCGGCCAAGCTCGACAGTGAGGGTGACCTGGATGTCGCGGACCAGCTCCATGTTGGGCTTGGTCAGTCCAGGTGCGGCACCTAGGCCGAGATCAGGGTAGTCGGCCGGCTTGACGGCAGGAGCGGTATCGTCGGCCATGGCTCAATCCTTATCGTGAGGGGTCTTGCCGGGCGGCAGCACGCGCTCGACACGGGTGGCGATATGCTTGCCTAGGCGACCATGGCTGCACAGGAAGCGCAGCTTGCCGCCGACCAGGCCCTTGGCGTGCTCGCCGATTCGCTGGTCGAGAACGATGATGTCGCCAGGCTGCATGTTCATGACTTGATTGACCGTCACACTAGCAGTTGCGAGGTCGACACGCACCGGCAGGGTCGAGTGCTTGACCATCCGGTCGAGGTGGCGGCGCTGGCCATCGCTGGGATCGCGCTTCATCGCCGCGAAGCGGAAGCGGTTGCCCAGACGCTGCATGACCGTGTCGATCGAGATGAACGGCACGCAGAAGCACAGTTCGCCAGGTTCCAACTCGCCAGGGGCGGAGATCGAGAAGGTCGAGACCAGGACCATTTCGCTGGAGGGAATGACCTGCACGAACTGCGGATCCATTTCACGTGATTCGACCACCGCCTTGAAGGCGACGAGCTCGGCCCAGCCGTCGGCGATGCGGTCGAGGAAGCGGCGGATGACGTTATCGAGCAGGCTCTGCTCGATGGTGGTCAAGGCGCGCATCTTATCGAGCGGCTTGCCCGGTCCGCCGAGCATCCGGTCGATCAGCGAGAAGGCGAGTTTCATGTCCATGGTGGCCAGGGCGCGCTCGGGCAGCGGGGCCAGGGAGAGGACATTGATGACGGTCGGGTTGGGCAGGCTGTTGCGGAACACCTCAAAGGTGAGTTCGCCCAGCGAGACGATGTTGACCTCAAGGTTGATGCGCAGGTAGGTCGACAGCGCCATCGTCAGGGTCTGGGCAATCCCCTCGTGCATCCGCTGAAGTGCGCGTAACTGCTCGCCGGACAGCTTGTTAGGGCGGACGAAGTCATATTCTGCGATACGCTTCTCGCGCTTGCGCTTGCCCGCACCGGTCTCCTCAACCGTGTTGAGCAGGGCATCAAGCTCTTCGGCTGACAGGATCTCGTCCGGCATGGATGGCTCCTCTGTATTCCTTAGCGCGTTCCGTGCCTATTGCGTCAGGAGATTCGTGATGGTCATTTCGAGGACGAATTTGTCCTCGGCCTCACGACCTGGCATCACCGATCGCAGCAGCCGCTCGACCGCGGTCGAGAAGTCCTTGCGCATGCGCGCCATGATGTTGGGGCTGGCCAGATCATCCAGCTGGTAGGTCTTGAGCGTCTCTTCGAGCCGGGCCTGGATCAGCCGGCGCACCGAGGCGTCGTTCAGTGTGCCCTGATCCTTCTTCGGAACCCAGATGCCGACTTCCAGAGTGATGTAGCGCGTCCCACCCGAGCCGGTGACGTTCCCCTTGAGGCCGATCGGAGTCAGTTCCATGCCGTTGGCGAGCAAGCCAGTACCATGCCCGCCGCCTTTTTCAGCCGCTGCGCCGTGCCCGGCCTCACCATGTCCGCCGCCTTCAGCGCCCTCTGCTTCGGCTCCGGGTTTGGCGACCGGGGCGGGGGTCAGTGACTTCGCAAAGTACCACCCGACGCCGCCACCAACCGCAGCCAGCACCGCCACTGCGGCGATGATCGGCACGAGCCCGCCAGCTTTGCCTGGCTTGGCCTCCGCCGCCGGCTTGGCGTCCTTCTTTTCCTTTTCGTCCTTCTTCGGTTCGTCGGCCATGGCGTGTTCCTAAGGCTGGGCGTTGGCGGGCTGGAGGAGATCGGTCACCTGCTTGGCGCGACGTTCGTCGTCCTTGGCCAACGCACCGAGCAGGGCCGCACGATTCTTGTCGCTGCTGCCGGACTCGGCCATCACCTTGAACAGGTCTGCGATCTGCTGCGGATCAGAACTCTTGAGATAGGGTAGGATCTGCTCGGGTTTCATGAAGCTGTAGAGCTGGGCCAGGCGCTTGAGCTGCTCGGCCGAGGAGGCCTCGGGCTGCAACTGCATCAGTTCGCGGTGCAGTGCGACTGCCATCGGATACTCGACGTCCTGTTGGGCGAGCATCATCAAGTTTGCTGCCTTCTTCGGGTCCATGCGATCGAGAATGCGGGCAACTTCGCGCGGCTCCAGTTTACGCAGGGTCTGCCAAGCGTTGTTTTTTTGCAGTTCGTACAGCTTGGCCAGATCGGCGTAACGTGCGCGCTCGGTGTCTTGTTGGGTCCGGGTGCGCGACACCTCGTCGGCCTGCATCTGGGCGAATCGAGACCGCTCGGCTTGTGCTGCCGCCTCAGCGGCGACCGTTTCTTCGCGTTTGACGTCGAGCTGGCGCCCGATGCGGGCCAGATCGGTGCGGGCGGCGCGGATCTCGGCTTCGCGGGCCTCAATCCAGCGTTCCCGCTCATCGAAGGAGTCTTTGCGGCGACGCAGTTCTTCGACCAGGGCATTGGCGTGCCGCGCTCCGGCAATTTCGGCGAGATCGGCCAGCAGCTTCTCTTGGTCGAGGCCAGGCGCTTCGCGAACCATCGCTGCTTCGGCTGGCCGGGCCTTCATCTGGCTGATGTAGCTCCGCTCTTCAGGGCTGAGGAGGAAATCGCGGATGCGTTCCGGTGAGATCACCCCGGCGCCCTTGAGCGCGACCAGCGCCGTCACCGAGGCAGTGATCAGCACCACGCACAGGGCGGCTAGGCCATAGACCATGGTGCGGACGAAGGGGTTCATATCAGAGACTCCTGCCGCTTCCGGCCGGCGTGTTCGTCATTGGCGCGGGCCTCGCGACGCTGCCAGAGCAACAGCTGCGCCTTCGCGTCGCGCGCGCGGATCGCCTCAATTGCCTTCACCTCACGATGTGCCTGGGCGAGGCGGTCGCGGGCTTGGGATATCACCACGTCGTGCGCGGTGATGCGCGCACTATTGTCAGCGATGTGCCGGCGCATGGCGTTGATGTAGGATTCCAGCAGATCGCGCATGGCGGGCGCGGCCCCACCGGCGGCGGCGGCTTCCAGCGAGGCGGAGTGGCGGTCACGTTCCACGATCATCGCCTGACGTTCGCGTTCGAGCCGGCCGACCTCGCGCTTGGCATCGTCTTCGATGTGGCGGCGCAGGTCCAGGACGGCGGTGAGGCGGGGTTTCATGCGGCCCCCGTGATCTGCTGGAGCTGGGCAATGGCAGTGGCCCGGTCGGTCGATGCCCCGATGCCCTGTTTCACCCATTCGACCAGCTTGGGATAGGCGACAATGGCCCGGTCGATCCGCGGATCGGCCCCGGCACGGTAGGCGCCGACCTCGACCAGGTCGCGGATGCGTTCGTACTCGCTCCACAGTTCGCGGGCCCGCATCGCCACCTGGTACTCCGGACCACTGGCCAGATCGACCAGTAGTCGCGACACCGACAGGGTCGGATCGACGGCCGGATAGACCGCCATGCCGGCCAGACGGCGTGACAAGAACAGATGTCCATCGAGAATGGCGCGAACGCTATCGCCGATCGGATCGTTCTCGTCATCGCCTTCAATCAGAACGGTGTAGAACGCGGTAATCGAACCTTCGCCAGCGCAGGTGCCCGAGCGTTCCAGGAGGCGGGGCAGGATGGAAAAAGCCGACGGTGGAAAGCCGCGTGTCACTGGCGGTTCGCCGGCCGCCAAGCCGATTTCTCGCTGGGCCTGGCACAGCCGGGTGACCGAATCCATCATCAGCATCACATCAAGCCCAGCGTCTCGGAAGTGTTCGGCGATGGCATGCGCTGCGTAGGCGGCGGCGAGGCGTTCGACTGCGGGGCGATCGCCAGTGGAGACGATCACCACACTGCGGGCAAGGCCTTCGGGGCCAAGGGCCTTGTCGATGAATTCGCCAACTTCGCGGCCACGTTCGCCAACTAGGGCGATGACGTTGACCGCAGCCTGGGCGTGTTTGGCCATCTCGCCCATGAGAGTGGACTTGCCGACTCCAGAACCGGCGAAGATGCCCATGCGCTGCCCACGTCCGACCGTGAACATGCCATCGACCACGCGCATGCCCGTCTCCATCACTTGGCGGATTGGGCGACGGGACAACGGCGGAGGTGGCTCAGCCTGAATGCTGCGGCGTGCTGAACCGGGGATCGGTCCCTTGCCATCAAGTGGATTGCCGGTCGCGTCGATCACCCGGCCGATCAGCCCTGGCCCGACCGCGATCTCCAGCGGACCGCCCCGGGCCACCGCGCGGTCGCCCGGGCGGATCCCGTCAACGGTGCCCAATGGTTGCAGGATGACCTCGCCCTCGCGGAATCCGGTAACCACTGCGACGCGCATGCCATCGCGAGTGTGCAGGGTGACGGTGTCGCCAATCGGGACGGCTGGTCCGCTCGCCACTACAGCTAGGCCGACGACACGCAGCACGGTGCCGCTCGACTGGCGCGGTTGGCTGCGTCCAAGCGCGGTGTGATAGCGGTCGAGTAACAGGGCCGTCATGGCTGCACCTCGCTGCCATCATCGCGGATGCTCAGCGGGGGACGCGGTACGGTGGAAAGCAGCTGCTGCGCGACCCGTTCCCAGGATCCGGCGATGCTGGCGTCGAGGCGCGTGCCGCTGGAGACCAGCAGGAGCGAGCCCTGACGTAGGACGGGGTCCTCTTCGATGTCGAGTCGCTCGGTGCCGGGAACGGCGTGGGCAGTGTTGGCCAAACAGTCACGGAATGCTTTGGTATCTGCTGGACTGCAGCGTACGACAACGCGTCGACGATCGGGGACTTCGGACAATGCGGCGGTGAACAGTTCGCGCATCCAGGCCGGATCGGTCTCAATGCTCCTGGCCAAAACGCGTGCCGCGATGGCCAGCGCCAGCCGCACGGTCTCGGCTTCGGCCTGGGCGATCACCTGATGTTCGAGTCCAGCGAGGTTGGCCAGGGCCCGTTCAAGGGCTGCCGCTGCCGTGCCGAGACGGGCATCTGCCTCGGCCTGGATAGCTGAGGCGCGTGCTTCAGCTCGCGTTTCAGCCTCTTTCGCTCGTTGCTCGGCTGCAGTGATGCGGCCTTGCGCTGCACGTTCAGCGGCTTCACGGCCTTCGGCCCGCAGCCGTTCCGAGGCTTCGTCGCCATGCCGACGGGCGCGCTCGGCACTGGCCAGCGCCAGTACCGAGGCCTGGCCTGCGGTCGCGAACGAGCGGATGATCGCCATGACCTAGACCAGTGCTTCCTGCTGGCCGCGGTTGACCTGGATTTCGCCCTTCTCCTCCATGCCGCGGACTGCTTGCAGGATGCGCTTCTGCGCCTCTTCGATCTCGTGCAGGGGGCGGGGGCCCATGTTCTCCAGCTCCTCGATGATCGCATCCTTAGCACGCGTCGAGAGGTTGTTCATCATCTTGGCCTTTACCGTCGGTTCGGCGGTGCGCAGCGCCAACACCAGATCGGCCTTGTCGACCTGGCCCAAGACCTTCTGCATGTCCTTGTCGTTGATCTTGACCAAGTCTTCGAAGACGAACATCAGGGCCTGGATCTCATTGGCCAATTGCGGTTTCTCGCGGTTGAGCCGGTCGAGCACGTTCTTGGCCAGTGATGGATCGCTGATGTTCAGCATCTGGGCAACCGTCTTATAGCGCTTGTTGCCTTGTTCGTCGGTCATGGCGCGGCCCAGCGAATAGGCGCGGACCTCCATCATCTCGTCGACCTGACGGACCAGTTCGGAGGGCAGTTCCGCGGTCGAGGCGATGCGCTTGACCACTTCATAGCGCAGGTCTTCGGTCATGTCCTTGAGCAGGACGGCCGATACAGCCGGCTCGAGGTGGCTGACCACCATCGCAATGACCTGGGGATGCTCGCCGCGCAGCAGCGTGGCAACCTGATTCGCTTCCAAGGCCAGCAGCGAACGGAACGGCTCACTTTCACGCGACTGGCGGCGGATGCGATCGAGCAGCTCGCGCGCCTTCTCCTTGCCGAGGGCGCGTTCGAGGATGTCCTGGATCATCGGCTCGACGCTGACTTTATCGCCACCGACCTTCTTGTTGAAGTCGCGCAGCAGTTCCTCCATCTCGGCGCCGGACAGATCGCCAAGCCGGGTCATCTCCTCGGACAGCAGCGCGACTTCGCGCTCATTGAGCTTGGTCATTAGCACGGCAGCCGTTTCGCTATCGAGTGAGAGCATGAACGCGGCAGCCCGCTTGCGTCCCACCAGCTCGCGTTTTTCATCAGGCATGGATCAGCCCGCCTCGTAGAGCCAGCGCTTGACGATCTGCGCGGCGGAATTCGGGTCTTCGAGGACGGCCTTCTTAATATTCTCCTTTAGTTCGTTGCGACGGCTCTTGACCACCGCCTTGATCTCCTCGTCGGGATCGACTTCCGGCTCGGCGGCCTTCTTCTTGGCTTTGTGGGCATCATCGGTCAGTCGTGAACGCGCTTCGGCTTCGGCCCAGGCAGCGTGGCTGCGCTTGAGCTGGCCGCGTGCGACGATCAGCATGACCAGGGCGACCAGGCCAACCAGGCCGTAGCCGATCCAATCAGCCAAGCCACCGGGCAAAGCGATGGGCAGGGCGACGCCGGCCTGAGCGACGATCTCGGATGGGGCCTGGTAGAGTTCCATGCTTTGCACCGTGCTAGAGAACCTCCCGCTTAGAGTCTGCGATCCTTCGACCTTGGCAACGATGTCCTTGGCCGACTCGAATCCGATGGCGCCCAGGACCAAGCTCTCGAAGCGCTTTTGCTCGTCGGCGGTGTAGGCTAGCCGGCCTGGGATCTTCTTCCCAGTCGGCTTGCCCTTGGCATCCAGTTCGTCGATCTGGGCGTCCTTGTATGGCAGCAGGATTGAGACGGTCATGCCGCGGATTCGGCCGACTTCGTCTTCGAGGGTGATCTTCTTCTGGCCGACGAAGTACGCGGTCTGCGCCTCTTCGTTGGTTTCGCTGGCCAGTTGCGGGGCGGAGGCGGCCGGGCGTCCCTCGTTCTCGACGTTGGGGGCGGAGCCGGCTACACCGCCGGCTCCACCGACCGGAGTCTTCTTGTCGGTGGTGGTGGTCTTCTCGGTCAGGGCGGCAGATTTCGTCGGGTCGACAGACGACTCGCTGCGTTTGGCGAAGTCGAGTTTGACGCTGACTTTCACTTGGCCCCGGCCGGGTCCAAGGATGGCGTCAAGTTGCTCCTGGGCTTTGCGAGTTAGATGTGCCTCGCGGGCTATCTCGGCGTCCAGAGTGGTCTGGGCCATCGCCGCCGAGGTGTCGGCCTGCTTGGGGGTCAGCAGGCCATTGTTGTCCATGATCTCGACACGGCTGTTGTCGAGTCCTGCGACCGCGCCGGCAGTCAGAGCGATGATGCCCGCGACCTGACGTTCGGTCATGCGCGTGCCCTTGGCGACGTCGAGTTTGATCGAGGCCCGTGGCTTGCCTTCGTCATCACCGATAAACGGGCTGGGCGCTGGGCGGTCGATGATCACACGGGCCGAGCGCACGCCGGGGATCTCGCGGAAGCTACGTTCCAGCTCGCCTGCCACTGCCCGGTCATAGGTGCGGTGTTCGCGGAAGGTCGACTCCATGAACCCGCTCTTGTCCAGCAATTCGAAGCCTTTCCCCGGCTCTCCGAGCATGTCCTGTTGGGCTAGCTCATTGCGCAACTTGTAGATGTGTTGACTGGGCACGAGTACGGCGCTGTCGCGATCGACGATCTTGTAGGGCACGCCCTGCTGTTCGAGGAAGGCGGCGATCTCGGCGCTCTTGGCCCGGGTCAGGTCGCGCGCCAGCAGCTGGTAGCTCGGCTGGGTCGCACCCCAGGCGAGGAACGCGACTAGCGCGATCGCTCCAAGCGTCGCCAGGACGATGGTCGCCTTCTGCGCCACTTCTAGGCGACTCCAGATGTTCAACAGCTGCTGCCAGAATTTGGACATGATGGGCCTCTGCTGGACAGGCAAAGCACATGGGATGCCAGAATTGTAGCGCCAGTCGGTTATGGGCCCGGATCAAAGCCACGGGAATTAATATAAGCTATTATAGCATAATAGATTACGACAAAATTATTGGACCTGACCTGACATGACATGGTATGGTGTCCATAGTTGATGTGAATCTGAGGCGCGCTAACGTCACGATTCGTGAGCACCGACCGCATCCTCGACATATATCTGGAGGAAGTCTCGCGCTTCCCGCTGCTTGCTCGCGACAGCGAGGCCGAACTGGGTCGTCGGGTCAGGCTTGGTGACCGGCAAGCCAAGCAGGAGATGATCCAGTGCAATCTCCGACTGGTCCTATCGGTCGCTCGCCAGTATGACAATCTGGGATTGCCGCTGCTGGATGTGATCGAGGAAGGCAACATTGGTCTGATGCGTGCCGTGGAACGGTTCGACCCATCCATGGAGTTCCGCTTCTCCACCTACGCTGTGCATTGGATCCGCCAGGGTATCCGCCGGGCCTTGGCTGAGAAAGGGAGAAGCATCCGCATCCCGACTTACATGGCAGAACTGGTCTCACGTTTCCGGCGGCATGGGCGTGGCGGCGGCAATCATGAGGACGTGGCGGAACTCGCCCGGGCTCTGCGGCTACCGCGTGAGAACCTTGCGCTGATTGAGCGCATAGTCGCGACCGCTGCTCAGTCGCATGCCGGACTCGATCTCACTTCGCTCGACGAGGATGGCCAGGCGTTCGCAGGTGGATCACCCGAGAAACCGCTGCTCGACCGTGATGATGCCCAGCGCCTGCGCGACAGCCTACACAGCCTCTCAAACCGCGAAGGCGAGATCCTGCGCTACCGGTTCGGCCTGGACGACTTTCCCGTCATGACGCTTGAGGAGATCGGCGAGATCTTCGAACTGACCCGTGAACGAATCCGCCAGATCGAAGCCCAGGCTCTGGATCGCATGCGCGTATTGATCGGGGCTGAGAACGTCCTTTAAGGGCGCTACAGCGTTACGCTGGCGACTGCTTCGCGCAGCACCGTCGCGCTGCGCAACAAGGCCGACGTCTCGTCTGGAGCCAGCGGCGGCACTAGCGCCTGTCCGATGCCCGCACGGCCAAGCACGCGTGGCATCGCCAGAGTGACGGGTAGTCCGTCGATGATGGAGGGTCCCGACAGCGCAAGCACAGCGTCTTCATCATCCCGAATGACGCGGACGATGCGGGCCAGGGCAGCGCCGATGCCCTGGGCGGTATGGCCCTTGCCGGCGATGATGCGGTAGGCCGCCTTACGTACCCCGGCGTCAATGTTGGTGCGGATCGCGTCAGTGATCGGTCGTCCACTCTGGCGCGCATATTCCTCCAGCGGGATGCCGCCGATGGCGACCGAACTCCAGGCCAGTACCTCAGAGTCGCCATGCTCCCCGAGGACATAGCCATGAACCGAGAGGGGGCTGACGCCGACGTGCTCGCCAATCAGGGTGCGGAATCGGGCCGAGTCGAGCATGGTCCCGCTGCCCAGCACCCGGCCGTCGGGCAGCGCAGCCATGCGACGGACCAATTCGGTCATCACATCGACCGGATTACTGGCCACGACCAAGACGGCCTGAGGTGCGTGGACAAGCACCTGCCGAATTACACCGGTGAAGATGGTGGCATTGCGGGTCAGCAACTGCATGCGGTTTTCGCCGGATTTCTGACCGACACCGCAGCAGAGCAGTACGACATCCGCACCAGCGATGGCCGGATAATCGCCGGCGTAGATGCGGGTCGGTGCCGAGAACGGCGTGGCGTGCAGGATGTCCTCGGCGTGGGCCTGGGCGACCGCGGCGTTGACATCTACCAGCACAACCTCGCTGGCGCTGCGCGTCAGGACCAGGGCATAGGCGGCGTGGGCGCCAACCATGCCGGTTCCAATGATGGCTACTTTCATGCGAGCGAACCGTGAATGTCGATCAGCCCACGCAAGCAGATCGTTGTCGTCCTTATGCGGGGGCGTCTTGCGCTCATAATCTGAGCCATCTGCCAGCATCCTACGCGTGTTGAAGGTCCCACATGTCATCCTGCACCATAGGAATAATCGGTCTAAAAATCAATTCGCCTGGGACTCTAATAAGCCAGGGCAGGTTCAGAAGGAAAACGCTTCGCTGTGTTGGAACTCCGCGCCGCCGTTGAGGCCCAGGCAAGGCATGCCCAGCACGGCGACATCTACCGTCAGTGCATCGCCCTTCTTGCCGCTCGGGTAATCGCTGGGCGCTTGGTGGACCGCGATCACTCGACTATCCGGGAAAGTCGCGGCGTAGAAGCGCGCGGCGTCATCTGCGGCCTTATTGAACGTTGAACCAGAGGCCGATCGTGTTCTTCGGCGTCATGTTCGTGTGCTCCTCATTTGTGACGACGAGGAAGAGCGCAGCAGTCCCCGCGTCGTCAGGCCGGCCGGCTCGCTGGGGTCAAAGGGTCGAGGTCGTCGAAGTCCACCAGCCAGGCGGCGCCGGGGCAGTGGATGAGTTGCACAATGGCGGTGTTGCCGATGCGGTAGCGTCTCGGCATGCCCGGGGGGATGCCGAGGACGGTGCGCAGCACACTGGCGAGGACGCCGCCGTGGCTGACCACTAGCACCGTCGCCCCCGCATGGCGGTTGGCCAGCTCATCCAGGCAGGACCAGGCCCGCGCCGAAACGGTGGCCGGCGACTCGCCGCCGGGCAGCGCCAGGGTGCAGGTGGGGTCCATGGCCATGATCCCCTCCTTGGCCACCAGCACTTCGGGCGGCAGGCCGGCACTGATGTGGCCCTCCCAGTGTCCGAAGGAGATCTCCCGCAGGCGGGGGTCGGCCTGCGGCGTCAACCCCAGGCGCAGGCCGATGGTTCCGGCCGTGGCCAGAGCCCGCCCTGCATCGCTGCAGATCAGCGCCGCGGCGTCCAGGCCGACCAGAGACTCGGCGAGCCGCATGGCCTGGGCCAGGCCCTGGGCCGACAGCGCGCTATCCTGCCAGCCCTGGAGTCGACCTGCGATGTTCCATTCAGTCTCACCATGGCGGATCAGGAAAATGCGCGTCGTGTTCATCGGCGCGACCATCCGCAGGCCGCCGGAATTGCCACGGGCAAGGGGAACGCCTGCGACGTGATCAGCGCACCTGCAGTCTCTGAGGGTCGGTCCAGCTGTGAAACGCCATGTGAGCGACATAAAGCCTAACCGCGAAACGAGAGAGCCCTTCGACATAGCTGTCGAAGGGCTCTCTCGTTTCGTTTGGTCTGGGTAACTGCCGGTAACTGCCCAGACTTAGAACGTCAAGATGGTGAGAACTTATGGGTCGACTATTTCACGCAAGCTCTTGCGGGCGACCTTGCACCACATCTCCTGATGGCGCAGCGGTTTCTACCCGAGGTGGCGTGATGGGTCTCGGATGGATGTCTCCGCGACCCGGACGCGGAGCCAATCATGTCCCCGCAAATGTCCCCGCATGGACACGACGTGTCCCCGCAATGCCCCGCAATGTCCCGCAATGTCCCCCACAAAATTCAATTCGTCAATAACCGCATCATGGTATTCGGCATCCCTGCCTAGGTGACCAGATGAATGGGAAGGGCCAAGCCGATTCGGGGTACTGCTGATAAATGCAGACGGATTCCATACATGAGTCGGTCGCCATCAACGGTTTTTTCACGCCGACCAATTCTCGGCGCGCGTCCGCGCTTCGGCCATCCTCGATGCCAGGGTCGCGCACGTATTGTGTGACTGGGGAAGCAACTCCGTCAACTCGCCGAATGAGCGGATGTCGGCTCGGTATTGCTCGCATTGACGCTGATATGTCCGGCGAGTCTTGGTGCAGATGAGTGTTTGCGGAGATCCTTTCCGCTCGGTCACATGGGTCATATCGAGGCCATGCCGGTCAATGGTCTGGTGGAGGTGCTGGCGGCGATCCTGGCGCACACGGAAACGGCCGACCGGAGCTTCGGCATCGCGAGCGAACAGCTCCAACGCACGGCAGTCTTCACACTTGCAAGCAAGATCCACCACTTGCCGCCAATTTTTGGGCGTCTCCGGCGGATACTCACTGCGATCAAGAAGGAATACGCTTGCGTGAGCCCAGAGTCGCTGGAACTCATTATCGTTCGCAAGGTGCTGCGCAGGATGCTGGTGTAGAAGCCTGAGCGCAGGCACGACAACGTTGCCCGGACCAAACACGGTGGAGCGCGCGGCGATGTTCGTTGCTGCCTTTTCGCGCAACACGTCGAGTTCAAGGACGCGGAGCGAATCGAGCAAGTCGGCCACAAGTCTGGCGTTGACCGGCTTTGCCTGCGCCGCTGGTCGCCAGTCAGCGTGATTGAGCCATTGTTCGCCATCGCCCTCCACGTTGGCCAAGCCTTCGACTATTGCGGCAGCCATGCGCCGAAGAGCGGTGACCCAATCCTTTGACAGCTTGCCTCTGTGGTCGAGCAGCAAACGTCGCAAGAGATTTACGCATGCGCCATGCATCCATTTCATCTTCGCGCTGGACAAGTCGGAGAACAGTTTTCCCGCCAGCTCTGGCTTCAGCAACCGTGCATGCGCGGCCAATGCCGCGTTCTCGGTCCCGTCGTACTGACGCGTCACAATGCCACCTACGAAACGCTTCAATAATTCCGCGTCGCCAAGAAGACCGAGTGCGTCGAGCATTTTAGCCCGGCTTGCCTCTATGGTCGATCGGCCATAAGATAGTTGTTCAGGTGTATTCTCCCACGCATCGAGGACGCGAGCGGCAAGCGCAATGGTAAGTACACGCGCTGCAGGGTGTGCCGAGGAAGCGCAGCATGCTTCGATCTGCTCTTTCAAGTGGGGCATCACCGCGCCCACGCCTGCCTGCAACAGCACATCCGCAAAGCGCTCTTGTGGCCAAAAAACCAAAGCCGCGCGATGGTACGAGCGTTCGAAGCTCGCTCCTTCGTTGCCTGTCGCTTCGGTGAGCCGTTGCTCATCAGGTGTCTCGCCGTCCAGCGCGCCTTGCGGCAACAATTCACCCTCGCCCAGCGGAATCCGACCGAACTCCACGTGGCAATCCTGAGCGTCCACCCATTGGTCCACATAACACGAGGAATCAGAAACCTCGACCACCTCGAAATCCTCACTGGCAGCTTCATCGTCGACCTCGTCATCCTCGTAGCTCCACCCACGTGAACTACCTCCGGAGCTATAGCCGTCATAGGCCGCTTCCGCTGGCCCAGATTCTTCAATGTGGAGAATCCCGAGATGCATGACGCAACGCGCTTGCGTTGCGGCCTGCGAAAGCACTTTAGCCCGTGCCGCGTCGGCATTCTTCAGCCCGGAAAACGATAGGCCTTCCGGGCTGTAGTGATGCTCAAGCAGCCAGACAATTTTTGCTGGCGCATGAGGCACACCCAGCGCTTCGGTGATGCACTTTGCCGCAGCCGCCACTTCCTTGCCATAGAGCGGCGCGCTGAGGGATGAGCTGCCAGCTTTTGCTCTGCGGACCTGCACCAGATTATAGACCAGGCAAACCCGGTTTCCTTCGACGATAGGTCGCACCTCATGCTGACAGTCCGCATAGAATGCGATGAATGCCAACTCGGACATTTCGGTCGCACTCACGTCCACCATCACCTCTCGTCCATCGTGGCGGATGACCAGTTCGCCGCCACGATGTACTGAGGGCAGCACGACAACCAACGTACCGAACATGCCGTCGGCCTTCTCGGTGTCGCGATGCATGGCGAAGAACGCGTTCTGGTCATACACCAGCATCTTGTAAAATTCCGCAGACACTGACGCGGCTTTGCAGCCCAATCCTGCAGCGACCTGGTCGACGATGTTTTGCAACGACGTCACCCACGACTTGCCGCCAAGTCGCACCTTGTTCGGCGGTAACTGCCACACCTTGCGCACCGATGTGTCGAGAATCGTTTGCTCGCCCCGGCCATACGGTGCGAGTTCGGCATGCTGGATGAGTTTCAGAATCTGCGTTTGCGGGACTGGGAAAGAAATCATCCCAACGCCATCCACTTCCACTTTCGGCATGGGCAATTCCATAGAGCCATGGACGAAGAAATCGCCTGAACGCTGTACCTTCGCCAGCAATTTCTCCAGCGACTCCAGGCCCTGACGATATGTGACGTGAATGGATGGGCTGGCCATAGTCGATTTTATGGCAATGTCGTCCTGGGACAATAATGGACTCTGTCTTGGGCAGAATGAGGAACACGTTCTGTCCCTGCGTCCCCGCGTGTCACCACTCCGCTGGACGTAGGGCTTGTGCCTCCGCAGAATTAAGGGCCGAGCGCGATCTAGGTACTGCAATGACCCCGACATGCCATCCCATAACTTCAAACCGGCATGTAACCGACGTAAAGCTTGTCCTGGAAAAGAGAAGGCCCTTCGACTCGCTGGTCGAAGGGCCTCTCGTTTCATCTGGTCGGACCGACAGGATTTGAACCTGCGACTTCTGCGTCCCAAACGCAGCGCTCTAGCCAAGCTGAGCTACGGTCCGATCTGAGGGCGGCATGATCCATCGGCGCGGCCGAGCGCAAGCCCGGCCGCGCCGACGACGGGTCAAGCAACCACGATGTTGATGATCTTGCCTGGGACGATGATCAGTTTGCGGATCGTTTTGCCTTCGATAGCCGCTTTCACCGTCTCGTGGGCCATGGCGGTGTCCTCCAGCGCCTTGCCGGTCAGACTGCGGTCAAGCACGACGCGGCCACGGATCTTGCCGTTGACCTGCACCGGGTATTCGACGCTGTCACCCGCGATTTCGCTTTCGTCGTAGGCGGGCCAGCCCGCTGAGGTGACGTCGCCCGGGGCTCCCAGCTCGCGCCACAGTTCTTCGCAGATGTGCGGGCACATCGGGGCGAGCAGGCGGACCAGGGTGGTCAGGCCGAGTTTGAGGACTTCTGGCTTCAGCGCGTCGGGCTTCAGCTCGTTGGTCAGTTCCATGCACTGGGCGACGGCAGTGTTGAAGGCGAAGTCCTTCTCCAGCGCGTCAGTGCAGCGTTTGATCACGGCGTGGACCTTGCGGACCACTGACTGGTCGGCGCCAGCGAGGTCGGCTGCCTTGCCAGCGTAGGGGGCCACCGTGGCGAGGCGTGCCGCGTGCTCGGTGCACAGCACCCACAGGCGCTTGAGGTAGCGGTGGCTGCCACGGATGCCGTCCTCGCTCCAGATGACATCGAGTTCCGGTGGGACGTTGGAGAGGACGAACAGGCGGGCACTGTCGGCACCATACTGCTCGACCAGAGACTGTGGATCGACGGTATTACGCAGCGACTTTGACATTTTCTGCACTCGGCCGATCTGCACTGGGGCGCCGTCGGACTTGGCAGTAGCCTTGAAGACGCGACCCTTGGCGTCGCGCTCAACATCGATCTCATCCGGGTAGAAGTAGGTTTTCTTCTCGCCGGGATTCTCGCGGTACAGCGTTTCCATGCACACCATGCCCTGGCAGAGCAGGCGCTTGAACGGCTCGCGCTTGGTGGTGTAGCCGATGTCGCACAGCGCCTTCTGGAAGAAGCGTGCATACAGCAGATGCATCACGGCATGTTCGATGCCGCCGATGTACAGGTCGACGGGCAGCCAGTGGTCGACCCGCGCCTTATCTAGCGGAGCGGCGCACCCGAGGTCTGGCTTGGTGTTGTCGTGGCAGGTATAGCGCGCGAAGTACCAACTCGACTCCATGAAGGTGTCGCAGGTGTCGGTCTCGCGGCGGGCCACTTCAGGGCCCTGCGGTCCACGGATGCTCAGCGGGGAGCCATCGTTGGCGGTCACCGACCAGGTCGCGTGCTTTTCCAGCGGGTTGCCCTTGCCGTCGAAGACCACGTCGGTCGGCAGCGTCACCGGCAGGTCCGACTTGCGTAGCGGCACGGCGCCGAGCTTGTCGGTGTAGGCGTACGGGATCGGGTTGCCCCAGTAGCGTTGGCGCGACAGGCACCAGTCGCGCAGGCGGAAGGTGGTGACAGCGCGGCCTTTCGCGCTGGTCGTCAGCCAGGTGGTGATCGCGATCTTGGCCTCGTCGGAGGGCATGCCGCTGAACTGCGAGCAATTGCCGGCCAGCACGCCAGCCTCGGTGAATGCCGCTTCGGAGACCGGTTTGGCTTTGGCGGGGTCAACTGGCTGGATGACTTCGATGATCTCGATGCCGTACTTCAGGGCAAAGGCGTGGTCGCGGTCGTCATGTGCCGGTACCGCCATGACGGTACCAGTGCCGTAATCAGCGACGACGAAATTTGCCGCGTACAACGGCACTTTGTGGCCATTGACTGGGTTGATCGCGAAGGCGCCGGTGAAGACGCCCTTCTTCTCTCCGGTGTCGCCGGTGCGCTCCTGCGCTGAGACGTTGCGGACCTCGGCCTTGAATGCCTCGACGGCAGCGCGATGGCTGTCTGGGACGATGCGGTCGAGCAGCCGGTGCTCGGGCGCGATCGACATGAAAGTGACGCCGAAGATGGTGTCCGGGCGGGTGGTGAACGCCGTCAACTTGAGGTCGCTGTGGCCCTCGACCGCGAAGTCGATTTCGGCACCCTGACTCTTGCCGATCCAGTGCTTCTGCTGGCTGAGCACAGCGTCAGGCCAGCTGCCCTCAAGCGCCGACAGATTGCCGAGCAGTTCATCGGCGTAATGGGTGATGCGCAGGTACCACTGCGGCAGTTCCTTCTGGATCACCGGCATGTTGGTGCGCCAGCACTTGCCGTCGACGACCTGTTCGTTCGCCAGTACACAATTCAGGCCGGTCGACCAGTTCACCAAGCTGGACTTGCGATAGACCAGCCCTTTCTCGACCAGGTCGAGGAAGATGTCCTGCTCGCGCGCGGCGTAGCCGGGATCGCTGCAGGCGAACTCGCGGGTCCAGTCGTAGCTAAAGCCCATGCGCTTGAGCTGACCGCGCATGTAGGCGATGTTCTCATAGGTCCAGGTGCCGGGGTGGGCTCCACGTTCGATCGCCGCCTGCTCGGCCGGCAGTCCAAACGAGTCCCAGCCCATCGGGTGCAGGACATGCAGTCCGCGCATCCGCTTGTAACGCGCCACGGCGTCACCGATCGAATAGTTACGCACATGGCCCATGTGCAGCTTGCCCGAGGGATACGGAAACATCTCAAGGACGTAATAGCACTTCTCGCGCGGGAGGTCGTCGCGGACGAGGTAGGCTTTGGCCGACTCCCAGGTCTGCTGCCACTTGGGCTCGATGACGGAATGCTCGTAGGTGCGGGGCTCGTTCATGGCGGGGCGGGATGATCCGCGCCAGGGCGGCGGGACAAGGATGGAAATGCCGGATGGCGGTACGCTCGACCGACTGGCCCCGGTATCCCTGCCGTTAAGCGAGTGCCGTCTCCACCGTATCGGCCAAAGCTGCGATGAACGCAGGGTGGTCACCGACCGTGGCTGCCCGCGTCAGGCGCAGTCCCAGGCGGTCTGCCTGCAACTGGGCTTCGACATCGAGATCGTAGAGAACCTCCATGTGGTCGACGAGGAATCCAATGGGCTGGATCACGATGTCTTCGTGGCCGAGATGCCGCAAGTCAGCCAGAGCCTGGCTGACCTGTGGGGACGACCACGGAATGCGGCTGGTTGCCGGCGCGCTCTGGAAGGCGAGTTGATGGTCCGGCTTGCCGAAGGCTTCGGCGGCCAAGCGGGCGCTGAGTGCGACCAGGTCGCGGTAACCGCTCGCCCGTTCCGCGGGTTGCGGGATGGCGTGCGCGGTGAACAACAGCGCGGCCCGGTCGAGGCGCTGTTGGCTCCATCCCAAGGTCGCCTGGCGCAGCCGGTCGGCTGTCGCAGTGGCCAGACCGGGATGGTCGTGGAACGAGCCGCTCCAGCGAATGTCCTCTCGTGGTGCGGCCGAGCGATACAGGTCGGTCGATCGCGCTGCCGCATGTGGTGCAAGCACCAGCCCGACCACCCGGTCGCAACCCTGCAGACGATCACACGCTTCGCGGATCCATGGATTCCAGTGGCGGAAGCCGAGTTCGACCTGCATCTGCCGGCCACGTCGGGCGAGTTCGCCACGTAGCGCATCGGCCTGGGCAGCGGCGAGTCGGTTGTATGGGCTGAATCCACCGAAATGACGATAATGGGCGACCACTTCAGCGATCCGTGACGTCTGTGCCGGATCGTCGTTGAGGATACCGGAGACGAAGCATGTGGCTTCGCAGCCTGGCCCTTTCGGGCATTCGGACCGACGTCCGCAGCAGCCTGGTTGGGGGCCGCCAAAGGCCGCGATGAGTAGGCCGTCAGTCATTCTTGGTGGCGGGCTTGTGCAGTCGTCCCAGCAGTTTGCCGAGTGCGCCAAGCGGTACCGAGGTCGACAGGTCCAGCCCGCTGGCGCCAGTCGGACGGAGCGCGCCCGTAAGGACGACCGGCTCGGCCCGCTCGCCTTCGGCAGTCGGTGGGGCATTCCACGCCAGGGCGAGATCGACCCATACCGTCGCAAGCGATGGCTGCTCGGTCAGTATGCCGGGCTGCTCCAGCCGTTGCAGCAGGTCGCCAGCTGCCGTCGCCGGGTGCTTGTCGGCATGATCGTCAGTCCTGACCGCATGCCGGTCGCTGGAGGCGCAGACCGTGGCAACGGTTGGCGTGGTCATGCCCATGGCCGGACGCCCGCTTACGTTGAGACTGGTCATTTCGCTGCCACGCAGGGCGGAGGCGACCTGGGCGGCTGACTGGGCGACTTCCAGGGCTCGGGGATGCTCGACGACCCAATGCTGGAGCAGGCCTTTGGAGGTGCGCTCGACAGCCAGGGCGAACGCGCCGGTACGTTCGGCCAGGGTGCACAGACCCCGGAAGGCACCATCGGCGCTCTCCGTCCAGTTCCGTCCTCCGGCGGTGCGCAGCAATTCCGCCTGGTCAAAGCCCCAGCGCTCGAGCTGCCCCTGGAAGGTCAGCTGTCCGCAGATCAGAACGGCCGTGTCAGGCCTTTTCAGCTGACCGGCGATACGCCCGGTGTCTGGCCGTTGGGCGGTGATCCATCCAGCCAGCACGGAATCGGGGCGGGCATTGAGGCGGGCATTCAGGATCAGGCTGCCAGCCGTGTTGGTTCGGGCGGTGATGCTAATGTAGCTGACCTGGTCGGCAATCCCGTCCCAGCCACGGCTCAACAATCCCGGCACGAGAGTCAGTTCAGCACCGTCGATCGGCGATGCCGGGAGATCGTCAAGCCAATCGGCGCCGGGCAGACGGGGCGAGCGGATGCCCTGACCACGCAGCATCAGCTCGACCGGCGCGGCGGAGGGGTCGGTCACCGGGACGGCCAATGCGGTGGCAAGGCGCCGGCATTCATCGGTGGTGCGGGCCAGGTAGGCGACGTTGCCGGCCACCAGCAGCCGGTATTCCCATTCCCCCGCAGGCTGATTCTGCTTGTAGATCACCGTGCCATCGCGCTCGCCGGTGCGCACCAGCGGGGCCTCGGTGCTGTCAATCGCGCCAAAGGAAGCGAGGAATTCATTACGGTTCGAAACGGGTATGGCGACCAGCAGCGGGGCATTGCCCGAACGCCAGGCGACCAGAGCCGGACGGCTGAGGTCGATGCCTTCGAAGCCGCGCGAGCGGAACAGGACGCGGGCGAGTTCAGCCCGGACACTGGCCAGATCAGAACCATAGGCAGCAGCGAAGCGGGTCGCCTCGCGGTCCACCCAGGCCCCATCGCGGATGCGGAGAATGACCTCAGCCTGGTCGAGTGGGTTGGCTGATTCGCCAGCGACCACCAGGGTCACGGCGCACAGGACGGCTAGGATGCGGGGGGTCACAACCACGGTGTACGTCCTGACGGGCAAGACATCAAGGACGCTTAGGGGGTGCGGCGGACTAGCGCTGCAAGCACCGAACGGTTGACCAGGAGGTATTCCGCGAGGGAGGCCAGGCTGAGGATAGCGGCGAGCCAGCAACCCCATGCCGCGGCGTGCAGCATCCAGGTCTCGCGTCCGAAGCAGACGGCCGGCAGGGCGATGGCGATGATGAGGACCGCTCCCTGCACCCACGCCTTGACCTTGCCACTCCAGCGGGCGGCCAAAACCAGCCCCCGAGAGGCGCACATCGCGCGGAGTGCACCCTGGACGATCTCGCGCATCACCATCAGCATGACCGGCATCCACGGCATCAGGCCGGCTCCCAGCACGGGACTCCCATCAGCGGCGACGCTGACCAAGTAAACGGACTGCTGCAGTCCGCCAACGGCATCGACGCTGACGGCAAAGCCCACCCCACCGGCCGGCAGTAGCAAGGCGAGGTAGACCATCATGCGGTAGAAGACGTCGCAGAATGGATCTGCCAGCTTGCCGAAATCGCTGACTTCATTGCGTGCCCGGGCGACCTTGCCATCGAGCCAGTCGGTCATCTCTGCCGCTCCGCAGATCCATCCTGCAGCCCAGAAGCAAACTTGGCCGTCAACAGGCAGCAGAAGATAGGCCGCCACCGCGATCGGGGCGATGAAGAGGCGGGCCAGAGTAATGCGGTCTGCCAGCAGCACGGGCGGCACCCTGGCGTGGAGGGCGGTGGTGGCAAGAGGAATGGGGGTAACGGACAGACCTGGGCCGAGTCCTTCGGGATTCCATCCCCCAGATCCACCCTATCGTATTCTACCCTTATGACCGCCCCTCAGGGCTATATCTCCCGTATCCGTCGCGCCCTCATCGGCGCCCCGCGCGATTTTGCGGACCGGACGATGTTCCACAAACTGGCCTTGGTGCCCCTGCTCGCTTGGATCGGTCTGGGTTCGGATGCCCTATCGAGCTGCGCCTACGGGCCCGAAGAGGCCTTCAAGGTCCTCAAGGGTCACGAGTACCTCGCCCTACCGCTAGCGGCAGCGACCGCCTTGACCGTGTGTCTACTTGCGGCTGCCTACAGCGCGTTGGTCGAAAGCTTCCCGTTCGGCGGCGGATATGGCGTATCCACCCGGATGCTTGGCCGGCATACCGGCCTGGTTGCCGGGTCGGCGTTGATTCTTGATTACGTTTTTACCATCGCCATCTCGCTGGCGGCGGCTTCGGCGGCCTTCTTTAGCCTGCTACCTCCAGAATACGCCAATCTGCGCACTCCCTGCGCCCTGGCCGGCCTAGGGCTGTTGACCGTGCTGAACCTGCGCGGCGTACGTGAGCCAGTCTATGCCCTGGCCCCATTCTTTGTCGTATTTCTGATCGTGCACGCCTTGTTGATCGTCGCCGGGGTGATCCAGCAGGTGCCGCATGCCCCCGCTGTAGCCCGCGAGATTGGAGACGCCTTCGTCTCCAACTGGAAGCTTACAGGCGCGTTTAGCATGCTGACCCTATTTGTCGGCGCCTTCGTCATCGGTGGTGGTACCTACACCGGCATCGAGGCGGTCAGCAATGGTTTGCCCTTGCTGCGTGAACCGAAGGTGGCCAACGCCAAACGTACCCTGCTGTACATCGCGGTGTCGCTCTCCATCGTCGCTTCGGGCCTGATTGTCTGCTACCTGCTGTGGGGCATCCAGCCGTCCACCGAACGGACGATGAATGCCTCCTTGGCGCTGGCCGTGTTTGCTGGATGGCCGGGCAGCACGGTGCTGGTGTGGTCCGCGATGCTGTCCGCGGCGGCCCTGCTGATCGCCGCTGCCCAGGCCGGCTTCGTCGGTGGCCCACGGGTGGTCGCCAACATGGCGGTCGATGGCTGGATGCCGCGCAAATACGCAGCTCTCTCAGAACGCCTGACCACCGGCAACGCCGTGCTGGTGATGGCCTATGGCGCCGCCCTGGCAATCCTGGTCACCGGCGGCGGCATCCAGCAACTCGTCATCATCTATGCCATCTCGGTCTTCCTGACCTTCTCCCTATCGATGCTCGGCATGCTGCGCTACTGGGTGCGGGTCAAGCGGGGCAGCCCGAAGCGTCGTCGGCGTCTGGCTCTGTTCGCGACCGCCACTCTGGTATGCAGTGTCGTCCTGGTGCATGCCAGCGTCACCCATCTGCATGACGGCGCCCTGGTCGCAGCCGGAGCCATCGCGGCCATCGCAGTCGGCGGCATTCTCATCAACCGCCATTACCGTGGGGTGACCATGGGGCTGCTGAAGTTGTACCGCCAGCTGGAGGAGATCCCGGTTGCGACGACGGTGGACCCGGGGCCGGTCGATGCACGCAAGCCGGTGGCCGCCATCCTGGTCAGCGGCTACAACGGCATCGGCATCCATACCGTGTTGAATGCGATGCGGGCCTTTCCACAGCATTTCTCTGGCGTGGTGTTCATCTCGGTCGGAGTGATTGATTCTGGCTCGTTCAAGGGCGAGGACGCGGTTGACGAACTCCGTCGCAAGGTCGAGAGCGATCTCTCCCGTTACGTAGCCCTGGCACGTTCCCAGGGGTTGCCTGCGACCTCACGGATGGCCATGGGTACCGACGTGGTGGACGAAGCCGAAGGGCTATGTCTGGAAGTCGCGCGTGACTTCCCTCGGGCTACGTTCTTTGCCGGCAAGGTCGTCTTCCGTAACGAGACCTGGTACCATCGCTGGCTGCACAATGACGCCGCTTTGGCGCTGCTGCGGCGGTTGCAGCTGGCCGGCCGCGTCGTTGTGGTCCTGCCTGCGCGGATCAACTAGTCGTCTGATCCTGAGGTCGGCCGCGTTGTCACCAAGACTCACGACTAGCCTACTTGGCTGGTCAGTTTTACTGCTTATGAAGTGCGCATGCAGACCCCAATCCGTTCAGTCATCGAATTCGGTGCTGTGGCCGATGCCCCCGGCGTACAGACAGTCGCCTTGCAGCGTGCCATAGATGCCGTCGGCGAACAGGGCGGCGTGGTGCTTATCCCGCGCGGCACGTTCGTCAGCGGGACCCTGCGCATGCGCTCGCACGTCACCGTCAAGCTCGATGAGGGAGCGGTGCTGCTCGGGTCCAGCGACTTCACCGACTACGACGCGCGATACTGGGGTGGCGGCTTCATCACCGGGCACGATCTGACCGATGTAACCATCGAGGGCCCTGGAGTCATTGATGGGGCCGACTGCGCCAATCCCAAGGGTGAGGAGGGCTTCCGCGGCGCGCACTGCCTCGCCTTTGTCAATTGTTCGAATATCACGGTGAGCGGTCTCACCGTGCGCCGCTCTGCAAACTGGGCCTTCAATTGCGTATCGTGCCGTGACGCGACCTTCGATCGCCTCTCCATCCGTGGCGGTCACGATGGCCTTGACGCGATGCACTGCGAACGCTTCACCTTCCGTGGCTGCGACTTCCGCACCGGGGACGACTGCATCGCCGGGGCCGACAATCGGGGGTTCACCTTCGAGGACTGCTACTTCAATACCTCGTGCAACGCCTTCCGCTTTTCCTGCATTGATCTGGTCGTTCGCCGATGCCGGTTCAAGGGGCCGGGTGAGGCCGCCCACAAAGTCACTGGCAAAAGCGAGATGCTGGCAGCATTCCTCCACTTCTCACCTTCCGAACGGACCAACTGCCAGGGTCTGCAACCACAGAGCGACGGCTGGCTGATCGAGGGCTGCACGGTCGAGGATGTGGCCCAACTGTACGAGTTCGACCATCGGACGCTGTGGCAATCAGGCCGGCCGGTGCGTCAAGTCACCTTCCGTGATCTCACGGCCACTGGACTGAAGAAGCCGATCTGGGCCTGTGGCGACATCCGTCGGCAATTCATGTTGTCGCTGGAGCGTGTTACCTTGGCGATCCCGGCGGGCAGCTGGTTCCATCACCCGTTCATCGACCTGCGCTCCTTCGATTGCCTCGATGTACGCGGTCTGACCTGCGTAGGCGTCGATGCCAGCCACCCGGCGATTAGCACGGTCGATGGCTTACGCGTCGATGTGCGCGACCTGGTGTGCAGGTCAGCCAGCTGAGAACTCTTGATGTGGCGCCACCCACTCACGGATTACGTGCAGCCGACTGTGCCAGCGGTGCGTCCGGTTCCATGAGTACCAGCAGGCGCCCCAGAACGATTTCAGGCGAGGATGTCAGCCAGCGAGCGTAGCGTAGCAGGCGGCTTCGGCATCGACCTGCGGCTGGCCAGACGCGGCTTCCGCCGATGGGCGCGCCAGATACGGCCGACCGATGATGCACTGATCTTTAGTGCTCGCGAAAGACTCGGCGTACTCCAGTGCGTGGTGTTTTCAGGCATGTCCTGCGTGGTTTTGCGCACCACTTCCAGGACCATCTCCGGGGACAAGCGCCGCTTCGTTCCGGAGCGAGGCGCATCATATCTGCCGAGGACCGCTAGATGAACCGGAAATCCGGCGTCCCGCCAGAACTGACGATGGCATGCACCTGATCCCACATCCGGTCCTGGTATGATCTGCAGGTGTACAGGCCGATCCGGGAAACCTGGATCGTCTCGGTGGCAGGGGTCCGATGAAACAAACCCCGCGTCAGTCTGGACGCGAACTCCCTGTAGACACTGGCCAACACCTTGGGCCTGCCATCGGCGGTGA
>Ga0105046_10003593_pt1 | contig 24620 bp, 19 predicted proteins | sample MAT03_FD_78385 | JGI IMG/M metagenome (GOLD analysis project Ga0105046, IMG submission 78385) | Freshwater microbial communities from Lake Fryxell liftoff mats and glacier meltwater in Antarctica - MAT-03 (megahit assembly) | ecosystem: Environmental > Aquatic > Freshwater > Ice > Liftoff...
CAGGTCGGTGATTTCCGGGCCGTTGCCGGCGGAGGGCAGCCACTGGTAGGTGTAGGGCTCGCAGCCGTTGGTGGGGCTGATGGTGATGGTGCCACCGGGGGTGCCGATGCAGGCAGGGTGGATATTTGGGGGCGTAGCGTGGGTGAACCCTGGGGATTCGTAAGGGCCGATATCGACGAAGGATTCCACTATTCTAGGATTTTGCTCTATATCCTGAAGGATACCGAGCCGAGCAAGCAGTGTATTGTCTCCTTGGTTGATGGCAGGGGAACAAGGCAGCAGGTGGAAATTTAAACTAGCTGTATCAACAAATTGAGGGTTATTGGAAAGGATATTACCTGGACCGCAAATGACACGATCTGATAAGGTGCCACATTGTTGGGCCATTAGATTATGGGAGAAGTAGGCGTAGTTTTTTTTAATTCCAACGATAGGGAGGTTGTTCTGTTGAATCGTTTTTGCATTTTCTAAAAAAATGTTGTTCAGCAATATAAGGTAATAGGGTAAGGTGTCGTAGGTCTCATAGTATGGTTGAAATATGGCGGTTCCACTTTTCAGGAAAAGATTATTAAAAATATATATTGAGTCGTTTTGGCCCGGACTATTGTCTCGATTAGAGACATACGCTGAAAGACTTGAGCCATTGTAAAAAACATTGTTTTTTACAGTACAAGAGGACTTTGGGCCTGCAATCATATTTACGTTAGCGCCCATGTTTTTCTGATGGAAATTATTTGAATAGAGGATGTTCGATCCTGTCAGGTAAAAACTAGTGCCATCGGCTAATGTATTATTTTCATAAGCCACATAGGGCGATTTACATTCGATGGATATCCAACTTTTATTATTTAGGAAAAGGTTATTGGAAACAATGGTCGTATCAATTACTCCTTGTACGCCGCTGTCATTCTGAATATTTATTAACCAAGTCAGGCCATTTGAAGAGTGCACCATCTTGTTATCCACTATTTTATTGTTATTTATGACCATTTTTGTCTTGAAATTTTGGTACAAAGGAATCAAGTCAATCAACGAGACAGCAGTGTTGGAAGTAATCTCACAGTTTTTAATGTTTACAGAGAACTTATTAGTGCCAGCTTTAAAGTATTGAAAAAAAGCACCAAATGAAACGCATCGGTTCTTTTCAACGATGCAATCCAAAAAATCTAGTGTTTCATTCCCAAAACTGTTATAGTAATATAGGCAAGCTCCTGCTGCCTCAGCATAATTTCCAATAAAACGGCAATGGTCGAACTCAACTCCTCGATCAAATGCGTTGCCTCCTCTTAAATAAACGGCACCACCGGCCCAGGCTCTATTATTGTAAAAAGCACAATTTTTGAAAATGGGTGTACTGCCTTGCGTGCCTTGTCCCTGAACATAAACAGCGCCACCATTGAATCGGGCAACATTGTCCCGAAAGGTGCAATTGGCAAAGACTGGCAACGCTTTCCCGTTTTGCGCCATAATGTACACGGCTCCGCCATTTGAATTGGGAATATCGATATAATAAGCGGTGTCATTTATGGCATACCCATGTTGAAAAATTAAGCCGTCAACCCGTGTACTGGTATCTGGATAGGCCATATACAAGAGGGTATAGGAGTTGTCCGTGCTGTCAAGCGGGTTGCCGATGTTGCCGCTCAATTGCACGGGGTTGGCCTGGAGGTCACGCTGGTTCAAGGTAGTTTCCGTGCCATTGAACCCGCCATATATTTTGACACCGCTTTTCAGTACAAAGGAGCGATCGCGGTTGTATGCCGTGTCGGGGTAATAAATACCTGTTGCAACCCAAATGGCATCGCCGCTCTGGGCAGTTTGAAGGGCAAGGTGCAGGTCTTTAAAGGCGTTTGCCCAAGATTGGCCACTGTTGCTTCCGCTAGCAGAAGCGTTGACGTGCCAGATATTTGTTTGCGCAAAAAGGGAGAAGCTGAGCCCTAGAAAGAGCGTTAAGCATAAGACGTTTTTCATTGGTGTAGAGGCGGGTGTTTAAACACAGTAGTAGTTGTGAAAGGTGATGGGGCGGCAATTTGCAACGAAGTTACTGACAAAGATAGTGTGTAAAATGAAAGGGTGAACACGGTGCAGCTTGCCACAGGCTATCTTCATCAACTTTGGCACGAATTATGCTCTTCTTCCATTTGTCGCTTTCCGGCTATTTCAGCATTTTTTGCAAGGTGATGTCGGAGAAATACAATTTCTTCGTGACCGCTTTTTGATGTAAACAACCACTTGTTTTGAAATAGGTGCCGTTTCTTCCTAAAAGCTTTTGACACGAGATACTAAAAACAACGAACTGAAAGTTCGTGTTACAGACGAAGCGAACTGAATATTCGCTGTACTTGAAAAAAAGATGCTACGCTACCTCGGCTCCTTATTGTTGCTCCTCAGCCCGTTCACGGGGGTAGAGAAGCGTGTGGCACCGCATCATGCACCCATGGAACTTCGGGGCGTTGATGTTTCGCATTACCAGCTTGATATTGAATGGGATATGGTGGCGGCCCTCAATCCGGTTGATTTTGCTTTTGTGAAAGCAACCGAAGGCCACGATTATGTCGACAGCCTTTTTTGCCATAATTGGGAATCTTTGGGAGCGCTTGGTATCCGCCGCGGTGCCTACCACTTTTTTCGCGCTTACGGATGTGGCGAAGAACAAGCGGAGAACTTTCTGGCCTCTGTTGAAATGCGGCCAGGTGACCTGGCACCTGTTCTGGACATTGAACGCACCGATGGCATCGACCCTAAAATTATGTTGGAAGAAGCCCATGTCTGGCTCCGACAGGTGGAAGAAGTGCTAAAAATCAAGCCCATCATTTATACCAATCAACATTTTTACGACCGCTATCTTGCGGGCCATTTCGACAACTACCCGCTCTGGATAGCCCGATATTCCGGGGATAGTCCAACCTTGGCCGATGGGAAAAAATGGGATATCTGGCAATACTCTAATGCGGGATGTATTGATGGTATTTCGCAAAAGGTGGACATGAACGTGTTCCCAGGCACCCATGAGATGTTAGATCGCCTTTGCTGGTATCCGAATGTAGCCAGCGTACCTGCGGCAATGCCGTAAACAGGATCTTCCTAAATTAATTCTGAGAAAGCTTTTTCTTCGAAAAGTGTGCTGGTTTGGGCTTGTATTTCAAACCTGCTGCATCTGACTGCTCCAAGACTTCAACCATTTCCAGTGCCGGCACCGCGACTATCTTCCCCTGCAAACGATCCAGCTCCCGCTCAATATCCAGCAAAGCGCTTTCAATATTCGGCAGCGGACGGTGGATGATAAGCCGGATGATTCCCTCAGGGTCAATAATGAGGGCCAAGCGATCACATCCTTGCTGTGGCCGGCGGCCAGAAGCCAATCCGAAGACATTGGCAATTTGAAAATCCAGGTCTTCAATAACCGGAGCTTTCAGGTAAATACCAATAAAACGGCGGGCTTTGTCCGACCAATCACTGTTGGAACGCAAGGATTCATTGGAAAGGGCCAGTACTTTGGTATTGCGCTCATTGAGCCAGCGCTCTTTCATGGCCAAAAAGGCGGAGAACATCGCCCATGCGGAAGTGAAATTGGCGGGATGGGCAAAGAAAATGCACCAGCATCCTTCGCTGTATTCGGGGAATTTCACCAACCCTTTTGAAGTGTGTACTTCAAATGATGGGGCGGGATCGCCCACTTCAGGCAATATTTTTCTTCGGTCGTACATGAATTGTTCCACAAAAAACGGCTAAAAAACCGACTTTCACGGGTTTGTAGCTGATTTTTCGACCAATGGTAAGATTTGGGCTTTTTGGTCTGCTGTTAAGCTACCTGTGGCCAGCGTCTGCGCCACATCCAGGCCATAAGCAGCATGAGTAACAGATTTGTGACCCACGTATTGGGAAAAGCCCAAAAAAGGAGAGCGCTCACGAGAAAAACGGTAGCCCAATGGCCTGCGAAATCCAGTTTTTTATGGGCAAAAACGCCGTACAGCAGCGCTACACCATGCAAGCCCAGCAGCCCAAAGCCCGACCAACCACTGGCCAGGGCACCCGGAATCAGCAAATAACTGGCGGGCAACAGGGCGAGTACAATGTACACCCAGCGGTAAAACACGTTCAAATCGGGCGCGCAATCAAATCCTGTTTTGGGCGAAACACTGGCCGCGATAATCCTTCTATTGAACGTAATAATTTGATACAGCTGATATAGGGGTGCTTGAAAAATGGCGCTCCGGAACAATGGTTTGAACAAGGGCATTTTTTCCCCAATAATGAGGAAAAGGGCATCAAGTCCGTAACGCACCTCGCCAGTGGCGGTATCAAACAGGGGTATTTCGTGCCGGGCGCGGTTAAGATCAAGTTTTGCCAGCATTTCCGGTGAGGCATCGGCAAAACCGGTACGCTTTTTCAGCCAGCCAATTTTTACAAATCCGGCTGTGTAGGCTTCACACATAGGGCAGGAATCGTCGTATACAATGACTTTGTTTTCAAGTGTTTCCATGCTTTTTAAACACAGAAAACGGGCGACTGTTTTATAATTTTAACGTGAGTTTTAGATAGCCACAGCTTGCGCGCGTACCTATACCGAGCGAGCGTGTCATTCCGAGCGAAGCGAGGAACCTGGCGAAGCGAGGAACCTGGGGAATGGCACGGCGAAACTATCAGTTTCCTCGCTTCGCTCGGAATGACACGCTCGCCTGGTAGAACTTTGTTGGCTTGGCATACCATATCCTTCCCGTCCAAAACTCGCGTTATTTTATGATGAAATCCCCGTACGTCAAGCGTGCTTTTACAGTGCTTTTTGATTTTGGGTCGCCGTAATACCCGGTCACTGTTTCGAGCATCCCGGAATCTGAACGGTTGCGCACCGTTACGTTGTTGGGATAATGCACATCAGCATTGCTGGCTTGGGCATCAAAGCTGAAATGGGCGCCCCGTTCAATCCCCAGAATGACAGGGGTGTATTTGGCAACGATATTGGCGTCGTTGAAATTTCTGGAAAGGGTTGTCACATTCAGGTTGCCATAGGAGATATCGGCATCAATTGCTTGCCGAACCGTGGCGATGCCCACATCGGAATATTGGGCAGTGATAAACACCGAACGGGTGTCATTAAGCCGCAACTTGGCGTATTTGGTTTGCAAGCGCAGTTCATCAATGTTGCCAATGACGAAGTCGTCGTATTTTGAAGTGATGCGCAACTTCTCTGCTTTTGCCACTTTAGTCTCTGAGTATTTACAATCTAAATTCACATCATTAGCGGTTGTGATATCCAGCGAACTGTAGCTTATCTGACCGGACACATTGTTTGCCCGGGCAATCCAGACTTTACCATAACTAATGTTGAGGTCAGCGTCGTTGTAAATGGCTTCGGTGCGCAGGTCGCCATACCTGATTTCTGCAATCAGTTTGCCTTTCATAGTAGCTACCCAAGAATTACCGTACTTGTTTTTTAGGTCTAATTGGTTGCCCACGGGCATCCAAACTTCATAATTGACCTCGTAGCCGCATTGGCTTGGGAACCAGTCATTGGTGGCTTCCATCATGGTTTCTGCTTTCACGTAACCGGGCGTGCTTAAAAAATTGACTTTCACCCGGTCAAAGGTGCGGTCGGCTTCCCGTTGGTCTTTGGCATTGACCACGATTGTAATGTCGATCTTGACGGAGTTGTTGTTCCAGGTTTTTACCATCACTTTGCCATACTTGTTATAGAGCGCGGTGGTGCCATCGGCTGTGGTGCCAAATTCGCGGTTGATGCTGCGGGTGAATTCTTGGCAAATTACGGTAGACGGTGGACGGTAGACGGTGGACGGTGGACGGTAGACGGTAGACGGTGGACGGTAGACGGTGGACGGGTTGTCCGCCGTCGCCAAGGCTATGGCGGGTAAGATAAACATGCCCAGGAAGAAAAACTGCTTTATTGTGGGCATTATGGCTGTTTTATATGTTCTTGATGTCATTTTTCAACTTGCTGTTGTCGTCCTCTTGTTGTTTTTCTTCGAAGCTTTCCAATACCCGTTCCAGGATAGCGGCTTTGGCTTTATAGTTTTCAATCATGGCGCGGACCACCTGTTGGCGGTTTCCCGCTGGCACATTGGCCAGGTCGCGGCGGAGGTCTTCCATGATGCGGTCTAGCTGTTCAATATCTTGAAATACGTCGGCGGATTGACTGCCCGTAAAGGTGGCGAGTTTATTTTTTTTGTCTCGAATGTCGTGCTTGTAATATTGTTCCAACTCAGCGTATTCTGGCGACACTTCGGCCATGGCCATACCCGATCCATCGGTACTGCGGGCATACCAGATGCCGGCGCTCAGTCCGACGACGAGCAGGGTAATGGAAGCCGCTGCCCGTAGGAGGTGGCGCTGCCAACTGACTCGAACAATAGTGGCCTTGGAACCAGGCAGGTTAGCCGCAATCTCTCGCCAAACCCGCAAATCAGGTGTTTCCATATCCAGCGCCGTCCTATTTTCCCGGATAAATCCTTCTACATTCGGCGCTTTTGGTGCAGCATCCAAATGCCCCTTTATTTCCCCCCAGACCCCATCCGCTGGTGTTTCCGTATCCAACAAGATCCGGTTGAGCAATAAATGCTTTTCTACCCCGTCTGCTGTTTTCAGTCGCTCCAGTGTTTTTTCCACACCCTTCCAGTCATATACACCCGGTATTTCCGCATCAAATGCGTTGCGGTGCTGCTGGATGAATATTTTGATTGAGTCGTTCATGTTATTCAAGGTTTCGGGTTTCAGGTTTCAAGGTTTCAGGTTTCAAGGTTTCAGGGTTACGCGATCTGTTGTTAATTTTGAAAAGGTATTTCAAGCTAATAACAGGTCGCGTAAACCTGAAACCTTGAAACCTGAAACCCGAAACCTTGAAACCTGAAACCTCTCGTTAAGAGAGTATTTGTCGGAGTTTCGCTTTTGCCCTACTGTATTGCGATTTTGAAGTGGCTTCTGCAACGCCCAAAATCTGGCCAATTTCTTCGTGGTCATAGCCTTCGATGGCATAGAGGCTGAACACAACCCGGTACCCATCCGGCAATTCCGAAATGGCGCGGTTTATTTTGTCAACAGTATAGGTCGGTTCTGGCGTTCCGTCATGTATTTCTGCACGGTCGGCGGCATCGGTGAATTCAGTTAGCATCAAACGCCTGCTTTTCAGGAAATTGATGCATTTATTAATGGTGATTCTTTTGATCCAGGCACCGATGCTGCTTTCATAGCGAAACGAATCTAGTTTTGAAAAAACCTCTATAAAAATGCTCTGCAATACGTCCTCTGCATCATGTGGATGCCGCACCATACGCAACGCGGTGTTGTACATCGCACGGGAATAGAGTCGGTAAAGCTCGAACTGTGCTTCCCGATGGCCGTCCCGGCAGCGTTCTATCAGCTCGCGATGGGTTTGTGTTGCGTCCATTTTGTTAGTCAGGTTTAAAGACTGAAATTTGGATGGTAGGTTGCACGAAATGTTAAAATTTAAATCAAATCACGCAGCCGGAAGCGCTTTTTTATCCGTTTCCCATCGCGTTTGACAACCAACCGTACCTTTTTCCCGGGTTTTTTCTGGAAGTAGTGCATGATATCGGCCAGTCCAAGGAACCCAGCGGGCGTGATGCCCAAACGGACAATACGATCGCCTGGACGAATATCAGCCTCGGAAGCGGGCGAATTGTGGATGATAGATTGTACGGTAAAGGCGTTAAGGTTGGCACCGCTTGCGATTACGTTGAGTCCACTGCGGTCGAAAACGTACTTCTGTTTGTAATTTCTGGAAGGTTTTAGCCAAATATAAGATTCGTAATAATCCACAATGACTTGGAAGCGGTTGAGGAACATATTGCCTACCAGGCCATTTCTTTTGTTGAGGTAGCTGAGGTCCAGGGTTGTATCGAGTTCCTGGAAATAGGTAACAACCCCTTGTTGTTGAAAATTACCCAGGTACATTTTCGGCGTGCGCCCTACATATCCCTCCAAAAAACCGCCCAGGCCCATTCCAATGTTGCTGGAAATAGCATTCGGCGGTGGATGTATCAAAGAATCGGTATTGCTGAAAAACAACAAGGGCAGGGCAGCGCCTGTGTCCATTAAGAGTTTCACACCAATCGTCGTATCTGAACGGAAGTCGGCCTTTGTCTTCAGGTAAATTTTATTGCGAAAAACCTCCATGGGTATTTTTTGAAAGCCCTCTTCCGGTAGCACAAATTCCTCCCGGTCAAAAATGGTGATTACCCGGCGCTGATAATTGATTCTGAAAATGTACCTTGAAAAAGTTTGTGCGGCCAGGATACCGTGCACATTGACCCCCGCATACTCTTCAAACCGAAAATAATCTTCCTGCAACACCAGGATATCTTCATTGGCAGCTACAAAAGGAAAGCCCTGTACTTCGAGCCGTATCTGTCGGGCAAGGTAGGCGATCAACTCTGTTTTCAGGTCGGCACCTTTGAGGCGGAATTCCCGCTCATAGCGCACCTGAAGCAGGTCGCTGAGCTCGCGTTTGCTCAAGATGGTATGCTCCGCGCCCGTGTCAAAGATCATTTTAAGCGGAATCGTACGATTAAATACCAGCGTGACAATGATGAAATTGTTGACGTATTCGAAGGGGATATCCAGTTGCTTCATGCCCGGTGGCATTAAAAATCCGCCTTGCGTATACGCTGGTTTTGAACAGCAGAACAACAATAACAGCTGGAAACTGTAGGTTTTTATTTTCATAGCAGACCATTCAATAGTCAGGGCAAAGTACATCGAGACAATTAAGCACACACAATATACCGCGTATAAATTATATGAAAGTGGGTTCTAGTACCTATCCGGTGAATAAGTTTTGAATTGGTGGCCAGATTTGCTGTATTTTTGCACAATACAAGGCAGATTACACAAGTATTTATGGGAAATCTCGATCACAATTTACCTGACCCAGCGCCAGAAGTGCAGCGCACGGAATGTTTAAGCTCCAACAAAACCTTGTTTTGGCGGATATTTATACCCATTTTCGGCACCGTCATATTGGTGGGTATGAACACTGCCTTGCTGCTTATCTCGGAAGAAAACTTATACCTCTCCTTTCCGGCACTTTGGGCACGCCTGACGGCTATATTGCTGTTATTAGTTTGGCTCTATATGATAAAACATACCTTATTGCGCTTGAAACGAGTGGATGCCAACGAAACCCACCTTTTTGTTACCAACTATTGGGATACTGTTCGTTACCCTTGGTCTGATGTGGTGGAAGTGGCTGAAACCCAACGCATGGGCCGCCGTTTGGTACATTTAAAACTGGCTGCTCCCGGCCGTTTTGGCCAGGTTGTTTCGATGTTGGTTGGTTCGCAGTATGAGGAGGTGATGGCCCAGTGGAATTTGAAAAAGGCGGGGTAAAGCTTGAGTCATCACGAACTTTCAGAATTTGCATGTGTTTTTTTCATAGAGGATCCAGCAGGCAGGGCTGAACTTGTCACAACTTATTCGAGACCACGAAAAGTGGTCGGAAGAGGGCCATTTGGTCTGACGATTTTTCATCGTCCACAAATAAGTATAAACAAACGCCTGAATTCATCCAGGTTTTTCCTCTGGCAAGAATATGGGATGACTCATGTTGGGCAGCGTTTGTTTCAAAACTGATATCTTAGTGCGATATTTTAAACATTTTAAACGACCACTTTGCTATCATGAAACTACTTAAACTTTCCTGCCGCTGCATTTGTGTGCTTTTCACACTGACATTGCTCACAAACAACCTCTCCGCTCAAAAACACCTGGACATTGGCCTCGCGCACAACTGGAATTTACTTGATCGTGATATCGAGATTTCCGTTGAACAATTTTATGGCAAAATTGGCTTCAAAGCTGGATTGAATATTTTCCAGCATACGGCGCAGGAGTCGCTCACTTGGGAGCGCGCTTATGCGTCTAATTTGGGGCAACGCCTTGGGTTCCACGCGGCTTTCTTATACCGTCTTCCCTTGCGCAATTCGGACGTGGAGCTTTCCCCTTTCTTCAAAGTAACATCCTTTTACCTGAGCCAAAAGCAGCAAATAGGAGAAAACAACGCAGTGTTGTATCCAGCTTTTTTGCGCCCATCTACTTCGTTGGGGGTACAGGGGAAAGCCAGGCTTTCAGGCAGGCTGATGCTTTTTGGAAGTGTAGAAGCAGGGGCAATGTGGGATTTTGGCAAGGTACAAAGCAACTTCCCACGGCAAAAGAGTGTTGGTTTGTACGGACTCGCAACTGGTGGGGCAGTTGGCCTCGCTTGGCGGCTAAAAAAGTAGGGCAAATGTCTTCTTGCCGGATTAGTTTGTAAGTTTAGAAACTTTGAAACTATCTTTCGGCCATCGAAAACATTTACCAACTACTATTTCCTTATGGCAAATCTTTGGGTACGAAAACCTCTCTCTCAACTTTTAGAACAAGCGGGCGACTCCGAAGGGGGTCTTAAACGGACGCTGGGCGCTGGAAACCTGATTGCGCTGGGCATCGGTGCCATCATCGGCGCTGGCTTATTTGTGCGCACAGCTGCTGCTGCTGCTGAAGCTGCGGGCCCTGCTGTCACCCTGTCTTTTATTGTTGCTGCCATCGGCTGTGCATTTGCAGGTCTTTGTTATGCAGAATTTGCAGCCATGATCCCCATCGCGGGTAGCGCTTACACGTACGCCTACGCGACGATGGGCGAGCTTGTGGCCTGGATCATTGGTTGGGCCCTGATTATGGAATACGCCCTTGGCGCTGCCACGGTTTCCATCGCTTGGTCAGAATATTTAAATAAGCTGCTGGGGGGCGCTATCCCCTTTGAATGGTGTCACGGCCCTATGGAGGACGGCATTATGAACCTCCCTGCCTGTTTGATCCTGCTGCTGCTAACCTCCGTTTTGGTACGGGGTACACAGGAATCTGCACGCCTGAACGCCATTATTGTCTTTGTCAAAGTGGCCATCGTGTTGGTATTTATCGCAGTAGGTTTCCAGTTTATCGACCCTGCCAACCACACGCCATTATTGATCCCGGAAGGTACGCCTGGTCATGAAGGCATGTTTAAATACGGGTGGGGGGGCGTCCTGGGTGGCGCGGCCATCGTGTTCTTTGCCTTCATTGGCTTTGATGCGGTGTCGACAGCCGCACAGGAGACTAAAAATCCGGGGCGCGACATGCCGATCGGCATTCTCGGTTCGCTGGTGATCTGTACGGTACTGTACATCCTGTTCTCTTATGTATTGACGGGTGTTGCCAACTGGACAGAATTCAAAACAGCAGGCAAAGAAGCTTCCGTGGCTTATGCCATTACCGAGCACATGCCTGGATATGGCTGGCTGGCCACGGCGGTCACGATTGCGATCCTGGCGGGTTTCTCCTCCGTTATCCTAGTGATGCTGCTCGGCCAAAGCCGGGTATTCTATTCCATGGCCAACGACGGACTTATCCCGAAGGTATTTGCTGAAATTCACCCAAAATACCGCACGCCGTACAAATCGAACTGGTTGTTGTTCCTCTTTGTTGGCGGTTTTGCAGCGTTCATCCCCGGCAATGTTGCGGGCGATCTTACCTCATTCGGTACCCTGCTGGCCTTTGTGCTGGTGAGTATCGGGGTGTGGTTGATGCGGCGCTCCGACCCAGACCAGCACCGGCCGTTCCGAACACCTTGGGTGCCATTGGTGCCAATTCTTGGAGCCGTTATTTGTGGCGGCATGATTATCGCGATTGATCCATTTACCCTGAAAGCCGCAGCGGCTTGGATGGCGTTTGGCTTGCTGGTGTACTTTGGGTACAGCCAGCGCCATAGCAAATTGAACAAATAAGGCATCTAATTTTCCAGCCTTCTTTTCTAATGGGCTGATTTTTATCAAATTAAACATGAGCCATCTCTAACTTTCGGGGTGGCTCATATTTTTTTTCATATTTGGTCAGACGATGAAAAATCGTCATGCCAAATGGCTCTCGGGGTTTTGTCAAAAGTCAAATGCCTGGGTTACTAATATGTGTCATCCCTTATTTTCGTGAATCTTTGGTGTTTTTAGATGGACGGGCTAGGTGAATCGGTTGCATTCGTTTTTACTTATTCGTCAGACCACGAAAAGTGGTCGGACGAGGGCCATTTGGTCTGACGAATTTTCTTCGTCCGACCAATAAGTAAACACAAACGCCCAAATTTACACCTATTTTTTCTCCAAAAAAATAAGGGACGGCTCTTGTCTCGCTTCGCTCAATCCAATAATTATTTGGTGGACTCGGCGCCAGTGCTCTGAGGTACTTTTGACATATCCGGTTTAAAACGAAAGCTGTTTGCCTTGAGCAGCTGTTTCAATTGCGGGCAAAATCTCGCAATTATCCCACAAGCCGCTCCGTAAAGTCCCTGAATACTCGCTTGGCAGGTGGTTCTGCTCCATGAGCTCCGCGGCGCGTTCGTGGTCGTATTGGAAAGGTATATGCTGGAATTTGAGGTTATCATCTACAGCGTCTAAAACCATGTACCAAACCCGAGGTGTACCATCGTTGGCCGGCATGCCGATAACCCCTGCGTTCAGCCACAAAAGGCCATTTTGCGCATGGCTGAAAGGCAAGCCGCAATGCCCAGCCAGGATAACATCGGCTTCTGCAGCCTGAAAACTGTTTTGTTTTTGTGCCCAGGGACTTGATTGGAATACAAATTCAGATTCGTTGTCGTAAGCGCCGTGCAGCACATAAACGTGCGATTGGCCATATTGAAAGCGCAGGTGCAGCGGCAATTGCTTCATCCATTCGATGGATTTTTCACTCAGTTTGGATTGGGCAAAAGGATACCATTTCCTGGAAAAAGTATCGCAGCGCGAACCCTCGTCAAAATTGCAGCCGCAGTCGGCCTCGCCATCCCGCAGTTGCATCTCAACATTCCCCGCAATGCTGTGGATGCCCCATTGAAGGATGCACTGCACACATGCTTCCGGTTGGGCGCAATAGCCTACGATATCGCCCGTACAAATGATGTTGGAGGCTGGAATACCCAGATTGTCTGCTATTTCCATCAGCTTTTCCAGCGCAGGCAGGTTGCTGTAAACGCCGCCAAATACCAGCACTTTTCCGGTAATTGTGCCAATGTCGAGTACCTTTTGTTCCGGGTTCATGTTTTAATGTATTTGGTCAAAAAGAACAACGTGAAACAAAGCAAAGTGCCAATAAGGTTCACGGAAAACAAATCGCCGTATTTGCCGGGAAAAAACACCATGCTGGCCGGGAACCAGCCAAGGGTAAACAGCAAGCCAATAAAAACCCCGGCACCCACTGACAGATAAAAACCCACTGGAGGCACTTTAAGGTTCCAAAATAAAAAAATGGGGGCAAAACCAATCACCATGGTGCCACTGATGGTGGTTGCTGAAAGTATTTCCGGATTGAAAAACACAGGCAGGGTTCCAGCAGCCGCCACAATGATCATGGCAATTCTTCCCCTGAATACACTGGCTTTTTCTGGACTGCCCAGATCTACCACGGCCAACTTTGAAAAAGAAGCAAAAGCCGAATCTATGCAAGAAGAAGCAGATGTCACCATGATAAAGTTCATCAACAGCATCATGCCGGCGCCCAGGGAGCGGCTCACGGCCACCGGAACCTCGCCTTCCAGGTGGTTGAAACGGGCGTATATGCCGACAAAGCTGAACAGTAGGATACACGTAAAGCCGAAAAAAGTAGCCAGGAAATAACTTTTTAAGGTTGTTTTTGGCGTGCTGATAAAGCCGCGATCGGTCAGCACCGGGTCGTGGAAAGGATAGCTGAAAATTTGTATCAGGGCTACGAACAAAAGATTCAATCCTTGAGATAACTTCCATTCACCGGAAGCAACGAATTTGCCGATATCGCCCTGCTCCCTGGGCAGCAGAATTCCCAAAATGATGACCAGTAAGAGGCTGAACAAGCCCATTTGAACCAGGTCGGTCATTAAGGCACTGCGCATGCCGCCTTTGAGGGTATAGGCCAAGGTCAGGCTGGTGAATACCACAATGGCGGCGTAGTATGAGTTGCTTCCCTGATCGCCAAAATAGGAGCCGATCACCATTGTATTGGACCACACTTCGTTGAAGAGCCTGAACCCGATCAGCAGCGAAAAAATAACGATGGCTTTTTGGCCGTATTTACTGCTGATGAAATGGTGGATGCTGTTGTAACCGCCTTTTGTCCGCATTTGGTAAATCACCAAACCAGCGACTAAAAAAGACAGGTAATACGTGGCATAGGCCAACCCACCCACAAAACCATAGGCACTCCCCAGGTTGGCAGCATTGGTGATAGATTTGGCAAAAATCCAGGAAATAACCATACTGCTGGTCAACAAAAAAACGCCCGGCGCCTGGTTTTTGTCGGAATTAGCCTTAAAAAATGTCTCGTTCGTTTTGGCAAATGGCGAAATGAGGAACATCAAAATGCTCGATCCAATTACGATAGCCCACTGCCAAAAAGTGATGTCAATATTCATGTATAAAATTCGAGCGCCTAGTTATTGTCCCACCACACCTTGGCATTGATGCTGTTGTTGTTTGTCATTGCCGCCGCAGCGCTAAAATTGACATGGTTGAGTGCATCCTCATCGGTCGGGTAAGGCATACGCACTGGAATGAGGTTGTTGTTCAGGCTCGCGGCAACGGTTTTTAGCGCCGGGAAGCCAGTGCGGCGGTATTCTATCCAACCTTCATAGCCATTGATACAATTCGCAATCCATTTTTGGGTGACGATCTGTTCAATTTTATTCGAGCCATTGTTGCCATAAGCCGCTGGCCCGTCGCTCAGATAGGTCGCGGGCAATGGCGTTTGCCAATATTCAAAAGCAAGCTGCACGCCAGTTTCGTACAATGCCTCTGCATCGGCCGTAATTAGTCCTCTTTCCGCCGCTTCTGCCAGACAAAGCTGCGTTTCCCAGGCACATAAAAAGTTGGCATCAAGGACACCCGTGTGCTCCCGAAAAATAGTGCCTGTCAGGGAGTAATCTGCCACTGAAATGGAAGTGGTGGAAGCATTGGGGCCATTCAAAAAGCCCTTGTATTGCGTCATGCCCGGGTCGTTGCCGATGGGTCGGAAAAAAGTAGCCATGCGCGGATCAGCAAGTCCTTTCAAAATTTCCTCGCTGGTTTGGGACATGATAAACAGCCGGAAGTCGCCCGCCCGAAGCGTTGCCATCCGAAAGTTATTGGGTGCGCCGTCGGTAAAGTCAAATGTAGCATTTTGGGCGTTGGTTTTCATAAAATCGCCGCTGTTGTAAATGGCTTGCAACTGCGCGGCAACATCCACTTTTTCCGATATCCGCATCAAATACTTTATTTTCAAGGAATTGGCAAAGGTTTTCCAGGCTTGCAGATTTGTTTCAAACAAGATATCGCCGCGTAAAACTTGTGCACCCTGGTAATTGTCGATCGCGGCAATGCCTTTGTCAAGGTTGTCCAAAATACCTCCTGCAGCCTGGTAAATGTCCTCCTGCTTGTCGTATTTCGGTGTTACGTTGCCTGTTTTTCCGTTTAAAGCTTCACTGTAAGGAACATCGCCGTAAATATCGGTCAGCGCTGCGGTCATGTACGCTTTTAAGATCAGCGCTGGCCCTTCGTACACAGCAAAGGAGGGATTGCTGCGCGACTGGTTCAGGATGATTTCATTGTCGCGGAGGTTGATGTACAGCACCGGCCAGGGGGCACCACCCAATTGAGGTTCTGTGAGGCTGTGCCGGTCGAACAGGTTAAAGTCTATGGCCGTGAAGTATTGTCCCAGCAAGTTGCCGGCGACAAAGCCTTCGTAGGACATTTGTTCGCCGTAGTCGTAGATCACCTTTCGGAGCAAGAGGTCAGGGTTTGCGGTAATGGGCGCATTGGGATTGGTATTGATGGTATCCAGGTCTTTGGTGCAGGCGCTGACTAGCAGTATGGCGAGTGCAAACAATAAACCTTTGTGATTTTTATAGTGCGTCATGGTGTGTCGTGTTGATGGGTTAAAAATCGAAACCTAGTTTGAGGCCAAAGCTTCGCGTAGTAGCATAGGACATGTTTTCAACGCCACTGATAAATTTTTGCCCTTGCACCGCCAGTTGTTCCGGGTCGAAATGCGGTATGGCGCTGAAGGCAAACAAGTTGCGTCCGATCAGGGCTACCGACAGGCTGCGGTTGTTCCGAAAAAGGCCGTTGTCCTTAAAAACATACCCGATAGAAAATTCGCGCAATTTTAGGTACGAAGCATTGTAGGTGTTGTTTTCCTCGTGGTTGCGGTCATAATACTGACGGTAGTACGTTTCAGCGGGAAGGGCTGTGGTGTTCGGGGTATATATGGGTTGTTCGGCGGTGCCAGTGTTGATTACGCCTAAGGCAATGATGCCTGCTGCCGGACGGTTTTCTGTTTCCCGGAGTTGTCCGCCAACAGCGGCAAGGGCGAGGGTGCGCGAAACGAGTATGCCGCCTTGGCGCCAATCGAACAGAAAGCTCAAATTCCAGTTTTTGTATTGAAACTTGTTTTGGAACCCGAGGATAAAATCAGGGTTGTAATTGCCCAGTTTTTTTAAAGTGTTGTCTACGATATAGCTGCCGTTTGCGCTCAACACAAAATCGCCGTTTTCGTTCTTTTTGTATCCTGTACCGTACAAATCGCCAATTCTGCCACCAGATTCTACCTGGTGCCACACTGTCTGGTTGACATTGTCGTAAATGCTGGAGTAAGCCAAGGTAAGCCGCCCAATGCCATCGGGAAGAGCGCCTACGGTGGCGACATTTCGGCTGAAGTTGAACTGTGCATCCCACTGGAAGTTCTTTTTGGCAAAAGGTGTCACGCCAACCATCAGCTCAACGCCGCGCGAACGAACGGAACCGCCATTCACCACCTGCTGCCGATAGCCAGAGGAAATGGCAATGGGCAGGGAAATAATCTGGTTCTCGGTGAGCTCGTCATAATAAGCGATGTCAAAATTGAGGCGGTCATGGAAGAAACGAACATCCGCACCAAATTCGTAAGAACGGTTGCGCTCCGGCAGCAAATTGGCGTTGGCAATCGTATTTTGCTCGCTCAGTGTGGGCTGGCTGCCGTAGGGAACACCCGCCACGAAAACACCCGCCGTTTGGTATGGGCCGGTATCGTTGCCTACCTGGGCAGCACTGGCCCTTACTCTGACCAGGGACACGGATTTTGGCAAATCAATCACGTTTGAAACGATAAAGCTGCCCGAAACGGAAGGATAGAAAAATGCGGTATTGCCGGTAGCGGTTGGGGTGGCAAGCGCAGAAGACCAGTCGTTGCGGCCTGTGATGTCAACGAAAAGGAAGTTCTTGTAGCTGAACTTTGCCATAGCGTACACGCTGTTGATTCGTTTGCGGGCATCATAGGAGAATATTTCCAGTGGGGAAGCGGCGTTCGATAAATTGAAAACCCCTGCTTGCGCCAAAGAGGATGTTTGGGTTTGCACGTTGCTGGCATGTTGATCCATGCGGTTGCCACCTAAGGATAGATCAAACCCAATTGTCTTGAATTTTTGGTGAAAATTCAGCAGCAGGTCGGTATTGTTTTCCCTGAAAAACACGTCTTGCTCAGCATACGCGCCATTTTTAAAGCGGTTGGAGCTGAATGCACGGCGGAACTGCCGCCCTTCATTGGAATAGTCCATGCCACTGCGCAAGGTAAGGCTCAGGTAGTCGCTGAATTCATAAGCAGCTGCGATGTTGCCGAACAAACGGTCACGCTCAAAGGAGTTTCTGTTTTCCAACAAGGTGAAGTAGGGGTTGTCGAAAAACGTATAGTTAAAGGAGTATTGTTGCAGTTGTTCCAAACCAGGCTGCCAGTAATCCTTCATAGCTTCAATATCCAAGGATCGTGGGCCCCAGGCGACGATACCGTAGTTGATGTTTTCAGAGCCATATCCGCCGCCCGGCCGATTGGCACTGTTGGCATTGGTGTAATTCAGGCTTGAACTCACTTTCAATCGGGCAATCGGCTGGAAAGTCAGCCTCGCCGCTGCAGTTTTTCGCTTGAAGTCCACGCCTGGGATGATGGATTCCGAGCGCAGGTCGCCAAAAGAAAACCGCAAACTGCCTTTGTCAAAACCGGATGAAATGGAGATGTTGTTGATGCTCGTCACGCCGGTTTGATAAAAGTCCTTTAAATTATTGGGGTAGTTAACAAAAGGCGTTGGTGTGATTGGCGCGCCACCATGCACGGCAACATCGCCACCGCGCACCACGCGGCCATCTGGTGCGGTAACGGGGCTGTCGAACTGCGGAATTAGCAGGTTTTGGTCGAAAGCGGGTCCCCAACTGTACGAGATGTTGTCGTTGATACCGCCACCCAAACCATTTTTGAATTCAAACTTACCGGAGTTGCCCTGTCCGTATTTGTTTTGAAAATGCGGGAGTTGGAAAGGCTGCTCCACGAAAGTGCTGGAGTTGAAACTGATGCCCAGACCTTTGCTGCCGGCCCCGCTTTTAGTCGACACGAGTATCACCCCATTTGAAGCCCTGGTACCGTACAGCGCCGCAGCGCTTGGTCCTTTCAGCACCGTGACGGACGCAATGTCGTCGGGATTGATTTCCATGGCACCGTTGCCAAAATCTACTTCCTGATATCCGGCAGCATCGTCGTTGGTAAAATTGATGATGGAATTGTTGTTGATCGGGATACCATCCACCACGAACAAGGGATTGTTGTTGGAAAAGGAACCTTCGCCACGGATCGTTATTTTTGAGGTGGAGCCGACACCGGTTGCGCCTTGGCTGATGGTTACGCCCGCCAGTTTTCCGGCCAGGTTGTCTAAGAAGTTGGCTGATTTTACCGCTGAAATATCCGTTCCGTCGAGTTGTTGTACAGCATAGCCCAGGTCTTTGGATTCCCGTTCAAGGCCCAGGGCGGTGACGACAAATTCATGTAGACCGACTGATTGAGGTATTAAACCGATTTCAAAATTATTTTGTTTGCCCACCGGCATTTCCAGCGGTTTGTAGCCGACAAAGTTGAAAACCAAGATGGCAGAATCCATTGCGACGTTTAACTGGAATTGTCCATTAATGTCGGTGACAGCCCCATTTTTAGTCCCTTTTTCAAGCACCGTTACCCCGGGGATAGGTTGGTTTGCCTGGTTGTCGCGCACCGTGCCGCGCAGCCGAACGGTTTGCGCGGATGCCCAAAAGAGGCAAAAACAGCTCAAAATGAGTAAAGTAATTTTTTTCATGGAATGTTGTTTTAATCGAAACCCGAACCAGTATTGATCGGAAAGGGGCGGGAACAGAGGCGAAAATAGTCTTGATAATCTTTTGTTGTGCTGCGGAAATGCCCTAATGACGGTTAGTGTCTGTGCGCGGACCATGCCAGCAGGAATATTTTTTCACGGCGGGCAAAAGTACGTTAATGATGTCGCGTGTTGGCATAGCAAAATAAAAGTTATTCCTTCCATGCGCCACGAATAGAAACGGGTGATTTAAGGCTATGGGGAGTATTTACGACAGAATGAATGTTCTGGATTTAGAAGCATACTGGATAACCAAGGGCAACATCTGGTGCCCATTGTCAAATTATAACATTGCCTAATTATCAAATTCCCTTTATTTGGAATTATTTTTGCAGTGCATTAATCTTGAGATGTTTGCATTGACCTGAATTTTCCAATAATTCAGTGGAGAATGTCTCCTACTAGTGCTTAAATATATTTCCATGAATCGATTATTACTACTCTTTTTGCTTTTTGCAATACAAACTACGCGGGCCCAACCCATATCCTGGCTTTCAGATTGCAGCAACAAAACAATTTGCCTCAATCAAGGAAATTGTGCAACGGCTAATGTGCTGCTCGTGGCACAGGCGACCACCAATTGTGGCAGCGCGACCATTTATTATACTTACAAGGTAGACCTGTTCAACAATGGCGGCATTGAAATTCAAGGCCCCACGGATACCTTGTCGAGTAATTTGCCTGTCGGGCAGCACAAAATAACCTGGCGCGCCTCCGACAATTGCGGGCAATTGATCCAATGTACCTATTTGATTATCGTAAAAGACTGCAACCCGCCCACGCTTATTTGTATCGCTGGACTGACCCAAACCCTTGATCCACCAACCTGTGAGATTTCATTTTCTGCCGATAATTTCATCCTGAATTTATCGGACAATTGTACACCCAACAACCTCATCCAGCGCGGGCTTCGATTAAAAGACTCCGGCACAGGATTTCCCACCGAATCAACTTTAAGTTTTGCCCTCTGCGACAATGGCGTGAATTTTGTCGAAGTGTGGGTGCGCGATGCCAATGGCCTTATCAATATGTGCAGCAATTATGTATTGGTGCAAAGTGGTGGCCCGGCTTGCGATTGCATCATGGACGCGGACTTGACCCTTTCGGGATGCGCCCGCACTGCTAACAACAAGCGCTTGCCCAATTACCGCGCCATGACGACCGTGAAATCTACAGCCGGGGTGACGCCGCCTTTCAGCAAGGTAAAAACGATCGTCACCACGGACTCCTGCTTTTCGCTTCAGGTATTAGAACTGCCGATCGGCGGTGATTTCCAGGCTGTTGTACGGGCCGACAAACCCGATGTCACCCTCAACGGTGTGACTACTTTCGACTTGGTGCTGATCTCCAAACATATCCTGGGCATTGAGTCACTTACCAGCGCCTATCAAATGGAAGCTGCTGATGTGAACAACAGCAATTCCGTCACTACTTTCGACATTGTTGAAACCCGGAAGTTGATTCTCGGCATCTCCGATACTTTCCAGCATGTACCAGCCTGGCGTTTTGTGCAGCCACTGGGCAATCCAGCACTGTTGGGCGGTTATACGGCCCTGGTGGATACATACCAGATGAACCTGGCCAACATGCAGGTGGATATAGGCTTTCAGGGATATAATTTTGTGGGGATAAAATACGGAGACGTAAATTATACGGCGGCTTTGACGGGCGAGCCCGATGACCGTACGGAGGCAACGCCTTTACAACTCGAATTGAAGGATAAATGGTTGGAAGCTGGAGAAACCGCGAAAATCGCCCTGAACATATCGGATGCTTACACGCTTGACGGTTGGCAAATGGCGCTTGCCGCTGATCCAACTGTCTTGGAGTTGCTATCTGTCACTGGCGTAGAACAGGGGGATTACACCTTATTTGACAATGAATTGCGCGCCATATTTTACGATGGGGTAGGGCGGAAGTACGCCGCCGGAGCATCCATTATGGTATTAAAAGTGAAAGCATTGCAATCGGTGCAGCTTTCGCAAGCACTCGGCTTGCAGAAGGCGCGTTTGAAGCCGGAGGCCTACATTCAAGGCGATGACCCAAAAGCATCGGCTCATCCTATTGAACTGCGGTTTGATGCAGAGGGCACAAACTTGGTTAAGTCATTCAGTTTGTCACCCAATCCATTCAGCACGCAGGTAGATTTTAATATTTTGCTGGACAGTCCGGCAGCAGCTTTGCTGGAGGTATTCACCTTGGATGGCCGCCGGGTTTATGCGGAAAATTTTGAGCTGGAAAAAGGTCAGCAGTCCATTCGTGTTGCGGGGGAGTTCTTGCCGAGCAATACCGTGTTTTTGTACCGCTGTTGGGTGAACGGAGCGGTATTTTCGGGGAAGTTGGCGCGGATGTAGGGGTAACGTTTGGTAGCGCGGCATTTATGGCGCCAGTACAAGGCCATTTATTGCCTTTTAAAATATCACTTCGGTATTTGGACTACCCTGCTGTACTTGTTGGATCCGTGTTCCAATCCGTCATTTATGCGCTTGTTTTTTAGCTAAAAACGGCTTAATATTGTGTTTTAATTCAAACACTTTGTGCGCATGTCGATCGAAACACTCAAAGCAGAGTCGACTAAACTATCAAAATTGGAAAAACTGGAATTCTTGCAATTCCTGGCAGAAACGCTTTCGGACGAAGAACGGGCCACCGTCTTAACTCCAGAGCAGGAAAAGCTTATTTTCCGGCGGCGGGATGAGCTGAAGTCGGGATTGGTCAAAACGATTCCCGCAAAAAAAGCAAAAGCCAAACTCGTGGAGAAATATGGCTTACAGGCTTGAATTTCATCCAGCAGCGGAAGCCGAACTTGAGGAAGCCGTTTCCTGGTACCAAAACAGCAATCTGGTTTAGAGCAGGAATTCTTTGATGAATATTTGGAGGTTGAGCGCCGCCTCGAAGAAAACGCTCAGCAGTTTCCGGCGATACTTGAAAATATCCGTAGAGCAACCTTCCACCGATTTCCTTATTCTATTTTTTTCTTAGTCGAAGGAGATATGGTTTTCATACTTGCCGTTTTTCATCAAAGCCGGAACCCGGGAGAATGGGAGAAGCGGATTTGACGGATTGAAATGGATCAAGGGTGCGCGCTTGAAAATCTGTTTTTATCTGTCAAATCATGTATATTTGTATCAAATTATCCATTTTTGCCATGACCAATATTCTTCGTTACCCCTTGCGCAACATCAGTCCGGAAAAAATTTCCGATTTGCAGGCGAAATATCCGAATGCATCGGTACAGATCGAGTTGCACGAAACACCCGTGGCGGGCGGGCTGAGCGAAGCTGATTTTTGGGCATTGATTGACTTGCTCAACTGGGATCAATCCGGCAATGACGATGCGGTAATTGAGCCCGTGGTGGCCACCTTGGGCAAAGCACCACTGCGGCATATATACGATTTCAAAGACATGCTGTCGCAAAAGCTATATTGGCTTGACACCGCAGACCATGCCCAACAAATAGGAGAAGGTGCCTTCGATAAAGGGCAGGATGATTTTTCAGCAGATGGCTTTCTTTTTGCACGCTGCTGCGCGGTCGCAAATGGAAAGCAAGCGTATGAAGCTATCCTCCAAAATTCCTTGCTCATGCCTAAAGACAAACTGTTTCCACCTTTATTGCGCATCGCCAACGAAGCACACCGCCGTGCCAATGGAGGGGTGTTGCGCTATGTCTCCGTGTATTCTGTGGAGACTTTTAGCAACAGGAAGGGATGGGAATCCTATCCTGAATTTTTGAACTGAGCGGGACGTCGATATGCATGGTAATTCTAAGCACAATTCAAACCTGCATCATCTTTACAACATTTTCAAGCGTTCTGTACCTGGATACGTTTAAATATGGTATTTCAGACGATCTTATTGACGAAGATGATGGACTCTCTGCACGGGTGCGAGATCAGGTAGAAGAGTGGAATTTAACTGCGGAGTACAACAAATTTGATGCGGAGATTCTGGAAAAAGGAATTCCTGGGCGCGATGCTGCTTTGCAAGTGGAACGCGCTTACATTGATGCCTACTATACCCAACAAGGACGGAATCCGAGAGGAAATAAATTTCCAAAGCGTAAATAAGCCTGCATAAAGACATTGAAAGAGTCAAAATGCCACGCGAAGCGAAAAAAGGCACGTCATCCGTTGGATAAGCCTGATGTATTTGTTCCGCCTTGCATGGTATTCGCCGCAGCAGTCACGGAGACCATCATGGGGCTTTTGAAAAATCCCTGATTCTTCCCATGTCCGCCAGCGGCAGAACGGTAATGTTTTTTTCCAACGCATAGGTTTTGTCGCCAGGGTAAATCACCCACAGGTGGTCAAGCGACAAATCTTCCATGGCCTGGCGCATGGATTTCGTGGTTCGCGGGGCATCCATATACTTGAACTCCGCCCCTATGTGCATGCTGTTTTCCTGCCAATAGAGATCCAGTTCCACCCCGCCGTGAGTGCCGTAAAAGAACACCTCATTGTCACGTTTGGATAAAAATAAAACCATCTCTTCTATAGCAAACCCTTCCCAGGAGGCTCCGATTTTAGGGTTCGTTTTTAAGGCTTGAAACGTTGGTATGGATTGGAGTGCGTGGAAAATTCCGGAATCCCGGAGGTATAATTTGGGGCTTTTTACCAATCGTTTGCTGATGTTGACATGCCACGGTGGAAGCAAACGGATCATAAACGTGTCTTCCAGGATAGAAAGATATTGCTTTACTGTTTTGTCTGTCACGCCGAAGGCGCGTGCGAGTTCGCTGTAGTTCAAGGTTTGTCCATGATAGTGGCTGAGCATCAGCCAAAACCGGTACATAACTGGGGCTGCAATGTTGATGCCAAGCGCGCGCAGGTCTTTTTCCAGAAATGTGGCGATAAAATTAGTGCGCCATAGCATGCTCAGTTGATCATCGGGAGCCAGGAAAGAGCGCGGAAATCCCCCTCGGAGCCATAAATCAGGAAGGCTGCCCTTCCCAGTTTCGGACAGGTTCAGTCCAGTGAGGTAATAATAACCAATCCTGCCGGCGAGCGATTCGCCACTTTGCTGCCTAAGATTGGAGGCGGCACTGCCCAGGATAAGGTACCGTTGTTTCGGATGGTGATCTACCAGGTATCGGATCAGGGGAAAGAGTTCTGGCTTTCGCTGCACCTCATCAAGCATGATCAAGCCCTCAAGTCCCTCCAAAGCGAGCTGGGGTTGCTCTAACAGCGCTAAGTCTCTGGGGTTTTCCAGGTCGAAAGCATAATCTGGCCGAAATGTCTTCGCCAAAGTGGTTTTGCCCGCCTGCCGGGGGCCTAAGATCGCTGTAACGGGGAAAATACGGAGCAAGTTGCGGATACCTTCTTCATCTTTTGCGCGGTCGATCGTGGTTGCTAACATGGAAAATTTTTTCCAAAGGTACTGTTTATGCTTGAAATCTCGGATTATAACTCCGAATTTTCAAGGATAAATAAAGCG